>Ga0114920_10000028_pt1 | contig 63477 bp, 93 predicted proteins | sample ChitaG_FD_88683 | JGI IMG/M metagenome (GOLD analysis project Ga0114920, IMG submission 88683) | Deep subsurface microbial communities from South Pacific Ocean to uncover new lineages of life (NeLLi) - Chile_00310 metaG | ecosystem: Environmental > Aquatic > Marine > Oceanic > Sediment ...
CAAAATATAAAATTATAGGTTGTTTACCTTCATGCGCAGCCAATTCAAATCTAACTTTAGCCGAATTAAGAAATGTCAATGATGGATAACCTTTACATGGATTAAGAGCAACATCCCATTTGTTACAGGTTTCTTCAAATACACCTTGTTGTGCTTTTTTTTCAATAAATACTTCTGGATAATACGGTTGATTATCCCATCTATTTTTATGATAACTTGTAGCCCAATTTTTTATTTGTTGTTTTGCTATCCCAGATTCAGTTTCTACATCAGTTTCTCCATAAGCCGTACTCCCAATCGTTTCTCTTTCGTGGTCAACAATAGCCTCAAATTCAAGTAACCCTTCCCACCTCGCCCATATCATTGCATTAACCACTTTTTTATAATGAGGCATATCGTTTGTCATTCCCATTGCTACTAATTCATAATAGATTTCACGAATAGTTATATTACCCTCATAACCTTTAGTAACGGGAATTCCATTTTCAATAATCCATTGTTTTGTAAATCTTGATTTAATGTTTTCTTTCATTTCTCCCCTTCCTCCGGTGGTTGACACAAATATTCTCTTTTGAATTTCTCTGGGCCCAATTCCTCGTTAAGATGTTCCTTGAGATAGTCACCCCATAGTGCCTCATTTAAGAACCGGCTCGGCAACTGCGTCCTTGCCTTCCCGGTGAAGCCTATCCTTTCCTCTGCCCGAGTAAACAATAATCTTTCCTTTGCCCGAGTAACCGCAACATAAAACAGTCGGCGCTCTTCCTCAATCAAATCCCTTTCGGTCTTTCTGGTTACGGGGAATGTCCCCTCCTCGCAACCGGGTATGATAACCACCGGCCACTCAAGACCCTTCGCGCAGTGGACAGTCATCAGGGATACCCTGTCCTCGTCCTTCTTGATTGAATCGGTCGCCTCTATCTGAACCACGCTGTCAAGGAACGACCTCAGGTCAGAGCCCTCTTCCCGCTCAAGGAAGTCGGGGATTTTATACTTCAGGAGCCAGTCCACGTTCTCAAGTCGTGTTTTAAGTTCCTGCTCCTTTAAGGAGTGAAGGAAACACCCCTGAGTCTCCAAAGACTTATTGATAAACTTCTCCACCAGGGCATCAACGGACAGGTTCTTTAGATCCTCTTCCCATCCGTAGACCTCCAGTACCTTCGCTGTCAGGGTAGGCTCTATTGATTTAAAGAGGCTCATCCCCTCTTCTATGGCGATTGACTTCATGGTCTGGAGCTCAACCTTGTCTATGAGCAGATGGGAAATTTTCAGTATCCGCTCCATTATATAGTCATCATCTGGGTTCAGGATAGTCCTTAAATAAAGCATAATCTCCCTTATTTCAGACCGGTCCCAGAAGCTATCCCTTGAGATAACTTGATAGGGGATGTCCTTCAGAACCTCCCGGAACTTGTCAATCTGGCTGTTCGTCCGGGTCAGGATGGCTATATCCTTGTATTTATAGCCCTTTTGCTCAATAAACGCCTTTATTTGCCCCTCAATGTATGAAACCTCGGAATCCCCGTTATCTGCCACGTATAGCCCAAAGCTCGCTTCTGTAGGGGCTTCTCGCGTGGGTTTGATGATTTTATCCGCCCTTTCCTTATTATGGGCTATAAGGTTGTTAGCCAACCGGCAGATTTCGGGGACTGAGCGATAGTTATACTCAAGGTTTATAGTCTCTAAATCGGGGTGTCTTTCCTTGTATTTCATAATATATTCTATACTTGTGCCACGGAAACAATTATGGGTTATTATTCCATTGGCAATTATATGAGGAACACCTTCAATAACCAAATCAATGAACTCGGTATCACACTTGATTTTCTCAATCTTATAAATTGTATCCTGTGAAAATTTATTTTCATCAAAGGTAGGAATAATCATACCTTCTACTAATTGAGTGGCAGGCATTATCTTATACCCATTCCCCGCAATCGATGCTTTGTGTTCGTAAAGAGTGTAATACCCCCGATTTTTCAATTCCTCAAGCAAACGATCCGACTTCTGATATAGAACCGATGAGATGGAATTACATGAACGAAGTCGATAATAATCTCCTCGTTTTTTTGCTCCATGATGTACCATGATTTCACTCGCGATAGCAGTTTCACAAATTAACTCATTTCCATTCTTTGTTCCAGAAATGATATTTACTTTAATTCTTTTCTTCCTTTCTTCACCTTGCACACAACAATGAGGAAATGAAAAATCATAACCCCTGTTCTTTAACAATTTAAGACCGCTATCCCCAAAGTCTCGGAATATTTTTAAGTGAGCTCTGTCGGGAAGTGCCATTTTTCGCCTTTGTTCAAAAACACGGGTTGGAATTTTGTATTTTAGAGATAATAATTCTTCTTGGAGAATAGCTTCCCACGATTGTTCATAATGGTCAATAAGCCATATCTTATCTGCGTGTTCGCTTCGCATACGTTTATGAATAAAACCACAGTTGTCAAATCGGGATTGGGTGCCTGAGGTTGTCCCAATCCTAAATCCATAACCTTCACGATACATCAGATAAACGAAATACCCAGGCATATTCCTTGGTATTTTAACGATAGCAAGATGATCGCCAGTAACTATTAATTCTCGCCCTTTCTTTGTCATTATTTTTATTGCGTTGTGAGGTTTGGAAATAACTTTTTTTAATATTCTATCTTTGTAAAGTTTTCTCCCTTTATTAGAAAATATTCGTTGTCCTACTTCTAAATCTTCAATGTTGATTTTACCTTCAGGAGTCAGTATCTCCGTTCCTTTTTTTATGCAATACACGTTCTGATCAGGATCACCTACAACAAAGGTATTCTCTATGGCGAGAGTCCGGCACATCTTATCTTCGAGCGAAGCCACGTCATGGAACTCATCATAAAATATGTATCCGTACCGGTTACGGTAGTACTCAAGGACTTCCGGGTGTTCGTTGAGTACCTGAACCGCAAGCGACAGAATCATATCGAAATCTACGGCGTTGAACTTCTTGAGGCGCCGACGGTATTTAGAGTCAATGTTCCTCATTTCAACTGCCTCTTTATAACTGCCCTGGGACTCCCCTATTGCATAGAAATGAAGCATTTTCTTAATGCTGACCTTATGCTTCCCCTCTGCTATTATGCCCTCAAGGATGTCCCTCTTGTCAAACGGGTCGTAGATACTGAAGGTTTCGCTCAGCCCTATCTTATCGTGCCACTTCCTCAGTATCGAAAGACAAAAGGAATGGGATGTCCCTATGGTCATCTTCTTCATTGTCTCATCATCAGTGAGCTTCTTTATGCGCTCCTTCATCTCCCCGGCAGCCTTCCGGGTAAAGGTAATGCAGAGTATCCTCAAGGGCGAGATACCTTCGTTTAGAAGTCTCTTTGCCCGATTGGTCAGCACGAGGGTCTTACCGCTTCCGGGTACTGCAAGTATCAGTATATTCCGGGAATTACTTGAAATTGCCTGCAATTGCTGGTCGTTTAGATTCATTGCTCCTTTACCTTCTCCCCCTCTTTTACCGTTCTCAAGTCGGGCTCTTTGGGCTCTTTGGGTTCCTTATTAAATTCGATTCTTTTTTTAATATCAAATCTATCCATTATTTTTATAATATCTTTTAATGTTGCAAAAAATGATTCTTCAGATGAGGAACAACAAACTTCTTTATTTTTATCTCTTTCTCTTGTCCACATCCACCACCTATTCCCATCCGTGTTTATTCCTAAGTCCCAATCATTCTTATGTAAATGCTGTTTTAATCTTGTAGTAAGACTAAATATCATAGAAATTATATACATACTTAAAAATAAAACAAAACAACACATCATTAATATCATTATTTATTCTCCTTTTTTTTTTAAAAAAGTATTTATAATATATTTACTGGAATATCCCATCAGCATTGCTTGTTGAAGGTCGGCTATCGTAGTATTGTCCACCACACTCGTATTGTCCGGTATTTTGGTATCCTGATAAAATGCGTCCATAAATGCTTTGAATGTTTCCATGGAAACATAACCTATATGTACCGTGAGGTCTATCCTTCCGGGACGTGTTATTGAGCCATCTAATTTGTCAAAATGATTGGTAGTGGTTATAAGAATACGCCCATGGGTATCCGCGATTCCGTCTATGTTGTTAAGAATATCGCTGATGTTAGTTGGGTCAAACAAAAGTTGGAGGTCTGGGGGATTATTATTTTCATTTTTTCTAAGACATGTACTCTGATTTGTATCTATATCCTCTATAACTAAAATTACATTTTCCGGTAATAATGGTATGGCTACGTCAAGATAAATCATTTTACATGCAGATAATATATAAATATCCCTGTTAAGATAAGAAGCCACAGCCTTAATTAAACTGGTTTTGCCCGTGCCCGGGTTTCCTTCTAAACAAATGCCAAGCCTATATGGTATGCCATGTTTCAAATACCACTCCTCTTTTTTAGTAAAATTGTTAAAAGTATCAATAATTAAATCTTTCTTGGATTGCTCAATAAACACGGAATCCCAGGGTCTTTTATGTTGACTCTGAGTTAGTCTCCACGTTTCAGTTTTAAATGTGTATACCTTTATCTTATCCGGGTCTTTATTTTCCATCTCGCGTATAATATCATTAAATATACTATGACTTCTGCCGAGTTTTGTTATCGTTAATTTTTCTTTATCATGGAAATCTCTTGACTCTATCTCTGCTAATGACAACAATAAAGGATTTAAAAACTTATTTTTATAGAACAGGATGTGAGTTCCGGTACCCATACCTTTCTGCTGTATTTCATCTCCCCATCGACCGTTTCTTAATTTTATGACCCTGAACTTTTTTGAATATTTATTAACATCAACCCATCTCATAAATAAATGAAAAATCTCATTTGAACTGGTCAGTTCTAATTTGGTTGTAACACGTTTTTTAAAAAATTTAAGTATCGATGCTGGAACATTCCGTAATAGGTATGTGAGTATACCCAATCCATACAAAGATAACATGCCTGACACAACTTGATTCTGTTCAGATAATTTTAATATTGAGGGAATATCCATTTACTATCCTTTTTAATCGCACAACAGTTCCCATGCCTTCCCGGAACTCAGGCTACTGGGAATCTTTTTTATTATTTCATAACACCCGGGGCCTATTCTTTTTAAATACCCCAACCTTGTGAATTGATTTCTGTAATTATTCATGGTGTCTATATGGTAATATTCTTTAAGGCAGATTTTAGTCATAAATTCATATTTCAAAACAGCATTTTTTTCTTTTAACTTATTTATTATAATCACCAGTCTTTCCCATGTGGTTACATTTTTCATGGCTTTCTCCTCCCGATTTTTATAATACCCAGTTCGATTTCTCTTGCGAAATATTCCTTTAAAGTTTTCATCGTATACCCTGCGGATAATTTTGAGATAATGTAATACTCAAGTTTACTCTTGCAGTAAACATCACTATCGAAGGTTATTAATAATTTGCCTGTTTGAAACTGACTGGACATTATTATCCTTAATAATCCTCTGGTAAATCCCCCATTTTTTTAATGGCGTCAAATATAGTAACCCCACCAGTAAACGATGTCCTCATGCTTGAGATGTGATATTCTTTCCGTACCTTATCGTAGCCTATAAAAACCCCCTCTTCCTCATTCTCTGCCTCTTTCGCTATCTTCTTTAGTCCTGCATGTAATCTTTTTGTATCATCCATTATTTACCCCTTTAACAGTTCTGGGTTAGAATGCATGTTGCCGATTCTTTCTATCCAATTACTTGTGTCTTGTATTTTTCTAAGCGACCACTCATGCCCCTCCTTATTTACAACAGCAAATCTGAATCGTTCATTGTTCCATTTAACTTTATATATGCCTATTTTATCATCGCCCCAAGTCTGCCGTTCTTCTGTTTTTATTATATCCCCCTCGTATACCTCTTTTTTGCTCTTGTCTTTTAAGCCGGTGTATTGCATTTCAGGTTTCCATAACATTGATAATTCACTTCCAACTTCAAAAGGACCTATCATTTTATTATTTTCTTTATCCCAAGCCCTGAATTTATTCTCTCTCACTTCCTCATCCTCCTCTGCATTGACTTCGCTAACTTTTTCGCCTTTTTCTTCTTTGCCCTAATCTTCTTTGCATTAAAGTAGCCCACCTTGGGTAGAGATACCTCCGATGTCTTTGACTCTCGACCAAATCCGAACCAAGAGAGCACTGCCCAAATATAGCTCGAGAATAATCCGGGGGAGGACTTTCTCTCATTCCGACCTCTTACATCCTTGCTCCGCTTCTTTCTTATTTTGAAATCCTGTTTTTCTTTATCGTATAGTATTATTTTTTTCATCATTTACCCTTCAACTTAAATTCTTCTATCCACGACTGCTTGATATTACCGACTTTAACATTGATGGATTTATCAACAAGCTCATCAATGTTAGTAATCTTTATGCCAAACAATGCTGATGGGGTAGGGGGAATGTTATTTACTATTCCTTCCACTCCTTTACAATTCCCCTTTACAAATATTACCTCATTCCCTATCTTAAAATTATCCTCTCCTCTTCCTCCATTTTCTTCCTTAATCTTTAAATTCCCTTCGCAGAAATGCTTAAGGAAAGCCATAAAACTCGAAGCACAATTCTTAGGTCTGCATTCTGGATCTTGTTTCTCTATCCATTCGTGGAATTTATCTTGTAAGAATTTTCTATCACTAAAAAACAAATCTTTTAAATCAGTTTTGAATCCAGCCTTGAAGGCACCCATCTTTAGTTCTTCCTTTGTAATTGCTTCAGTTTTCTTTCAAACTCTTTATTACTTATCCCGCCCTCAGCCAACCTATCCACCTTGTCCAGATAAGCTTCAGCCTCTTTAAACTCCTTCTTGATTCTTAAGTCCTCTCTTACATCTTGAAAAAATTCCACAACCTCGTTGTCTGTTTTGAATTTCATCCTTGTTTGATTACCCGACGGATAAGGGAAAAACACCTTCCATATATTTCGCTTCACAAAATAACAAATACTGTAAGTAGTGTCTCCAACCTCAACAAGAATATGCGGAACGCACTGATTAGAAAGCCTTGATTTACCGTTAAGAACGGTTTCCATCTTAACTACTTTTTCCATCACAAAATCGTTTAACCTCATTTCTCTGTCTCCTCTCCTTTTTTTTATTTTCCCATTACCCATGTCTGATAGTATTCAGCATGGCATTCCTGAATACATCCCGCCATGATAAGATTGTCTATTTTTTTCTTGTCTACGAACTTACAGCAGGCATCTATAAATGCGACCCTGTGGTCATCATCCACTGCCTCGATATTGTCAACCAGTAAGACCTTCAGTTTCGGCTCCTGCTGAAGGATAAGGGCGACCATTATAGCCACTCCGAACAGAGCTTTCTCGCCGTTCGAGAGGGCATGGTAGGGCACGAAGCAGTCGTTCGCTTTCTGCCACCCGAACTGGAATATCGCCTTCCCGGTCAGCTCGTCCTCGAGCTTGAATTTAATGTTTTTGTTTACGTCAATCTCCTTCAGGAGCTGATTTATAGTGGCGGTGTAGGGCTTCAAAATAGCCTTTATTATATCCCCGAGTATTCCGTCCTTACCCACGACATCTTGTAAACTCTTAATCGCATCGAGGCGGGCTTCCATTTTCACACGCTTCAACTTTATGTTTGCCTGTAAAGTCTCGGCTACCTGGATTTTTATTTTCTGCTCGAGTTCTGCCTTTAAGTCCTCAAGGATTTTACTGATTGAGCCTTCCTGTTCTTTGAGTTCATCGTTGGATACTGGCTTACTGAGGTTCTTCATTTTCTCTTGCAGTTCCTTCAGTTGTTTCGTCCAGTCCTCGTTATTATATGCGAGTCCTTCCATCCTTTCATACTTGTCAAGTTCCTCATTCCTTGCTTTTAGTTCCTCTTTCACTTCCTGCAAGCTCTCTTCTATTTTGGGTCGTTCGCTCTTGCGTTTTTGAAGCTCCTCACACTTGATTCCAATGGGACACTGACCGCCGATAACGCTTAATTCAAGTTCCATTTCGATTATTGCTTTATTAATCTTATATACGCCTTCCTTCACATCTTTCATCTTCACGGTATATTCCTCGAAGGTTATATCCGGGTCAAATTCTTTGGGGAGCTCGCTAATCCTCTTTAAAATTACTTCAATGTCTTTATTTGTGGTTTCATACAGTTCCCCGGCTCCCCTGTTCCTCTCCATCTCGGCGCTCAGTTTACGCAGTTCATTCTCGTTCCGCGCTATCTCGGTCTTCAGGGATGGAATGGTCTTGGAGGTCAGATCCTCTTCTTTCTTTTCCTCTATACTTTCAGAGGCTCCCACGTTCCCCCGGATCTCGGATGAAGCCTCATTTTTTTCTGTCCGTAGATATTCAAGGATAACTTCAAGGTTGTCTTTAGCGGTCAGGAGCTCGTCCCAGTCCTCCTCTGTTTGCTTAATAATATCCTCGCACTCTTTTTTCGCATCGCCGATAAGACCCTCGGTATCTTTTTTCATCTTGTCAAATATCTTTTTCTTATCCCATCCGACCTCTTTACATTTCCAGAAGAAGAAATTCCTGAATTCTGTATCAGTCATGTTTATAAACGAGTTCAGGTCAAACATCATGGGGAACGAGCCGACGAGGTTTTTTATCCGCGCCTCGTAGTCCTTGGAGGTCTGTTCGTCCTCTTTCGGCAGGACGGATACCCCCATCCCAACCGAGCCCTTCCTGTCGCGTTTGTATACCCTCTTAATCTCACTTACGGTATCGCCATCCTTTACTGTTATAGACACCGATCCCTGGTTCCCGTGAATGTGCTCCATGACCGAGTTCGGCTTCTTTCCGATTTCGCTATCGTATCCGGTAATGGCGATTTCAACTGTCTTTAACATTCCGGTCTTACCAGAACCGTTGGGCCCGATGATTACGACCTTGCTTGTAAGATCTAACTCCTTTTTTCCTTTACCCTTTAAATTAGTCGACTTGACTTTTAGAATCTGCATCTGTTTCTCCTTTCAAAACCATAAGTAATTTTTTTACATCATCATGGATTGGTGAGTTACTGAGTGAACCTTCCCTTACCTGAACTTCTATACCCTCAATTAATGCGGTTGTTTTCATTATTTTATATTCATCACAATCCTTAAAATTAAATGGGCAACCATCGGGGCAACAAAGATTACATACTGGTTCGTCCTGCACCTTCCTTTCGTGAAAATACTCACATTCTTTCTTCTTTTCAATCTCCGCTATCGCATCCCTGTGCTTTTGGATTAGTAACCTTTCCTGTTCCATATTTCCTTCAATACCCGCAATCCTGTCCTGATAGAACTGAATGTCCTTATCCATATTTATACTCCTTTCAGTATCCTTCTTATTTCAGTCCCATATCTTCTTACAACTTGAAAATCCGCAGGTGCTCCCGGGGCATGTGTGAAGTACTCTTCCAATTCTTCTGCGATTTCAGTTGCTTTCATAATCTTATATCTATTACATCTTTTCCCATTATTTGTTCCGTCAAGGCAGGTCCTGCACTCTGACAATTTATCCCGATACTCGCATTCGTTCCTTTCTATCTCGGCAATTCTGTATGCTTTTTCTATTGTTATTTTTAATTTACCTAATCCATCTTGCCAATTGAATAAATCCTCCCTTATTAAATCATTTGACTGTATTTTTAAAATTGAGTAGTCATGTAAAGTATATGTACTTTGCTCAGATATGGTTCCAGTAAATATAACCCTTTTAAGTTCTTTAGTTTGTACATATTCAAGTATTACATCTTTTTCTTTTTCCTCATTCATTTTTCCTTCTCAACTTTCCGGCACATCCCCGAACCCCCGGGACTGCCTGTAATCCTTCTTCCGTTCCCTGTAAATCGTATCAAGGCGCTCAGCTGCTTTGATTATCGCCTTGTAAATCCTTTCCATAGCTTCTTCCTTTATTCTTAGTTCAGCTGACTCTTTCTTTCCCTGGGCTTCCTTCTCGATGCCCGTTCCTTCGGTAGAACATTGTTTTTCATACTGAACCTTGGCACGCTCTCCTTTGTATATTCCCGCAGCCCATCCGATATGGATTGCATAACCAGAGAGCTTTCCCATAAGCCTACCTATCTCATCGAGGGGAATATCCTTGCCCTCTTCTATCCTATCCGCGATCTTCAAGGCGCCTACCACCGCTCCATCCTTTAAGTATTTATCCCAGTCAATTTGATACTCGCTCATTTTTTATCTTCCTTAATCTCCTGTTCCTCTATGTTCAGGAACTCGAGCTGTTGGTCAATCTCATCCTTTTCTGAGGTCTTCTTTGCCTTCTTGCGTTTTGCAATGAGGTCAATCCGTTCTTTCGCTATCTCTTCAAGTTTTTTTAATTTCTCGTTCTTGTTGAGTGCGGGCTTTTCTTTCTCGCCATTCTTTTGAGGAGGTAGTCCCTTACCGTCCTGCTCTTTCGCTTCTTGTTCAGCATGAGTGATTTCTGCATCCGTGATGTCCTCGGGCTTGGTTTCAATGTTTATAATCTCAACGTCGGAATCAGGATTACCTTCCTGAACGGCTTTACATGCCTGCTTCATCTGGGACATAGTTGCTATGTTCTTGAAGTAGAAAGGCTTGACGAGTGCCCTGTGGTATTTTGAGCCCGGGATTCTTTCCGCTTTGATATTACCCACAGTCATAGACGCCGTTCTTAATAGGGCATTGTTCCGGCAGATTGTGAAAGCCATCCTATCCGCCGTCTTTGTCCTCTGTATATTCTTCTTCCTGAGTTTTACTATCTCCGGGTCGTTTATGTTAATCCACATCCACATCTGACCCCGAGGGTCAATGCAATATTTTGCACTATTTGGGTACGGGGGTGTCATGTTCTCGGTTCCCATTTGACCGGATTCGGGACATTTATCTATTAATTTTGATAGCTCCTCAACCCAGTACATACCGAGGTCAAGGCACAGGCTATTACTCACCACCTGCACTGCCCCCATCGGTGTATAACCGAACAACATAATAGCCACATACCACCTTGCAATAATTCCATGTTCTTTTTCGGCGTACGGATTGCTTCTTTGCATTCCATCGATTATCTGATAATTTATCGGGAAGTCGCTCACGCCTGAGATTTGATTCATTTTGTTGCAACCCTTAGCGCCAATCCCCCACTTAATAGAGTCGCCGAAGCCTATCGGATAAATCTCCCCCAACTCTTCCATTAGCCACATCTCAGCCTGCCCAGATATGAGCTCACCCTTGTCATTACGCCGGAGCCGGGTGATTTTGGTATCCCCTATCATAACGAGTTCGTTACCTTTAATTGTTAGTGATTTTTCTTTGTCCATTATTTACCTCTCATTTCTTTAATAACTTTATCAATCTTTTCTTTCGCCTCAAGCATAACCTTTCGTGTGTGCTCAAGTCGTTGGAGTAAATATTCCTTAGCCCATTTCAATCTTTCGATTTCATTATACATGTCGAATTCCTTATCCGACATGCTCATAAACTTGTCGACATGGTCGCAAAGTATCGAAACGCCAGGCTTGCGAATACCCTTATGCTCCCTTGAACTAAAAACTATACCATGCCCGCTATCGGTAAACTGTATCTTCGGAATCTTGTTAAACTTCTCGGCTATCTTAGGGCTTGAGGTATAAGATCTGTACCTTATATCTTCTGAATGTCTACAATCGGTATTGTAACCAACCAGTTCGTAGACCACCGTTCCCTCCTTATTTTATAATTCTAATTTTATAAACAATATCTTCCTTTTGGTCTTCGGGTGCCAAAGTGTTCGTTCTGATATAAACCTTTTCACCCACGGATGGCCTATTATCGATATGTTCCCAATAAAGCGGATGGGCAGTACTGAATAAGTCTCCAGGCTGTAAGTCTTTAGCTTTTATCTTTGGCTTTCTATCGAGCTCAGGATAGCTACATATTTTATCTATTCCATCTACGGCTTGGAGTATTTTTTCAAAATGTTTTTCTGTTTTTGGGAACGTACCGTACTGCTGAAGTAACTGCGTGTGAGTTTTAATAACGGTAAGTGAGTTTCTTATTTCTCCTGCGAATGTTTCTCGACCTTCCTTAAAAGACTGGCTCATTCATCACCTCCACCAATAAATTATAACCGTCGCCGGGCGGGTCATGTCAATGCCGATATGCTCACGAAAACCCATATTATTTATCTTCATCATATAAAAGATTTCATATTGAATACGCTCATGTAGCATAAAGCATCTGAAATCACCCTTCCTTAATGCTTGAGCTTCCATAACCTCAAGATAGACTCGTTCGAGTTGCTTAAAATTCATCTATTCTCCTTATCATCCATCTTTGGCGAGGCAGGGGGATCACCCCTGTTTAACAGCCGTGCATATTGACTGCCTCGCATGCCGTCATTTCGTAAAACGGCATTCGTCCTAATCTCCTCTGCAACACCCGGGAGTATGGGCTGGACTACGGTTGCACTTAGGCGATCGCCACAACTTGAGTGATGAACTCTTGTGGTTATCTCCCCGCCAGAGATGGATGACTTTAGTTTTTTAATGTTCACTTGACTCCCTTTCGACCACTTCTTTCAATCTATCCCTTTCGCACTTCAATTCTTCAATCTCCCTTTCCGCTTCTTCAAGCAGGGAGTTATCAATTTTCACTTTTTGAAAATGCTGATTTATTTTATGTGCTTCCTGCTCCCTCGGTATGCTTTTGCCCGTTGCCCAATTATGAATCGTCTGTCTTGACACTCCGGTTGCATTCTGTATTTCAGTAAGCTCAAGAAGGGCCCAGTTCCCTACCCTATACAACCTTTTCATTATGTCTGCGATTTTCTGCGAGTTTATTGTAGGAACTCCATGAACATAGGAAGGATTCTTTAAAATAAACTTTTCCATTTTTCTTTTCGTTCTCTTGCTTGGGTTGGACTTGCCCGAGAGAATCTTGGATACTGCCATCGGGGTTAGCTTAAATTCATCGGCAAGCCCTCTTTGGCTCATTCCTTTATTTATTAGTATGTTCTTAATTTCATTTATCATAGTATTCCCCCAAAAAGAAAGCGGGGCAATCGTTTGACTGCTCCGCTTGATACTACCACATAATGTATGGCATTATGTAAGACACACAAGAGGTATACAAATGTATGTCCTATAAGATATATTATGTTTCCACTTGTAAAAAGCATATACTCATAAGACGGTATTTCCATTCCTGCCATCTGCCCATCTCCTTATTATCATGGTAGTTACGAAATCCAGAAAAGTCGATAAATCCATCTTTATATCCTGCCCAGTATTTTCCTTAAAATCTTTTTCCCAGTTCTTTATCGCCTTTAATAATGCCCGCTTTTTCTCCGGTGTTACTCTCATGTTTATCTTCTCTGTCTTTCTGTTTAATAAGAAATTGTCCCTTAGGAATATAAAGAACTCTTCTCTCCCGTTGTCCTCTTTTTCCAGATACTTGAATATATGTTCAAGTGTTCTATCTTTCATAAAATCCAAATTTCATTATCCCCCATAAAGTGGAGAACACCACCGAGATGAGGACCTGACAAGTCAGGTTCCCGGTGGCGCCCTCCTGAGAAAAGAAAAAAACCGATACAACTAATTTGTATCGGTCTGATTTTTCTTCTTACTATTACTTGTTTTATCCTCATCTTACTCATCGCGTTTTCATTATACCACAGGGTCTTTTATTTGTCAAGCAAAAAATGAAAATATTTTTTTTCTTACAAAACCTTCAGCTTGGTAATTTCATTTTTTATTTCTTCTGGATTTTTAATTCCTTTAAAATTTACTTCTAATCCTCCTGTTGCCGAAGAACCCATTTCTATATCTCCTATTCGCAAAATACGCTGCATAATTGTTTGATTTAGATTTATACCTTTAATATCCTTTAATTCAATCTCTTGAGTTCTTTTAGAAATAATTCCCTTTTTCTCAATTACTCTTTTATTAGTGACAATAAATTTGAAAGACATTTTTTTTAGGACTGCGGAGAAAGTAAAAATTAATCCAAGTCCAATTATAAGACCAACTGATGCTAACATTTCAAGAAGTTTTAAAAAATCAAATTTTATTCCGTACCATATTAAGCCTACATTAAGTCCAATCAGAATAATCCATCCCAAAATTAATGAAGGTATCCAATTCAACCATGATGGACTTAAATCATAAATTGTTTTTTCTTTCTCTTTTTCCATGTTTCCTTCTTATTTTTTAATTTGAAATAAATTCATTGCAGAACTATTTTATAATTGGAGATTGAATTGCTTCCCATTCTGGAATAAATCTTAATATATAAATCTTGCCGAGGATTTATGTCTCCAGTTTCAATATATTCGTCATTATTGTCGATTTCATGGGATTCCCCGATTTTATTATATTCAGAATCGTATAATTCAATATCATAATTGCAAGTTGATGGAATCTGAATTAAATAAATTCTCAAAATTCCCAACTGACTTCTTTTGTAATAATCAACATCATTCAAATTATGAATTGTCCCTAAAATTACAGAGGAAAAAACAGCAGAAGCAGATAAAAAAGTATCATTGTATTCATACATATCACCTGGCAAGGGTAATAATTCAAAATCCGCCCTTATCACTTTACCGAAAAATAGACACATGTCTTTAAACGATTTATGATAACCTTGCTTATCTGCTTTTAAAAGATAATTCGCGGGGTTCAACTCATCAATGATGTAGAATCCTTCCGAATCCGTCAAGGTACTTCTCTCCCCCATAACTATGCTGATGGTGGCACCCTGAATAATATAGTCTCCGCTTTTAACATACCCCTCCACACTCTTCTCACCACAACCACAACTTGGCATAAGGAAAATGAGGAGAGAGAAAAAGAGTAACCGTCGTTTCATGTTTCTATTATATTTATAGTTTACATGTTTGTCAAGTAAATAATCAATAAACTTTGTTTTGTCAGTTTTTTTACTGGTTTGTAAAAAATCAGAAAGATATTCTACGAGAAGGAAGGGAAGGCGGGCTAATTGAAAGCCCGCCCATTTGTGTTAAGCGGATTTTTTCTTAATCAAATCAAGCACGAACTTGACGGCTCCCGACACGATACCGGCAGCAAGTACACCGGTGATCAGAGCCGTTGGTATGTCCGTAAACATCTTGACCAGATAACCGAGATATGCAAACCCCAACCCCAGTACCTGAGCAAGTGCCATGATGATTTTGTTCTCAATCTCATCCGGCAGGAACGCCTTCGCACATTCGGTGAATGAGAAAACAAGTACACCGATTACTAAGATGTTCTTAATCCCAACACTCGTCAAAAGCTCTTCCATAACTACCTCCTTGTTTTATTTTAAATATTCTCCCCATACCTTGAAGAGCAGATTACTATTTATACAATTATTCGGCGACGGAAGCGGGTCGTTTATGCCTTGTGAACTCAATATTATATCCTCAACTCTCGCCGAATCAAAGACAATCTCATGGCAATGATAATGCGATCTACTCCCCAGCCCTATTCTAAAGATAGAAAACAAACAGAATATTAAGGCATACCAATCGTACTTCGCACCTATGAATTGCTTTTTACGCTTGTTCCATTTAAAACAAACTAATCGGTAAAACTCGTCCGTTATATGATTTTGACGTTCCTCACTGATTTTCTCTTTTAGTCTCCATACTTCTATGTCCATTCTTTTTGTTTGTTTTTTCCACCACTTCTCATCAATCCTGTCCCTCGTAGCCCTCGGGGGATGGGCATGTATAATATATGATGGGTCTTTATCTATCATTCCGATATGGTTATACCCGTTAAGAACATCCGTGTTGTTTATCTTGCAGATTCGCTCATTCAGTTCTTGGGTATGACCCCCGATATTTTTAAACCAGCGGGTTTTACGATTGGTTTTCCATAGTAAATAATCCCCATGCTTTAAAATCCCGGAAGGTATCATTGTTCCTCCTTTAGGAATGGATTGAAATAACCGGCTAATTTACGATCTGTCCGGGGATAAGGCCGGACCTTAATAAACGCATTATGCTTAATCGCATCCTCGACAGTCTTGGTGTTTTTTCCTCCGCCACTCGCCCCGATAGATAGCTTATCGTTTATGCAGTACTCCACATGACCCACGATTTCATTCTTTGGACCTCTCCAGTAGCAGACAACACAACCCTCAGACGGGATAGCCACCCTTTGCTTTTCAAATCTCTTCCATAACTGGTCAGCCGTCAGATCCTCATTCCTTCCGATTACCCCATTCATTCTTAGCTCTTCCACAATTAGTCCCGAGCAATCAAACAAAGGCCCATCGCCACTCCATCTATAATAGTTCCCCACAAACTTCATAAGGTAAGCCGTTGTGGCCGGGATCCTTATATCCACCTCGTTCCCGTTTCCATTGAAACTCTGAGCCACATCCATCAGCTCCTTAATCTCGCCCTTGAGGTAGGTAATCAGATCCAGAACCTTACCCAATGCCTCTGATAACTCATCCCCTATGTGTTTGACTGCTTCCATCCTTTTTTTCTTATCCATTTCAACCGTCCTTTCTGAAGGGATTCTCCCAGCATGAAGTGAGCTTTATCCTATCTATAAACTCCCGGGTCAGCCTCCTGTCCTCTTCTGTCTCATCCGGGTGCTTGGTTATGAAGCTCCCCGCTATCCTGACCCCGAACTCCTGGCACCACTCCCCCACGCTCAAACCCTGCTCAACTGTGGTCTTTTTGTTAAATATGTCCAGAATTCTTTGAGAACCGCTCTCAAAGCCTATATACAGCGCTCCACAGCCTGATTCTGCCATTATTCTGACCATCTCCCTGTCTAATGAGTCAACCCTCGATTCACAGTTATGAACCAACCCTGACTCTGTTACATAGTTATTATTTTTTTCAACTTCAATATTAAAGACAGTCTCATTTAATTCAATCTCCTTGATGCTCCTTAATCTGGGATATAAAATATCATCCTTCAGGATTGCCATGCTTTTCTTCCTATTATAAATTGAAATTCTATATATAATACCATTTGAAAATGAATCTTTTCCTTGAAAATTCTGACAAAAAGTAGAAATCTGCCCCAAGCGAAGAAGTATGGCTTGAACTTGAAGTGCAAGTTTTTTGGATGCTGTCGTGTAAGTCCTTATTATATCGAGATTTATCGAACGTTTTTCCCTACAAACACAACCGTCGCCTCGCCACATAGATTCTATAATAATTTTTTGTTTCCACTTCGGTAAATACATAATAGATTGGACAAAATGTTTCTCCTGCGAATGGTTATTAATGCAATATCTTTGAATAAAATTTGCCATCTTAACTGAATTTACCCTAACATAACGACTATTTATTCCTTTGTCAATATTTGATTTATTAGATGAATTAGCTTGAAATTCTCGTTTTGCCAATTTCATTATTTCTTCTGCGAACTGAATTTCTTTATGATGTAATGAAAAACGCACATGATAATATTTAATTTCTCCATTTACATTCCTTTTGGTACTTAAATCCCCTTCAGCCATAAAATATCCCAGAAGCTTGCATCTATTCTCATTAAGCTCGGGGATGTCAGTTTCGCGATTGGAAATAGGTATCATAGTAAAAAACATTTTCTTAGACCATCTGCTTTTCAATTTCATATTCAAGTTAAATTTTTTAAATAATGAAGAAACTTTCATAAAACAAGCCGAGGCTGATTCTAAAATCTTATAGCTTGAACCGGATTTTCTATATTTTCTCATGCTTTCTTTTCCTTCAATTATATAATATGGATGGTCTCCCGTAATCGTTATTGATGGAAGATAAACAAATTTTAGCTTATATACCTTATTTTTGTTTGGTATACGGATTAATTTTGTTACTTGTTTGTACTCAAATAAATTATCTTTCTCAGAATAAGATAATACCTTGTCACCCATTTTTATTTTCTGAATTTCACAAAATCCATTTTCTGTTCTTATTAGGGTATCTTTTCTCAAGCAAGCCCATTTAAGCCCTAAATGGCCTATTCCCTCGCTTATACCCAGAACCCTATCCCTATTCAATGTGAAGTTATCCTCCCGGAAGTACACCCCATCTATACTGTATTTATTAATAAGACATTCTATATCCTTTATTACTTTATGGGCTGACATGTGGGTATACGTCCTGCCCCATATCTTCTTGACAGAACAGAACGAGCAGCTGAAGGGGCATCCCCGGGATGTGTTCATATTAAAGACCTTCCCCGGGAACCACGAAACGCTTGTCATATAGGGTTGACTTATGAAGCTCTCGTAATCCGGCAGTTCAATAGCATCCAGATCTTTTATGCGCGGGGTCTTGATTATCCGCTCCTTTATCCTACCCTCAACCATGTCGCATATAACATCCTCGCCTTCCCCCTGGACTATATAATCGACTTCACTGGGTATCATGCCAGGGAAGACTGAGGCGTGAGGACCTCCGACCGCTATTTTAGTCATTCGCCCATTCCTTTTTCTTTTGGTATACTCAAGCAAATCCATAAACCCCACATAACAGGGAGTGTTCGCGTAAATGCCTATGAAGTCAAAGTCGTTAGGGTCAAAGCTGAAATCCCTTTTGAGATACTGGTCAATGAAAGTCACCTCATGCCCTGCCTTCTTCAGTATGGTCAGGAGAAAACCGATCCCTAAGGGAAAGCGCTTCTCGGTCAGTGAGAAGCCCGAGTTATTTACTTTCGGTTCCGGGGACGTCATCATCAAAACTCTCAATTTATTCTCCCTTCTGGAATATCCCTACATAGGTATCAAGCTCGCCTTTTCTTTCGTAATGTTCGACTTGGTCATGCAGTAACTTCAAGCCCAGTAGCTTTGCACTTTCGTGAAAAAAATCCTGATTGATGGCTATCTTGTGACCTTTCCAGATCTGGTCGGGCTTCCTGATCTCCACATTTATAAACAGCTTGCCCCCGGGCTTGAGTATCCTAACCATTTCCTTCATGCACTGATTGGCATCCCGGGTGTGGTCAAGGACGTTCATGGTACATACGACATCCGCATAATTAGGGGGCAGGGGTATGTTCTCCCCGGGAGCATTAATCGAAATATAGTTTGGATTCTCATCTATCCATCCCATCTCGATATATTTGTTGGACAACGAGTCGACCGCAATGCCTATCCTGCAGGTAAGCCCCCTGATTATTCCCCCCAGTGGGCCTGAGCCGACATCAACAACGATTTTGTCCTTGCAGGAATCCTCCAGTTCCTTCTTTATTTTTTCGTCCTTCGACATCTGGGGAACGCCTATCTGGGGTTTGCCGATTCTTTTCAGGACTTTCACCCACCAGCCATGCTCGAATTTTTGGCAGTTGTGCCACTCCTCTTCGGAAGTATCCATTATTAGATTGTCATTTTTTTTTACGCTCAATTTTCTGACAATACAACTGAAAAAGAAAGTGTTTTGCAGATAGTCTGCTCTTACTTTAATATCGCTGGGATCCTCTGTTAATACACAGAGAGTTTTTGCAAGACCTTCTTTTGAATAACAACAAGGATGCTCATTGCTCTGAAACTGATTTTCGGAATTATTCATGTGCGGGGTTGAGCCCACAAAATACCCCCCATCCTTTATTATCCTTCTGACCTCCTTTAAAAAGAGGATTCCCTCATCCTCGTTGATATGCTCCAGCCCTTCAAAGCAGAGTATAACATCAAAGGTGTTATCTTTGAACGGTAAGCGTTTCCTCATGTCCCCCTCAACTATGTCAAGATTATATTTCTCTTTAGCGTATGTTCTGAGCTCGGCATCCATCTCCATGCCTGTGACATTATAAGAAAAGTGTTTGCAGAGCATTATCCCCAGACCACTGCCACAGGGCACGTCCAGAACCGCATTATTTTTGATATAGTCGAAAGCATACATATACCGGTTAAGAAAGTTTTTTAATGCTCTCTTGGTATTCTCGTTGTAAACATCCAGGCAGATTGCTTTCATGGGGAAAATCTCCTTCTTACCTCATTCTGATGTTCATTCGCAAGTTTTGACCCGAAGCTCGTATTCGACGCATGTTGCCTGTACTTCAGTATGGGCTTATTTATAAACTTAAATTTCTTTCCGGCTCTATGTGCCCGCAGATACCACTCATAATCAAGGACTCGCTCAACGGAAGGATCGTATTTCCCCACTTCAATGAAACACTGCCGGCTCGTGAGTGAGCAGTCCTGGGCTATATAATTCCCCTCTTTTATCATAGCATCGAAATCAAACGGCTTGCCGAGCGTCTTGCCTTTTGTGGTTAGATCCTCATCATACACTTCTACGGTACCGTGGACTATGTCCGAGCCATCAATATTTTCAATCCTCGTCTTGAGTGAGTCAGTATACATCACATCGTCACTTGAAAAGGTGCAAATATATTCCCCCTCAGCTTTATCGAGAAGGAAGTTGACGGTCTTTCCGAACCCTTGATGGCTCAGGTCGAAGATTTTTATCCGTCTGCTCTTCCCATATTTTTCCAGTATCCTGGAGGTTTCATCCGTGCTTCCGTCATTACCGATGAGGAGCTCCCAGTTTTTGAACGACTGTGCTTTTACGCTCCTGATGGCCTCTTCGATAAACCCGGACTGATTGTAAGTTGCCATGATTACAGAGATGATGGGCTTAACCTCATAAAGATTTATGAGCATGTCGTTCTTTTTCAAAGACATTCCCCATTTTTCTTTGAACAACTTATCGCCGTATGAGATGTCAGTATTTTCCCACCCCTTTGCTTTTAGGTGGATTAGCTTCACATCCGCCACGGCAATGTCATATCCTGCCCTCACAAGCCGGAGGTTATAGTCCACATCCTCACCCCCGTAGGTTGTGAAGTCCTCGTCCAGTTCGCCTATCTCATCGTATACACTCCGCCTGAGCATAAGGCAAATCATATTAAGGGGTGTACCTATTTTGATAAAATCAAAGTCCTTAACAAAACTGGACTCTTGCATTTCAGGATTCCCCGAAGCACCATCGTTTACATAAGGGCTTACGGCGCCGATCCGTTGCTCATCCAGTACCCCCCTCATCTTCTCAAGCCATCCGTCCTCGCAGACAAGTGTGTCATTATTCATAATTAGCAGGTAATCTCCAGAGGCAGACCTTATGCCCTTGTTTATCGCCTTGGCAAAGTTAAATCTCCCCCCTCCATAATCGATTACGGTACTCCGTTCCGAAAGCCACTCCCTCGCCTCGGGGATAACCTTATCGGCTATGATGATTAATTCATAATCCTTTGAGTTCCGTTCTATGCTCTCGATGCAGTCTTTTGTGAAATGAAACTGTGTCTTGAGAGTCCATCTACTGCCGTCATAGACATTCATCTTCCCTGTTTTTATAATGACCGGCATTATAATACTGACCATTCCCTCTCCTGTTACAGAAAATTTACATGTTCCTTCTTCTGCTTAATGTTCCAGAGAATCACGTTGAACGTATCGCACCTGCAAAGTGACGGGCAGTCCCTGAAGTCGATGGCCTCGTACACCTTTCTACGTTGACCGGACTCCCATATTTCTTTAAGTGAGTTCTTACTCAGGTCGCCGAGGCAGTACTTCCCCACCCCCCTCATGTGGCAGCATAGGTACATTTTTCCATCGGCACATATCGTGGTGGCAAAGTGATGCCCGTAACACTTCCCGTAGGGTCTTTTGACTGTATCGTTTTTTATATTATCGTATTTATGCTGGGAGTACAGTACCTTAAAGTCCCCCTCGCTGTATTCCTGGCAAAGGCGTTCTATAAACTGAACGGACTCCCCAGTATCGTGCTCAATGTCCTTAACATCAAATGACGGTAGGTAAGGTCTGAACTGAACATAATCAACCCCGAGGTTCTTACCCATAATCACGAAACGCCGCATGTCCTCAAAGTCAGATGGGGTCAGGTACCCGAGCCCCACGGTCGTTCGGAAGCCCGTTAATTTTTTCATCTTTACGAGGTACTTTATATTCTCGACCGTCCTCCTGAAATCCAGCTCGCCCATCCCGTGGCTCTTGAGATAGCCTTTCGGCGATCCGGCATCGAGGCTGACCCTGACCCACAGGACACTGCCCATTACGGCGACGGCAATCCGTTCATTCATAATACTGCCGTTTGTTATCACTCCGACATCAAGCCCCAGAGCACTGGCGTACTCTATAAGCTCCGGGGTGTACTTGCAGCAGAACGACTCCCCGCCCCCGGTGAAAGTAACTGCCTTCCCACCACAGTCCTTTATCTGTTCAAGGATTGAAATTGTCTGCTCATGCGACAGGGTTACCTTGCTTTTTTCTTTGAAGCCAAAACACATGGGACACTTGTGATTACAAATATTAGTCATGTCCAGTTCATAAGTGATGGGCTTTGTTATACCATCCCTGACCCATTCGCTTATCCTGTCGGTATGTGCGAGTATTTTATCCGAGCTGAACTGTTTCACGTGAAACATATTACATCCTCTCAATTTTCCATTTCTTTTTCAATGCTTCGTCTGACGAGGTGATGTTTGACATATCGCGCCTTACCCTTCCGTATTCTGTTGTCTGGTCAAACGAGGGAAAATGAAACATAACAGCAAGTGGGCAATACTTAATCCTATAACCCTGCTTCCTTGCCGAAAGCATAATATCCCAGTCCTCGTGGTGGTAGAAGTTCGAGTCAAATCCTATATCTTCTAATAGTTTCTTCCTGTAAATCGTCGCCCCACCAGGAGCGATGTCTATTTTGTCCGGGGACATATATCCCCTTGAGTCCGGGATCTTCAATTTGTCGTTGGAATAGTCTATCCTCAATCTGTTTTTTATTAAAACAATTTTCCTGCCTCTTGTTATCACATGGTCTTTTTCCATAATCTTGGAAAAGACCACGCCCAGCTTTTCATCTGAACTAATTTCATTATAAAGACTCGTAAGGAAGTTTTTCGATACCGTGCAGTCATTGTCAAGAAATAATACATACTCCCCTGCGGAGCTTTCAGTAAGCACGTTCCTTCCCCTCCCCACGCCTAAATTCGCGGGGCAGAATATAAGGCTGATAATGTCGTTCCCATCCGCCAATTTTATAAGCTCACTCCTTGTCGCCTCATCCGAATTGTTGTCAAGGACGACTATCTCAAAATCGCAGGGCTTGAAAGCCCGCATTAATGATCGGATACATTTCTTTGTTTCCTCAACCCTGAAAAATGAGAGTATCCCTATCGAAAGAATGGGATTAAATTTCCTTTTTCTCTTATACCTCTTGCCTATGAGCTCTGTTTTTATAATATATTTCTTTGCCTCAATCATAACCCCAAGTCCTCAATTATTTTATTGGCGCATTTCTTTTGTGCTTTGAGATTTGCAATGCTAATTTGTTTCTCATGCACCCGCCAGTAATAAAGGATTTCACCGACTGATTTGATTTTCCATCCCGCTTTTCTTGCCCTCGCCCATAAGTCAAAGTCTTGGGCGTAGTAACAATTTTCATTATATCCATCGAGCTCCTCTATAACTTCCCATCGTATCAGTGGGCTCCCGCCTGCGAATACACCCGCAAGTTTTCTATCTGGAATGGACTCGGGATTATTACAGGACTGGCTTATCTCATTCCCTTCTTCATTTATAAGCATATACCAGCAGCCGACTACTCCGTTAAGATTTACGGACTCAACCATCCTGAGTTGCTTTTCTATCTTGAAAGGATGGGCGATGTCGTCCGCGTCCTGCCGGATAATATTCTCGCCCTCGCAATGATTGAGCCCGTAGTTCAGAGCCCGCGTGAGCCCGATATTCTTCGTGGTATGGACGAGCTTTATTCTGGGGTCTTGTTCGCTGTATTTTTTGATTACCTGAACTGAATTGTCCGTCGATTTGTCGTCAACTATCACGAACTCGAAGTCGCCGAAGGACTGGGTTAGAATGGACTGGATGGCTATGTCGAGCCAGTAATTCCTGTCCCCGTTGTGAACGCACATGAGAACGCTTATTTTTGGACGTTTCATTTATTCTCTGGGATTTTTTATCCCAAAAACTCTTTTCTGATTATGATTACTGCTATTCCCAGAATTGCTACTAAAACGAACCAGATGATTTTTCGATTTATACCGCAGAACTCTTTTAACCGCTGAACGCAGGCAACCAGTCCGCCTTTCGCACCCGTTCCCTGTAATACTTTTTCGTGGTTAGAAACCGTTTTCCAGTATTGTTTTGAAATTTCGTCGTGATGTTTTTTAAAATCAGTAAACGATTTATTCTGATGTTCGTTCTCTGATTTTATAAGGTTTTTAATACCAGTAAACGCGTCCTTTAATTCCTTTTCCATCATTTCTTCCTCTTTTTCTTTAAGTAAGCACGCCTTGCAATCCAGGCGGTACCCAATCCTATTAAAATAATGTTCCACGGGAAAGGCACGAACATAATGATAGCGATTACTGCTGTTATAAGTAAGAGTACTCCAGGCAGAGCGAATCCACCTTCGCCCATCCCCATTCCTGTGGATTTATCTACTTCGTATCTCGGATATATTATTGTCTTACACTTATTACTTCCTGACTTTATTCTTTTTATCTCTTCAATAAGACTTACCTTTTGATTAAGAAAAGGTTGCCCTATTTCCTCGTTGGGATTTTTTGCAAGTTCCTTGTTTAACTCGCTTATCTTTTCTGTCCTGCTAAAATCCTTTATTCTGTCTTTGACTTCGTTTATGTATATTTGCGTAGTTGTTGGCTCTATTAATACAGGTTCAGTTACTGTTCCTGTTGAACTATCTTGTGCTTGAATTGTGCCTGCAAACAATAATATGATTAATATTTTAATTAACATGAACCTTTTGTCCTTTTGTATAAATTTCTTTTATTTCAGCGGCTGATAAACATCTATCTATATAAAATATTTCATCTAATTGTCCAATAAGACCATAGGGTGAAGCATGAACCAACCCGCTTATATGTAAATCTACATCAGTATTAGTTCTTGTTCCTGCTTCAGCGTCACTACCAATACTACTACCATCAACATAAACCGTTGTGATAGGGGTTGAGGCATTAAAAGTCCCTACCACATAATGCCAAGTATTTGCCGAAAAATCACCATTAAGATATATGCCTGTAAAACCACCCGCAAAAGAACCATAAATTCTCCAGAGAACATTGCCCGTACTATAAATCGCAAGAACCCAATTGTAAGCACCTACATCACTTATTTTAAGAAATATGAAACTATTAGCGGCTGGTGGCGAAACATCCAAATTTACCCAATAACCAACTGAAAAATCTGTTGTGGTATTGAAATCTGCATGTTTAGTTATTTCTGACATATCACCGCTATCATAATCTGCCATTCCTCCGAATTTCCCACCACTCACCAATGTTACACTGCCTGCTTCTTCAACTGCGGTATGTCCATGTCCAGAATCATCTGCCATGCTATCTCCTGTTTCTTCATTACAATGTAATAATATCTTCAAATCAGGGTCATCTCCTAACTGAAATACAGTTACTTTTTCAGTAGCATTTACTGTTGAGCATACAAACAATAATGTAATTAAAATTATTTTCATCTTTCATATCCTTGTATAGAAATATGAACATCATTGCCAGGATAACCAACAGTTGTTCCATGACTTGATATTCCTATTTGCCACCTTTCGCCTTTATCCCACGTTGTAGAACTTAAATTAACCGCCAAATCAATTACTGTTCCTGTGCTTCCTGCTGTTAATGTAAATAAACTATTCCCATCTTCATCTAAATAACTCCAAGAAGGAGGGCTATCTAATGCTCCTTTATAACCATTCCAGTGTATTTCTATGTCCTCTCCTTCTGCCGGTGTGCTACACCATATAGTCATACTTGTCAATTCTAAATCATAAGGTATAACAAAACTCCCATCCCAATAATAATCTGTTGAAATAAATACATGACCTGAACCGTTGAATGTAAACGTATGAGTTGATTTTGGGATGGTTATTGTTATTCCTGTCAAATTACTTCCATCCCCGTAATGCGTGGCTGTTATTGATGTTGCTGTTGCGTCTATGCAGGTGAAATCATTTTTAACTATCAAGTCATTTCCTAAATTCCAATTTCCTGTTGCGTGTGTATATGTGGATTTCTTTGTACCGTAACCAAAATAAATATAATCCATATAAAAATGGTCGGCTATTTCTGCATGACCATTTGTTCCAGATGACCACCCTTCTATCAGGTGCGTGCCACTTACATCTAACTGAACCCAATTCGCCTGTCCAAAATCAAGTTTATGTCCACCGTCTACACTACTTAATATTTCATCTCCAATAGTAACATCATTTGTAGCAGTTACGTTAGTTCCATAAATTTCATCTCCGAAATGATAATCTGAATATATGTAAGTTCCTGTTATACTTGTAGCCGTGCTATCTCCGTGAGTATAACTATCCCCGTGATTAATAAGACCACCAACGGTATAAGTATCGGTATGCACTATTTGATTGTTTCCTACCGCACCTATGGCGATTGTACTTACTATCACAGATGTCATTACTCCATCAGGAAAAACAAGATAGATTAATTCAAGTGTTCCCGTGCTTAATATCCTGACCTTTGTATCAGCCGTCCCAGTGCTTATCCCTATCCTCATGTCGCCCCGCAACCGCCAGTCCGCTTTTTCAGTTGTTGTGCTTCTTGTAAAATCATAATATTTACCCGCCTCTGCAAGTGAAATAAAAGCAAGTAAAATTATCAAAACCATAATTAATTTTTTATACATTTCATTCTCCTTTATGCTATCTGCCATCTACTGCCATCATATCTATATGCTTGTTTTTCAGCATAATTCCAATACACATCCCCGGACTCTGCGTGCCATGAGGGGTCAACTGAATCCACCCACGTCCGCCTTATGAGTTCACCCAGAGAAATGGGCATCGCAGTCCTCGGGGGCTCTGTCCCGGGAACGAGCACTGCCCCATCAAAGTAAAAATCCCCCGCCGTATCGGTGGGTCTCAACTCCGCACGAACCCTCGTAGCCGAGGCATCAATCGTTCTTGCGATATATAAAAATTCCCATGTATTTGTTGAGGTATTCGCGGATGAGTCCGTTGACCCCACTCCATCGGATATTCTTAAAACCACGTTCGTATCGGGAGCGTAAACCCAGCATCCCAGGGCAACGCTCAACCCCTTGAAATCGGCAAAATTTATTATGTCCTGATAGGCATGGTGGGCTATATTAGACGGTGACATCTTAAGCGAGTAATCCCCGAATTTCTTTTGAGTGCTACTCCTCGCATTGACCACCCCGGACTCCTGCCAGTAATCGCACTGCAAGTCACCGTGAGTCGTCCGCTTAAAATTACCGTTCGCCAATAGGTTAATAAAGGCATTGGATTTTACATTCGTGATCAAAGCATTAAAGTCATCTTTCGCTACGCTCTCATTCTCTGCTGTTGGGAATCCTGACATTTTATTCTCCTTCTATTATCTTTTTTTCCTTCAGTATTTCTATCAGGGCATTTAACTTTTCTTTGTCAGTTTTATTTTCATTATTTATGATAGAGGTTTTTAGATTAATTCTATTCTTCTTTTCTTGTGCTTCAAGTTCTGACCTGCTTTTTCGTTCTTCTCTTGCTTTCTCATAATCTGATATTTCTTTATCTGACCTTTTGACTATTTTCTTTTTATTAAAATCATATACATAGTGTTGCATGGGTCTTAATTCTCGTTCATCATATACAATCAATCTTCCATTAAATTTATTGTTTTTATCTACTGGCAGAGTCCCCGAACTATTGCCAATCACGCTTCCATCATTTGGTTCAATTTCATAATAATTATATGTTTTCATAAGTTCTCCTTTATGATACATAATATACTACTGCCCATAGTGTAGAAGAAAAAGTTTTTATACTATCGCCATAGTTAAATTGAAGAACATCCCCAGCATCTTGTTTTATTGCGACAACATTATCTGAATTATCAGGATAAGCTCCTCCTCCACTTTCAAATACTCCCGAGAAATACGCACCTGCTGCTATGTATCTGATTTTATTAGCGGCTATGGTAGAGGTCATTTGTTTGAAATTATTTCCGCTGTCGACCGCAACAGTATATAGTTTCCATTTCAATCTACTATCAGTATCTTTACCATTATTTGCTTCGTTTCCGGGGAAAAATTCTCCGTTTTTACTAAGTCCACCAAATATGACTCCATCAACTCCAAATCCCAACTCTCCATTAGCTTTCATTCCAATATAAGTATCATTTGCAGTGGTTGCATAAAACCTTATTCTTTCATGCCCCGTATCATCTTTTATACCTTTACCCGTTTCATCTTGTAGAGTTAAATAATCATTTAAAACAATCCGATTAAATGTAAAGTTTTTTGCTATCAAACCTGCATCGGTTTCATCAATCGCGGCTCCTAATATTCGTGGTGCTCCACCTGCCCCTTCCGCCAGAGCTTTTAGATTCGCACCAAGTTGTGATATTTTAGTTGAGGTTAATAAACTATTAGCCGCGTAAGTTAGGGCTGCTTCAGTCCAAGTCGCCATTTCAATCCACCTCTTTCTTTCTTCCCAGAATAAAATCACTTATTGTTTTGGTACATTCAGGACATAACAAAGCATATTTACCGTTTTCATCCTGTATCCATAATATATGTTGCCAACCTATCGCACCATCACCGTAGATGTGTTCTGTATGAGTATTATTACATCCTTTCCTGTCGCATTTCACAGTCCGTGGTTTCTTTATTTCCTTGAACGGCATCTTTACCTCCTCTCAGAATAAAGGATTATAGGCTTCATCAAGTAACCCATTCACTGCATCATCTAAAATAAAATATTGCTTAAAACCAACCTGCTTTAGTTTCCAACTGCATAGCCCAGTCATAACATCCATCGTGAGTTCTTTTAATGTGTAACCTTCCGTATTACTGAAATAAACTCCGAATAAAGGATAGTTTACCCGCAGGGCATCCGATAACTGGTGAGGGAATCCCGTAAGTCCGGCATTAAATTCAAGTTCTTTTTTCGGGTCTTTCCACCATAAAATAATCCGCTCGCCAAAAGAATCCGCGGCAGCAGATGAAGGAATCCAAATTACTGTATCCTCATAATTTTTTGGTCTTAATCCATAAGTTGATTGAGAATCAGTATCTGCCAGATTAGCATTTTCATCAACGCCCCTATGTCCAGCCCATGTCGGGTCTGGCGGAGTCCCTGCTGTATCAGGGTCGTAGCCATAAAAAATAGTAACCCTGTTAATTATATCATCCACGCCCTGATTAAGATTAGGCTTTGAAAGAATATTATCTACATCAAAGTCATCCGAGCCGCCCAGGTCGGGTGAATAAATAATCTCCTCAAGCCAGTACCGACAGTATATAAGACCATCCCCCTCGGCAAATATTGTTGAATGAGAATAGGTCATTATCTTTTTTAATATGTTGCCTATGGTCTGACCGGTAAAGTTCCCCTGTAAAAGAAAGCCGAGTGAGGTCATTTGAGTTTTCCATGTAGACCATTCGGTATAATTTATATCTACATTTGCACTGGAAGCAGTGTTATCAAGGTCGCCCATATCCGGGTCTGTGAGCAAGTACCAAACCATATCCGCTGGATTTATCCCGCTTGAATAATCTCTTGCTAACCACCCCGTAGCGGAATAAAAATCAATAGGAATATCTTTCGTGCCAATTTTTCTGTCAAATAAGTATCCCAATTTATCCCTGAAAACTAAAAATGCCTTGTCTCCCCTAAACTTAAAATCGTCAAGTCTGCCAGTAAATATATTCAGGGTCTCCCCGGAATACCATTTAAGCTCATCCCATTTTTTATTACCCCACCTGTTCAGATACTGAGAGTCATTGGTTAGTATCTCAAGGCTGATTACTCCTTCCTGCCTTAAATACGCTTCGGGGTTATCTTTTAATTTATTCCAGTACTTACCCCCATTATAAACCTCAACCGTAGCGTAACCGGTGGAGACCTCATCCGCCTGCCTCGTTATTGAGGGCAGAACCTCGCATCGGTCAGTCTCGTCCACACCGTTGAAAGTAAACTTCCTTTTAGGATGAACCGCCTGTTCTGATAATTTCCCGAGTGTATCGGAATTAAGGCTTAACATTATAACTCCCTCAAAATTAAAGTGCCTCTAAACTTATCTTCCCAATTAGGCACTCCAAAACTTGATAAAGGTTTTTCGTCATTATGAATTCTGACTGTATATGAAACCGAAGGAGCATTAATCATATCATCATAAAAAGTTAGTTGCGCTAAATCATCCCGCCAATCATTAAAAGTCGTAGCATCCGCTGTTGCTATATTTTCAAGCGGAATTTCCCACCTTCGTTTTTTTGAGAATTTATAAGAATATTCTTTCCCGGAAATAGCCGAGTGTCTTATAACATCAAAATCATCTGGCTTAATATATCCCGCTTCAGGTGAAAAATTAATTATTGTAACTCCATCTGTAATTTTCATTGAGGGCATTTTATATCACAAATCCTTCCCTTGCTAAATCCTGTAAAGCTGGCAGTATGTTTCTTCTCGTAACTTCTTTTATTCTTGTTGGACTCGCTTCTTCCCAATCACTAAAGGTCGTTACATTTGGAAATTGAATATTAATAATAATCGAGGTCGGTCTTGCTTTTATTTTATTCAAGGGAATAGCCAGTTCCGGTCCCTTTTCTGCAATGGTTGTAAGTGCCGGCCCCATAAAAAGTTTGCCTTCAGCGGCAGACTGTATTTTAGAAATTTGACCTACTATATTTGGAACTATCAAAGCCGTCTGAGCGATAGCCAGAATCGGACCAAGAGGGCCCGCTCCGGCAGCCCAAGCCCATATTTTAGAAATTGCGATTCCCTGTTCAACTAATACTTTCGCTACCGCGAGTGCTTTGCCTTCCTTTGATTCCTTCCCGAAAATAGCCATCGCAGCTTCAATTCCTGCAAGTGCTATTTGTTGTTTTATCTCTTGGGTCTGTTGTGCTAATACCTGTTTTTTTGTTTCGCTTTCCTCATCTGCTTTGAATTCTGCTTCTCTTATTGCATTTTTTCGTTCTGCTTCTACCTCATCTCTTTCCTTTTCTCGCTCTATTCTATACTCGTCTATAAGGTCTTTATCGGCTCCGGCTTTTTCGTATGCCTCAACTTCTTTTTCAAGTTGCTCTGTTGCCTTCTCGTAATCAGATAATCGGATTTCGTCTAATTTCTCGGCAAGTTCTTCCTCAGCTTTTATTTTTTCTTCTGTGGCTTCTATTGCTGCTATTGCTGCCGCTGCTTTTGCTTCTGTCTCTTTAGCTGCTGCTTCTATAATTGCATCTGAAGCTGCTAATTCAGCCTCCTCCTTTTCTTTTAACTTGGCGATCCTTAAATCAAGGTTCTTAATGTCTTCCGATGTCTCCTCAGCACCCCGCTGGAGTAATTTAGCTTTAACCAATAATAAAGCCTTATGTGTTCCTTCCCACTCCTGCATTTTTCCAATCTGTTTATCAACTTGCGCAAGATTTTCTTCTGCTGCTTTCTCAAAATCCTTAGTCGCTCTTGTTGCTTTAATCATAGTTCCTATGAAAAGAGCAAAAACTATCGCAAGAGCAGCAACAGGCGGATGAATAGCACCCAGTATCGGGGCTAATTTAGTAAAGATAGAAACCATTTTCAATGCAGTGCCCACGACTTTAAGGAAAATTCCAGAAAGTAAAGTTATCGCTGGAACGAGAATCGCAACACTTTTAACAAGCCCCTCGTTCTCTTTTACGAAATCCCTGAACTTATCTATGTTCTCAACAACCTTTTCAGCCAGGTCTTTTATAACCGGGATAAGAGTAGTCCCTACTTCAACCATTAAGATATTAACAGTCTCCCTGAGCTTACGCATTTGAACATTCAGATTATCCTGTCGCTTTGCTAACATCTCGTCAGTCTTGCCAGCTCGTTCAGAAATCGAAATGGTATCTTCCATAAATTCATTTCTTTTATCCAGGATAGTTAGCAGTCCGGTAAGGGCTGTTTTTTCTTCTATTAGTTTTGGTAGTCTGGCATCTTCGACTTTAGAAAGTCTCTTTAGAACCTCCGTTAGACCGAGCTGTTGCATTGCGGCTTGAGCCGATGCAAATCCCCATCCCCCCTTTTCCATTCCTGTTAATGCTGCAAGTTCTTTCGTAGGTTTCAGAAAAGCACCCATAAGTGCCTTGAGAGAAGTAATTGCGATATTAGTTTTAATTCCCCCTCTGGTCATTACTGTAAGAGAAGCACCGACTTCTTCAAGGGAGACTCCCAGTGCCTTTGAAAGTGGTAGAACCAGTCCGATAGTAGGAGCTAATTCTGCCATCGTGGTTTTACCCTTTTCCACAATAGAGAAGAACCAATCAGAAATATCCCCAGCTCGGTCAGCAGCTAATCCATAAGCGTTGACTACGGTAGTTAATGCGTCAGCTGTTAAACCGGCTTCAACAAAACCTGCCTCGGCAGCTCTAACCGATACTTCCAAAAATGCTGTAGCTTTTTCTGCGGAAATTGAAGCGGAGAGAATATCGTATAAACCTTTAGAGAGGGTTGCTGTTGATTGTCCATAAGTTACCGCCATTTTCTTGATAGCCGACTCAAAGCCCGGCATATACTTTTCGCTCTGTTCACCGAGCATGGTTGCAACATAGCTCATTTGCTCCTGGAAATCCCCCGCCTTCTTTATTGCGAGACCAAGCCCGGCAGCCATTGCAGTACCAGCGATAAGGAATTTACTCCCTGCTTTGGAGACGGACTCCCCAAGACCCTTTAACTGTTTATCGGTAACCCCAAGAGTCTTAGTAGCCTCGTCTCTGGCGCGAATTATAATCTGTAAAATGTTCTCTGGCATTTTATTTCCCTAAAAAAAAGGCTCAACAGTCCCTCAAAAGATAGAGGTCTTTTAACTGCGAGCCTTCGTTCCTACCTTAATTTATTTTGGATATTTAATTATTTACTTATCCGAAGAAGGTTTAGGCTTTAATCCTCCTCCGAAAACCACTCCTTTATTTATGGATTGCATTGTTTCCTCAAATGATTTATCCGTCGGGACTAAAAACGAACCGACTTGTTTTTCCGTTAAACCCGGGTCGGATTTTCTTACAAGTACCCAAATCAACATTCTGGCTTGTTTGAAAGTTAATGGAGTCCCATTTTTGAATTGTTTAAGGTCTCCAAGCCGTTCTTCCAATTCAATTAAATCATTCACATCCAACGCACTCATTTCATAATCTTTCCCGCCAAGTCTAACCTTTTCCACTCTTACCTCCTTTTCCCAGAAATCCCCCGACTTTAGCAAATTTTGAAAATAAAACCAAAGTAGTACTTGACATCCAATCTAAAATATGATATAATTCTTATTAAGGATACGGAATGAAAAAAACTTTTAAATATAGAATATATGCCAACCGAGACATTCTTACCAAAACCGACGGAGTCCTTAATCTTTGTAGAATCCTTTATAATCTTTGCCTTGAGCAACGAATTGATGCCTACAAATACCACAGGAAATCCATTTCTAAATATGACCAGATGAAACAACTTCCCGACCTCAAAAAAGGTTTTCCTGAGTTTAGAAAAGTTTCTTCTCAAACACTTCAGGATGTAATTGACCGTCTTGATAAATCTTACCAGTCCTTTTTCCGTCGAGTAAAGAGTGGAGAGAAAGCGGGTTTCCCGAGATTTAAGGGATTTGATAGGTACGATTCTTTTACACTCAAACAAGCAGGTTGGGAACTTGATGATAAATATCTTACCATAAAGAAACTCGGTAAATTCAAGATTAGACTTTCTCGCCCCATTGAAGGTGTAATCAAAACCGTAACTATCCGCAGAACTCTTTCCAATAAATGGTTTGTCTGCTTTGCTTGCGATAATGTTCCCGATAAGCCCCTGCCAAAAACGGGCAAAACAATAGGTATTGATATGGGATGTGAATCTTTCCTTACTGATTCTAATAATAGAAAGATAGATAACCCTCGGTTTCTTAACAAGTCGCAAGACGTTCTTCTTAAACGTCAGCAGTCCCTCTCGCGTAAAAAGAGGGGTTCTATCAGGCGAGGCAAAGCAAGGTTGCTTGTGGCAAAGATACACGAAAAGATTGCTAATCAAAGACTTGATTTTCATTTTAAAGTTGCTAATAAATTGGTCAAGGAAAATGATATTATCTGTATAGAAAAACTCCATAGTTGGAAAACATTCAGAAAAATCAATAGGTCTATGGATGATGTTGCTTGGTTTAATTTCTTCAATATACTTCAATTCAAAGCGGAAGAGGCTGGAAAAGAAGTCGTTGAAGTCCCCGCCAAGAACACATCCCAGATGTGCTCGTCCTGTGGGGCAATAGTTAAAAAGGATTTGTCTATTCGTATCCATCGTTGCTCCTGTGGTCTTGAAATAGACCGTGATTATAATGCTGCTCTAAACATTTTAAGGCTCGGGCAGAGCCTTTAGGTTTCCGTATCCTCAACCTGAGAATCTCATGGCTTTAGCCATGGAGAATGTCAACTCCCTTTCTTTAATAACTCGATTTCCCGTTTATCAAATATACCCGGCACATGTGAGCCGCGGTAGCATCATATTTAATCTTCCCGGAAGCTCCCGCCATTATCTCCCCGGGGCCCCCAATGGCAATCGGGAAGGCTGTGTAGAGAACCTTCGGAAATTCAAAGGTCAGCTCATAATTCCACTTACCGCCAGCCGCGATAACCGCTCCAATAAATGACACTCTCCAAACCGCCGAGGTCCAACCGGCGTATAAATCAAACTGTGTTGTATTATCAAGTTTGAAAGTGGGAGCAATCGTTCCCGTCCTGAAAGCATCCCCGATAATCCTGTCAATGTAGTAAGTGCCGTCAAGAACCGGCTTCGCCACCAATCCGTTTTCAAGTGTCATAGCCAGAGTATCAATTTCTTTGTTGAAGGCATAAATCTCAAAAGTTGAGGTATTATCGGGAGTTGTTCCCCAAGTTGCAACGGTAATTTCGGTACCAGTATTGGCTGTGATTTTACGGATTTGCCCCTCTCCTAAACCCCCCGTTATCCGAACATAATAACCTATCAGACCAGTTCCGGTAATTGTCCATGTTGCCCCAGAATCTGTCAGAGTGGTAGCAGCTCCAGCCGTTGCTGTTCCTGTATCGTAAATCCCTATTCCCAGAACTGTCTGGTTCCATCTCCAGGGTTCTGTCGTTTCCAGACTCGCAGTTGTTTTGGTAATCTGGGCATAGGATTTAGCAAGCCAGGAAGCAGTAAGAGCCAGAATCTTTGCTCCAACCCCGTAACTAAAAGCCAGAGTATTAGCGCAAGCCCCTTTAATCTGAAAAGCCTTACCGGCTCCTATATCCTTTTCAATCTCAAGCGTATAAGGATAAGGGTCGCATTTAGCCGAGAATGGAGTATTCGTTGGTGTGAACTTATGCAGGTAGACAGGATATTGATAAATCTCAAAAGTTGAGGTATTATCAGGATTAACATCCCAGGTTGCAACGGTTAAGGTATCTTCAGTATTACTTACAATCGCTCTCACTTGCCCAATAGCAGCGGTTGCTGAACCTGTTCCCCCTGTAATTTTCACATAATGGGCTTTGTAATCATCTACACCCCAACCAGCTCCAGTTAGAACTAAAATTGTGTCTCCTGCACTCGTTGCAGTACCTGAAACCTCCAGAGAAGGTTGCGTGGTCGTTGGTGCACCGAACCAAGACCTAAATAAATGTCCCAAACAATTAGGATGAACTTCATGGACTGTATCGCCAGCAAGAGTTATCAATCCCTGATAACTCGGTGGCTCATCCCTTCTGCCATCTAACTGTGCAGAAACTACTTCTTCAATCGTTGGAGAAATAGATTCTGTGTTAAACTTCAAATAATCAGCCTCTCCAAAAAGAGCATCTTTGGAAATCTCATAATCGGAAGTAACATCTGGGGCAACCCAGGTGTCCACTGTGCAGGTTGTCGCATCATTGTCCGTTATCTTTCGGAGCTGTCCGATTCCCAGTCCGACTGTAATCCTTACATAATAACCGATAAGAGCATCAACAGACCAGGATGCAGTTGAATCTTCCAATTTGGTCACCGATGACCCAGCAGTAGCATCTCCTGAATACAAAACCACCGGTGTTCCAAAAACATTTTCCCTCTTAATTCCAATGTGAGTTAATTGTCCTTTTGCCATTTCTTTTTACCTCCCTTAGATTTAGTTTCTTTCTTTTTTAATATTTCAGTTTCTTCTTTCTTTTTTTTTATCACTGGGCGTGCAAATCCTTGGGAAATTAACTGGCTTCCCAATTTTTCATCCACATCAAAAACTTCTCCCTCTTTCTTTAATCCTAAATCCGCGAACTGTCTTTCCTCTTTCATTTTAATTTTCATTTTTACCTCCATTGTATGTGTTCTTGAACATCTATCTGTATCTCACAGAAATGACACAGGACAGAACCGAACATCCTGTTTTCTCTTATATTAACAGAAGCGGGAGAAGCCGAAAAAGCTGTCCCGTCTAAATCAACCATATAGTTTCTGAATTTATCGCAGACACTTTCCGTCAAAGTCCTGAAGGTCTTATCCGTAGCGGTTGAATCTTTTAAAGAAAAATATCCGAAGATCTTGATTGTATGAGTCCGCATATTAACCGTCGGGGAATGTTCAATTTCAGGTGAAGCGGGAGTCGTTATCTCCCATCCTTTTATTAAATCACCCGATTTGAAATAATTTATGAATGTAGCCCAGTCCGCTGCCCATCTTTCATAATCGTAAACTTTCGTTCCTACCTCGGAAACGGTCAAAAGTATTTCTTTAGTTTTCGCAACTATATTCGTGAGATTACTTACGTCAGCCATTACGCCTCCAATCTCTTAACCACTCTCGCATTTGCCTCGTCAAGAAATTTTATAACCTTTGCCTCATTCTCGTTAAAAGTTTTTTCAAACATCCCCCAACCTTTTTTTCTATCACGATAGCCCCTTCTGGATATTACTATTGCAATTTTAATAGCTCGCTGTTCAGAAAATTCACTTGCTCCGAATCTACTGTCAGCCCATTTTCTTATTGCGTCTATATTAGGAAACTTCCCAGCCGGATAACCTTTTTCAATCGCCATTGCGTATTCAGCCGGTGTTCCGATAACCCCGTGTAAATTTAGTCCCTTTCCTCTTATCTCCGAAGCAACCGAACCCCTTAAATATCCCGTAACATTCTCAGGCATTTTGGCAGATATTTTACCATGAAGAAATGCAAGGACTTTTTCAAGAGCTGTCATTATCTCATCTTCCCAAATCGGGATCGCCTTCTCTGGATTCTTTAAGTAAACCCCTTTTACTTCCATTGTTAATTCAAGAGGTTTTTCCATTCTATCTCCACTTCGCGGGATGGGTCAGGTATTCGCCACCCCATGGGAATGTAGTATCATATTCCCTTATAACCAATGCCGCCGAGGTTTCATCACGCTTCTCCATAGCTTTATCGTAAAGTGTAAATTGCTCTTTTGCCACTGCTCTGCAAATATCCGATTTCGCCCTGTACTCCACAACATCCGCGGCGATAGTCGGAGCGGAGGATTGTGTGTATTTGTTCGCCATTGCAAGCAATGTAATAGCCGCCGCCAGATGGCAGAGTGCCTGGAAGTCCGCTTCGTAGGTCGTGTTATTATCAGCATCCAGTGTATGGGGTAAAGCATAAGCAACGATGAATGTTTCCGATGAGGATGGGCTGTCCTCAGTGAATCTGATTTTTTCGGTCGTGCCATTATGATATAGTCTGAAAAGCTCCTCGTCCATCATCTGCGGTTCCTGATCGCCCGAGGGGTATTCAACGGATTCTATTTTTGAGAAACCGTCAATCCAGTCCGAGGGCTTGTCATAATCATAAGTACCATCACCGGTATAAGATTTGTATTTAATATAAGGACGGTCTTTGTCATAGATTAGTTCAACCGCATCGGTCAGCATTGCCTTCAGTTCTGTTTCCGTTGCCTCATCCACAATGATATGGGCATCATCCTGAAGGATTATTTTAATTTGAGCTACAAAGTCTTCCTGAACTTTTGCCATTAGTCATTTCCTTCATAATTAATTGTAAAGTATGTCATTGAACTACCTTGAACAACATATTGGTCTGTACCTGCTAAATGATGACCAATAACCCAAACCTTATCGTCCGCCGACAAAGAAATTAAATCTGTGACCATAGCACAAATAGGTGCAGCTTTCCCAGTCTGTACACATTTATAAGTTACAGGTGTCCCATTGACGACTAATCCAACATCATAAGTTGTATCCTTTACGCCAGGGACAAAATTTATTTTTGCTCTCACAGAATAAATCCCTGTTTTCGGAGCATAGTAAATTGAACTGGATGTGTGGTGTAGAAAATTAGAACCTTTATCAAAAGTTTCCGTTTCAAAAGTTATGATTGTCGTGGTAGTGCTTTCTATGACTTGGCTGCTTCCTGATTTGTATGCTCTTGCTGCGTAGGTATTTTTTGAATCCACATGACCATCTGAATCAGAATCATAATCAGTAGTTTTAACGATTGTCCGTTCTGTTCCGCCACTCTGTGAAGTTTCCTTAAATTTAAGTGTATCCCCAACACCATACAAAAGCAAAGAATTGGAAGTAGCTGAGGGAACAGTTCCCGTTGACAAATGAAGTTGCCCAGCAACTGAAGTCGTGCTTATTATACATAAACCCCCATCTATGCCAATGCAATCAGAAGTATTCTGATATATTTTCATAGTACCCACATAAACTGAACCACTTGAAGTATGGATATCGTGAAGATATAAATCTCCTTCTGCTGTCATTGTGGCTTTTCCTACCCCAAACCATTTAAATACTAAACTTCCTGTTCCAGTATCTATATTAAAATTAGTCTTATCGTGATGAAAACTTCCCCATTCATTTGTAAGAGAATCCCAGTCTGTTGCAGAGAAAAAATAAATTCTGGGATTAATTGAAGCGGGTAGACCGTGAGTCTTTGCCCTGTTATCTTTTGTTGTAAATATTATATTCCCTGAATGGTCTGAGCTATTAACATCTGTAAAAAACACCAATGAATGATTCGTATTATAAATATCCCATCTCCAACCAGAATCCTCGTCATTACCGACAAAGTTAGATATAGTGTCTGGGTAATTCACTCTTTCATAAAAATAAACTCTGCCATCGTGGTATGTGGGACCATCAATTTCTTGTTTTCCACATATCATTAAGTCGTTGGGGCTTGCCAAACCATGATTTGAAGTGCAAGTACTCCCTATTCTCAAATAAGAACCGATGCCTCTGAAGTAAGGGATGTTGGGAGATGTAAGAGAAACACCTATTTCTATCCCATCGTCTGATTCGCCATCTGGGTATATTTCAATCGATTGTGAACTTGTTACTGTATCAACATCGACTTCGGGGACTGTTAGCTTTCCTGTCATTGTGTCGCCTGCTTTTTCAACCAATGACCCAGTGGACTGTTGTAAATTATAGATATCAGTATCATTACTTTCAATATTGGTTTTATTAGTTCCTGTCGCCTGACCTATATTATAATCAACTGTGACTAATGCTCCCGTCGACTGCCCAATGTTATATACGTCTGTTACCAGACTTCCTGTTGCTTGTCCAATATTGTAATCGGAGGTAACTAATTCGCCTGTCGATTGCTGAAGGTTATAAATATCCGTATCGTTAGAATCGACTCGTCCTTTTAGCGTTCCAGTCGCAGATGCTACGTCTGCTTTAATAGCAAATGTGGTTGTCGATATTGATGCGATAGAATCAAAATTACTGAACTTCTCCTTTGTTAAATATCCGTCCTGCGTAGCCGTTGCGGATGGCATGCTCACTGTGAATGTCTGAGCATTAATTACTATCGGTGCATCGGCTGACATCGTCCTTCCGAATCCGCCTCCGAAACCGCTTTGTGAATATACATTCATCGGAAGCATTATCAAGAAAAGTAATATTATTATTTTTTTCATCCCATGTTCTCCTTTTCCTTTATTATATATTACCATGCCCAGAGTTTATACGCTTCACCACCAACTGCCCCTTTTAACCATATAACAGGCGATCTTAATCCTGCAAATGAGGTCCATTCCCCTGCCTCCAAATCCCCCTTATTGGTTGTACCATCAAAAGAGAAATTAATCTGTGTGGCAGCCTTATTTACAATCCTGAAATTGTTTGCATCGATATTAAGATCTATCATCTGAAAAGCTGTCGTTAATACTAAATCTGCCTGTGTTCTATAAATAAGATTTTTTGAGCCTACGGTAATGTATTTTTTACCAATCATGCGATACCTCCTTTATTTCCTTAGCGTTTTGATTTGAAAGGTGAACGACGGGTTTGTCCCGGCAATGACATAGCTTAGCCGAACATATTTGCCGAACTCTGTTATCGACTCGGGGTAGTTCCCAGCTTTTATTATCTGCCTCAGGTCAGTATGGTCGTGCCATGTGGAGTTATCGTAGGATACCTGTACCGTAATATCAAGGGTCGGATTCACACCAGAGACTGCCGTAACATTCACCAGGACAAGGCACTCCGAGGCATCCCCGAAATCATAACTGTTTGTCTGACCGCTTGAGGACCTTGCCGCTAAAGTTATAATCGGCTGTGGAATTGTTAATTTTGGATTGTACATTTCTTATTCCTCCTCGTTCGTTTTATCTTTCAACCCCATATGGTCTGCGTTACAGTCCATGCGGGGTTGGGCGGTGTCACCACCGCCACAACCCTTATTTCTTTAGTCCCTAAATTAGGAACCTGCTACTGTGTTTCTGTAGAAACCCCTGAAGTCCAGTAGAACTACCAGCCAGATATGCCTTATCTTGTAGATTATCTGGTCGTTCGTAAACATCGAACCTACATTCGGCATATCCTGCACAAACAACTCCGGCTCCTCTTTGCCCTGATAGAAACCCACACCAAACATCGGTACCTTTTTGGGGTCAGCACCAACCATCCAGTTGTTGGTATCTGTCCAGTTCGGTATCACTATCGTCTCAAGACCATAGGTTGAGTGAATGTTAGGCGTTGTTGCGGTTTCGAGCGCGGAAACCGCCACAGCGGAATGGGTCAGCTTGTAGGCAGGATCTTCCAACTCATTAGGCACCATGATGTATTTTGGCTTATTTGCCATTCCGAGAGTTCTTGCAGTATTCCCATAAGCTGTTTGACTCATCATCGCTGTCTTCGCGGCAGTTAAACCAGCATCAGACAAAGCGACTGCCCCGAGGTTGCTGTGGTTGATATGGAACAAAACCACCCCATCGTAAGTCGTAGCAACATTAGCAGTTAATGTTCCAAACACCGCATCGTAGAGGGTCTGTGCAGCCGAAAGACCGAGCGCCGGTGGGATTTTCTTGATTAGCCTAACATCGTCGTTTGCTAATGTTTCAAGAGTTATACTTTCAGTCCCACCTCTCTTTGCCAAAGCCGCCGTATTCTCATCGTCACCCGGTGAGGTCAGTGGATCATAAGGGCCTGACTGTGCAACCACCGGTAGATTGGTGTATCCGCCGAACAGGGTGAATCGCTGAGTCCTGAAATCGTTGATCGGCAGAATTTCGGAAACAATTTTCCTCCAGTCGTTAAGCTCGGGTGTCTTGTAGTCCATTATCATCCTTCTGGTAACGGAGTCGCCCAGTATCTGTGCGAAAGTCGTTGTGGTTATTGCTTCCGCTAATCTACCGTTCGATTTCTTGGTATAACCAAAACACGCTGCAAGCATATCGCTGGCGTCACAAACAGGATCGCCTGTAATTACCCTATATGCTTCCTTGAAGGTCTTGAACCGGGGTACCGTTGGCTTTCCCTCACTGGGAGCACGGTCCCAACCATCGAAAAAGCCATCCATGGCCAGTTGATGATTGTCCCTCTCCTCCTGTCCAAGTTCAATCGTAGCACCGGGAAGCACCATCTTGCTTTCAGTGAGTTTCCCCATGATGTCGTCCTGTTCCTTGATAGCCTTGTCAATATCCTCAACCTTGAAGATTCTATCGACGAACCTTTTCCTGATGGACTCCTTCATGGGTTCGGGAAGTTTGGACTCTAAGAGCTTCTCCTTAAGGATTACACCGCAGTTTCTCTCCTGAGTTTCCTCCTCAATTTTCTTGATGTTGTCCAGTGACGCTTTAGACTCCTTAACTCTTGCTTCAGCTTCCTTGGTTTCCTTCTCCTTCTTTTCCCTTTCTTTCTTTTCCCTCGCTTCTTTCTGCTCTTTCGTTTCATCCCCAGCTCCGTACTTTTCACCATAGCCCTTTATTTTCTTCAGGAGCTTTATGGCGTCAGCTTTCTTGTCGCCTTCGACAAAAGCGATGATTTTATCAATCATCTGGCTGAGTGCCTCCTGGGCTTTCTCACCGAAAGTTTCCTTAAAAACCTCTTCCTTAAAGTCCTCAATGGAAGCCTCGAGTACCGAGTACTCCTGGTCTTCCGTGAGTTTAGCGGGGTCAAGCCCCTCAACTATATCGGGAGAGGTTTTCTTCAACATCTCTACCAATCTTTTAAATAGATCCTTCATTTCCGTTCCTCCTTGATAGCTCGCTACGAGCCTTTGAAATTTCCCGCCTGCTGCGGGAGTCGTGACAACTGTTATCTCGTCAATCACTCCAATCTTATCAACTTTTATACGACCATCGGCAAGTTGATGCTCCACACCGCCGCCGTCTAAGGAAAGACCAAGAAGATTTTTCTTGCCATGCTCCCACGCATCCCTGAGCATTTTTCTCAACCACTTTGCCGACTCAAGAATATGGAGCTTCCCAAGTACTCCCTCCTTCATCTTTCCACTGCCGTCTTTAAACTCTCCGTACCTGACGTCCGTGAAGAACCCGACGAGGTTCTTCGTAAAACTTTTCTTAAAGGAATCCCTGACCGCATCCGGCAGATGGTTATAAAACCTGCTACCGAACTCGTAAGCAAAGCACTTGGCACTCTCAAAGAGACCTAACGCATCTTTCAGAACGTCCTCGGAATAGTCCTTCTTGTTCAGGCTCTCGCCCTTCTCAACAATGACCACATCCCAGTCTTTGCCTTCCTTATCCAGCGATTCCTTCAACGTGCATTTGACAATATCATCTCGATATTGCCGTTTATTCAAAATTTTCATAGTTAGCTCCCCTTCGTCTTGGGCAGTACGCCTTTCTTAAATACCGCTATCTCAGCACCCGGGCTTACTCGTTTCATTATCCAATATCCCTTTAACTCCTTACCCTCGAACTTAAACGATGCGAACTCTTCTGTGTCCTCAATCCAGTTGACTGTTCCTGAGTCTATTATCTCCATGAATGCCGGCAGAACCTTATTCGGGTTGCCCTGCTCCTCCCCACGTTCTTGGATGTCCCTGTAAATGTTGTTCCGGGGGTCGAGCCATACCCGATCGCCTGTCTTAAATAACTTCGCAAGGGTCGGCTTTGTTTCGAGCTTTTCACCCTTGTCATCCTCTACTATAAAGTTATCGTCTACTTTTGAAATTATTTTTACTTTTTTATATGTCCAGTCAACGGATTCGCCCTTCTTCGGGGCGATTGAACCTTCCCATGTCATCCACTCTTTGAACGACTTTCCCGACGGTGTGGGGCAGTCGCATTTTTTCCTTGTGGCTGTAGTTACCTCAACTACCAAAGGATTTTTTTCTATATTCCATTCATCGATAAAATCTTTGCCTGTATCAATTAATAAGTCATAGTGCTCAACAGGCACGCCTCTCACTACAATGGGTCCCCGCCACCAGTGTCTGCGTAATAAATATCTTCCCACCGCTTCCTTTAATTTCCTTGCTTTTATTTCTTCCCTATCTACAAGGTCGTTAAATGCCTCATCCATCATCTTTATTTTTTCACCCCTGCTTAGTTTCTTTTCCCACCACCTCAATTCAGGCTTGACTTTCTTTTCCCATTCCGGGGGAAGCCCAGACTCCCCATCGGGCGGGGCGTAATCCTTCTTCTGTCTCCCCCGTTTTGATAATAGATAGGGCTGCTGATCCTCGAGGTTTGTCCAGCACTGCCATATCATTTTCTCTTTTGGTATCTTCTCCCATTCCTTGCCCACGGGGATAAGGCGCTCAACCATTCGTCCCTTGAAGTGCTTCATGTCAAGGAAGAACTCTTTGAAAAATGGCTTCATCACTCCCGGATACGCCATGCCATCATCCATTGTGATAAATACCCCAGGCTCAAATTTCGTCGCCCCGACTGATTCAGGCTCAAGGACGACCTCGCGGACATTCAACCATTCCAACGGTTGTTTCTCCTTTTGAACCATGACTACCTTTTTATTCGGGTCCATGTCGGGAGTGAACTTTCCTTTCTCCAATAAAACCTTATTCCATTTCCTGCCCTTTTCAAGAGTATCTACTTCCTCGGTTATCTGATCTTTGTGGGCGTTCATTAAAGTCTCACCCTCTAAAAATCCATTCTGCTTTCTTCTGAAGTCAGCATGAACAGAGCGCCCGCGAAAATGATTGAGCATAACTGCATAGTTCTTGGGATAATCCTTCGGGTTCTTCTTAAACAGTTCCTTCAGTTCCACAGGAATCTCAATGGGCGGGGGTGGCACATTACGAGCGACCTTCAACAGGAACAGAGTCTCTTCCGGGCTGAGTCCTTGCGATTCTGTCATTGACACGAACTCCTCGGTAGACATAAAGTCTATATCTTCGTATCTTACAACCGACTCATAAATTATCCCCCCATCTTCCATCACGTGTTTTATCTGAAGAACTCGTTCCTTCCGTGCCTTCTCCACAACATCCTCGACTTTATCGGGCTGAGTCGGAACTTTCATCTCAACGTTCTCGAGAGGTATGAATCTCGGAGCCCATGCCGATACGGAATAAGTATCAGTCTTTTTATCATGGATATAGTTGAACGTCTCGAACTCTATCGCTATGATGTCACCTCTCTCTTTCTTCTTGTCCGTGCTAAAGCTCTTTCCGGTTTCGAGCCAGTTCTTACCTTTGACCTCTGTGAGGTCTCCGGGCTTGACTGGAAGCCTTCCCGGGTCCAGTCCGTAACGGTAATTGAACGTGGTTGGAACTTTGGTCGGGATTCTCTCAAGGACTATCCCGAACAGGACGGCGTTGTTATGAAACTTAATCCACGCATCCCGGGCGTTACCGTCAAGGTAATATCTGTCCTCGCTCTTTTTTAAAACGTTGCCTTCCGAAGCGACAAGCTTTCTGACTTTTTCTGTATGCTCCCGCAGTTCTTTTTTATTAGTTGATGTGAGATTAGGAACGAGGTTAAGCCTGAATTTCATATTCGGCTTTTCCCATGTCGATTGTTTTATTCCTAATTCTTTTAAAGTCTTCTGTCTTACAAGTTCATCCTCTTTGTGCAGTGCCTTACCCTCGTAGTAAAGGCAGGTGAATAGATTGGAAATCATCTGGCTATCATCTGGCGGGGTCTTTGCGTGCACATACCCTGCTGAAGCTTCTCTCGGCTGATGCCTACCTTGAATCCAACGCTCGAGTTCCGCTCCAGCTATAAATGATTTTTTTACCTCCTTTATTTCTTCAACCGTTTTTGGTAATCTTTCAGTTATGATTTCACCATCTTCGGAGAATATCATAACCTTGCCTTTTCCATCCGAATGAATTTCTATCGCCATACCGTCATATTTTTTTGAATTAAAAACGGGGTAATCATCTTCATCGATAAGATTCAAAAAACTATCTATGGTCATTCTCTGGTTCGGCTTCGCACCCTTGGTCGGCTTCTGCATAAGGAAGAATCTGAACAGTTTAATATCATCCTCATCCGCCGACTGCTTCGCCTGTTTCCTGAGCTCGGGCCCGGCTGCCCTTGGGACCTGCTCCTCAATACTCTGATAAAATCTTTTCTTAAATCCTTCGTCATCGACTTCGTGAACAGATGTCTCCTTCTTCGGGACAAGGACGAGGTCGTATAATCCCATCCACCGCCAATTCGGGCCCGTGGCTTCTGCGATAAGATGTGCCGGTTCGCCATATATATCCTGCGATATTCTTTCAAGCTTCATCACGAGGGAGGTCGGAAGTTCCTTTGACCTCACAACCCAGTCGGCATCCTCGGGCTTACGTTTTTCCGCGAACATCTTCGAGCCGGTCTGTGTCACAAAGTTCTCAATCCACAGGACCGGTCCGACTTCCTGAATCTTCTTCATTATCTTCTGGGCCCGCCTGTCAATCTTCTCGCTTTCGGTCAGATCGGACTTCACTATTTTATCAAGCTCATTGACTTTAAAGTTTATGCTCCTCTTTGTAAGTTCCGAAATCATCAGGGCATCCGCATTTATTACAAGCTCATCGTTCTTTCTACTGCCCCTGCCAACCCATAGATCAAATAACTTATCGTGCATTTTGATTAACTGTTCCTCGCTTGCTTTCATGTATATCTGGGGAGTCCATTCGTCGGGCTTGAAGTCTATTTGTTCATAAAGATGGACTTTCCTTAACAGGAAATTTGATATTAGTAATTCTTTCCTTGATACATCAATCCATGGATGTTCTCCGATTTTGTTACCTGCCTTTATGGTCATAAAATTGAAACCTGAAAATTCTGATTTTATTTTCTCATTATCTGGTAATGATAGAATAAATAATCCCGAATATTTTTTCAGTGCTGATGATAATTCCGATATGTCAATCTGTTTATCTTCAAAATTAGATGAGTCGGGATAGGGCGGATCGAGATAGGCAAAAGATTCTTTCGAATCATATTTGCTTAGAATATCTTTATAATCTTTTGAGTATATCTCTGCACTTCTTAATCTCTCTTTTAGTTTTGGTAAGTTTTCAATTCCCTTCCATTCTTGATTTATTCTTAATGGATTGGCTTTATCACCACGACTGGAAAATGAACCCCAACGAGTAAAAATAAATTTATGAAATTTTTCTTCCATTGTCTGGGGATTGCTTGCTTTAACTTTTTCAAAAGAATCTTTTGTTAATTTCCAATCCATATTTTTTAATGCCTCCACGTCGGATTGGTTTGAATTTTTTATAAACTTATATGCAGAAATTATCCCCGAATCAATATCATTTATAACTTCAATTTTACTCGGTTTCTTTGAGAAGAAAACAGCTCCCCCGCCCACAAAGGGCTCGACGTAAATTTTATGTTCGGGAATAAAAGACACAATTTGTTTAGATAAAAATTTTTCCCCTCCCGGTGACCCGAACGCAGGACGGATACCTTCTTTGAAGTTTCCCTCGTCCGCATTCCAGATATTCGGGTTTGTGTTATCCTTAAAATTCTTGCTCGCTTCGCTCTCCTTTATTTCTTTAACGGAATTGACCTCGCCCTTCCCGTCCCCCTCAAAAGCCCATGTCTTAAAACAGTCCTCGCAGAAAAACGCGTGAGCCATGCCCTCAGCCCATAAGACCTCATACACCGGGGGCTTTGAACATTCCATGCACTGGTCTCTTCTATGCCTCGCCTCGGCTATACGTTTCAGTTTGGTATCAAAGAAAATCTGGACATCCTTTGGGACACTCACGGGTACTGGTTCCTTGAAGCCGATGAAATCTTTTATTGGGTAAAAGAAAAACGACTCCTTATTCTTCCACCAGCTTATTCGTTCCTGCTCGCTTATTTGGTGTTTATTTAAAAGTTTCTCAAATTCATCAAGTCCGATTTCCTTCGGCGAGTTAAGTCTTATAAACCCGTAAGCCTTCTTGCCGGAAGTCAGTAAGTAGAAGTTCCCCGTTATGAATTTCTTTAGCTTAATAATCCCTTTCTTCGTGCCCTCGGCAACCAGTTGACCGTGGGGCAGTGTAAGGTAAAGTCCTTTATCTACTATTCGTCTGAAGCCCTCAAGGTAAAGCTCTCTTGGAGTTTCCTTCCACTTGTTTGAATGGAATTTTATCTTTCCGCGCCTTATCATTTCGGACAGGTTCTTAACCAGAGCGTCAAGGATTTGTTTTTTAGTATGCACGAACTCGCCCTTCTCTTTGAGCGTAGTCCACCAAGCTCCCAAAATCCTCCAGTCGTCGGCTAACTGCATATCCGTTGACTTCGTGGGGTCAAAGGTTTTAATGTCTTTTATTTCTTTTAATCTCATCTTCTCTCATACCTCAACTTTTTTGCAAGTGGTGGTCTCAAACTTAAAACAATTATATTATCGTCAATATATTTGACCTTCTCTACATACTTCCGCTTGATCTTATGGAAGTCGCAGGCTTCCTGTATTATGTCCTTACCCATCCGGGGAATGGCTTCGTCAATCCTTTCCGTCCCCTGATCAAATAACGGCTTGATTCTTTTTAGGTCTGCCCTCGGTTTTATTCTCATTCTAACTCCTCAAGATAAGGACCATGCGTACAATTACAGTTTGCGACCTCCTCAACTGGCAACCTCGGGTCTTTCGGCTCCATGGCTTTGTGCCCACCCACAATAAAAAAATCCTTTACATCAACAACTTGTCCATTTGCTGCAGCATGGGACGGTCTCGGATTAATCCCTGTAAACCACTGCTTCTTCAATCCCGGCACTCGCTCTTTCGCCTGCTCCATCCTCAGTTGTGTAGCGATAGATTGTGCCCTTCCTATTTCAGTCCGGGCTATCCTCATCGCCCTTCCGGTCACACCCTTCCTCTTCGCTATGCCCAGAACAGAATCGACTTCCTTCGCCGCCTGGTATACGTTCTTTTCGCCAGCGACCGCCAGGGATACGACACTGTTTATGCGTGTCCTCATGCCCTGAGTGATCCCAGTTATAAGGTCGGCCGAAAAACCTTGTAAAGTTATGAGTTGGGTTTCTGTCAAAAGAGGCATCGCCGCACTGACCTCCGCAGCAGCCAGTGGATTATCAATCATCTGAACCCCCATCTCCCATGCTCCTGCCTGATTGCCTGTCACCATTGCGTTCATCCTTGTCTCGAACCTCCCGATGACTCTTGTTATCTCGTCCCTTATGCCCCGTAAATGCTCCGCCTTAAAGCCCTCGGCTCCTATCATCGCGGTTCTTATGTCCCGCCTGAGCTCCCGCATAAACCGGACTGTCTCGTTCGCGGAGCGTCTGTCAAGTATCGTAAGCCGTCCCCTCGTCCGCTCAATCTCCCGTGTCATCCTCCGGCGCCTCGCTGCCAGGCTTACCATCCTCATCCTCCATCTTCTTCTTTAATTCGTCCTGCTTTTCTTTTGAGTAGTCCTTATCCGTTCTCTCCCCGGATACGTCAAGTTCAAACCCGGTCTGACCCGCCACGTGGGCAAAGAACTCCCTCGCCTGTTTATCCGTGACCCAGTCGTTATCAAGTGCCACCTGTAAGGAAGTTGCGATCTGGGTCATGGCTGTTGCTATCTGCGAGAAGTCACGCTCAGCCAGGGGCTGCATGTGAATTGTGAATTTCCTGTTGAGCGGCTTTTCTTTTGTGTCTTTTAGAGTACCGTGAATAATCGCCTGGTCAATCACAAAGTTGAATATGAATTTAAGGATATATTTGAAGTAAAACTGACGGGATTTGAAATGTTTATAAGAAGGACCTCCCATCTCCATCGCTGTCGCACGGGTTGTTTTCTCGCCCTCCCCTATCCAGTGAGGTGGTATACCATAACCCGAGGCAATGTGATTTTTAATGAGCCTTGCATGAGTGCTCATGTCAGATGATTCGAGCTTAGGTGTTTCGGCTTTCCACTCTATGTTCTCATTGTGATACCTAATAGACCCGGGCTTAGGGACTTTGAGCCCGTGTTTCTTCACCCATTCCCTAATCCTTTTATCGCTCCATCCCTTGAACGTTACATCCCAAATGAAGACCGAAAGTAATTTTGCCCTCTCGGCTATGTTGAATAAAAACCGCTCATGAACATCTATCCAGTCCGCCAGGGGCAGCAGATCCGACCTCCCCCGGGTGCCGTTTGATACCCTGTTCACTGAGAAAAAGAATATCTCCCCGACCAGTCTTCCGTAAGTCTTGGAGTTCATGTCCCGGTCAAAGTCGATTATTCTGAATAAGTCCTTCTGGGCTCCCGGATGATCTTTAGAACCAGTGACGGGTTTAAGGGATTGGTTAGTCCTGACTGCCATTAACTGCATGGGGTTCATTGGATTCCTCGTGACTTCCTTCACGAAGGTGGGATCGATATAACCCAGCTTTACGGCACCGGTATAGTTGTTTACCCACACTGGGTAGAACTGTTCCCCGAAAAGCGAGAGTTCGGTCGCCTTCATGTACTGTGACATTTCCCAGTTGTTTATGGGGTCATACCAGAACTCGTCAAGGACAGTCTTGACATCCTTATCCTCAGCTTCGTACTTTATCCCCTCGCCGATAACGAAGTCCTTGTGCATCTCTATGAGTCTCTTGCCCATCGGCGTAGCTTCGTATAAGTGCATGACTATGTCCTGCATACGTCTCTGGGTCAGGGGCAACAGGTCCCGGGCTTTCTGGGTATCGGTCAGGGGTCTATATAAGTAATCATCTTTATCTATCTGCCCCATCTCCGGGATATTGGAAAACTCCATCAACCTGCTCATTACGCTGCCCACGACTTTCTTCACGGATTCTTTTATTTTCATTTTAAACTCCTAAAATATTAATCCCCGCCTTCCGCCCTCGGGAACATCTTCTCTGGAACTACTATCCTCCCCGACCTCGATCAGGGTCACATCCCCACCCTCTGACTGTATGTCGTTTATTGCGTGCGACACCGCGCCTGCCACTGCATCGGAAATATCCTTGCTCCCTTTGGCTGGTTTTTCGATTTTCTTGCCATTCAACAGATCCAACCCTTTAAGTTCCCTGTCCAGGACTCTATTGGGATAGGTCCTGATAATCTCCCGGTAAAGCCCTTCAATCTTAAAGGCGTCATATTGACTTTTCTGGACCGACATGAACTCGACATTCACTCCTCTTTTCGTGATATACTGCGCGAGTGATGCCGCAATGTAAGAGTCGAACGAGACCTTATTCATATTAGGGAATCTGTCCAGGATGAGTCCAATCAGGACCTTGAGTTCCTCAAAGTCTATCTCGCTATTGCCCTTGGCAACGACTCCGTAGGCAAGCGGGACACTGATTATTCCACCCTTCTTACCGGCAATCGCCATGCCGAACGAGCAGTTATTTACGGCTGGGTCGAGATGCATGAAGTAATTGACATCCTCCTCGCCATGGAACGAGTCCTTGAGCGTGCCCTCATCACTAAACGGGTTGACGAGCCCGGCTTTCCTGCCCGCGACAAACATCTTCTTGATCTTGAGCCTGTCCCGGATATATTTCTCAATAGCCTTGGCCGGCTGGCAGCCGAAGTCCCGCCAGAAGTCCTCCGGGGACTTCTTCAGCTCGTTCTGCAGGTACTGGCAATCAAACGGCAGGTTCGGGTTGATTTCCCAGGTAGCAAGCCAGAAGCCCAGCATACTCGGGATCTCCTTACTCAGGTCGAAAAGCTCGCATATCATGTCCTCCTCATGGATGACTGAGGACAAAGACGCTATCCTCGCGTCGTCCCGGAAGGGCGCCGTCGACCGGGTCAGTGAGGTATAAACCGTCTTGCCCGAGCTCCGGCCGGTCTTCTTCTCGGTGAACCGCGCCAGTTCGTCAAACAATACAAGCTTCGCTGTCCTCCCCACAATCGAGGCCGAGTTGGAATGACCCGAGAGCATCTTCGTGTGCGTGTGCGGAAATTCGAAGGTGTACTGCCCCGACTTGAAATCCCTCTGCGAGTAAAACTTCGAGTTCTTTATCCGCGCCTCGGTCGAGGCAAAGACCGTATCCTTCGCCTGCTCCTTGTCCGTGGCCACGTTGATGATGTAGATCTCCTTCCCCTTCGGCAGGCCATAGTGTGCCTGGGGATCGCCCAGAAGATAAAGCTTCCACTCCTCCACACAGGACATCGCCGAGATAAGCTCGGTCTTACCCCCCTTCATCCCGCACTTCAGCACAAGCTCGCTATACTTCTGCCCCGGCTTCCATGTGGTCTTCCCCTCCGCGACAAGCCTGTCCATCATCCCTCGCTCGGCCTCATCAAAGGGCAGACCATAAAATGCTTTAATGATTAACCTCTGCATCGGGAACATCGGAAAGCCCAGCCCCTCCGCACTCTCAATGAACTCCACCTCGCTCATCCCCCGACAAAGCCCCTTCGGCTCTTCCTTGAGGCCTATCTGCTTATAGTACGCCACTGTCCGCTTTGAGAGTTTGAACCTCTCGGCAGCCTCCTGCTCCGTGCGACCCATACGGCAGTACTGCTGAACCTCGGCGATCAGCTTCTCGCGGTTCACTCGGTACTGTGTTTTCCTCTTAGTTTCCATAATTTGCACTCTCGCCTATTTAACCGTTAGGGATTAACTGCATTTTCGATATAGGGGGTGCGACATGCGTTTTGGGAATATTTTTTTCCTAACTTTTGATTTCAAATCCTCGTCGACAAACTCCTGAAACCGTCATTATCTCCCGCCTTGGAACGTCATTCCATTTCCTGTCGACGATAAAGTTTACAAAGTATACACTGCGTCTTATAACGTTGATTATGTTGTCATCTCTTTTTTGCCCTTATTAATAACATTATTAATAAAATAAATATTCGTTAACTAAATTAAAAATTTCCCTCCACCCCTCTTTAGAATATAATAAAGTACATAACGTAGTAAGCAAGTAAGGGCTTTATTAAATATATTATTAACATTACTTTGGTAACTATAAGAACAATTTAAAAAAAATAATAAGCAAGTATAATTACTACCTACATAAGAACCTTCGTAATGAATTATTAAAGACTTTAATGTCAATCCGTTATTGTCGTTACAAAACATTTTTTAGATGACTCCGGTTCAGGCTATGATTAATAAAAAAATAAAGACTATCGAAAGGCGGGGGGAGAGGATGGTCTTCAGGGTCCGCAGGGCTTGTTTGAAGAGCTGGCATATCCTTGACTCGCAGACACCCACGTTCCTCCCGGTTTCCTTTAGGGAGAAACCCTCGAGCCCATGGAGCCTCACTATCCTCGCCGTCCTTTCCGGGAGCTGCTCTATCGCCCTTTGGAGTAGACCCGCCCTTTCATTCTCCACGGCCTTTACAAAGCCTCCTTCCTCCTGCCCTCTTATGTGGGGGATATGCTTTGCTGTCTGCGCAGGGCCCAGGACTCGCTCCGGGAAGTGCTCTGAGAGCTTATACGCTATGTCCATGAGCTTTAGTCTCTTCCTCCCTTTTTCCTTCCCTTCCCCCAGAAGCTTCAGTTCCTCCTTCAGGTACCTGCTTATCTGGTCAAAGTCCCTCAGGCCATCAAGGACCGCCCCCCTTATCCTCGCGCAGGCAAAGGTCGGGAACTTGAAGCCCTTTCCGGGGTCATACCTCTCTATCGCCTGGAGGAGCCCTATAAGCCCCCATCCCCTCAGGTCCGCGGGTTCCATGAGCCTGTTGGCCCTCAGGTGCCACATCTTGTGCCTTGATATGGTAAAGTTGATCAGGGGCGTATACATGCCCAGTAGGGCGTCCCTATGCCTCATCTCGCCCTTTTCCTTGTACCTCTGCCACAGCTGGGCCTCTGATAGGGGCTTGCGCCCTCTTTTCTTTTCAGGCTGGCTCATTCTTAGTCCTTTGTTGGCATGTAATCCTTACATTGTGGTATTATCCCGCACACCTTCTTATGAAGACAACTGTTGCACTGCCCCTGCCTGAACGGCTCTTTCCCTGTCGTTATCTTTACTTCCTTGCTTATCTCCTTCTTTTCCTTTGGCGGTCTTCCTACCCTCGCCTTTGGTTTACTTGCTCTTTGTTTCCGCCTGTGCTTCCCTCGCCATTTCGTATTGTAATGTTTCAAGCAATGTCCTTTAGTAATCGCTATCTCTTCACATTCTGGTTCCTTGCATATCTTCTTTTTCTTCTCTGCCATTGGCTCCTCCTCTTTCGGCTCTTCCTCGTTTGGTTTTACATCCACCACCCTTTCCCCGCTATCTATCATGGGTTTATCCTCGCTTGTGAACTTCAGCTGACACTCGCTGCAGTAATAATACTTCTCTCCCGGGATCCTGAAAGCCTTGTGCCCCTCACTACACAGAACATATTCCCTGTCCATCCACTCCTCCCTTTGCCGGCTGAATATACCCCATCCTCTCGAGCTCTTCTGTCTCCTTTATGATTGTTATTACATCCATGTTTAGGGTCTCCATCATGTCCAGGTAGTCAATCTCTTCCTTTGCCTTCAGGAGTATGAGAATCCTTTGTTGATTAGTGTTGAGTTTCATTTCTCTCTTCTATGGAACATTTCTTACAAAGATTAAGATATGTTTGCTTGTCATTTACTAAGCATTTATATTTTTTTACCCGTCTCCTTTTTTTCCCACAACATTCACATACTCCTATCATGTTATTCCCCTTTCTCTTTAGACATAAAAAAACCCTGACCAGTCCGTTCTTGGACTAATCAGGGTTCTTGTTATCGAATGTCCTGAGTCAACTATTATACTTTACTCGTTAATCCCTCCGTTATCTTGTGTCTTTTGAACTCCTCTATAATAAGGGGTATGCCGTCCTTCCAGTCTATGGTGGTCTTGCCGGTGAAGCTACTCTCGGCAAGTTTGTCTATGAGTTTATGGAGTATTTCTTTCTTACTCATTAGGTTATTTTCAATTCCTTCATTTCATTATAGTTCGGGATGGGCTCGATTTCCCCATTCTTTATTTTTTCAAATACCTCGGCAGTATTGCAATCACCCGCTTGAGACAGACACCATGACGGTACGAAACCATATCGGAACAACTCTTTATATATCTCCCTCGCCTTCTTGATTTCGTTCTTTATCCTTTGAATATCGCAACCGTAAAAAGGATTCTTAGTTAAGAAACCTTTCCCGTTCTGGTAACCCTTAATGCCTGACATTATCTCAAACTGGAGCCGTTTTATTTTTCTTATTTTTTTCATTCTATTTTTCTTCCTGCAACATCTTCACCTCTCGCACGGTTCTGGTTCCTAGTCCATCTATACGAACAAGGTCATCATCCACGAGACTGAAATCTTTCCATTTGTTTTTAAGGCGTCGCTCATCATCTTTCGTGAACTTCTTTATAATACCATTGCTACCTGATATTTTTATTTTAATGCTCATTCCTCTCGTTCCCTACGACTTGCCTCATATTGATTTCCTCTTATTAACGAACTCTCCATGCGGACTCTCTTGTCCTGCTCTGTAAACCAATTATATAAACGATTACGATACTTCAGCTCTTTATATGTATCACGAATTGTCTTTATTATGGCGAGTATGAAACAGATTATCCTCATTTTTTCAACCCTGTTGTTATAACAAACCATCCATCTGTCCTGACAACCACCTTACCGAATACACTGGCTGGATGCTTAATCACATCAGATACTTTAACGCCCTGGGCTATCTCTCTCGCGTCTATTGGTCTGGCGGATGGTATGACATGTCTGAAATTAGATTTTTTCATTTTATCTCTATTACTCTATATGTTCCCCGTTTTGTTGTCCTTCTTAGCTTAACCCTCTGGATGCCATTTATACCATGTATCTGATATGTCGCCCTATTAAGCGCTCTCCAATCCCTGAATAATGTTCTAATTGATTTTATGAAAAGAGATATATTTTTGAATAATCTCATTACTTTAATAGAGTTTCAACTCTTCTATTCCTTGCCCACGCCTTTTCATAATGCCGGATATCAACCGGGCTTTCCTCTCCCCAGCTGACCGTCCTGATCCTTGAGGCGTCAACTCCCCGGGCAATGTAGTACTTCCTCACCCCCTCTGCCCTTCTTTCCCCGAGGGCTATGTTATACTCCTCAGTACCCCGCTCGTCGCAATGTCCCTCAATGCTCACTAACATATTATTATCCTTGAGGCTCTGTGCATTCATGTCAAGGACTTTCTTTGAGTCGTTCCTTACGAAAGATTTATCAAAGTCAAAGTATACCGCTTCAGGGCTCTCATAAACCCTTAGTCACCTTTTCCCTGCCCCTGACCTCTGCCGACTCCTCTTTTGTTTTCGTTATCTCAATCACAAAAGATTTGCTTTTCTTGCAACTCATTGTCATCATCAATAAAAACAAAACCATCAACATCATTTTCCTTATCATCTTTTTATCCTCCTGTTTTGGTTGGGCGGTCAGGACTCTCACCTGAATATTTGGGGGTGACCCGCCGTTTTATCTTAAACTACCCCCCAGTATTTTATGGACTATTTTTCTTATGCCACCTGACCATCGTCCCATCTAGCTTAAAGAACGCCCTTGCGTTACCCTCGTCTGTCTCAAGCCATCCGAGCCAGCCTGTCTTCTGTGGTCGCTTGTAGAGTTTAAGTTTCATGACCTCTCCTCCTTAATTCCCCCTTTGTTTTTTGATTCAAGAATCCTCCCAAACATATCCCTTTGGCATAAGGAGCTGAGTTTGACACTTCCTCAAAACCTCCCGGATACTTGGATTTAAAATGGAACTCTGTTCGCTCTGAATTTTTACTTCTAGATAGAAATTCCATCTTTCCATGAACCCAGAGTATAAATAAAGGCATGCCTATTAAGAGAACGACTCCTGCTACTGAAGCAATAATATATCTAATGGTCATTTTTCTTTTTCTCCTCCTCTTTTCTTTTCTCGTAGTTCTGCACGAAGTCGATTAGTTTCTTTTTGGTTTCGTTTTGCTCGTCGGTAAGTAAGTCATTAGGTGTGTTCACGAATGAATAATACCTCATGTGTACTTCTTCGTTGGTTCTCGGTTGGTCAGCGGGTATTCCCATTATCTTGAGGACTTCCTTGCAGATTTTATTTCCGAATATCAACCTCGCCTCCTATCTGAATAACTGTTGCCCCATTGATATGCCAGTAACCAACCATATAAGAGAAAATAAAATTAAGTCTATTATAGAAACTCGTATTTTTTTCATCCCCACCTCCTAATTTTCGTAGTTGCTGAACTTCAACGGGTAGTTAATTGTTCTTCCCCTGGCGATATATCTTTGAGGCATGTCTTTTGTTTTGTCAGTTATAAAAGAAAAATCCCGGCGAGTAATAAGGAATACCCCAGGAGCTAATCTAAATATTTTGATGTTAGTTTTTCGTGCCATAGTTATATTATAATACACATTCCATCATTTGTCAATGATTATTTTTCATTAACTTCTTTCCTCTTTTTTTCGCTTGCTTTATTAAGCGGTAACACCTCGGGATCCTTGTGGGTAAATATTATCTTGTTTCCCTTGATGATTTTTATTTCTTTCACACCATAAAGGAACTTCGTCTCCTCGTTTGCTCCGTCATCTTTTCGTGTCCATTTTATTTCCAGGTTCATCTACAGTGCTCCCGTTCCAGCAAGTTGCAGGGATCGGATATGTTCTACCCCATTAAATATCCTTATCCCAATCCCACGATATCTCCACCAGCTGAATTGATCCCATTTCTTTTGTTCAGAGTCACTCGAAAGTGGCAATGGTTTTTTTTCGTCCGACCAACCAGGACTATAATGGTTATACTCCCATTTTTTCTTTTTCTTATTCCACCGCTCCCAGATGATGACCCTCCTGATTGTTATTAGTTTCATTTCAAGTCCCACACTCTATCCTTCTTAATCTACCCCGCCGCCTACAAGACGGCGGGGCGTTATCCACCTATCTATTCGATAAATAAACCGTGCTTACTATCGGCATCACCTCCCCTCACTCCGGCAATAGAGTGCTAAGAGATTGCCGGCTTATTCACTACTGTCAGAACTACCCTCGTTGTCTTCTTTTTCCTTCGCTTCTGCTTTTGCTTCGGCTTCTCTGGTTGCCGCCCCTGCATCCTCTTCTTTCTTTTCCTCTCCTGCCTTTTCCGATTCCTCGGACCCGGGCTGAGTTGTTTCGGGCAGTGGTTTAGCTACCGTACCCTCATCAACTGGCTTATTTTCCGCCTTCTCTTCCTCTGTCTCTGCCACAGGGGAACCCAGGATCCCCCATAACCTCGTCTTTACAGCTGTAAGCATATCCTGATTTATCGTGTTCTCTGGAACTTCCTTGGCTTCCTTATACCTTGCGATACATTCTGGGCATACATCATCACATCCCTGCATTACATTCTCACCTATCCTTACAGATGTTTCTAACTTTTGCCAACCACCAATATCCTCCCCCTCAGCTGAAATCTTTTTGCAGATTCTACATTCCATCTTAATCACCTCCCCTGTTGTTTATTTTTACCAGTGTCCTTTTCTGCTTGTTCCCTTTGCTTCCTTAAATCCTCGTTTATTTTCTTGAACCTCTCTGTCCGTCTTTCTATCGCGCCCACATGTAACCGGTTAAGCAGTAAACAAAGCATCCATGCTCCCGCCACCCATCCCCAGTGCAGACCTATCCTGATCCAGATTATTGAGGTCATTACGCAACAAGTATAAAAACCCAGTAATTCTCCCAACTTTAGCATATATCCTCCTTTTTAAAGGCTGGCCGGGGCAGGAGAGGAGACTCCCCTGCCCGCTGTAATGGCTATGTACCAGCCCTTATTCATCTTTTTTGAGTTCATAATATGAAGTCATTACCTTTGTGATATGTTCGTATGTTCCGTCCGGGATGTTCTTTCCCTTTACTTTGCTAGCTCCGCAGTTATAAGCCATCAACGCCTTAATTATGTTGCCGTCAAACATGTCTATCAGGTCCTCTAAGTGCCCGCTACCTATATTTATGCTGAAGAACGGCTTCCTCAGGAGCCGTCTCATTTTCTTATTCGTTATGAGCCCGGAGGAGATGTATTTGGCTGTTTTAACCTTCATCTGCCATAGACCGATCTCCCCGTGCTTACCCTCGGCCCCGAGTATAAAACCGCTTTCCACCCGTGCTATCGCAAGATAAAAATACGGGTCTCTTCCGCGCTCCTGGGAGGCGTTCCATGTGTTATTTATTATGCTTAGGGCGTCCTCTTTGGATAGTTTTTTATTTATCTTTACTATATACCCGTATGCCCTGATTGAGAATTTTTGTCTCTCTTCCGAATGTTCCGAGATGGTCAACTCTGATCCTATTCTTTTGTATCCTCTCTTCTTGAAGGGGAAGAAGAAAACGACCACAATGATTACGATTAGAAATAGATAGATATAATTTTTCTTAATGAATTTCATCCTCGATTCCTTTCATGCTATATTTTACTCTTTCCTCGTCACTCATATTATCGTATTTTTCCTGTAATTTCTGTAACAGAATCGGGCGCCAATATTTCGTCCTCTTATGGAATTTCTGGTTGTGGCATTTTTCTTCCGTCAGGTTGCTACAGAGCGGAGACATAAACCTCGGGTCGAACAAGAGCTTGCCCATCCTGCCTTTAGTGTGGTTCACATCCAGCAGCTTTATAATGTCCTTGTAAGGCAGGAACCCGTAGTACTTACCGCAAATCGTGCAGGTGGAATCCTCTCGTTCCCTGACAAGATAATACACTGCTTTTAATATCTTACCCTTCCGGTAAGAGGTCATCTTCTTTCTTTTCTTCTTGGCGAATGGGAGATGGTTCACTTCTTCCCCTCTCTTTCTAATACTGCTATCGCTTCTTCGGTTTGTTTAATTCCTTTTTTATGTAGATTTATAAAAAAACTCCCCATATTCGTCCCATCTGTTTTAAGTAGTTTTTCAGTAATTTCTTTATTTGCTTTTAATACTCTTATTGGATAATCAAGCCTTCCCATTCTATTCTCCTCCCTATTTTATTATTTTATGTCTATATTCATATCATCATTTTCTTCCCCTAAATCTTCTATAAGACCCACTGTTTCATCTGGCTTTAATTGTTTTTCGGCTTTTTCTTTCGCCTCTTCTTCTGTTTCTGCCCTCACTGTTATTCCTATAAATTTTTTAATTGTTACATCAAATACTTTCATCCTTCCTCCCTTCCTTGATGGGTTAGACCTCATAATTCTATGCGTCTTTAACTTGATTTAAGGTTATATTCTGTTCTTCTGATTTTGTAATGGGTCTTGCTTTGATTAAATTTTTCTCACTACCAAAGAAAGCGGTTGCTCTTCCCCTTGCAGAACTTAAAGCAATTTCTTTATTCTCTGCTCTTATGTAGCCCAACTCATAAAAAGCAGTCATTGAACCATAGGTAATTTTAAAAATCATATCTATTCCCCTTTCTTGTTCTTGGGTTTTCTTCTCGGAAAATACCAAACTATGTAATTGTATATTTCAAGGATAATTTCCATTCTTATAATCTTAAACCACTTCCAAAACCATCCTTCCTCTTTAGAAGATATGGCTTTCCAATTCATCCCTTTACTCTTTTCTTTCGTAACTTCCCATAATTTAATCTTACAAATCTTTTCATTTCCTCAAAATCAAGAGTTATCGCTCCGTTTTTTATTGCCAACTTCCTTTTGTTTGGAGTTAAATCGTAATGAGGCACTGACTTCGATTGAAACCACTTTCTTTGTAATCCTATTTTCTCAGCCATTAGATGTAATTCCATATCCTTGCCATCAGTTAATAAATGACACCACATTTTATATTTCAAGTTTGTTTCGTATTTTTTGATTTCATCTACATAAACACTCACTTCTTCCCCTCCTCCAGTTTACTCTTTGGACATTTATGTTTATTTTCAAAGTCATTTAGATACTGACATTTGAATTTAGTATCAAGTTCACATTTTTTACATTTATCATAAAATATCTTCATTGATTCTGCTTTTTTAATTACTTCGCAAATTGTTTTTTCGGCACATTCTGTTTCCCCTTCAGGTTCTTCATAATTGCCCATTATAAAACCTCTCCAACTATCTGAATCCTGATATTCTAATTTCCAACCCGCTTTCATTAATTTTTCTAATCTGTTTATCAGTTCCCTCTCCTTACTCCCCTGCTCTTTCAGCTCCGATAATTCTTTTTTTTGTTTCTTAATTATATCCCACAGGTCTTTCTTGTCTTGTTTCAATTTACTTATTTGTTCTTCCAATTCTTCCGCTAACGATTCTATTTCATTCATTTCTTACCTCCTATTCAATCTTGATATTACTAATTCGTGTCGCTCCTCTTGCATTAATAATTCTTGTTTTAATCTTTCGTTATCTTTCTTCAGCTCCGCTATCTCCTGCTTTAGGGTGGCGTTTTCTTTTTTTAAATATTCCGTTTCAAAATAGTAAAGATATATCAAACAAAAATCTTTTGACGACTCATGGCAAACTTGTTCTTTTCCCTTAATAATACAAAGTGAATCGTAAGTTAAAAATCTACATTTATCACTCATTCCTTAACTCCTTTCGCTAATCATTTCTTCTATGCTTATGTATTTTATAGTGAGGTATTTTTTCGCAGCCTTTCCCTCCCCTCAACTCCTCAACTTCATCACAGTATTTTTTAGCCCATTTACTCTCTGATTTTAGTTCTTCTTTTAGTTCCTTGAGTTCGGATTGTAACTTTCCTGTTTTTTCAAAACTTAATTTTATTGTTTCCTGATTTATTTCAAGGCATTTTTTTGCTTTTTTATATTCCTTTTTCAGTTCCTCATTTTCCTCTTTCAACCCCCTGACCTCTACATGTAAGCCCTCTATATCTTTTATTAGCCCTTTGCCTACTCTTTCTAAGTTCGCTTTCTCTTGCTTTAGGGTTGCGTTTTCTTGTTCTAATCCCATTTTCTTTTTATCAAGGTTGTCTATAAACTTAATTATGTCATAAAACAAACTTCCTTTTTCGTGAGTTGTTCCAATCTTTCTTCTTATATCTCCTATATTATCTCCACTCATTTTTTAACTCCTTTCCTCAACTCCTTAACTTCCTTCTCCGCCTTAAACCTCAGCCCTATTTGTTTCTGTAAGTCGTTCATAAATACTTTAAGTTCGGATTGTAACTTCTTCCTTTCTTCTTGCAATTCTTCTACTTGTTCATACGTCGCCTTTAGATGATTATACATTGATTTGTTTTCCTTTACCGTATCCTGTAGGACTGCGAGGGCTTGCTCAACTTCGTCAAATGGTGTAGTGCATACTATTTTACCTTTATAATCCTTTATAACTAACCTTATGATCTTTACCGCCTCCTCAACGCTTATCTTCTTATCCTCTTTCATTTGGACTCCTCTCATTATATTTCTTTTAATATTAATGGCTTTGGTATATCATTGTCTAACGCCAGTGGTATAAGCCATTGAAGATTATATATCGTATTACTTCTCGCTAAAAAATCTAATCGCACTTTTACTATGATTTCATCTGTTGTTTGTTTAATACTATTCCATTGTTTTTTATCCGCAAAGGCAGTAAAAAAATATACTTTCCAATTCCTTTTGTCCGTTAATTCAATCAACGGGAACCAATCGTTTGGGATTATCTTAACATCTGTTTCTTCTTCAAATTCTCTTGACATAGCAACAGCAGGATAGGTATGTTCAATATCATTATCTATGTGTCCCCCGACACCATTCAATCTACCTTTTTGCCATTCAGGTCTATTTTTTTGTATTAATACAACACTCCGTCTTTCAGGATTAAATAAAAATCCACATACATATTCTTGTTTCATCCCTTCACTCCTCTTATGTTTCGTTAGTTCTCCTCATTTAATGATTTAATTTTTTCTTTTAGTTTTTTATTTTCTTCAATTAAATCATCCCTCTGTATCATAGTTTCTCGTATACCCTTCATAAAACTATTCATCTGACTATCGCTTAGGTTAATACGTTTTCCTTCTTCTTCTGCCATTAATAGCAATTGCTTATCTTTTATGTTCATTCCCCTCCCCTATATTGTTAATCCTCAACCATTTCATCTACAATGTGTTTCATAAATTTATCAGGTTTACCACAACCACGTTCCCATTTGGTATTCTCTTTGTTTCTTCTTATATAACACTCATTGGCTCTACCGTCTTTTCTTATCGGGGAAAACCAATTACATACTGCTGTATTTGTTGTTCCTCCACATTTAGCACATTCTATTACTGGCATTGCGGCTCCCCTTTTAATCTTAAATATATCTTCCCATACTTCCCATCTATAATATACTGTTCAAAATCCCTCGGAGTTATAGACAATCTATTGGCAATATTACAAAATCTATCATATTTTTTTGTTTCAATATGTTCTATTATCCATATTATAAACTTTTTCATTCCTTCCCCTCCCTCTCCAATACCTCTCAATCAAAACAATCTGTGCTTACACCATCCGTATCTTTATTAATCTTCTCCATTTCCTCGCCTACCTTATCCAAGTAATCTTTCATCTCTTTGTGTATACTGTCAATATCCTCCTGTTTCATATTAGGGTCAGATTCAAGTGCAGATAATGAAATTTTTAGTTTTTTCCCAATACCAACAAATAAATCACCTATCCTTTCAATAAATAATAAAATTGCCTTTCCTTGTTTAATCATTTTTTTTCTTGAATGTTCACTCCCCATGACTATTCCTCCTCTACCTATTTAATCTAACAAAGATTTAAAATCTCTTTCAAGTATAGCTTTAAATTCTATCCTTTCTTGTTCTTCTATTTTTTGAAGTTCGTCATATAAATCAGTATCAAAAACATCCCTTATCGCACCTTCTAATATTTTTATTATTTTTCCTCTTTCAACTGCATCTAATTCGACCTGCCCTATTCCACCCCAAGTTTTACTTCTCGTGTCTGTTGTTTTTGTCGGCGCGGGCGGAAGTTTCCATTTCCTTACTTGATTTTCAAGAAGTAATATTCGTTTTACCTCTAATGTAATTCCTATTTTTTCTAAATTATCACAAA
>Ga0114920_10000029_pt1 | contig 58683 bp, 40 predicted proteins | sample ChitaG_FD_88683 | JGI IMG/M metagenome (GOLD analysis project Ga0114920, IMG submission 88683) | Deep subsurface microbial communities from South Pacific Ocean to uncover new lineages of life (NeLLi) - Chile_00310 metaG | ecosystem: Environmental > Aquatic > Marine > Oceanic > Sediment ...
ACACCTGGTGTGGATCTTCTGCGCGTAGAATCATGGAATCATCCCCCCCTCAATGCCGATTCAAGGAGATAATACCGGAGAACGCACCAGACTACCAGAATTATATATCTTTTGTCACAGCCTCAGGACGTACGCCAACCACTAAATGAGATGACAGTGGGGCAGATGAGGAGATCTGCCGCCCACAAACAAAGCCAAGTTATCCCTTGACTGCTCCGGCGGTCAGGCCGGAGATGATGTGCCGCTGGAAGAACAAAAACAACACGATGACCGGGACGGTCGCCAATGATGCGGCGGCAAAGAGGTGCGGCCAGTCGACCGCCTGGTAGCCGCGGAACATGGCCAGGGCCACCGGGAGGGTGCGTACGTTCTGATCGGTGAAAATAAAGGGGAACAAAAACGAGTTCCAGTTCAGCCAGAATACCTGGATGGCCAGCACGGCGAGGACCGGGCGGCAGATCGGCATGATGATGCCGAAGATGATGCGCAACGCCCCCGCACCGTCCACCTCGGCGGCATATTCGAGATCGCGGGGAAAACCACTGACATACTGGCGCACCAGCACAATCCCCAGCGGATTGACGGCGAAGGGAACAATAAGGGCGAGATAGGTATCGTACCAGCCGAGCTTGTTGATCAAGATAAAAAGCGGGATAATCAATACATAAGCCGGGACCATCAATACCGCCAGCACGCTGAAGAAAGCCGTCCTTTTCAGCGGGAAAGTCCGCCGGGCAAAGGCGTACCCGACTAGAAAGCAAAAAACAATGTTTGCTCCGGTGACGGCGACGGCGACAAACGCGGAGTTGAAAAAGTACCGCCCGAACGGAAGCACAGAAAACAAATCGCCGAAATTGCGCAAAGACCAGCCGCCGGGCAGCCAGTCTTTGCCGGAGGGCGTCCAGAACACCTCGCGGGAGAGTGAGACGACAAACATCCAGACAAACGGGGCAATCATCAACAATAAGATTAGAAACAGGCCGAGCCAGATGATGCGGTCAGGCCATCGTGCCCGTCCTATTGTGTGTGATCCGTTTCCGATCATGTGATCTTCTTAGCTATCGGCCCGGCGGAAAAAGCCAAAGAACCGTGCCTGCACAATGGAAATAAGCAGGATGACAAAGAACAATACATACGCCCCGGCCGATGCATATCCCATGCGGAATTTCTCAAAACCTTCGCGATAGACGAAGTACACCACGGTGGAGGTGGCGCCGACCGGGCCACCCTGGGTCATGACGAAGATCTCGGTGAAAATCTGAAACGACTTGATGGTGTTGATCAGCACCACGTACAGGGTGATCTGCTTGATCAAGGGCAGGGTGACAAACCGCAATTTCTGCCAGGCGGAGGCGCCGCAGAGTTCGGCCTGGGCGTACAGGTCCTGCGGTACCTGCTGCAGGGCGGCCAGGAAAAGCAGCATGTAATACCCCGCCGACACCCAGATATCCATAACCATGACCGACAGAAGCGCGGTTTTCTCCGAAAGCAGCAGTCCGCGGTCAGCCTCAGCCAGGCCGAGCATGGAGGCCAGCGTGTGGAGGTATCCGCCCTGGGCGTAAAGGTGAACGAACAAGAGCGCCACCACGACAGTCGCGGTCAGGGTCGGGACAAAATATCCGGCGCGAAATAATCCGCGCAACGGCAGCTTGCGGTTGACACCCAAAGCCAAAAACAGGGCGAAGGCAGTGGTGACCGGGACGGTGCCGATGACAAAAATACAGGTGTTCTTCAAGGCGAGGAGAAAATCCGGGTCGGAAAACAGCCGCGCGTAATGCCGCAGACCCACGAGGCGGAAGGCGCCGGTTAGCGGGTTGTAGTCGGTCAGGCTCAAGAAAGCCGAATGGGCCAACGGGTAAAGCCAAAACAGGGCAAAGGTGAACAGCCAGGGGAGAAGCAGCCCGAATGTCCCGGTCGAGTGTCCTTGTGCCCAGCCGAGTTTTCTCATCTATTTCCCGGGATCTTGCGCGGTCACCTTGCGGCAGATTAATCCTCACGGAGGCGGGCGGTGATCTTGCGTGCCGCCTCGTAAAGCGCCTCCTCGGGAGTCAGCTTTTCATACATGGCCTTTTCGATAGCCTCTTCGATGATTTGCTCGATGTAAACCCATTTGCGGTGTGGTGGAGGCGTGCGCGATGATTGCAGTTGCCGGATAAAGACACTGCGGTTTGGATCTTCGGAAAAGTACGGGTTGGCGGCCGCGGCCACATTGGCCGGGGTTGCCCCGCCGGTGGCGATGCACAGGTTGGTCGAGTTTTTCTCGTTGCGCAGGCTCCGCGCCAATTGGAGGGCCAGCACCGGTTCTTTTGCCTTCTTGGGGATGGCCAGATACTCGCCGCCGGCAAACGAGATTTGCGCACCGCGGCCGGGAGCGGGGTAAGGAACCAGAGCCACGCTGTAGTCGGGGGGGGCATGCGCCGCGCGCAGTTTTTTGAGCAGCCAGTCCCCCGAAAAGACCATGCCCAGCCGGCCCTGTACGAACATATCGTCGAGCACAGACTGCTTTTCGACGAAGCTCTCTTTAACCAGCTTGACATAATACTCCAACGCTGTTATGGCCAGGTCGGAATCGATGTCGCTGAAGTTGCCGTCCTCCGAGAGGATGCGCCCGCCGTTAGACCACAAGAACGGCAGGAACTTCTTGTACAGCCGGTGCTTTTCGGGGGCGTTGGCGCCGAAGCCATACACGCTTGGTCTAAAGTTATTCATTGCCGAGGTCCAGTTGAGCAACTGACCCCAGGTGATCGGGGGCTGTTCCGGGTTAAGCCCGGCGGTCTCGGCAGCCTTGCGGTTGATAAAAAGAACCCGCGTTCCCAAATACCAGGGTAAGGCGTAACATTTGTCGTTGTAGATCGCGGCCGACCAGCCGACGAACCGGTCTTGTGTTTTGACCGCCTCGGCCGATAGATCCATGAGCACGCCTTCGGCGGCAAACTCCGCGATCCAGTCTGAGCCTAACTCCAAGAGATCGGGCGGCCGCCCGGCGGCAAAAGCGGAGACGATTTTCTGATGGCCGTCGTTCCAGGTCAAATCGGTGATTTTTACCTTGACGCCCCGGTGAGTTTTCTCATATTCCGCGACGGCATTCTCGATCACTGCCTTCGCGTTCGGGTTGGTCCAGAACTGCCAGAATTCGACTGTCTTTTCGCCGGGCTTTGACTTCTGTCCGCTGCATCCGGCAAGGAGAAAACAACAACTGACAAAGAACAGGAACTTTGAGAAACGCATCGACAACTCCCGCACGATTTCTGCAACCTTGTGCGGCTCATTATATTGGGCCGTTGGTGAGACTGTCAAGTTGAAAGAAAGGGATACGATGAAGGACCCCCGCTGCCAGGAGGGGTCAAACATTTTGGTTGCCTTTGTCGAAGAATGAGTTAGAATAGAAATGTGGTGACCGTGTTAGGCGGTCCGGGATTTAGCAGGGAGAGATCGGCAGATGGCAAAAGTGTGTGCACTCACCGGTAAGCGGTCACAGTCGGGCAACCGGGTGTCCCACGCCCACAACAAGACGAGGCGGCGTTTCAAACCCAACCTGGTCACCAAGCGGGTTTGGGACCCGGCGAAGAAATGCTGGGTGAAGATGCGCATCTCCACCCGGGCGCTCAAGACGCTGGATAAGAAAAACTTAATTAAGTAACCCGCCAGAGTATGCCAAAGAACCTCTTGGGCAGCATGGTGGAAAACTACAAACTGTAGGCAATTTATCGGAGCGCCGCGGTCCCGGCGCACTCCGATTCTTCTTATCCATTTTTAGGCCGATCACGTACGCCCACGTGATATCCGGCCTTTGAAAAAAATCCGCAAAAACAACTCGCAGCTTAATAATTGTCCCACTACCCGGGTGGGCCGATTACGGTTCGACAGGAAATCGGTGACCGTGGTTTTGACCAATCTCGCGTCGATGAGGTCGTGAATCTCCGGGCGGCCGGCCAACAGATAATCTCCCAAATACTCCCGCAACCCGCCGCGGAACCAGATATCCCAGGGCGCATCGGGATCGCGGTCACTACGGTGGCGCAGTTTCTCCCCCGCAATGCGGAGTACGGAAGCATCAGCGGGCAAGCCGGTTCGGCTATAGGCGATACTTGAAATATCCGGATAGTGAGGGCGCAGGAGGCGCCGCCGGTAAAAGCGGGCCAGAAGCTTCTCCCGGGGAGGAATCGACAGGGCCAAATCGACGACGTTGTTCCCGCAAAAGGGAACCATGGGTTCCATATGAAGAGAGTCAGCCATGACGCCCAAGAGGTTGGTGCGGCGCAACCTCTCTTCGAACAAGAAATGATAAACAAGCGGGATCGGCGATTGTGCCGGGTACTTACCTAACAGATCGAAAAGCCGCCTTCCAAGACGTGGTGTATGTCCGACCAATGAACGATAAATCGCCTGGAGTTCGCTGGCCGGCCAACCAGGGTTAAACTTGGCGGCCAGCCAGCTACTTATGTAATTCCGGCTGCATGGAAGGGCAAAGCGGAGCAGGTCAAAGGCCAGGAAGCCCAACAGTTCATTTCCACCATATCCATTGATCACGACCCGCGCCTGCCGGGCAATCTCCGGCAGATGGGGCATACCGCCAAAATCAAGGATGTTGTTCAGCCCGCCTGTCTTACGGACTCCGATCTCGCAGACTTTAGCCATCAGTTGTGGCGTGTCGAAAAAGCGCCAATGTTTGATGTTCAGCCGCTGGGCCACCTTGGGGGCAATAGTGTGATCAATGGAGTCTTCCGGGCCAAAAGTGTATGCCGGTATAGGGGTCTTTTCTTTTGCGGCCGCGGCCAAAAGTAATCGCGAATCCATTCCTCCGGAGAGAGAAACCGCTGATTGCGGATGAAGCTCGAGCCGCTGCCGTACTGCTTCCCTCAAGGCGGCGTCGAGGGCCGCGGCGGTTTCCGCGACATCAAACGGCCGGTCCCCCTCAGAGAACACCGGGTACCAGAAGCGTGCAAAAGACAGGGAGCCGTTAGCGTAACGCGCCATCGAACCCGGAGGAAACACGCGGACGCCGGCAAACAATGTCCGGTCACCGGTGACAAAACCGATTTCGAACAGCTCGGCCAGTGGCTCACGATCCAAAACCGGCGTGTGGCCGATTAAGATCAGCAGTAGGCTAAAATCGGGAGCAAATGCGAAACACGCAGGACCATCGAAGTAGTAAAGTGGTTGCAAGCCCAGGCGATCCACGATGATCGTCAATGATGACCCATCCCGGTCATAGTGCAGGATTTGCCAGGCGCCGTCGAATTGGGCGAAGGTGTCATAGGTGCCGCCGCGGACGGTTTGGTCAACGTATTGCAATATCTGCCGATCGAACCCGGATGACCGATAATGCGGATCGACCGGAGCGGGAAAGCCGCCGACACGGTAGCCGGAGGTGATAATCACCGACCCCGTTGACTCAAGCGGGGCAATTGGCGGTTGCCTGAAAACATCAAGATGATATCGGCCGATGAGTGATCGACCACGGCGAGTGCATTCGATCTTATGGGGAGCTGAACCGGGGAGGTGAAAGCTTTTGGTGTTATTTTCAACCGCAGCCAGGTCGACGCGGCCCGTCCTGTCAAACAAACCAAAGATCCCCGACATGTACTATATCCTCCGCGGGCATAATAAAACGGCGGACGCTAAAGCGCCCGCCGAATTCCCGTTTGTTGGGAGTTTATTCTTTTTTGTATTTGGCGACGCCCTCGACGTAGAGGTTGCCGCCATGCGCGTCCTGGGCGACAATGGCCGGGAAGTTTTCCACTTCCATCCGGCGCACGGCTTCGGCGCCCAGGTCGTCGTAGGCGATGACCTCGGCCTTTTTGATGGAGCGGGCGATCAGCGCCGCCGCTCCGCCGACGGCGGCAAAATACACCGCACCGTGCTTTTTCATGGCGTCAACAACGCCCGCGCCCACTTCACCTTTGCCGATCATCCCGGTGATGCCGACTTCGATCATCCGCGGGGAGTAAGCGTCCATGCGATACGATGACGTGGGGCCGGCTGAACCGATGATTTTGCCCGGTTTGGTCGGTGAGGGACCGACGTAATAAATGATCTGACCTTCCGGATCGAAGGGAAGCTTTTCTCCCTTGTCCAGAGCGTCCACCATTTTCTGATGCGCGGCGTCGCGGCCGGTATAAACCGAGCCGGTGATCAGGACGTTGTCGCCGGCTTTCAGTTCGCGTGCTGCCTCCCGGGTCAGGGGAGTTTGTATTTTCTTTTTTTCATCTGGCATTTTCTTATCCGGTTCAACGTTTTCGTTTCTCCGATTCGGTTGGGTTTAGAGGACGGCCGATTTGTGCCGGGCCGCGTGGCACTGCATGTTCACCGCGGCGGGCAATGAGGCGATATGGCATGGGGCGGTTGTGACAAATACAGCCAACGCAGTGGTGTTTCCGCCAAGTCCCTGCGGCCCGACACCCAGCTTGTTGATGCGCTCGAGCAGTTCGGCTTCCATATCGGCATAGAACGGGTCGGGGTGTTTGGAGCCCAATTCCCGGAGCAGCGACTTCTTGGCCAGGATCGCCGAGCCTTCAAAGGTTCCCCCGATGCCGACGCCGACGATGACCGGCGGGCAGGGATTGCCGCCCGATTTGGCCACTCTTTCCACGACGAAGTTTTTTACGCCTTCGGCACCATCGGAAGGTTTGAGCATGCGCACCTCGGACATGTTCTCCGCGCCGCCACCCTTGGGGGCCATAACGATCTTGAGCCGGTCGCCGGGGACGATATCGAAATGGATCATCGCCGGGGTGTTGTCTTTGGTATTGATGCGTTTGATCGGATCGGAAAGAATCGATTTGCGCAGGTAACCATCGATGTACCCGCGCCGCACCCCCTCGTTGATCGCCTCGCGCAGGTTGCCGCCGACTATCTTGACCTCCTGCCCGATGTCAATGAAGAAAACCGCGTACCCGGTGTCCTGGCATATCGGTACCGATTCGGTACGGGAGATTTTGGCATTCTCGACGCACTGCTCCAGGATTCCCCGGCCAACCGGCGAAGTCTCCTTCTTGAGCGCCGCTTCCAGGGCGGAATTGACGTCCTTGCCCAAATCATAGTTGGCCGTCATGCACAGCTCGGCGACAGTCTGGGTGATCTTGTCGGTGGTGATTTCTCTCATTGGTTCCTCGGTTCTACAGCGAAGCGGATTGATAAAAAAACCGGGCGTGGGCCCGGCTTTTTCAGTTCCTGATGTGGGCAAGCTTTTTATTTTTGCCGACGGTTTGGAATTCGACGATCCCGTCCTCCAGGGCGAAGAGCGTGTAATCCTTACCCATACCGACCTTGGCGCCGGGGAAGATCTTCGTCCCCCGCTGGCGGACGAGGATCGATCCCGCGGTGACCACCTGCCCGGCATACCGCTTTACGCCGCGTCTTTGTCCGTGCGAGTCACGCCCGTTGCGGGATGACCCGCCTGCTTTCTTATGTGCCATGTCGCCTCTAACCTCCTCCGGCGGGCGGAAACGCACTTGAGGTTAACCCGCCACAATAAATCAGTATACCTTAATCTCCCCATTTCGCAAGCTTTTTGGCCACACCCCTTGTCGATTTCAGTTTTGTTGCAAGTACACCTGTAAACCCCAATCTCTTGTCTCCCAACATGGTTACCTCGCAGACAGATCCGCCGGTATTTATATCGGACGCCCCGGCTAACCTTTCCATCCTCGGCGGCCGGTCAAGTAATGCCCTGCGGCAAATGCTTATCCAGCCGCTCGAACCGGAAATCGTGCAACAGCCGGCGTATCTTTGCCGGATTTCTCGTGAGGCCCGTCTTTTCCAGGGCGGTCACCAGCCGGGTGTAAACTCTCCGCGGCCGGTGGCGCAGCCTGACGCCCGACGGATCAAGTTCATACGGATGAAAGTAGAAAACTGCTGGTGATTGTAACCGGCGGCTGCGGATTCCCGCGGCCAGAAGGGAATAGGGAAGCATGCGCAACCACCCACCGCCGGCGACGGGCAGGTTCTGCCCCGCCAGGCGAATCGTTGCCGGGGGAAACTCCCACAGGCCGTTTTCGACACGCGTCGGTTCGCTTGGCCAGTCACGGATGCCGTACAGCCGCCGCCGCACGGGAAAGATACTGGAGTCATAGATCAGCCCGCACTTCTTGATGATCTCCAGCGCCCACATGGTCCGGCGGGTGATCGAAAAGCAGGGCGCGCGGTAGCCCTTGATCTTTGGCGCCCCGGCTTTCGTCAGTGCTTCCAGCGATAGGCAAAGGTCTTTGGCAAACTCGTCCGGGGTTAGATTATGTAGGCGCTTATGCAGATACCCGTGCGAGGCGATTTCATGGCCGCGCGCGGCAATCTCTTTTACCAGTTCAGGGTAATGCCGGGCGACAGTTCCCAAGACGAAAAACGTGGCGGTATTTTGTGTGTCATCCAAAAGATCCAGGACCTTGTGCACGCCGGTCACGAGTGAGGGGTCGGGTCGTTCATCATGCGCGGCCGGTGAATCGGTGAAAAACTCCAAATGGGATAAATACCAATCCTCGACGTCGATGGTCAGGATGTGGCGATGGTTTCGCCCGGGATTGTGTTTTGGGTCGATGGAGATCATCGTTCAAGAATAGATCAGGTTGCGTGGGCAATGCCTACCATACGTCTCCATACATCGTTTCTTATGCAGGTTACCAGCCGTACTGGTTGGTCGCTGACGACGACGGTTTTGTCGGGTTTCTCCTCCCGTCATTTCATGACGGGACTCGGAACCCGACCTACTCAGCGCCCATATGCGGTGCGGCAGGCAACGGCCCTGCGGTGGAAACAGGGGCGGATTTGAAACCCGCCCCTGCGTTGTCGGTGGTAGATGTCCACATCCGCCCCAGCATCATCTTTGTTGCGATGAAATCCCACGGCAAGCCGTGGGCTACCCGCCCTATTGTTCCGGCAGGAGGACCACGGTGACGTAGTTCTCCAGGTTGAAATACGTCCGGGCTGCATTCCTAATTGCCTCCAAGGTCAGTCCATCGACGAGCTTGCCGTACTCCAGGATAGTCAGCGGGTCCTCCTGGTGCGTGAGGCAGTCTTCCAATTCATCCAACCAGAACCTGTTCTCCTTTAAATCCTTTTCCCTTTTGCGCCGCTGGATTTCACGTACCTTCGTTAGGTAAATCTCACCAAGATTGGCTGTCCTGATGCTGTCGAGTTGGGTAAAGACGGTGGCGGTGAGCTCCTCCACGCGCTCGGGAGCGCAGCCGAACCGAATACTTATCTGATACTCCTGATCGGGATAATGCTGGGGGGAGGCGCGAACGCCAACGCCATAGGTGCCACCCAGGTCCTCGCGCAGGATTTCCCGCAGTTTGATCCTGAACGCGGTGGCCATTGAGTTAATGTCGTAACGGTTTTGGCCATTCCATGCAAAATCACCGCTGAAGATTATCTGCACGCGGCTCTTGGGCTCCAGGCCTTTGGTCACCTCTTTTTTGATGACCCCCGCCGGAGGATCGATCCCCACGTCCCGCCAGGTTTCTTCCCGCTTCAGTGAGGGCAGACCACCCAGGTAAGTCTCGACGAGCGGCTTTATCTTATCGGGTTCTAAGGCCCCGACAAAGATAAAGGTGAAATCACTGGCATCGGCAAAACGGTCCTGATAAATCTCGAAAGATTTGTGCAGGTTCATTTCATCCAGCAAAGCCACCGTCAGGGGACGTGCCCGATGATGGTGCTGCGCCATCGTGACCTGGACCGTATCACGAAAGACCGCTTCGGGATTGGCGCTGCGGTTTTCCAGGTAAGCCTTCATCCTTGATTGGTAGGCTAAGAAGGTCGAGCTGTCCTTGCGCGGCGCGGTAAAATGCAGATAAATCAATTGGAAAAGAGTCTCCAGATCTTGAGGTGAGGCATTGCCGGATAATCCTTCTTCCAGACCACTAATCCAGGGGTGTATTTCCACCAGTTTCCCCGCCAGGAGCTTTTCCAGCGCAATTTGGCTGAAACCGCCAAGCCCGCCCTCCCGGATGATCTGCGAGGCAGTCCTTGCGGCCATGTAATCCTCGTCTGAAGCCAGGGAGGTGCCTCCGGGGCTGAATGCGGTAAAGAGGACCTCGTCATTCTTAAAGTCAGTCGGCTTAAGCAGGACCTCCACTCCGTTGGCCAGAGTCCAGTGGGTCACGCCGATTGCCTCGAGTTGCTTTTCGCCGATTATCTTCGATGGAGCCGGCGGTGTCTCGATGAGGGGTTGGTCGGAGATTAAGTCTTCGTAGGCGGTGATTTCCTCCTTCTCCGCCGCGGCGAATACCGCAAGCAGATCGTCTTGCGTGGGAACCTTCACCTCCGGTTTCTCCGGCGCGTTGACCATGATGACCCGGCTTTCATCCCTGATCAACAGCCCGGCCAACTGGTTGATTTCTTCAAGGGTGATCGTGGGCAGGTAGCGTTTATACAATTCGTACTCGTACGCTATTCCCGGAGTTGGCTCATCCTGCAGGAAATGGCGGATGTACTCAGCGGTATGTCTGCGGGACTCGGTCTTGTCCCGCTCGTTGTAGAGCTGTTCTATCCACCTGAGTTTTTCCTTCTTTTCCCGCTGTAGTTCAGTGTCGGTAAACCCATACTCTTTTACGCGGGCAGCTTCGATGAGTAAGGTTTTCAGTCCGCGTTCGATGCCGCCGTCCTTGACTCCTGCTCCCAGGTAATAGACATCTATGGACCGCACGAACCGTCCCTGAGAAGACCAACCATAGGTAAACGGCGGGTCAGGCAGTTTGGTCAACTCGTACAGCCGCTGGTTAAACATGCCATCGTAGAGGAAGCGGACGATGTCTTCGCGATAATCGGCCACCGTCACATCAATATCCAATGGATGCTTGTAATAGACGCTGATCCGGGAATTGGTTGCCTCCGGGTCGGTGGCGATGGCGAAGAGGGTTTCGTCATGTCGGGGAACCGGGAAGATTTCGCGTTCCCGTCGCTCCTTGTGCACCGGCAGGCGAGAGAAATGCTCTTCAATCAGTCCTTCGATCCATTCGGGATCGAAATCGCCGACGGCGACAATAGCCATCAGGTCCGGCCGATACCAATCACGGTAGAACTTCTTTAGGGTCTCGTAACTACAGTCTTCAACAACCTCCTTCTTCCCGATCGGCAGCCGCTCGGCGTACCGCGAGCCTTGAAACAGAATCGGAAACTGCTCATCGCGCATGCGGGCCTCGGCGCCCCGTCCCAGGCGCCATTCTTCGATGATCACTCCCCGTTCTTTGTCGATCTCTTCGTCGTCAAAACTGACCTGGTGCGCCCAGTCTTCGAGAATCTGAAAGGCGGTCTCGACCAGCTCGACGCTGTCGGTTGGGACCTGGAGCATGTAAACCGTTTCATCGAAACTGGTATAGGCGTTGAGGTCCGGGCCAAAACGCATCCCGATCGATTCCAGGTAATCGACCAGTTCCTGTTTGGCGAAGTTCTTAGTGCCGTTAAAGCCCATGTGTTCCACGAAGTGCGCCAGGCCGCGCTGGTTTTCATCCTCGAGCACCGAGCCGGCATTTACCACCAGCCGCAACTCGGCCCTGTTCTCCGGTTTCTGATTGGTCCTGATGTAATAGGTGATCCCGTTTTCCAGTTTACCGTACGTAATCCGGGGATCAATGCCGATGGTGTCGGTCAATTCCAGCGACATGCTCGCCCCCCGGGGGGACGGGTCTTCGCCCTGTGCCATGGCCTGAAACGCAAGCAGGGCCACGGACAGGAAAGCCAACAGTAGCACTGGCTTTCTCATACGCGTTTCCTCCCTGAATAAGATTCCGATCATTGGTTTCGTGCTCGTCTTGGCATCAAACGTGTGCTAATTAAGGTTTAGCTCAGGAGTCAATGGTTATCGGGTTTCTTCGCCTCGTCCGCCTGAGGCGGACTCGGCTGCGGAACCCGACCTACGGGTTTTGCTGCGAGTTTTACCTGAGCGGCCGATGCCCAGGTAGGTGAAGCCGGCGGCTTCGATTGTTTCCGGATTGAGCATGTTGCGCGCATCAAGCAGATTGGCGGTGTTCATGGATTGGGCGATCTGCGGCCACGGGAGGTCGATAAACTGCGGCCAGTCCGTGGCGATCACGATCAGTTCGGTGTCCGAGGCGGCCTTTATCGGATCCTTGGTGATTCGGAAAACATGGTTGGAACCGACCCTGGAGGGGGTATAGGCCGGATCAAAACAGACAAGCTCCGCGCCGCCCCGCGACAAGAGAAAGGCCAATTCAACGGCCAAGGAACCACGCAGATCGTCGGTGCCCGGCTTATAGGTTAGTCCCAGTTGCAGAATTCTCTTACCCTTCAAGTCGCCGAGCATTTCCCGCGCACAGTCGGCGACGCGCTCCACTTGCGCGCGGTTGGCCGCAAAAGCGGCCTCCAGCAGAGTGAGCGGGCTTTCTGCCCGGCGGCCGGTCGTAATCAGCGCCGCCACGTCTTTGGGGAAACACGATCCCCCGAATCCCAGTCCGGCGTGCAGAAAGCCGCTCCCCACGCGGGGGTCGGCGGCCAGCCCACGGCGGATGATCTCATAATCCGTGCCCAATTTTCCGCAGAGATTAGCCAGCTGGTTGGCAAAGGAAATCTTGGTTGCCAGAAAGGCATTCGTCGCATGCTTGATCAATTCCGCGGCGGCAGGCGTGCACTCGATGAATACCTCGTCGGGGAGATTAAATGGCTGGTACACCCGGCGAACGGTGGCCAATGCCTGGCGCGAATGCGATCCGAGGACCACGCGACCGGGTTTGCGAAAATCATCTAGCGCCACGCCCTGGCGCAAAAACTCCGGAACGGCGACTACGGGTGCTTCACCGGACCAGGCGGAAGCAAATCTCAAGATAAGATCATCAGTAGTGCCCACGGGCACGGTGCTCTTGATCGCCAGGACGGCCTCTGGCGGCGCCAGCGGGACAACCTGTCCGACGGCCGACCAGAATTCATCCAGGCTCGGCCCGTCACCTCCCGCGGGCGGGGTACCCACCACCAGGAAGATGACCTCGGCTCCGGCCAGGCATTTGTCCTGGGTATCGACCACTGACAGGTACCCTGATTGCCGGCCCTGACGGATTAATTCCCCCAGCCCGGGTTCGAAAAAGGGGCTTTTGCTGTTTTGAATGGCCGCACGCTTCCTGCTTTCGATGTCATAGCCGGTTACCCGGTGCCCCAACTCGGCAAAAACCGCTGCGGCGATCAGTCCAGTATGCCCCAGGCCGACTATGGCAATATTCACCATTTCCTCCAGATAGATTGTTGCCGTGAATAAACTTCGATTGTCAGGCAAGGTCAATACCCGACGGGCAGATAGTTCTTGCCAGGATCGGGAATGGCCGGTAGTTTGTCAAAAAATCCGCCCCCCAAACCCCGGAGCAGAGGATGCCCGAACCTTTCAAGTTACGGTCCGACCTGATCATTCGTCATCAGGAAAAGGGAGATCGGGCTGAGTATATCATCAAGGATCCGCTTACGGGGCGTTTTTTCGGGCTGCGCGGACCCGAGCATTTCCTGATCAGCCAAATGGACGGCGCAACGTCGATCGACGAGGCCGTGGCGCGTTTTGCCGCGCGTTTTGATACCCGACTGCCCCCCGGTGCCGCCGAGGCGTTCTTCCAAAAAATGCAAAGGCTTTGCCTTTTCGAGGGGATTTATGCCGAGGCAGCCCTCTCCCGTAGTCACCGGTGGAGGCGGCCCGGGCGCTCGGTGTGGTCCCGGCTCTTGATGTGGCGGATTGCTGCTTTTGATCCGGGCCGGCTGGTGGAGAAGATCGAACGCCGCACCCGCTGGATGTTTAACACCGAGTTTGTGTTTTTGGCCGTTGGGATCATCGGCCTGTCACTGCTCGTGGCCGGGGCCAACCGTTCGACTTTTTTCCTGGGGCTTTCGGAAATCTTTCAGGTCGGTTCGATCATTGGCATCCTGGCGGCTATTTTCGTTTTGGCAGTGTTCCATGAGTTCGCCCACGCGGTGGCCCTGAGACATTATGGAGGATCAGTAAGTGAAATGGGGATTCTGCTTTTGTATTTTCAGCCGTGTGTGTATTGCAACTTGTCGGATGCGTACCTGTTACCGGACAAAAAACAGAAAGCCAGCGTCATGCTGGCCGGGCTTCTTATACAATTGGTGGTCACCGCCCTGGCGGTTTTCCTCTGGCGGATTACCGAAATCGGTACCCTGCTCAACCGGTTTTGCTTCCTGGTTGCCGCGGTTTCCCTGGCTGTCGCGCTGTTCAATTTAAACCCCCTGATTAAACTTGATGGGTACTACCTTTTGGCCGACTGGCTGGGTTTACCCAATTTGCGGGCCCGGGCATTCGGCTATCTCAAGCGGCGGTTTGTTTTTTGGCTCGCCGGTAAGAACGTCGCGCACCCCGATGACCGGCATGGGAGAGTTTTTCTATGGTACGGGATCATTGCGTTGCTATATTCGGTGTTTCTGATTGCCTTTGTGGGGTATCATTTGACGGTTTTTCTGGCGGAGCGGCTTGGTTGGGCGGGGCCGCTTGTACTCTGGGGTGCGGTGGGAATCCTGGTTGCCCGTCCATTGTGGAGGGGAGGCGGTGCCCAATCTGCAGAGGAGGGTGCTGATGCCGGGGAGGGACAAAACACAGGAGATCGAGCGGTAAGCCGGAAGGCGAGGCAGGTTTCTGCCGGTCAGCCCCCACCGTCCCCGCCTGCTCTAGCAAGGGGAGGCGCAGGTCGAGAGGCAGGAAGGCGTCGGTCAAAGCGTCCGCTCATTTTCTGGGGGATCATTGGCCTGGCCATCATTTCCTCGTTTTTCATCCGTACCGAGCGGCGCGTGGGTTCGTCCTGCCGGGTCGAGCCGTCATCGGTCTTCTCCATCACTAACCCCGAACCGGGCATCATCGAAACCTGGTTGCATGAGACCGGGACGCACGAAAAACGGGAGCGCACTTCACTGCAGTTGGCCTCGGCCGATTTCTCCGCGATCAACATCACCCCACGGTTTGCCGAGGGCCAGCGCGTGCGCACGGGTGATACGGTCCTGGTGATTTCCTCTAACCGTTACCAGAGTCAGCTTGCTTCCACCGAGGCCCGGCTGGAAAAGGCACAAGCGGAGTCGAACCTGTTGCTTTCCGGACCAAAAAAAGAAGAGATCCGCCAATTGCGTGCCGAACTGGCCCAGGTGGAAGCACAACTGGAAAACGAAGAAGCGGAATCCGACCGGGCCGGGCGCATGCATGGAAAAAAATTGATCTCCGATGAAGAGTATGAACTGGGCCGCACCCGACTGGCCATCGCGCGGGAAGCCAAAAAAGCCAAGCAAAGCGAGCTTTCGCTTTTAATCTCCGAGCCCAAGATTGAAGAAATCGCGATCAAGGAAGCCGAAATTGCCGAGTTGACGGCACTGTTCGACTATTACCGCTCACAAATCGCGGCGTCGGTTTTTATTGCCCCATTTACCGGGCAAGTCTCCCGCGTGCGCGAGGGGAAAGCGGTTTTCGAAATGGTACGCACCGACACGGTGCGCGTGGTCATCCCCACCTCCGAGGATGACATCGGGGAGGTGAACATCGGGGCCATGGTGCGCCTGAAGGTACGATCATATCCGTTTGATGTGTTCGAAGGACGTGTGGCCAAGTTGGCGATCGCGTCATCCGCGTCCGGGGAAAAGAGTGAGTACGAGGTCATCACCGCCATTCCCAATCCGGGCGGCCGCCTGCTCCCGGGCATGACCGGGTATGCCAAGATCTTTTGCGGGGACCGACGATTGATCAGCCTTATTCTTCGCCGGGTTGTCTACTTCTTCCGCATAGAATTTTGGTCGTGGTGGTAGTGGCAACTCCGGTGGATGATCCGCACACGGAGACAGAGCAATATCCCAGGACATGTCCTTTCCGCAGGCGGCAATCCAGGACAACAGCTGCTGTCCTGGGGGATAATCAAATACACTTCACTGGCGGTTGGGTTAGAAACGGGATTACGTTTTTTGTTGCGGTGGGCCGACCAGTTCCATCGTGGTGAAGGCCTGACAAAGTTTGCTTGTCGCGCACTAAATTCGCTTGACTCATGTGCATTTCACGGTATTTTTTTGATGTGAAGCCGGGGATGGAAAAAATCAATGCCACCGAGAAACATACGGGTTTTTCCTACGATGCCTCATACTTTTCCCGTGCGGCATATAGTCTTGAAAGTTCGATTATCCGCGATATTCTCAAGTATTCATCCCTGCCGGGTGTGATTTCATTGGCTGGTGGGCTTCCAGCGCCGGAGCTGTTCCCCGTCGATGAGCTCAAAGCTGCGGCTGATCGCGTCCTCACCCAGTACGGCACGCAGGCCCTGCAGTACGGTCTTTCGCAGGGTTTTGGCCCGTTGCGTGAGTTTCTGGCCGAGCGGGTGGGCAAACGTGCCGGCGAAGACATCTCGGCCGATGATATTATCGTCACCGCCGGTTCCCAGCAGGGGCTGGACCTCGTGGGCCGTATATTCCTCGAGCCGGGGCGGTATGTCCTGTGCTCGCGCCCGACGTACCTCGGTGCCCTGCAGGCGTTCAACTACTATCAGGCGAAGTATGCCTCCGTGGATATCGACGATGACGGGATGAAGGTCGAGGAACTCGAGGAAAAGATCAAAAAGTACAACCCGGCGTTTATATATGTTGTCCCCAATTTCCAGAATCCCGGCGGGGTGACCCTCTGCGAGGAGCGGCGGCACAAGCTGATCGACCTGGCGTACAAATACAAGGTGCCGGTCGTTGATGATAACCCGTACGGCGAGTTGCGTTATTCGGGCGAGGACCAGATTTCCTTGAAGCGGCTGGGCAAGGATGCCGTCATTCATCTGGGCACGTTTTCCAAGATTATTTCGCCGGGGCTGCGCATCGGCTGGGCGGTGGCGCCCAAAGATGTCATCGGAGTTTTGGAACGTGTCAAGCAGTCCACCGACCTGCATACCAACCAGTTTGCACAGTATGTAGTATATGAGTACGTGTTCGACGGTGCGTTGGAGCGGCATATTGAGATATTAGTCAGAGCCTACCGCGAACGGCGCGACGCAATGCTTTCCGCGATGTCTGAGTTCTTCCCGGATACTGTGCGCTGGACCAAGCCGGAGGGCGGGCTGTTTTTGTGGGTGATGCTGCCCGAGGGCACCGCCGGGCGCGAGCTGTTTTTCAAGGCGGTCGAGGAGAAAGTGGCCTTTGTCCTCGGCAAGCCGTTCGATCCCCGGGGAACGATGGAAAACACCCTGCGCTTGAACTTCTCCAACGCCTCACTGGAGATGATTCACGAGGGAATCAAGCGCCTGGGCCGCGTGTTTGCCGACTTGTAATCAATCTTCTTCGTCTCCGGGGAACATGCCGGGTTTCGCGGCTGAAAAAGAAGCAAGCATCAGGCGAATCGTGAGTGCCGCTTGACTGCACGGTGGTGTCATTGCCCTTGTAGTGAGTGAATGTCCCTGTCCCGCCGGGCGGCGGTTTTTTTGTTGATGACCGAACCCAACGTGCGCTGTCGACCGGGCACAACAGAAGGACCCCGATTGCCGGCAGCACGACTTGAGCAGGAGTACTCGGCATGAGAAAGATTGCCTTTACCAAGATGCATGGCACGGGCAATGACTTTATTCTGGTTAAACAGAAAAGCAAAAAGAACCGGAGGCTCTTAACCAGAGGGCGGGTGTGCGCTCTGTGCGACCGGCACACCGGGATCGGGGCGGACGGGCTGATTGTCCTTGCGCCAACGCGCCAGCGCGGCCGCTACGATTTTACAATCTACAACGCCGACGGGTCTTCGGCTGAAACCTGCGTTAACGGCTTGCGCTGTGCAGCCCTGCTTGTGGCCAAAGAAAAAAAGGAGGCTGTTTTTGTCACGCTTGCCGGACCGGTGGCCACGCGGGTTTTGCAACTCAAAGGCAAAAAGGCCACCGTGCAGGTCGATCTGGGTGTGCCCGAATACCGGGCCGCGACTCTTGCCCCTCTGGGTAAAGGTAAAGACAAAATGCCGATGGTCGCCATCGATGTGGGCAACCCGCACATTGTGGTTTTCGTGAAAGACTTTGATCTCGACTGGCCGCAGGCCGCGGTCGCCGCGCAGCATCAGGCCGGCTTGCCCCGAGGGGCCAACGTTGAATTTGTACGGGTGATCGGCCGCCGGAAGATAGAGCTGCGCATTTTTGAACGCGGGGTGGGACCGACGCTCTCCTCCGGGAGCGGGTCGATTGCTGCGTTTTTTGCGGCGATGCGGGAAGATCTGGTTGATAATGTAGTTGATGTGCTCATGCCCGGTGGGCGGCTGAGAATCAAATACGATCCCCAGGCCGACCGCGTGCTCTTAAGCGGCCCGGCCGCAGAAGTCTTTTCCGGGGAAATCCGGGTGGAATGAAGTATCGATGATCGCCTCACCTAAACGCGGGCGCGGCTGGCGATCGATCGTTGCGCCCTATCTTGAGATTCACTCAGCCGTGCGGCGGTATCTTTTGGGCAGTTTCTTCACGGGTGTGGGCTGGGCGGTCTTCATGTTGCTTTTAAATCTATATCTCAAAGAACTGGGGTATGCCGAGTCGTTTATTGGCCGGTTGTGGTCGGTGCAATCGTTGGGGATGATCGTCATGGTCTTTCCGGCGGCGGCGATGGTCGCGCGATTTTCGGCTCGGTGGTTGGTGACCTGTGCCGCAATATTAGCTGCCATTTCCTATATGGTGCTGGCGGTGGCCAACCTGGCAGTGGTGATGATCGCGGCTTCCGCCGGCGTGGGGATGATGATGTCGCTTCCCCGAGTAACGGCTGCGCCGTTTTTTATGAAGCATACAACTTCCGTTGAGCGATCACATGTTTTCTCGCTGCAGTTTGCCTCGATGTTGGGGGCGGGATTGTTTGCCTATTTTGGCGGTGGCTGGGCACACCGGCAGCTTGCCGCTACGCTTGATTCACAAATCATGGCTTACCGTGTTCTTCTGCTGATCGGGGCGAGTGCGTGCCTGGCAAGCGCGGCATGTTATGCAGGTATTCCCTCCGGGATCGTGATTGATCGCAGCCAGACCACCGCGTCGCTCATGCAGCGCGCCAAGAGCAAGGGCCCACTGCTGTTCCGGCTGACCTTTCCGTTTTTCATCGTCGGGCTGGGCGCCGGGTTAGTCATCCCGTTCTTGAACCTTTATTTTCGTGACCGTTTCGGCATGCAGCCGATGGCCATCGGGATTTATTATGGCCTGGTGCAGAGTTCGATGCTTTTGGGTGTACTTTTGGGACCATACCTGGCCCGCCGCTGGGGGATGATTCGCGTGGTCGTGTACACCGAACTGGCCTCGCTGCCCTTTATGGTGCTCCTGGCATTTTCGTACAGTTTGCCTGTGTCGGTTGCCGCGTTTGTCATCCGTGGTGCCCTGATGAATATGGGCATCCCCATCGCCAACAATTATTTGATGGAACGCGTGGGCGCCTCTGACCGGGCGGTAGCGAACGGGCTGGGGATGCTGGCGTGGACGTCATCCTGGGCATTAGCCACATGGATCGGCGGGCAGCTTATCGAGCACATCGGGTACACCGAGCCGCTATTAGCCGCCGCCGGGCTATATTTCACGTCTTCAGTCTTGTACTTCTGGTTTTTCCATAACCAGGAGATTTACGCCGGCCGGGAGAGTGCCCCCCAGCGGGACGGTTGGTGAGTTCATAGAATATGACCCGGCGTGCCACCTTACGCGAAAGGTAACCGTAGGGGCAGGTTTCAAACCTGCCCTCGGGATTTAGGGTAGGTGTCGCCCTCGTGAATTGGTGGGCGGTGCCGACCCTACGTTTGGCGCAGACGAGGATGCCTGCCGCCTACTTCAGCAGGACCATCTTTTTCGTTGCGGAATGTCCGCCGGCTACAAGCCGATAGAAATACAACCCGCTGGGCACCGGTTTTCCCGCATGGTCAAACCCGTTCCAGGTGATGCGGTGTAAACCGGGGGATTGAACTTCGAACTCTCGCACCAAAACCTCTTGGCCAAGGATATTGAAAATTTCCAGCCGCACCGCCCCGGGTGATGCTGTCTGAAGAGCAATGACCGTTGAGGTATTGAACGGGTTGGGGTAGTTTTGGTGTAAGGAAAACTCCGCGGGCACGATACTTTCTGCGGTTTCCAGAATGCCCGTGGGGTCTTGCCCCATGGCCAGCCGCAGCGAGTTGCAGGCGTTGATCCGGCCCCATCCGTAGTACTTGTCCCATCCCGGCGTGTCTTCAGCAGGATCGCCGATTTGGTCTTCAGCCCCGGCGCAGATGTAGTAATACAAGCTGTCAGCCGACAGGCCGGGGCGGACAGAGAGAATGAGCGCGGCAAGGCCGGAAACATGGGGGGTGGCCATAGAGGTACCTGTACTGTAAGCGTATGGCCCGCCATGCCAAAGGGGATACGTTGATACAATGTCTTTCCCCGGCGCCACAACACAGATATGATCACCGAAATCTGAGCCGCGCGAGCTGCCGGCAACCCACCTGTTGTCCAGGGAATCTGTGGCACCGACGGCAAGAGTTGTTGACCAGAAAGCCGGATAATTTTCGCTTTCCGTGTTATCATTCCCCATCGCCGCAACAACAACCACGCCGGCACGGTAAGCGTAGGTTATAGCCGTTTCCAAAACGGTGGTAGGCAGTGTGCTAAGCGACAGGTTTATTACGTGGCAACCCTCGTTGACCGCATAGAAAACGCCGGATGAAACTATGTCTGTCGGCGAGTATCCGAGCTTGTCCATTACTTTGACCAGAAGGAGTCGGCAATTCCAATCGACACCGGCGACGCCCAGGGAGTTATCCGATGAAGCACCTATCGTCCCGCAGACGTGCGTACCATGCCACCTATCGTCAGCCGGGCTGCCCTCACTATTCACAAAATCGTATCCGTGGACGTCATCTATGTAGCCGTTGCCATCGTCATCGACCTCAGGCGTACCATAGTACTCAGGTAAGTTGACGGCCCACCTGTCAGCGAGGTCCGGGTGCAGAAGATCAGCGCCGCTATCCAGTACTCCAACAGTCACGTGGTTTGCCCCTGTGGTTATCTCCCAGGCTTGAGGCAAATCTATTTTCTCGTAATGCCGTTGGGAGAGGTAAAGCGGGTCGTTCGGCACCAAGTGGCTGCCCACTAGGCGACAGATATAATTGAGTTCGGCGAGGTCAATCTCCGGCAGTCCCTCCAAAGTCTCGATGACGGCGGTCGTAAGAGGAGATTGCCTCCAATTTGCCACGAAGTACTGGCCCATTTGCAGGGAGTCATAGAGTTCCTGGCTCTTGACTCCTTTAGGCGGGATGGGAAACAGCGGCCGCAAGTCGCCCAGCCCGTCAGCGAGGGATCGCCGCTGAACAACCCGGGCCGTATTGGCTTGCGCATGATTCTGGGCCAGGGCCTTGCCGTCAATATGGTCGGCGAACTTGACGATCAGCGTGTAGGGATCGTGTTCGGTGATTGCTGCCGCGATAACCGTATTGCCCGTCAAAACGACGCCCCCCACCAGGAGAGCGATCAGCGGCCGACGCACGGTGCACCTCCCCAGATTTAGACGCAGGCCTTTTTGTTTGGTCTTATCGTGAAGATAACCAATATATTACAGCTGTCAACGACTTTTCCCCCATCGCCTGACTCGATCCCTACAAAGCCGATTCTACACAGAAGAAATTATGCTACAGAAACTCCCGCTTAATCGAAGGTTGTTGGCTTTCGGCGCGATTCGGCACGGCGGGAGGTCTAAGGTGAAGATATCGAAATTCAGTTGACATCGAGAGGGAATATGGAATCATTTGCCTTTAGGTGACGTATGTGAATAGCCGATGGAGGGTGTGATGAGATCCGTTGAGGCACTTGTTGACCGGCAGATCAAGCGTCGGGAGTTGGCGCAGCGTGCTGCCGAAGCAAAGGCGGACACTGGTGAAGAGGAGAAGCCGGCGCCCCTCCGCGTCGTCACCATATCGCGTCAGGCGGGGTCGGGAGGACGCACACTCGCACCGCGGATCGCTTCATTGCTGGATTTCGAATTCATCGACCGGCAAATCCTGGATCTCTTGGTCAAGAACACTGGCGCGCGCGAGCGTCTGATCAATTCCTTGGACGAGCGGACGCGCTCGGGGATCGATCTTTGGGTAGAGGGAGCATTAACGCGCCGCTACGTGGATCGCGCCGAGTATACCCAATGGTTGGCTAAGACGATTGTCGCTCTGGCCGAACACGGCGATTCGGTGATTCTTGGACGTGGCGGGAATGTCATTTTAGGGCCGCGCGGAGGATTGCACATACGCGTGGTGGCGCCGAAGGAGATCCGCACGGAAAACCTGGTTAAATACGACGGTCTGTCTCCCGATGATGCCAGGAAACGTATTGAGAAACTAGACGGGGAACGCCGGCGATTCTATCGGGAGGGCTTCGGTGCTGATATCGACAACCCGGAGGATTATCACTTGATCATCAACATGGGGCGAATTGATCTGGAGTCGGCGGCGGAAGTTGTTCTGGCGGCATGGAAACGTCATCTGGCTGCGGCGCGTGCGTGAAGTCTGCCTTCCCGGGGAGAAAAGCTCCGAACCTTGTTGGTGATTTCAGCTCATGCTGCCTGATTGTTGGAGCTTATGGAAGCCGGTCGCCGGGAATTCCGCCTTTTGACATCCAAGGTTTCCTTGAGGCTCGAGGTTTCTTAGTTGCCGGGACGGCTAAGGGAGGCAGCCCGCAGATAACTTCATTTGCGTGGCTGGACAATCAATAAGGAGATGAGATATAAGCGCCAGCTGTCGAATTTAACTGATAGTGGTAGCCCACCTAACAGGTGGATCTGTGAGGTCGGGCGTCACGCCGGCCAGACATTGAGCGAGGTAACTGCTCCTTACATCACCAGGGGGGGATTTCTCTTTTTGGCCTGCTGGGCGATCTGCGCGACGGCTTCCAGCGCGGCGTCGATATGTTCGGCAGTGTTAAACGGGCCGATGGCAAATCGCACGCCGCCAAGCAGCTTTATTGTCCCAATTTGCTGGTGAACCAACGGAGCACAATGCAGGCCGGTCCTGATGGCAATGTTATAATCGACATCCAGCATGATCCCCACGTCTCCGGCATCTATCCCTTTAACGTTAATCGTTATTGTCGCCAGGTGATTGTCCAGGCTGTCACAACAGTATGTAGTGACCCCATCAATCTGGTGGAAACCGTCGGCCAACCTGCGCGCCAGTTCCATTTCACGGGCATGGATGCGCTCTACGCCACCTGTTTCGTCGATCCATTCCTGTGCGGCCCACAGCGAGGCCACGCCAAGCATATTCGGTGTGCCATATTCCATGCGGTAGGGGTATTCATCCAGATGGTACGGGTGCGCCGAGCGGACACCGGTGCCGCCGCTCCTGGTATGGCGGATATCGACATGCTTACGGACACATAGCCCACCGATGCCGGTGCTACCCATCAGCGATTTGTGCCCCGTAAATACGAGGACGTCAACGTTCATTTCCTTCATATTAATCGGGACCACGCCGGCCGTTTGGGCGACATCAATCGCGAAAAGGACCTCCCTCTCCTTGCAGATGGAACCGATCTCCTTTACGGGCTGTACGGTTCCCAGAACGTTAGAACCGTGATTGACAATCACCAATTTCGTATTGGGCTGTATCGCTTTTTTAATATCATCAGGCTCGACGAATCCCCGGCCGTTAAATGGCACAAACGTCGCTTGCACGCCGCTGTCGCGCACAAGGTGGTTTATCGGTCTGATTACTGAATTATGTTCCATGTTGGTTGTGACCACGTGATCACCGGATGAAAGCAATCCCTGAATTATCAAATTGAGGGCATCAGTGGCGTTGTAGCTGAAGCAGAGACGTTCGGGGACATTCTCCTCACCGCCGAAAAACGTGGTCAGACGTTTGCGTAAGTCTTCAACGATGTTACTCGTCTCAATGGCCTTATCGAAACCGCTCCGGCCCGGATTAACGCTGCATTGCCGATAGAATTCGATCATAAACTTGTAGACTTTTTCCGGCTTGGGCCAGGAGGTGGTCGCATTATCCAGGTAGATCAAATTCTCCACAGTTGCCTCCGTGTATCAGCAATGTCTGTTCCTTGTCTCTGTGCATCTTGTCCTGCGGTAAGTGATCCCTTATTCCGCCCTGATGTCAACGGAATTCCGGGGGTTAGTTGCCCGTGGTTTTGGCCTCGGTGTCGGTCTGTTGCCGGGGCGGGGCGTTTTTGACGTATTTGTCCATCCAGTCGGTCATCTCATAGAGCATGTGCATCACTGACTCTCGTGCCCGATAGCCGTGGCTTTCATGCGGGAGCATCACCAGCCGTGTGGTCGCCCCATGCCCTTTGAGCGCGCCGTAAAACCGTTCGCTCTGCAGAGGGAAGGTGCCGGAATTATTGTCTGCCTCGCCATGGATTAAAAGGATGGGTTCGTTCACTTTGTCGGCGTGCATGAAAGGTGACATGGCAAAATAGACCTCCGGCGCCTCCCAGAACGTCCGCTCCTCGGCCTGAAAGCCAAACGGGGTTAAGGAGCGGTTGTAAGCACCGCTGCGCGCGATACCCAACCGGTAAAGGTCGGAATGGGCCAGAAGGTTGGCGGCCATGAACGCGCCGTACGAATGACCGCCGATCGCGATCCGGTCACGGTCAGCCACGCCACGCCGCACCACCTCATCTACCGCCGCCTGGGCGCTGGCTACCAGTTGCTCAACATAAGTATCGTTTGGCTCTTCATCTCCCTCGCCAACAATCGGCATGGTGGGATCATCAAGGATCGCATACCCGTGGACCAGCCACAAAAGCGACGACCACCAGCCCACCCTGATGAACCGGTACGGAGAGTCGGTGACCTGGCCAGCGGCGTCGGCGCTCTTGAACTCCTGCGGATAGGCCCACATGAGCAGGGGCAAGGGACCATCATCCGGCGTATAACCCGGGGGAAGGTAGAGGGTGGCGGTCATCTGTACGCTATCGGACCGTACGTAGCGAATCAACTCCTTCTGGACGTCGGCCAGTTGCGGCGTGGGATGCGGGAAGAAAGTTATCTGTTTGATTTCGTCCTTCTTGAGATCACGCAGGAAATAGTTGGGTGGCTCGCTGATGGACTCTCTGCGGGTCAGCAGGAGCCTTTTGTCAACATCAAGCAGACGGACAATACGTTCATAGTACGGCGCTTCCGAACGGAACAGCCGCTTGGTTTCATGCATCTGTAAATCAAATTCATCCAAGAACGGCCGGTCACCCTCGGGTGAGGCGCCGTCACCGGAGAGAAACAGGGTATTGCCCTTGTCGGCAATCAGCAACACATGAGTGCCGCGATCGGTCCGGCGCATCAGCGGCCGTCCAGGGTCGTTATACCTGTCTTCCCAGGAAAAATCGATCATCAGCTTTGGCTCACTTGCAGGTGAACCGGGCTCAACAGCCCAGACGCGAAGACGACGAGTCTTCCACCACCATTCGTAAGTTAGGGCGAGGTTGTCACTGCCCCACGAGATGCCACTATAGCGCAGCCCAAGGGTAATCAGCGGCACCGGAACACTATCAAAGGGAGCCGGGAGCAGATAGATCTGATCGCGCACTTCAGCTTCCGCGCCGGCATCACCGCCGTCCAGCGCTTCGGTCCAGGATAAAGTCGCGTCGGCATCGGCTCGCCAGCCAAAGGAACGCCGACCGGTTGGTACCGAGCTAAAGGCGATGGGCACTTGATCCGCGAGCGGAAGATCAGCGACTTCGTATACTACATTGCCCTCCAGATCCCATATCTCTACGCGTTTCGGGAAACGGTGCACCGGTACCGTGTAGGAAAACGGGCGATGGATGATCTCAACGAGAATGTACTTACCATCCGGAGACGGGGCAGCTTGCCTGATTATACCGCGGGTACCGATAGGAGTACTATTGCCGTCGAGGGTTATGCGAACAACCTGCGAGGTGAGATAGTGTTCAAACAGCGCCTCGTCATGGGCGTTTTTGAGCAGGTCCTGGTAGGTGCGCGCCGGGGTCTTGCGGCCGACATTTTCCTGGATGACCGGGCCGGGGGGTACGGTCGGTTCTGGCGGGGCAGTGCCCCGGTCTGCGGGGACGGTCAAGGCGATAATCGTGCGGCTGTCCGAGAGCCATTCATATGATTCCCCATAGGCGTCACTGAGCGGTAAAGGTGATACTCTGGCGGCGTTGCCGTCTTTTAGCTTTGCCGCCCATAATTCAAGGCGGTCGCTCAGCGTGACCGTGAAGGCGATCCACTTTCCGTTCGGGGACCAACTAACATTGGTGATTCGCGGGTTGTCGGGCAAACCGGTTATATCCCGCTCGGACCCATCCGAGATTTTTTTCAAGGTGAGGGCGTTGTAATACCGACCCCGGCTGGGACCATTGGTGCGAGGGTTAATGCGCAGCCCGCCCAGGCGCAGCTCGGGCTGGGCGACCTCCGCGATGGACGGCAAACCGGGGCGTTTTAAGAGCAACATCCATTTCTCGTCGGGACTTATCGAGACGTATGGCGTCGGCGGCGCGTCCACCAGATCGGCAATCGCCTGCGGCGGCATCATATATTTCTGCTGCAGCGTACCGGGTTCCTGTGCGGCGACTCCTACAGAAAGCGCGAGGGTAAGTGCAAACGTGAAAGCCAGGATGACTTTGTTGTTCGAGACAACAGAGATGTTTAGTGTAGCCACGTGATGTACCTCCTGTCTTTTGATTTTCGCGAAAGGGTGATCGTATTATTCTCCCCGACGATTCAATCACTTCGACTCGAAATGATATGAACTGTTGGCCTGTTCGGCAAACGATTTTCGGCAGGGAGCCTGTTTGTTGATGTTAGATTGCGGTGTAGCAAAACTCGAGAGCTGTTTAGACCACTTCTTGGTTGTGTTTACCGCGCTTTGGTGCGTAATTACAACTACAAAAAGGGGCTGACAAGGCTGCCTGCGGCAGCCTTCGCCTGGTTTCAATCACCCCTCGTTTCTGCTTCGCTCTTCAGGGGCCAGAATTTTTCCAGTTGCTCCCGTTCAAATGAAGGAGCGGCAGCACTGAAATATCTCAAGCCGACTTTGCCGTCACTTTCAAGCCCATGTGGTGCACCCGAGGGAATAAAAATACAATCTCTCGGTCGGACGTGTGCTGTCTACTCGGCGACCGTCATCAGTCCGCTGCCCTCAAGCATGTAGTAAATTTGTTCGGGGACATAGTGATGAATGCGCTGCTTTCCTCCTGGTTTGATTTCGACTACGGAAGTAGTGAGAAACTCGGCGTTACTTGTCCGCAGCGAGGCCAGCAGATATGAGGCAATTCCTTCCGCACGTATATAATGAAGGCAAGACTGACTTAAAAAGTGGCACAACTCCTCAACACAGGCCAGTGAGAATATCCGGCTTATTCCATCGCTGAGCGGCAATAAATGGGCCGATCAAGCTGGTGTTGTCCTCAAGCCGAGCAACGTGTTAGCATGCTGCCTCACCCGACAGTTGGTTATCGCGCTATGGGCCCAGGCAATACGGGCGGAGGCCGTCTGCCGTAAGCAGTACAAGCTGACGATTGGGGAAGACGAATACCCCTCGGCGTCTATTTGAAACTGGCCATTGCCTCGTCCAACGTATCATAACACTCGAATACTGAGACCAATCGGGAGACAACCAAAATCCTCTCGATTCTCTTGGTCAGATTGGCCAGGCGTACATGTGCCCCGGCATCATGAAACTTCTTCCAATGGTGGATCAAGATAGAGAGGGCCGATGAATTGATCCACTCGGTCTTGCCCAGATCAATGACCACCTTTTTGGCTCCCCGGCCCAGAAGGGCGTACAGTTTTTCGTCCAATTCCCCGGTATCGGGACCACCCATCAGTTTCTCTACTGGCGCCAGGATGGCAATCCCTTCCTTCTCAGTTAACTTGATTTTCATATTTCCTCCGTCATGCCTTGTGGGATGAGGGATTCCGGTCGTGGGTATATCCAATTTCCCATCGGTTGTCGACTGCAGTGGGCAGCCGAACGAGTTTTCCAACTTTCTCCTAAAAGAGTGAATCCGACGCGAGAGACCCCTTCCCGCCGAAAAGAGACGGCAAGCTCACCGGGCCAAAGAAGAATACTGCTGCATACGGCAAGCCTGTCCTTCAATTCCGCTATCCCGCTATCTGGTGATTGCTCCCATAATGGAAAATTACGGGTCGTCCCATCCTGCGGTCAACGGAATTCCGGAGTTGCGCTGCGCCGCAAACAGCCAGTTCCGGGCCGCGGTAATTATCCGGACTGGCTTGGGTCGCCTACCGGTGGCGGGCCAGGGGCTGGATTTGTTCTCGATCCGGGCGGCAGGGTCAGGTTAGCGGACGTATATGGTGGTCCAAAGGGTGATCACACGGGTCCTGGGGTGGCTATGCTTCTATACGGGATTGCGTTGCTCTACAGGTATACTCGCACAACGACGGGAAGCGGAGCATGAAAGGTAACAGCAATGCCAATAACAACTTAAACAAGAGAATTCAGGTCATATTAAGCAGCGCAAGAGCAGGTGCCGGTATGTTGGGGAGAGTTGGAGTGATTACACCGGTTCTCGTGGGGCACCACGGCACTTTTGCCTTGACAAATGTTGTGTTGATGCTTAAAATGCATTTGGTGAATTTGGTGGCGTAAGTTTACTTTTTCGTGGGTTGTGACGAGTAGGTTGCTCGGTCCGCTGGTCTTGACATTATCTTTTCGCGTCGCCGGGTGGTCTTCGTGGCGAGACGCAAAGACTAAATCAGGAAGGTCTATCATGAGGCAATTGTCAACGTTTATTATCGCGGCGGTACTCCTTTGTGCCGCAAGTACTTCCGCCGAATGGCGGGTTGACATTGAGTCAAAGGTTGTCAGCCAGGGCCAGACGGGTGTTACAGTAGACAATACGCTTTACTGGGACCTCTGGCTGACCTCGTACGTTACCCCTGTCGTCGTCAGGACGGTTAGTGGCGGCGCATTCTGGGTGCCCCCGCTTCCCGTTGACACCGCTGGCGGTCCAGTCGTCGGTGTGCAGTGGAACTGGTCAAATCCCGGTTGGGCCAACCAGGTTCAGCAGGTTCGGCCGGGTCCGGGTTGCGGTTTTCCTACGAATCCGTCCAGTCCGTACGATGGTACATCGCCGGACTACCTCGTCATCATTGCCGCAAGCACCGGCGGTGTTAACCAGACTCCGGCTGAGCCGAATGGCAGAGTGGTTCTGACCCTCACCATTGACGTCAACAGCAACATTGGTAATTTCGAGTTTGACACCGCCTGTTATAGCGAATACCTGTACACGATCTTCATGATCGATAATGTGAGCTTCGAAGATCACGGGCCGACCGGCATTGGCGACTTTAGCGGGTTCAACAAGGGAGTTATCACTATCACTGCCGCAGATACTGATGATGACGGTGTCCCGGATTTTGAGGACAATTGCCCGCTGGTTTACAACCCCGGGCAAGAGGATTTTGACCAGGATAGTGTCGGGAATGTTTGTGACAACTGTCCTGAAACTGCCAATACGGACCAACTGGACAACGACGGCGATGAGTTGGGGGACGTCTGTGACAATTGCCCGTCTGTTTCCAACCCCGGACAGGAAGACAGCGATGGCGATGGCTCAGGTGATGCCTGTGATCCAGATGATGACAACGACACTATCCCCGATGAGGAGGATAATTGCCCGCTTGTTTACAACCCCGGTCAAGAGAACGATGATGGAGATACATTAGGCAATGCGTGCGATGCCTGCCCAACGATTGCCGCTCACGCCGGCGCCGCCGAGTTGCGCTACCCGGCGGAGACCGACAGCGTCTCGGGTGACTTTGAGTTGGTTTGGCAATGGTGTGAGGGCAGCTATTCTGCTCAAGTTGCGGTAGCCACCGACTCGGCAATGAACGAGAACGACCTCATCTGGTTGAGATTGGTGAGCGGATCGTCTACCTCTTATGATGGTCCGCTGCTGACCCAGGGCGGGCAATACTACTGGAGTGTCCAGCGGGAGGGGGGGGCATTCGTCCCCTCCAACAGGTTTTTCGCCGAGGTGACGGCCAGTCCTTTGCCCCCGCCGGACCTGATATTCCCGCCGGATGGCGATTCGGTCAAGCTGCCGGAGGAGTTTCACTGGAGTGAGGTAGACGGTGCGGAGCAATATGTCCTCGAAGTCAGTCATGGGGATGGTTTTGAGGATACCATGTGGAGCGAGATCGCCCCGAGTAACTCCTTGCCCGTACCCGGCCTCGATGACTTCGACATCGGCGGTTCATACTACTGGCGTGTCGCGGCCATCGACAGCAGCGGATTCCGTGGCGCAAACAGCACCGTGTTCAAATTCACCCGAGTGGCAATGGGGAGCGCCCCCGGATCGGTCAATGCCTATTACCCAAATCCGGAGGACTCGACATGTGCGGACACCATCATACTTGGTTGGCCACCGGTCGAAGACGCCGCTTGCTATGATCTGGATTACTCAATGGATCCCCTGTATTCCGAAACGAGCGATGTGGTGTCGTTGGAATGTATCGTGGATACATCGCACGTGGTTGCAGCTCAGTCCGGTCGCGGGATGCTCTACTGGCGAGTGCGGGCTGTCAACGGCTTCGGGCCAGGCCCCTGGAGCGGCGAGGTCAACGGCGAAGGAACGAGCTGGTGCAACGCGCCTGACTGTCCGTGCGGTTTCACCGGGCAATGCTGCCACCTGGGACCCATTGTTCCCCAGGGCGAGATCCTTGTGGGTGAGGAAATCTACTTCCGTGCTGACTTAAATACCAGTTGCGCCGGCCCGATCCTCCTGAACTGGGAACTGGCCGGTTCGCCCTGGTTGGAGACAACACTGGACGCTGAGGCTAATCACGAATACCCACTCTACTCGCCGCTTCTTCTGGTCAGCGACACCGATAGTATCAAAGTTTCTCTAATCGGCGCCGGTGATGGATGCGATGAGACGGTGGCTGCCGGCTATCAACCGGAAGATCCCGTGAAGACGGCGGTGGCCCTCGCGGTCACCGCGGTTCGGACGACGCTTTATGCCGGCGGGTTGGATTCGACCCGGATCGACGTCGAACTTCATGATGCCGACGGCGAGATCGTACCCGATAACGGTGTATCGATTGAGGTGACGCCATCCGGGGCGGGGACCGTAAGCGAAAGTCCTATCCTGACGACCCTGGGCCGGGCCTCGACGTTCTATCGCAGCGCGCCAACTGCGGACACGGTCTGGGTGGTGGCCTCTGCTTCAGGTCTTGATTCCGACTCGATCAAGATTGTCATGCTGCCTGGTCCTCGGGATGAGCTGGTGAATCTGGGGTACGGGTACCTGGACCGCCTGGAGAACTTGAGGCTGGAGCGCTTGCCGGTTCAGCCTGTGTTGGACACTGCATTTAACGCCAATGCCTTACAAGGTTTTATTGATACCCGGGTTGACCGTCCCGACCCGACAGTTGCCGACACCAGCGCCATGCGCAGGGTCATTCTCGGGGCCAAGGCGCTCAATGCCTTTTACGGACATCCGGATGCGCCAGTTTTTGATGGTGATATTCTGCGGGGACTCCCGGACGGGCAGCAAACCATGTGGGATCACGCCACGCAAGGCGTCATTGATCTTTCCGCGGTCGTGCTGGGAGCGGCCGGTGAAATCCGGCGTGCCATGCAAGAATTACCGGATAGTCTGCAGGAGTTATTAGCCGGGACTTTCGAACAGATTAATAGCGGACTGGTCTGGAAGATCGATCAGGTCGCCGAGCGCTATGGCTTAATGGGGAAAACCGGGTATAAACTCCTGTCTCTTGAGATACCGCTGATTATCGGGGAAGAGTTGCGCCAAGAGACCTCCCCGGGCGATCTGATTGTCGATCCAGCCATCCGGCTTGCCGGAAACCAGAAGAGCGTGTCTAACTACGTCGTTTGGAGCCGGGAATTGGTTGACTCGATGGCCGCCTGGGCGGATGGTGGCAACTTCAGTGGTTCGCTCGAAGATGCCGAGGTGCTCACCAATTCTATCCTGGCGCTCGCGGAGGCGGTGGCCGGTTCCTACGTGGACGCGATCGAGGCCATCGGCCTTCGGTCACACACCGATGAGTACCTGAGTCGGTTTGATAACCCCCCGCCCGGGGCTTTGGATCGCCTCTTCCACTTTTCTCAGGTTGCCTTCGATGCGCTTGAAGCCCCGGTGTTTGACGAGGCGCTCATCATTCCCGGTGACGCGGCAGAGGAACTATATACCCACGCCGAGGCAAGCGTTTATGGCGCCTTTGCTCCCACATGGGGCGGTCTCCTTGATTTTGCCAAATGGGAGTGGTCCCTGGCGCGATCGGGCCTGGCCTTGAGCAGGAGACCGGGCTCGTTTGACCGTGCCGCATCGTTAACCGGCATTATGGCGACGTGGGATGACTACGGAGGTTTAGTGCGGAAAGGGATAGCCCTCCTCGCCAGCGCTACGTCCAGCCTGAGTTCGCTTGGCGAGCCCACAATGAGTCCAAGCGGTGCGACGGATCTAGTCTTGCTCGCCAAAGAGATCGCCGACTCGAACCGTGTGGTGGGGGAGGCTCTGGAAGTGGCGCTCTCACAGGTTCTCGCCTCTCACGTTGCAGCACTGGGGACCTTTCCGGAGTATGATTTGCTGATGCAACAATTTACCAGCCAGGTTCACCAGTCGGCCGGTGACCGGGCGCTGTTTGACGTTGCCCTTCAGCGCTTTCTGGCAGACCAGAGCACGGAGAACGGCCTCGATGCCATTACATGCGGGTATCAAGCCCTGCTTTCCACGGAAGAGGCGATCACGAGCTACGAGGCTTTGATGGGGTTGGTTTTTGGCTTGCCGAGTGCTCCGGTTCTTTCGGTCTACAGCGTGGAAGCTACTCCCGCATTGCTTTTTGTCGACTCCACCTATGAGGTCGGTTTCACGGTGCGGAATGCCGGTGTGGGGACAGCAGAAAATGTTTACGTCAAGGGCTTTGCCGATGGCTCGACTACATTTATCGACGGGGATTCTGTTGCTTTAGGCGATATCCCCGCCAACAGTGAAGGCAGCGGATCATTTACCCTGAAAACATCGGATGCCGCTCTTCAATCCGGCTGCCCACCTTCCGGTTGGACAAATATTCAACTCGACCCTCGCGCGTCAGGCGCGGTCAGTTTGGCAACACTTGTCTCACTTGACATTTATGGCTGCGACTGCAGCATGTGGGGTGACACAAATAACGATGGTCAGATCAACCCGCTGGACGTGACCGTCATGGTGCAACACGTCTACTTCCAGAATGACATGCGTGTGCCGTATGTGAACTGTTCGAATGAGCCAGGCGACGCGAACTGCGACGGCCAGGTCAACCCGCAGGATGTGACGTACTATGTGCAATACGTCTACTTCACCAATGACATGTTCTGCGCCGATCCTTGTTGTTCGCCGTAATGGTGTTCAGGGGCAAGGCTGATCAGGAATAAACAACTTTGGCGGCAGGTTTTCCCTGCCGCCTTTTCTTGGTAACTGCTACAAACACAGCAGTGGGGAATAGGCAATTTCCGCGAGGGGAGATTCCACAACGCCAAATCACGACCGGCAATTGTCGAAGCCGGCATTACGCATATTCTTCCAGCAGTATCTGAAATCGAGGGTGATCGCGGAGGGGAGCGTACACAGGATTGAGGCGAAGGTAGGGCACCGAAAAAAATGAAGGGACCGAGAGCAGGATTTCCAGCTGATCGATGGCCAGATCATATTCGCCGACCATGACGTAAATCATGGCCAGGAATCCCAACCGGATTGTGCCTACATAAGCGTCTTCGGAGAGCGGAAGCAGTTCGGCGGCGAGTTGGCCCTCGCGCATCGCTTCCTCTTTCCGCCCCAGCCCGGCGTACGCCACTCCCAGGCGGGCGTGGTCCATCGATCCGGCCTTTTCTATCTTGGGTTCGAGCATTACGCGCACCGAATCGTAGCAGGCGACGCTCAAAGTGGTATCGTTCATCAACCGATATATAAATCCGATGGTCAAATAGTAGTTAGCGCGATGCCTGAGCGCGGGCAGCGCCTCGGCCGGAAATCGGCGGAGGGCGCTCTGGTAGTCACCCTCGAACATGTCGCAATCGGCAAGTTCGTATGCCAATTCTGACCGGTCGATTTTCTGAGCCGCATCTTCCAATACCTGCCGCGCTTGCGTTGTATTTCCATCCCACAGCAGATAGGTGAAAGCTTTTTCGCCGTATGCTAAGGCGTAGTCAGGGGACACCGCGATGGCACGGTCATAGTAGTCGACCGCCTCTTGATATTTCCGCATAGCGGTGAGTGTCCGGCCAAGCTCCCAGAAGTACTTGCTGTTGCGGGGGTTTAGTTTGGTCACCTGCTCCAGATTGCGCACTGTTTCCCCCCACTGCCCCTGCCGCCTGCGGACCCCCGCAGTCCATAGAAATGCCTCGGTATTGCTGGGCAAGCTCTTCTTTACCATATCCACTTCGATCAGGGCCCGTTCGTAGTCCCGCTTGCCCTGATAGTAGTACTGGCCCAAAGCCAGGTGGGCTTCCGGGAGATTAGGTTCGAGCCAGAGTGCTTTATCCACCGCGTCCCGGGCTTTGATCAGTTGTTCGTCGGTCCTTTCATAAAGCCAATACAACCAGGTACATGCTGAGGAAAGCGTAGCAAAGGCCAGCGCGAAATCTGGATCCAGTTCGACGGCTTTTTCCAGCATCTCAATGGCGATCAGATGATCGTTCTTGTGATAGCTCTGGGCCATATACTCGCGGCCACGCAAGTAATAGGTATATGCCTCGATATTGTCGGTGGGTTCGGTCGCCAGTTTACGGCGCTCATGAGCCAGCAGGGCAATATCGAGTGCCCCGGCGATCTGTCGGGCGATGTCGGCCTGGACGGCGAAGATTTGGGTCAGTGCCCGCTCGTAAATTGAGGACCACAGGTAGGTGTCATCGGCGGCGCGGACCAGTTGCGGCGTGATCCGCACACGATCGGTGTCACCTGATTTGTCCCAGCGGATGGTCCCTTCCAGAATGTAGTCAACGCCCAGCTCTTTTCCGATTTCCTGCAGGCTCTTTTCGGAGTTCTTGTACTGCATGGCACTGGTGCGTGAGATGACCCCCAGACCCTGAAACCCCGCTATCCGCGTGATGATCTCATCAGTGATCCCATCAGCGAAATACTCCTCTTCTGGCGCACCCAGATTGCGAAACGGCAGGACGGCCAGCATTATCCTGCTGGTCGAGGCGTCTTCGATCGGTTTCCACGAGATTCTTGAAAGAACACCGTAAGCCACAGCAATGAGTATCACAAAAGCAGCCACGACGAGCACCTTAGCCCACCGTGCCCTGGCCGGCCTGGCCCACGGTACGGTAGCCGGGACGCTCACCCTGACTTCGGTAGACCCGGCCAGGCTTTTCAAGTCGGCAATTAGCTCGGTCGCGGACTGATAGCGGGCTTGGGGATCTTTCTCCAGGGTCTTGCCGACAATCTCCTGTAATCTGGGTGGTATGTCGGGCCTGTAGCCCGTCGGCACTTCGGGTGTTTTACTGATGATGGCATGCAAGATCGCGGCATCTGTCTCCCCGGCAAAGGGGACCCGGCCAGTGATCATCTCATAGAGTACGATTCCGAAGGAAAATAAATCCGTGCGACAGTCAATTTCCTGTCCCTGGATTTGCTCCGGCGACATATAGCCCATTGTACCCAGCGTAGAGCCGGTTCGGGTGAGTCTCTCTCCGCCCTGGATTGTCGCCAGGCCAAAGTCGAGGATCTTTGCCCGATTGTCGGCATCGATGATAATATTGGACGGTTTGATGTCCCGGTGGATGATGCCCGCCTTGTGGGCCTTGCTTAACCCCTCACAAATCTGTATCGCTAAAGTGAGAATTTCGTTCGCTGACAACTTTTTGTCCTTGGCGAAATCCCGGAGGGATTGGCCTTTAATGTATTGCATGGCAAAGAAGGGGCGACCCTGGTATTCACTTACTTCGTGAATGGTAATAATGTTGGGATGGTCCAAGGCCGCGGTAGCCTGGGCCTCGCGGGTAAATCGGGCTTTGGAGTTTTCGTCGGATGTGTACTGAGCAGGCAAGAATTTCAGCGCCACCTGGCGGTTGAGCTTAGTGTCCTCGGCGAGGAATACCTCGCCCATGCCACCGGCGCCAATCTTCTCGATGATCCGGTAGTGGCTGACCATCGCCCCTCTGGCCAGAACCGCAAAGGACCGCGTCCTGTCATCCTCGGAGTGGTCTACAGCCATCGGTACAGCCCCGCCCGGTGCTTTTAGTCCATGGCGCTTTACCCAGGTTGTGTTTCAGAGAGAAATGTCGAGTCATTTCCTCCTGATGTCAACGGAATTCCTGAGTTCCCGCAGCGGCCGGATTTTGACCGCCAGCGGGGGGAGGTCTGCTCCCTGATCCCCTGGCCACAACAAATATCCCGGCTGGGAGGCCTTAATCGGCGTTTAGTTCTGCAGGTGCACGGACAAAGAGCCCCGTGCTTGACTCACCGTATTCCTTTTTGCAATAGATTTAGCTGCGCAGCAATAGCTTGTGTGACAATCGCACCTCGGGCTGAGGGGAACGCACAGGCAAAGACAAAAAAACCCACCCGCTGGGTGGGCTCAGACTCCATTTGTGCCTTGCGTCGGCCCCATAGGACGGGGCCTTTTTTATTGCCCTCAAGATACAGAAACAAGGTTGACTCGCCGATACTGGATATGCGGTCGCTGATTCAAAGGGGGTAAGATGAAAGTGGCACTCAAGCTAAATGGTCAAATCATTGGTTATGCTGACACGCCATTCAGCATGATAGGTCGTGAAGTTGAGTACGGTCCTCGAGGTAAGGCTGCGGGGCGAGCATTGGTTGTTAATTATTCAGAGACCCAAGGGATGACCGCTCTCCAGATTACAGCTCTGCCGAAGTATGATATATGGCTGGTTCGATGATCGTTGCATGACGGGCGGCCCTTGAGCGGACGGTACGTACACGAAAACGAATAAACCCACCCGCTGGGTGGGCTACCGGCTAGAGAAGTTCTCATATTAGGTATCGGGAGCGCCAGGATGGGAAGTCGACACCTGGACATTCGCTAAAGTGTCAGATCGATCTTACATGTATCAGCGGCCGGTTAGCAACGATTAACGACAACCCTGATATCCCTTATCGAGAAGGATTCCTCATCGAAAGTTCTTGCTGCATCGTTCGCAGGCGGGTTTTCCCTTAGATGCCGGTAGAGCCGTTCTATCGGATCTGAGCGGTCGTACTCCTCTGCGAACAGTCGCAGAATCCGCGGCCAGGTGCCCCACGCGGCTCTGTCGTCATTCTTTACCCCAGAAAAGTGAGCGAAGTTGCGTCCGATTACGAACAGTCTCACAATTCCGACCCGTGCCGACAGGTCCTGCTTTATCCCTATGAGCTTGGCCAGTCCTTGATTCTGGGTTTCTTCAAGCCACCCGGCGATAGCATCAATCCATTCTACGGAACGAGATTCAAGATTCTGCATGCGCGATTGACGTTCCTTCAACGACATCCCAAAAGGCTCCTGCCATTTTAGTTGAAACAGGCCAACGGTGCCTGTCTCCTTGTCAATCACTGCTGCATCGATGTCCGTAACTGTCTCTCCACCACGCCTTATGACGATTGCTCTATCAGCCTTTACGAATCTCTCACCGGGAAACAGCTTACAGAGTTCGTTCCGAAACACTGTTTCCCTGCCGTTGACGGCTTTATCCCAATCGCGCGGATATCTCCGCCTCAGCTCTCGGAGCAGAAAATAGAATGGTGTAGTCAGAAGTCCGGTCACCGAGCGGAGAGCCTGCCCTTCACCGATCTCGATTAACGGCGTTGCAGGTCCACAAGGAATGCGACAGTGCAGATCCCTATTATCCAAAGTCAGGGTCAAGGCTCCAAGGGCACATGAGGTGACGTCTTCAGGGACCTCAAGGGCGATCGCGAGGTTTGATACGAGAACCTGCATCGGGGTGAAAATGGAGAGGATGTTATGTAGCGCGATCCTCTTATCCCTGCCGACGAGGATTCGGCAGAAGTCTACGTGTTTCATGGTCCATCCGATGAGAACCACAACCGCGGCGCGGTACAAGTTGAACTCATTCCCTCCGATTTCGACATCGCCTGGGAATGAGTCTTGTCCCTGCATTTGGCGACTTTCGAGCAGGCCGAGCTTTTCATAGTGAGCGTCGATCTCCGGATCTGTCGTGTACCTGATGTAATGGCAACGCCATGGTTCGACTCGTCGCCCCATTCGTTCACGGATGCGAGGGGAACTCGCCTCAAGACTGAGACGCAACGAAGAATCATGCAGTCTGACGAGGTCCGATACCCAAAAAAAGTCAGAGGCCTCGACAGCCTCCACACCCCACTCCTGTCGGGCTGGAGTGAAGACGTAAGTTCTCTGCAAAGCACGGGTGATGTCTGCGAGGTCGTGCTTGGCCAGTTCAACCAATTGCTGGAGACGCTCCAAGTATCCACAGTTGACCAGAAATTGATCTGCGGTTCGCTGGCTCTCTGGAGTCGACACGAACAGCGGTGCGCCTATCCGGCGACAGTCCTCATCCACGAGGAATGAGATCGCGCCATTCCAGCCATAACGGTAGCAGGACGCTCTCGGCTCCCGAAATCCGTCTTCGCCCTTCCATGATTCCTCGAGAAAGTACATGTCGAGTCTCCGTGCAACCTCCAATACTCCTACACGTCCGGTGAAGGGTCGCGAATCCGACATTCGCCTTCTCTCCAAGGAGAGGAATTCATCTAGCTCCCTGCAAAGGGCGTAACGTCCCGCGTCAGTTACGTCATATCCCATAGCTCAGCTCCGCAGGTCTTTGTAACGGTACCTGTCTCATGTTCGCCTACCTATCTAGAGTCATGCATCCGGCAAACAAATTCTCAAGTCGACGTGATCAGACAAGCGGTAGAAATTGTAAACACTTCGAGTACGATTCACATACGACGATTGCAGCCGGTGCATCGAGAGAATCTGCCCAGGCCCTGACATGATTCCTCACTGACCTCATAGCCTATGAGTTCCCCCACGCACCATGGCACTCAATTCTCAAGCCGACCCCGTTCCTCGAACGGGGCGACCTCTCCGCGCTACGCGCGGGACGTTCTAACCAGATTGAGCCCCCAGATAGTAAAACTCCCGTTTCCGGAGTGCTCGAAATATGGCGGGGCCGACCCCGCTTCTTGACGAGGGCGATCTTCCCGCATAACATGCGGGGCGTTCTAAACGAAATCACTACAATCTTTGAAAATCGGTGTTCGAAAATCCGTTAAATATGGCGGGGCCGACGAGACTTGAACTCGCGACCTCCGGCTTGACAGGCCGGCGTTCTAACCAATCTGAACTACGACCCCGCTAAACTCCAATAGTTCTTCCCCGGCAAAAAATGGGCGGTAGCGGATTCGAACCGATGACCTCCTGCTTGTAAGGCAGGCGCTCTTAACCAGCTGAGCTAACCGCCCGTCCCCTTGTGCCCCAACGACTTAGCAAACCCGACACGCGGCGTTTTGCCAAAATCAGGCGGCCACCTGGCCCGGACTCCTTTCACAAAGCAAGGTACGGCGACCAGTGGGCAATGTCAAGCGATTTCAGGGGGCAGGTTGGGCAGATCAAAGGTGGGGTCTGGGGGATCGTCAAGGGCCGTTATCTTGCCGGGTGGGCACCACAACAACCTCGACAACACGTTGCCGTTGACCTCTGGCATTATATGAACGGCTCTGGAGTTCGCCCTCGACGTGGACGTGAGCGCCGACTTGGAGATCCAGGACAGCGTCAATGTGGGGATCGCGCACGACAACAAAATGCCAGCCCTTTGTTTCCTCGTCTCGGATCGTACACATGGTGAAACGCGCCATGCGGCGCTCACCCTCGCCATATTCCTGTGGAGTTTTCCTGATCTCACCTTCAAGGATTGCTTGGTTCATTCGTTATCCTTTGGAGCGGGGGGGGGCGGAGTTGAACCGCCATCTCCGAGCTGGATGCCCGGCGGCGTTTGGAGTAATGTTTCCTCGACGAGCAAGATCGCGTCTTGTACCTACACTCGGAGTATCTGGGAATTAAGACAAATAACCAGACGGAGATGTTGGCAATTAAGCATGCTCTCGAAAGAGCGGTTTCATGTACGCGAGGAGAAATCCATCTACATTCAGACTCCCAAAATGCAATATGTTGGCTGAATGGCGATTACCGGGTCGGGCATCCGAACATTAGGCCGATTCTCGAAGCGATTCTCTCTTCTCTGCGGGAGAATGGCTTCAGGATAGTTTGTTTTCATCACGTCCGACGCGATTATCCACATATAAAGATTTGTGATCGCGAATTAAACGACTGTCTGGACAAGCACACAGGCAAGAGGAAACCTTGGAGAGTGGCCTCCTGAAGAAACCTCTGGCAGATTGAACGAGATCCCGAACCCGGTGGTGTTTTCATTGAGTGACAAGGAGTTAGAGGGCTGGCCGAGGAATCAGACCATCCGGCAGTTCGAGTCCGGTCCGCCTCGGAGCCCGCAGGACAGGCCGAGAGTCCTGTCGCTGGGATACCTACCAGAGGCCGTCTGAAAGTGTCGGAGGGGGTGTCGGGGAGATTGGGTGGCCGGATTGAAGGACGGAAACTGGGCTTGACACTCGTGGCGCGCCCGCATACCATACGCCATGTTATTTACGATGGCCTTTGGAACGGGTGGAAGCATACGATGAGCGCCAGGAAGAAAGCGATGCCGAAGACCGGGGAGATCAACTTGGTAAAAGAGATCAGGGAGTTATGTTCCAAGCTGGACCTGACCCAGGAGCAGTTCGCCGCCAAAGTCGGTGTGACCTTCAGCACCGTGAACAGGTGGGAGAGCGGAAAGAGCACTCCGTCGCCGTTAGCGATGAGACGGATTGAAGAACTTCGGGAGGAATTTCAATGAACAAGAAACTTACTATCGCTATTATAGTCACACTATGCCTATTGATAGCAACAACATTATTCTTGGTATTACGGCCGAGTTCACAGCCCAACGAATATCGCATTGGGGTCGTCCTCTGTCTCACCGGGCGAGGTGCCACCTATGGACATCGGGCACTCAATGGTATGCAGCTCGCTGTGGAGGAACTCAACAACACAAAGCCATTTCGCTCTCATCCTATTAGCTTGATCGTAGACGATTCTCAATCATCTGCTCGGCAGGCACTCTCGGCCTTTCGCAAACTCATAGATATTGACCGTGTTACTGTGGCGGTTGGATTTGTTCTCAGTGATGAGGTGCTCACTTGTGCTCCCGTGGCAAACGAACGCGGAATCGTGCTGTTGAGCACGGCGGCTGGCAGTGACAAAATCAAGGATGCAGGCGATTACATCTTCCGTAACCGAGAGAGTGCGACGCTTCAGGCAGACGCAGTAGCTGAGGCTTGTATCCATCGCTATGGTACTAAGGAGATTGCTATCCTGCACTCGAATGCTGCAAATGGAATCTCCTATCGCGACCGCTTCCGGGACGCTATCCAGCGTCTCGGGGGAAGCGTGATCATTGCCGTTGGATATAATGAAGGTAAGACCGATTACCGTGCCGAAATCGAGCAACTCCGGTCTAAGTCTCCCAAAGCCGTCTATCTCGCAGGACTAGACAATGAACTAGGCCTCATCTTGAAACAGTCCAAAGAAGTTGGCTTCTTTCCACAATTCTTCGCCAGTGCTGGTGCGATCAGCCAGAAACTCCTTGAGATTGCAGGGAGCGGAGCAGAAGGCCTAGTTTGTGGTAGTGCACCCTTCAACGTCGGGTCAAAAGATCCACGCATCCGTCACTTTGTGTCAGCGTTCAAATCCCGTTCTGGGGAAGCGCCTGATTGGATTGCCGCCAACTCATATGACGCTATCTACATAGTTGCTGCGCTATACAAGGAAGGCACCATAAATGCAGAGGATATCAAAGCAGGCCTATACGCTACGCGAGATTTCCCAGGAGTCGGCGGACGAACCACGTTCGATGCTAACGGAGAAGTCAAAAAACCCATCGTCCTTGTTGTCATACGCAATGGCTCCTTTGTGCCACTTCAGGCTGAGAGAGACTGACGATGATTGGGAGCGTTTCAAGTTTTGATGATTATCTGACTTATCTTGCCTCAACAACGGCTTTGCCCGGCGATGCGAGTGAAAATGATTGGCTGGCCTTGGAGACGTCTATTGCTCAAATCTTCTTGCGAATTCTGGAACCTTTCGTAAGTAACGCATACTACAAGCCGTCCCCGCACTGGGGGGATATTTCGTTCTCTTTAGATGAAGTATCTGACGCTGATATTCGTCTCGCTGCCCTCAATTTCCGCGGGCTCTATCAGCGGAATGGTCGAGAAACCCATTTGGTTCCGTGTGGGAACTTTTATCCGAAGGCACCGGACAACGAGGATAAGCGCCATGGAATTCTCCATAATGTCTATATGTATTTGGTTGATAAGGCTAACAGTATCAATCAGCTTTTCCTGGCGAACACCACCTTAGATGGCCTCTTAATCGAGTTTGAGTCAGAAGATGGCGGACAGTCCAAAATTATCAAACATGATACGCATTTATCAGTCAAGATCTCGCGGGAATTTGCGTCTGACCTAGCTCCCTCTGATATTCGAGAAAAATGGACGGAGGCCTTCAGCTTTATACTGACCGCCTCATGGGACGAATTACGCTCACTTCCGGAGGAAATAAAACGGCGTAGATTCCCTCTCTTTTTTGCTAAGCTTCATGATTACTCACGCCTCCACGCCCGTGAGAAACTCAATGCGCTGGTTTTCAAGGACCTGTCTTTGTTTGATAGCTGGCACAAGTTCTGGGCATCCCCCGATTCTTCGCGTAGTCCTGCTGAAATCCTGCTACAGTATGAGGAATGGTTAAGAAGTCTCTGTTGGCTTCAATTCTACTGCCGCGATGACCATGCTGGAAGGTACTTTTACACTGTCAGGTTACCTCCGTTGACGGACAAAACAGGCATCTTGCCCGACAGTTCCTTATCAATAGTCTCCGGGCAGGTCCTGCCGGACTCTTCCCAGCAATTGTTCCTACGTTTGAGAACAGCTCTTGTTAGCAACACAGGTTTCAATACTCTACTTGATACTGCGAGGGTTCGCCTTGATGAATTTATGAAAAACAGATTGGGCTACGAGTCACAACCTGATGATCAGGTCCGCCTTGCCAAGATATTTGAAGACCTCTCGGGGGTCCTTCCTTTAGACTTTGACCGGGCTGTGTTCTTGATGAAGATGGCGCGCAAGCTTGTGGGCCAGAGACACGAAGGCCAAGAGTTACACTTTTGTTTTATTTTTGGATTTAGTCGAGAGAGAATCGATGCCGAATCTATGGGCCTTCTTGAGGAAATAGCTAGCGATCTTGGAACACAATGGGAAGATTTCGAGAGTACCTGTGCAGTAGATTCTCACCCTGAACGTATTGCTGAAGCCATGGCCTTGTGGATAAAAACGAATGACCTACAACTACAGCCATGGGATACTGGATTGTTTTTCGAAGAAATGCCGGCAAAGCGATACGTAATCCCCATCAGCCTTGTTCGGGTTTTGTCCACATTGCCGCAACACCCAACTACAATCGGAACCGAATTTCAACTGCGACACGCTGTGAAACGGATAACGAAAAGGAGCAAGAGCACTCTTTGCCTTCTTGTCGGCAGGAAGGGGATAATAATGTTTCTAGACGGGAAGACGTTCATATTATCTTGCAGAGCTGATGATGGGTGGGAAACATCTGTTTCGCCTGAAGGATTGGGACTAAAGAGTATTGAAGATAAGATTAGTACTTTCCTTATGCAGCAACTCAGAATGGTTTTCTCTGAGAGTGTTGATGACGCAAAGATCAAGACCGCGTGTTCGTTAATAGATAAGCTTTCCGAGGTACTGGTATGTATGGGGCATGGCGCTCTTATTCTGGTTGGTACAAGGGGGGAGGGAGATGATACTATTCCTCCCCTCCCCCCACTTAATCCTGTTTGGCGGTTGAGAACAGCAGTAAGTGATGATGCTGTGGAAAATGATTGTATCACTTATGCCCTGATGGCAGCACTGGATGGTGCTACCGAGCTCATTCTTCCCAGAAAAGACAGCGGTGAAGATATACTCTTCGGTTGTCGAAAAGCCGTTCAACCAAGAACACAAATATGGACTGAGGATCAGCAAGGCCGGTATGCGTTAGCCGAGGGAATCGCAATACATCCATTGAAGCTAATTGGGAAAGGAACGCGTCATCACAGTGCCCTAGCCCTATCTAAGGACTTGGAGGATAGAGCCATCGTCATTACTGTATCTGCAGATGGCCCAATAACGCTTTGGCACAATGGAGACAAACTGGACCCCCCTTCAGATGTAAAACTAAGGTACTCACCATGACAGCCCAAGCGATGTCGCAGGACATTAAGGAAGTCGAGTTATTATCAGTACCATCATGCTATGGGGAAGGCGCTAATGATGGGGCCTATTATCCGATCGGTTTACTTAGTATAGGCACTCACCTGACAAGTGCGATGCCTAATCTTAATGTATCAATTATTGACCTTCACCATGAAGCCGATTTCGAACCAAGTGCTGAAATAGTTGGCCTCTCCGCAAGTAGCACTTTGAATTACCGTAATGTCCTCAGACTCGCAGAGCGTGCAAAAGCCAGGGGTGCCACTGTGGTAGTTGGAGGTGCACATGCAACACAGCTAACCGAACAAGTACTTCGTAACAGGAGAGGTCTTATAGACTTTGTTGTGAGGGGATATGGAGAGAGAGCTTTCGTTTCTCTCTTGATGGCGATGCAAACCGGCTCTGATTTGCAAAATGTCCCAAACTTGAGCTGGCATACCGGTCATGAGGTAATACATACGACATCGACTATGAACCGATGGGAATATGATAACTTTAATGATCCTTTAGATTTCTCTCTTTTACGGTGCGGGCTGAGACCCTATTGGGATGCTTTCAAGCGTCGGATAGATCCCAATGTGGATGCGGCGTTCGTTGTCTTCACTCATTTCGGGTGCGGATACCGGGAGAAGATGCGAGCGCAACGGAATAATAGGAGCAGTCGTCCATCTTCATGGTGTATCTATTGTTCGCTAAATGACCCGCTATTGAGCCGGAGTGGCGAGGCAATCGTTGCAGAGGTTTCTGACTTACTCAGATCAACGAGTATAAACTCTGGGGCGAACATTCTGCTCAAGTGCTACGGTGACAATGTTGGAACACAGCTAGCAATGCTCCGTGACCTTGCATTGGCGATTGAGAAGAACGCCGTTTGGGGAAATTACTGTATAGGCTGGACTTTCTATGCGCAAAGCAGCCGAGTTACGGTTCAACTTGTTAAACTTCTCGCACGTGTAGGAACGAAGCATCTTTTCATCGGATTTGATACCGTCAACAATTCAGTTCAGCGATTGAATGGTCTGGGAACATCGTGTATCACCCATAGACGGGCTGTGCGCCTTTGCATGGATTATGGCATCCGAATCCAGGCCGGCTTTGTGCTTGGCTGCGCTGGAGAGACGCAACGGTCTTTGGGCGAGACCTTAAGGTTTGCAGAGGAGCTGGCGTCGCAGGGCGTTTTAGAACGGATAAATTCAGCAGTTCTATTTATTATCCCGGGGTCGCCAGCTTACTCACTTCTCGCCGAAAGGGAGCCTTGGATAAGAGAACTTGATATCCTCCCAACCGAAGAACTGCAGTGGCAGTGGGTTCGACATTTTTGTCCACACCTTGGCAAGAATCCTTCGGATGGATTGGCGATCTTGCAGCGAGCGGCAAGCCGCTTAGATGATTTGAGCCCGGGCCCCCATGCCAGCATGGGCTACATCAGCAGCCGTCTTGAGGACGATTGTCTCAGAGAAAGCGCTCGATTATGATTACGCAGGTACTCATAAATGGAGTGATTGCTGCTTCGACTTGGGTTCTTGTTGCCTTGGGATTTAGCCTGATTTATTACACCAGTCGATTTTTCCATTTTGCCCACGGTGCAGTTTTTATGGCAGGGGCTTATTTTACGTTGATATTCAACATGTTTTTAGGCATATGGCTTCTTCCATCAATGCTTCTATCCATTGCTTCAAGCGCATTACTCGGTTGTCTGATGTACCTATTCATATACCACCCGCTTGAGCGCAGGAGAGCCTCTCCTTTGATCCTTATGCTTTCATCCCTTGGTATATTCATTGTTGTAGAGAATATTATATCTTTGGTTTTTGGAAACGAAATAAAGATCATTCGCTCTGGACTGGTAGAAGAGGGTTTTCCTCTTTGGGGGGCACGTATTACCTCGGTCCATATTCTGATCGTTTGCGTTAGCGTGTTTCTAGTTGTAGCGACAGGAGTTCTACTGAGAACGACAAAGGTGGGAAAGGCAATGCGGGCAGTTGCCAACAACCGCGAACTCGCTAAGGTTTGTGGAGTTGAAAGCTATCGGGTAATTCTTTGGTCTTTTATTGTAGGCTCTGCGTTGGCAGGGTTAGCCGGGGTACTTATGGCCCTCGATGTTCATATGAGTCCAGCTATGGGGTTGAATGCTATCATGATGGGAGTGGTAGTGACCATTATTGGTGGCATTGGCAGTGTCCCTGGGGTAGCCTTGGCGGCGCTGCTCCTTGGCATGGCACAGCACTTGGGGGTATGGATGATCGGCTCCCAGTGGCAGGATGCCATTGCTTTTGTTATTCTGCTGGTCTTCTTAGTCTTCAAACCAGAGGGCTTCATGGGTAAGAAAATCAGGAAAGCGGTCGTGTGAGAAGGGGAATCAATGGAATATCTGTTGCACATCTTGATACTGATTGGTATTTACGTCATCCTGTCAGTATCGCTCAACCTGATTGCTGGTTACGCTGGCCTGCTTTCCATCGCGCATGCGGCTTTCTATGGTGTGGGTGCATACGTGGCCGCGCTCATGGCCCTCAATTTACACAGCCCTTTCTTAGTCAACGTCGTCTGCGCGGTCATCTTCAGCGGCCTGCTGGGGGCGCTTGTAGGTATACCGTCCCTCCGCATCCGTGACGATTACTTTGTCATTGCGACCTTCGCCTTCCAGGTAATCATATTCAGCGTCCTCAACAACTGGGTCTCTTTAACCGGTGGGCCGATGGGCCTGCCCGGTATCCCGCAACCTACCTTCTTTGGGCTGAAGATATCATCGCACGTTGGCTTCTTACTGACAATTGGCTTTTTCTGCGCCGTGACCCTGCTCATAACGCGCCGTATCGTGCAGTCGCCTTTTGGCCGTGTGCTGAAGGCGATCCGCGAAGACGAGGTGTTTACGCAGGCTGCTGGTAAGAACATCGCCACATACAAGGTGCTCGTGTTCGTGATCGGCGCAGGCATGGCCGCCGTGGCCGGAGTAATGTACGCCTACTACATCAGTTTCATCGATCCAACCAGTTTCACGGTGATGGAATCGATCTTCATCATTTCCATCGTCATCATCGGCGGCGCGGGAAGCCTTTGGGGGCCTGTCGCGGGCGCTGTTGTGTTGGTGTTGCTCCCTGAGATTCTTCGGTTCCTCGGATTGCCTAGCTCGGTGGCCGCAAATGTCCGGCAGATTCTCTATGGCGGGCTACTGGTCGCATTCATGATGTGGCGACCGCGAGGATTTCTAGGAAAGTACGCTTTCCAGAGCGGGGAGGCTTCAGAATGAGCAGTGAATTACTGGAGGTTCAACAACTCGAAAAGAGCTTCGACAGCATCAGGGCTCTTGCAGATTTCTCGTGCTCACTCCGCCAGGGTGAAATACTTGGACTTGTCGGGCCCAATGGTGCCGGCAAAACCACCCTCTTCAACATCATTAGCGGGTTCCTCGCGCCCGACAGTGGAGAAGCTATGTTCCACGGAACGAATTTCATTGGTTTACCTCCCCACAGGATTGCAGTGGCTGGTATCGCCAGGACCTTTCAGAACCTCCGACTCGTTCGGCAATTGAGTGTCCTTGACAACGTTTTACTGTCGTTCAGGAACCAACCGGGCGAAAGGTTAGGAAACGTTTTCTTCCGATGGAAGACCAGCAAGGAGCAAGAGGCGGCCAACCGGAAAGAAGCCATATCTCTTCTGGAGGAAGCTGGGCTTGCCGAGAAGGCGCACGACCCCGCAGAGGACCTTTCCTATGGGCAGCAGAAGCTACTGAGCCTTGTCTATTGCCTTGCAGCCAAAGGCGACCTCCTGCTGCTTGACGAGCCGGTGGCCGGGATAGCCCCCGAGATGATCGAGAAGATACTGGGGATCATTCGCGATCTGCCCAACAAGGGGAAATCAGTGATCCTGATTGAACACAACCTCGACGCAGTGATGCAGGTCTGCGACCGGGTCATATTCATGGATGCGGGAGCCAAGGTTAGTGAGGGTACTCCGGAGGACGTCAGGAACGACCCGAGGGTCATCGAGGCTTACATAGACTGAGGATTAGAATGCTGGAGATCAGGAGACTTGAAACAGGATACGGCAAGAAGCAGGTGCTTTTCGGCTTGTCCTTGGAAGTCCGCGAGGGTGAGATTGTTGCCCTCATCGGACCCAATGGAGCCGGCAAGTCCACTGTGCTGAAAGCTGTCTGCGGCCTGATCCCGGCTTGGAAAGGTGAGATACGCTTCAACGGGAACATGACCGACGGTTGCACTCCAGCCCAGAATGTTGCGCGAGGTATCACCTTTGCCCCCCAGGGCAGCCGTGTTTTCGCCGATCTCACCGTCATGGAGAACCTGGAAATTGGCGGATTTCAGCTTCCTCGAAACGAATTGAAGAGCCGGATCGTACAGATGTTCCAAATGTTCCCAGTATTGAAAGAGCGGATGCGGCAGGATGCAGGAAAACTGTCCGGCGGAGAACAACAGATGCTGGCCTTGGCCAGGGCGCTTGTCCCAAAACCGAAGCTCCTAATGCTTGATGAACCGTCCCTTGGCTTATCGCCCAATCTTGTGAGAGACGTGTTCGAGAAGATCGTCGAGATAAACTGCGAGGTCAGCATTAGCATCCTGATCGTTGAGCAGAAGGTCCGCGAGGTTCTTGACATCTGCAAGAGGGTCTATTCAATCAAGCTGGGCAAAGTGGCCTTTGAGGGCTCACCCAGGGGACTCAAGGAAGATAAAGCCAAGCTTAAGCAGCTTTTTCTGTGAACCCGCTGCCCTATTCCGTCTCCCTTTTTTTGATTCCGTCGAGAACCGCCCGCGAGCAAGCCGTAGCCGACGGGTATTCGTCAGTCTCAATCGGAGGTCCGCGTGTCATGGATCGGGCAAAACCGTCCGCTTAGGGTCACTTTCAAACCGGCCATTTTGAGTTAGGAGGGATTCGCCATATACATCCACGGAGGAGGTAAGCGATGGCGAATTATCTCACAGTGGCTGTTGTACATGCCATTATAGGCTTATTAGAACAGGGTTTAGGCATAATGGCGCACCACCGGGGAATTGATTGTCTCGCCATTGACAGAATTTGTCACAGGTCCCGAGACATTGGTCTGTGTCTCGGGTGAGACACATGATCACTGTTCGTTATGGACTATAGGGATTCCGACCAGAAGTACTCGACTCTCTGCAGGGTATGAACTCATGGGAGCACGCCCGGCAACAGCCGGTTCCCTGGAGTCAGGCGGAAAATGCTGAATTTCATGGTTCACTGATTCTGGAAAGATGGAGAAGAAAATTGCCTTGTATCTCAACCTTACTGAGCCTTCTCGGCTCGAATCTGGTTGTAGACTTGTTTTAAGAGGTGTCGGCCGACGATGTTCTGGAAGTCTTTCTCGTTCATGAACTTCGCTGCGATCTCTTCGTTTTGATCCATCCTGTCGATGAAAAGACCTTCGAGCGCCTTCCGGAAAACATAGCCGAAGTTCTCCATCGTGTTGGCCAGCGCAGCTTGTTGCAGGTTGGTATCGGCCATCGCATCTTCTCGGATTGAGTCGAGAAAAAGCTGGTCGGCGGGCTTGAATTCCGTGCCGAAGCGCTCGTTGAGGATGTCGATCAGCCGCGAAAGCTCGATCTGCATATCGTGGGCGATACCAGTCCCTAGGGACGTCGGACCCGAGACCGTTTCGGCCTTGCCCACCTCCAGATTGATCGACCCTTCACTGATCTTCTGGAGCCGGTAGTACTTGAGCGCAACATCGTCGTCGAAGTTATAGACCGGTCCAAGATCGCCTCTCGGCAGTTTGGCCAGCAGGAATCGGATGTAGGAGTATAGCTTCTCAAGGTCGGAATCCTGAAAGGGAATCACCTGCGAAAGGAACGAATACAAGTTCCGGTATGCGACGAGCGTCTTACGGAACTCCTCCCGAACCTCCTCATCAAGCTCATTGTAGCGGCCCACGGCCGGATCGATACAGGCGTTCATCCGCGCATGGTCGGCATGAGTTTGTTGACGACTCGGTCTGTAAAAGACTCTGCAGAACTCCTCAACCTCGGCTTTGAAATAGACCTGATAGGCATCGAGCTTGGCCTGGAGTTCGTATAGCTGGCGCGCGTCCGCTCGCTCGCCCACGAGCGTCTGTTCATAGTAGGGTTGGAATGCGGTCAGGATTTCATCCGGTTCGTTCACGAAATCCAGGATGAACGTGTCTTCCTTGCCGGGATGATGGGTGCGATTCAGCCGCGAGAGCGTCTGCACCGCCTGGATGCCCGCCAATCGCTTGTCAACGTACATGGTATGCAAAAGCGGCTGGTCGAAGCCGGTCTGATACTTCTCGGCCACGAGGAGCACCTGGTATTCGTCCATACCGAAGCGCTGGGGTAACTCCCTCTCCCGAATGCCCTTGTTCATTCCGATTTCGGTGTACTTGACATTCGGTGCATCCGGATCGATCACCGTCCCGGAGAAGGCCACGAGCGTCTTGATGCCCTTGTAGCCCTTCTCGAGGATGTACTTATCGAAAGCCTGCTTGTAGCGGACGGCATGGAGGCGACTGGAGGTTACCACCATGGCCTTGGCCTTGCCGCCGATCTTGTGCATTGTGAAATGGCGGAAGTGTTCGAGCATGACCTCGGTCTTCTGTGCGATGTTGTGTGGATGCAGGCTCATGAACCGTGCCAGCGCCCGGGCGGCCTTGCGCTTGTCTACTTTGGGATCGTCCTCGATGGACTTGATCAACCGGTAGTAAGTCTTGTACGACGTGTAGTTTTTGAGCACGTCGAGGATGAATCCTTCCTCGATCGCCTGCCGCATGCTGTAGAGATGAAAAGCCTGTGGCTTGCCGTCCGGCCCGGCCCGACCGAAGACTTCCATTGTCTTGTATTTGGGTGTGGCCGTGAACGCGAAAAAGCTGATATTTGGCTGCTTGCCCCGCTTGGCCATGGTGCGAAGGATTTCCTCTTGGTAATCCGGCAGGCTTTCTTCAACGGCGCGCTTCGCCGCCTCTTCTCGGATAGCGGCGGCCGCCAAAATACCCTTCAATTCCGTGGCTGTCTCACCGCCCTGAGAGCTATGAGCTTCATCAATAATGACTGCATATCTGCGTAAAGGTAGATCCCCGATTTTCTCGGTCAGGAATGGGAATGTCTGCAAAGTGACAATTATTATTGGTGTGGTACTCTCAAGTGCGTGTGCGAGTTGAGATGATTTGCTACTCTGATCGATCTTCTCTACTACACCCTGTTTGTGCTCGAACTGGTAAATTGTGTTCTGAAGCTGCTGGTCGAGCACCACGCGATCGGTCACCACGATTACCGAATCATAGACCCTTTCGTCCTTATCGTCGTAGAGGCTCGCCAAGCGATGCGCGAGCCAGGCAATGGAATTACTCTTCCCGCTTCCGGTCGAGTGCTGAACGAGGAAGTTAGTTCCTACGCCTTTCTCGCGCGCGTCGGCGACAAGCTGCCGCACACAACCAAGTTGGTGGTAGCGCGGGAAGATCATTTTCTCTCTAGTGACCTTCTTGCCGCCGAGTTTTTTCTGTTCGACCTGGAGGTGGATGAAGCGTGCCAGGATATCGAGGAAGCTGTGCCGTTCGAGCACTTCTTCCCACAAGTAGGCGGTTTTATAGCCGCCGGCGTTCTCGGGGTTACCCGCGCCCGTCCCGCAACCCTTGTTGAAGGGCAGGAAGCGCGTATTTCGGCCGGCCAGGCGTGTCGTCATGTACACCTCGTCCGTATCCACGGCGAAATGGACCAGTGCTCGTTTTTTGAAGCGGAACATCAGGTCCACCGGATCGCGGTCGTTTTTGTATTGGGTGACGGCATGCCGCCAGGTCTGACCGGTCATCGGGTTTTTGAGTTCGGCAGTAGCAACTGGGATACCGTTAAAACTCAAGGTTACGTCGAGCGTATTGTTGTGCCTGTTCGAGTACCGGAGTTGGCGCGTGATCGTGAGGCGGTTGGCGGCGTAAAGCCGTTGTGTATCTGGATTAAGGCCGCTCGCCGGGGCGAAATAGGCTGCGCGAAAGAGCTTGCCAAAGCATTTGAAGCCGTGGCGCAAGACAGACAAACATCCTTCATGCTCGGAATTTAACGCCCGACAGAGATCGTCGAGGAGGGTCTCCTCCGCATTGTCCTTTTGGAGGTCTTCAAGGTATTGCCACTCTTGGGGTTGAGTTTCTTTGATGAAGCGCAGCAGTACCATGGGGTCAAGGCACCGCTCCAAGTCGAAAGCCTCGCGGTCGCCTTTCTCATAACCTCCTGTCGTGGCCAGGTGATATTCGATGGCGGACTCGAAGGCCTTTTCATCGGTTTGCGCTGTCATGGCTCACAACTCATGACGCGAGATCAGTCCTGCCTTCTAAAATATGTCATACCTGTCGGCTCATCGCCGGTACTATCCTGACGTACGAAGTACCACTCCTCAGGATGAAGCCAGACCGCCTCCCAGACCAGCAGTCCGAAGAACAATCTGGCTTGATCGAAGTCTTCTCCTACCGCAAGCCAGATGGGAAAGTAGGGTGTACCAGTCCAATCCGATCCGGGAAGGTAAGAGGATTTAAACACACCGTCACGATCCATGACCTCATGGACCGCCTGTACAATTCCTTCCCAATCAGCGTCATTTAGGCTCGCGCGCCAACGATTGTAGTCTGCCTGGTGAATGATGCGTGACTGTCTCTTGCCTTTGATATCAAACAACACTATTATCCTCCTCCCATACATCAATCTTATCCGTCACCACGGTCGATATGAGCGGCATGCGCCAACGGATATTGTTCAATGGCGGTTTCAAAGGTTGTTCGCTTATTCGTGTCATCTGGTCGGTTCCAAGATGAACCGTGCTCGTTCATGTCGGAGCATCTCATAGGGTGTCATGAATTTAATACCTAGGCCGATGCAAACATTGGGAATCTTGATTTTTTTGGTTGAAGGTGATGCAATTTCATGAGTCACGACCGTATGTTTATGGGCCAAGGCCTGAGCCACCAAATAATAGTCGGCGACTTGCAGAAATGTACTCACAGCGGCAGGTTCGTAGCGTTGACTTGTTGACCAAGTGCTGACTGAACCTAGAGCGGGCAGTATTGCAGAATCTGGCTTCAGAAAGAAATTCGACCCGCGCTGTGCGACCCAGGTCGCGAGATCATCGCCACCGCCTTCTATCTCATCGCCAACCTTCTCAATACTGAAAACCCGCTGAGCCATATTGTTCGCAATAAGCCATTCCCAGAAGGCCGGACAAAAATCGAAGCCATAGTGGAGATTCTTCGCCTGTATGAACACATTTGCGTCAAGCAAGTAGGCCATCAGAGCACCCCCAGGCTGTGTCCGAGTTCCTGGAAGGTTGCGAGCTTCGAGAAGCCGAGCAAATGGTATGCGTCCCGATGTAGTGTTTGGCCCTCGAGTGTGCTAATGACAAGTGCGCGGGCAAATCGCCTGCTGACCCGGGCTGCTTGAGTCAAATAGAAGTTGCCACCGCTTCCCCGGGAAATCGCTCTCAGTCGGTCAAGTTCCTCCTCATAGGCATTCCAGAGCGCTTCACGGGTAAGACCGCCTGCGTCATGGATTCGACGCAAAATGACCAGCGTGCTCACCTTGAACCGCCGGGCTAGGCGGTTCATCTCGAAGCTCAACTCGGCATCCTGCTGGTACTCATCTTTTATAACCGAGAGTGGTACCAGGAGTTCTGCCGCGACCTGGTTGCACCAAACTTCGACATGGTGCGATGGCGAAGAGATCGGGCCAATATCAGAGAGCGCCGATTCACCCAGCCAAAGATGGGCCAGTTCATGCGCAAGCGTGAACATTTGAGCGGATTTCGTGTCAGCACCATTGATGAACACGAGCGGTGCAAACTCATCTGCAAGTGCAAACCCTCTGAATTCCTCCGGGTCGAGTTTGCGTCGATTGTTGCTCCCTACGACTCCGCTTACCATCACCATCACGCCGAAGTCGTCCGCCTGCTCAACGAAGCGGCGCAAAGCATCGGTCCACGTGGGTAGTCGTCGCCTCTCTTCAATGTCAAACTTGAGAGAATGCCGAATGGTTGCTGCTGCTGTGATGATGTCACTTGTCGAATCAGCGGAGCCGACGAACGAAAGCGGCTCTTCTCCTACGGATCGAGCGAAATCGCAATACCACTCCTGACGCTGTTGGCAGATGTAAATCGTGTCGAGCAGATCCGGGCTGGGGCGGCCAAGATATTTGTTGCCGATTGTACGGAAGTCAGGAATAGGTACGGTCTCGACTGGCGGTTCCGGGAGAAACAGGTAACCGACAGGCAAACGAGTCGCCTTGGCAAAGCTTTCGAGTTGTTTGAGAGTCGGATTAACCTCACCTCGCTCCCAGAGTTCGAGTCTAGGGAACTTCCGAGCCAGGCTACTCGTTGTTTGCCTGGAACGTTCGCATGCCCAGCGCAGCAATTCGGGTTTGACATTGACACGTATCATACCACCACCTCCCGCACATCAATCTTGCCCGTGACCGCTGCCGAGATGAGGGCTGTGCGGTACTCGCGGAGCATGGCGATGCTATCGTGAATGTTGGCAGTCATGGTGTCGGCCTTCTGTGACGCACGGTCAAGGTACTCGACAATAAGGTTTTGCTCTTCCAATGTGGGGAGAGCACAGGGGAGATACCCGACCTCTTGCTGATCCATGATCGGTAAGGTAGTGCTGGGTGCAACCCCACGCAAAACATGTTCAAGGCGCTTCAACTGGTAGGACAAGAATTTCCCTGACGCTTTCTTTGCGTTCGGTGTTATCGCAGTGATCTGTTGGTTTGAGGACGCGGGGCTTGCCAAGTATCCGACTTTGCCAATCGTTGCTCCGATACAGACAACCATGATGGAATCAGCGGCAAACAGGCGTGCGGCGCCCTCGCGGATGGCAGCCTCATTCAGAAGTTTGACTGGTTCGGAAAGAACAAGATTCGTGCTAAAACTCCCAGGGCCATACCATGGCACCGTGCCATCCTCGTAATAGCGTTCCTCCGAAGTCGGCGGCGTGCACCCGGTCTGGATGCGCGTGGAAACGCGTTTGACAGGACACGCTTCCCAATGCGCTGGTATCTCGCCCAGCCACTCGATGCCAGAGTCCTTCATTTGCACATCGGGATCAAGGCCCTTGGTAACGGCGTGGTTGATGAGGGCGGCGCGCCTTTCCTGCAACAGTTCGATCTGCCGTTGTTTCTTTTCGATCAGCGCGTCAATCCGTGCCGTCTCGCGGTCGAGGAAGGCGGCGATAACGTACTGCACTTCGAGGAGTGGTATCGGATGCCTGAAATTCCTGATGAAATCACCTGGAACACGCTTCTGCCCACCCGCTCCGTACATGTAAGACATCCCTATTAGCCGGAAGGGGTTGCTGATTGTTAGATAGAAAAGAAAGCGGCGGTCCATATCATCTACCGGACGCATGACGTGCAACTCCGTTGTTCCAAACCCAATACCATTTTCCAGGTTCTCGGCAATCGATCCTTTGCCATTCTCAAAGCACGGCGTGATCTTGGCAACGACAACATCACCCTCCTTGAAATACGTGTAGCCGTTGGCAACATCACCGAGAGGCTTCGTCAGGTCGAGCTTGAGGCCCCCGTATTCACCGACGGCCTCCATTGGAACAAAGGATACATCGGTATCCCCAGTAACCCCGTTAATCTCTAACTTCGACGGGTTGATCTTCGCGTGGAAGCGCAGTCTCTCCACGGGCCAGCCGCTCGGGACTTCGCTCAGCCACTCGACACATGAGGACTTGTATTTCGGATATACCCGCCACTTCATTCCGTCACCTCCGCTAGCGTGTCGGCAATTTCCTTCTCGATCTGTTTAAGATCCGCTTCTATTTCTTCAAGCGGACGCGGCGGAGTATACTTGTAGAAGTAGCGATTGAAGTTGATCTCGTAACCGATCTTGGTTTTGGATTCATCAATCCAGGCGTCGGGCACATGAGGTAAGACTTCACGCGCCATATACTCTTCAACATCTTTCCTGAGCGGCACGTTTTCGTAATCGCGTAGCTCCGGATCGGGCTCCGGGTTGCCCTTGGCGTCGGTACAGACGTCCGCCGTCTCGTCCCGCTCCGCCAGGGCCATAAGAATCACCTTAAAAAGCGGCACCGGGATCTTGACGCCGGCATTCTTAAACGCGGATTCGATTTTGGTTTTGAACGTTTTGCGATTCTTGACCACGCCGCCTGAAAGCGTCGCCAGCGCCGCCAGGATGGATTCTTGCACTTTTTTACCCGCGGCGATTTCCGCCTCGGCCGCCTTTGTGTTTTTTCGCTTTTTGCTAGTCGCCAGATTGGCAAACGATCTGACCTCTTTTAGGCGGGCTAGGTGATCTTCAGTCACGGCGAAATTGAGCCGTAACGGACGTTCAACGGTAATCCGTTGGTAGCCAAAATCCGTATTGTCGAAGACGCGCACAAACTCACCCTCTTTGAAGTTGCCGTAAAGACGCGTGATCTCGTCCCGTTGTTCTTGGCAAACCTCGTGGCGCTTGTTGCCGAGGCTTTTGCGCATCTTCTTGAAAAAGCTCGTCGCATCTACCAGTTTAATCTTGCCTCGGCGGTGCCTTTTCTTACGGTTGGTGACTATCCAAAGGTAGGTGTAAATGCCGGTGTTGTAGAATAACTGGTCGGGCAGGGCAATAATGGCCTCCAACCAATCGTTTTCGATGATCCAGCGGCGGATATCGCTTTCACCGGAACCGGCCCCGCCGGTGAAGAGGGGAGAGCCGTTGAAAACGATGGCTAGGCGCGTGCCGCCTTCCTCGGGGTCCTTCATCTTGCTGATCATGTGCTGGAGAAATAGGAGCGAACCGTCGTTGATACGCGGCAGCCCCGCCCCGAACCGACCGCCAAAACCCTGTTCATCATGTTCTCTTTTTATAAAATCCGCTTCGGGTTTCCACTCCACGCCGAAGGGTGGATTGGCCAGCATATAATCGAAGGTCTTGCGGGGAAAGTTGTCATCGGTGAAACTGTCGCCGAACTTCATATGGTCGATGTTCTGGCTTTTAATCATCATATCCGAGCCACAGATGGCGTAGGCCTGATCATTGTAGTCCTGGCCGAAGACTTCCAATCGGGCATCGGGGTTAAGTTCACGCACATATTCCTCGGCGACCGAAAGCATCCCACCTGTCCCGCAGGCGGGATCAAAAAGCGTCTTCACGATACCTCTGGTGGTCAGCATGTCGCTGTCGGATAGAAAAATGAGGTTCACCATCAGGCGGATTACCTCGCGGGGAGTGAAGTGATCGCCCGCTTCCTCATTGCTGGCCTCGCTGAACCGCCGGATCAGTTCCTCGAAGATGTAACCCATCTCGATATTTGGCACGACGTCGGGATGCAGGTCGATCTCACAGAACTTGGCGACCACCAGATACAGACGGTTGGCTTTGTCGAGTTTCGCGATATGTTCTTCGAAGCCGAAGTGATCGATAATCTCGCGCGCGACGCTGGAGAATCCCTTGATGAGGTTGGTGAGGTTGGCGGCGATATTGTTGGGATCGCCCTTGAGCTTCTCGAACGTGAAGCGGCTCGTGTTGTGGAAATCCTGCCCGGCCACTTTGTTCAGGATCGGTTCCAGATTCTTGACCTTGCCGCCTTTCAGGCTTTTGCGCTTGGCTAACACTTTATCCTTGGTGGGCTCCAAGACGCAGTCCAGACGACGCAGGACGGTCAAGGGCAGCATGATATCCTTGTACTGGTTGGGCCGGTAAGGCCCGCGTAGGAGATCCGCCACCGACCAGATAAAGCTAACTTTTTCTCCGAAGTTGTTCACGTTGTTCCCTTTAAATTCCAGACATCTTCCATCGTTTCGATGTCACCAAAGAAATTGGGCAACCTACCCCAAGAAACGAAGGATTTCCATTCGTCGCAAGATGCTATTCTCATAGGCCATCAACGAGCCTGTTATTTCCTATTACCGCAATCACACCGCCCCACTTCGCGTAATCCACGTGACGCGGGAGGGTATGATGAAATTGAAAAGGGCGATAGCGAGATTTGACCGCCAGTTGGCAGCTAATGGACGGAGTGCACACACCCGGATGGCCTATCAGCGGGATTTGCGAAATCTGGCGCAATGGCTTGGAGATCAATGCGTTAGCAGGGTGAGGCCAGATGATTTGGCCCGGTTTCTGACCTCGGATCGAGTCCTCTTGCGGCCCGACAGCCAACCCCGAAAGCCGATCAGCGTAAACCGCACGAAGTCGGCCTTGCGGTCGTTTTTCGCCTTTTGCGTGGAATCCGGGTGGGTAAGAGAGTATCCGGCGCGTCTGATTCGGTCGTCGCCGGCGGCGGCAAAGGAACCAGCTACCCTGGACGAAGCCGAGATTCGAAAGCTGAGGGCAGTTTTGGACGCCCAGGACGGACCGTTGGCCCTTCGCGACCGGCTCGTCTTTGAGCTACTCCTTGGCACCGGCATCCGGCTGGGGTCGCTGGTAGCCCTGAATTGGGGAGATGCCGACCTCCGGACCGGTACCCTCTGCCTTCGGCTGAAAGGCGGCGCGGAGGGCCGCGTGTTTTTGA
>Ga0114920_10000030_pt1 | contig 58506 bp, 59 predicted proteins | sample ChitaG_FD_88683 | JGI IMG/M metagenome (GOLD analysis project Ga0114920, IMG submission 88683) | Deep subsurface microbial communities from South Pacific Ocean to uncover new lineages of life (NeLLi) - Chile_00310 metaG | ecosystem: Environmental > Aquatic > Marine > Oceanic > Sediment ...
ACTGCGCCGTCTCCACGGCGTATCCCGCTCGCCGGAATTCTTCGCCGTACAGTTCCAGCAGTGCGGCCTCATCGTCGGCAATCAACACTGTTTTCATCAAGCTTCCTCCTTGACCGCCGCGAAATCGATCACCAGGGCCGGCCGGCCGTCATCGGCCGCTTCGGTGCCCAGCGCGCCGTTGTGTTCGGCCAGATATTCCAAGGCCAGGTTGCGCTGCGCGGGGCCGCCTCCCCATTCTCCCTGAAAAATTCCGCTGATCGCTTCTGTCGCGCCGGTATTTTCGTTGTCGGCCATCCGGGGGCAAATCACCACCCGTGAACCGCCAACGGCGCGCACAGCCCGTACGGTCACCTCGGCCCCGGGGCCCAGATATTGCAGTATTCCCGAGAAGACTTTGAACAGGGCAAAACGCAACGCATCCGGACGTCCGGCCAGCGTGAACCCTTCAAGGTCTGAATCAAAAGACCAACTTACCCGGCGACTGGAGAATCGGGTTTCCATTACCTCCAGCGACTGGCGAAGAATCGGCTCTAAGGCAAACGTTTTTTGCGGCCGGTTTTCCCAACCTTCAATGGAGACGATGCGTTCCAAAATCCGGCAGACCCGATCGGCCTGGTTGCAAATCACGTTCAGTCCGCGGTATTCCGGGTCCTGCGGTTTTTTGGACAAAAGCAGATTGCGGGCAAACCCACCGATGATCGTCATCGGATTGCGAATTTGGTGAGCCACCTCAGCGGCGATTTCACCGACGACAGAGAAACGCTCCAGTCGGGCAACTATCTCCTGGATACCCTCTATCTTTTCCCGCGCTAGCCGTAACTCTTCGATACGTTGCGCCAGCTTGTCGGCCAGGGCCGCACGCTCAACCGCCAATCCTGCCTGGGCCGCGAGCAGTTCCAGCGCGCGCAAGGAATCCTGCGCAATCGGGTTCCCGGTGATTCGGTGGTCAGCCAAGAGCAACCCGACCACTCTGTCGCGTGAGCGCAACGGAGCGCAGGCCAGTTCGCGGGCATCCAGTGCGGCAAACGCCGCACAGACATGGGAGTCGGCACAGCCTTCGAGACGAATGATCCGTGCGGGCGCACCCCGGATAACCTCGGCAAACGGGTTGTCCGGGCCGGTTCGCGGAATCCGGGCGGCTCGGACGCGGCGGTTGACTTCCGCATCAGCCCCATCAAGTACCATCCGGTATGTACAGACCGCTTCGGCCAAGCCACCGATACCAGACCCGGCCAGCGCGTTCCAAATTCTTTCGGCCTGAGCGGGACCCGCCGGGCCGATCGCCGTCCGGCCTGTCAGCCACTCATCGGTCTCATCAGCCAAAAACAGAAAGGCCCGGTTAAAACCCAAACCCTCGCCTGCGGTAACCCCGACCAGAATGACGTTGAAGGTTTCTTCCAGACCCAAAGTGGAGTTCAACGCGGCGGTAATTTCGCTGATCAGCGCAAGTTGACGAAGGCGCGCGCGCGACTCCAAGCAGTGCTTTCGCTGCTGATCGACAGAACGGAGAACAATCGAAAGATAAGGCCCTCCCGCCGGACCTCCGTCGCCCTTAGTGAGCCACGCCTCTCTCCAGCAATCGGGAGCGAGTGGAAAAGACAGGCCAATACGTTCGCCGTCGGCGCGCCCATGTCGGTCCAGGTGATCGATGGCCTCCCGGAGAGTTTCGGGCAGAGACCCGGTGCCGTCGGCCGGCCAATCGAGGAGTTCCCGTGCTGCATGGTTAGCCACCAAAACCGATCCGGCATGGCCAACTGCCAAAAAACCAACGGGCAGCTTTTCCCAGGCGGCCGCGGTCAGGCAGGCCGATCCACGAACGGCAGCAACTCCTGGGGAAAGAATAAACTCAGGCAACATAGTCTCCCGGGTTCTCGCGGCAGAAGGGGAATTCCGCACGGCGGAGGGAAACAAACCGGGTTGAGGGTTACTTGAATTCTGTTTCGTCCTCGGCAACGAATGGTCCACTACCCAGCGATTGCTCCCGGGTGACCACGGCCGGATTCCTCTTGACCAGGGGCACCAATGTCTTGAACCAGCACGAGATACCCCGAGCAGCCTTCCATTCCAGCCGACGAGCATCCTGGTAAAACTGGCTGGTGGAATTATTGTAAACCGGGTCCTGGCGGACATCCTCAACCACCTGGTATGATCCCGCGCCGGACTTGTCCAATCTCCAGCGACGAGAGGCGATCAGCTCGTCGCCGGCCGCGTCAACGACGCGAGCATCAACCATCATCCGCGAAACTGCCTTCCGCCGGATAAACAGGTGGGGCACCGACAACCCCTTCTTGAAATCCACGCCACGGTCGACAACTTTCACCCAGACCACCCAGCGGCAACCCAATGCCCGGCCTAAGGCGGCCAACCTCTTTTTTTCGAAGTGCGCGCCAGCACCCAAACCGACGAAAGAGCCGGCCGCTCGCACCCGTCCGGGGTCACAAACCGAATAAAGCCCGCTTGATCCCAGGCGGTCCACCAGGAATTCCTCGAGGGAGCCAACCCCCTCGACATTGCTGGCCTGCGTCACCCAAACCGCCACGCACGAGGAAGGCTTCAAATCCGCGTATGCCGGATAACCGACGGCGATCAGGGTTGTGGCGACGACCAGGAGACAGACCAGACGACCTGCATTTCTAAATCCGCACCGCATCATGTTTGCTCCATCGGAGTATCGGCCACCTGGCGGCGAAAAACAAAACGGGCTACCAGGCGGTGCAGCCGTTCGGAAAAGCCCAGGGGATCATCAATCAGGCGCACCAATTGACTGGAGAGCCAGGATTCCTCCAGGCTGTCGGCGGTAAGGAACTCAATACCGACAAGGTTTTCCCCATCCGGGCAGCCTTCCGTTCGCTTGACAATGCCCAATACGTCGGAGATCACCTCAAAGTCCTTGATCTCGAATTTCAAGAGCAGGTAATCGCCCTCACTGAGTGAGTCAAAAGTGGACAGGAGGACTCCGCCCCCGGAGATATTGAGGATCATGCCGGATTTTTCCTTCACCGCCCGGCGGACCGCCCGCTGTTCGGTATCGATGACAAGCTCGCGGATGACGACCGGACTGAAGATTTCCAGCCGAACCCAGCGACGACGCTGAGGCTTATTATCGGGATCGGTATCCTGCTTGTTTCCCTGTTGTACGGTGTCGGGATTGACGAATAATTCAACCATTTTCTCCTCCAATCAGGACGCGGTTTTTCCGGCATCCCGGCATTCATGCAGTCGTTCAATCGCCATTTCCAGGATCTTTCGCGCCAGGGCGGTGCGGGCCCGATCCTGACTGTGTTTATAGATGAACTCATGCCCGGCGCGAATGGCCACGTTGAAATATTGTTCGGCTTGATCGATCTCTCCAGCTCGCCGGGCAAGTTCACCGATCATATAGGCGACCTGGATTTTCTGATTGCCTCCCGAGACATCGCGTGATTCCTCGTACGCCCGGCGGTAATGGTGCAGAGACAGCAAGACGGCCTCTCGCTCGTTTCTCGGGATCTCCGGATTCTGGCCGGCGATGGCGTGCAAGAAAGCGTCAAAGGATGCGTAGCCTCCAAAGGCCACCACCGCCGATTCGTCGTCAGGTGATGCCGCCGATCGTGGCATGTCCTGATCCTGCCAAGACAAAAGATCGTCCACCGATTTCAGAACGGGGTTTAGACTTGAACGCCAGCCGCCCAGCGCCGAGCGGCAGGGATCCTCCGCCCCGGGCCGTTCGTCGATGAGGCCTTGGATATCGTCCATTTGCCGTTCGCAATGACCGAAGCTTTCCCGCAAGGACTTAAGCATTGTTTGCAGCCGCGCCTTTTGAATTTGTTCGGCGCCAAATTTCGTTTTCGATCCCCCAGCCATTTCGCGAAAGATCCAGGCGATCCGCACGTACCAGCGCCCGAGGTCCAGATCGGATGGACGTTCCAGCATTTTTTCTTCGAGAATACCCAGCAGCAGCTTGGTGATCGCGGTCTCCTGCGGCGCGTTTTCCGGATCAAGGGCAATACCCAGCGGTTTAATCAGGCCATCAGGGCTAGCCAGCATATTGAGATGCTTCTCGCGTATAATCTTCTGGCGGAACGAGCGAAAGGCCGAATCAGACTTCCACTCCTTGAAGGTTTTGTTGAACTCCCTGGTGTAAAAGCATGAGGAACAGGCCGCCATGAAGTACAAAAGCGGATTGACGTGTTGGTATTTCTGGTTGCGCCACACGCGTCCGGTCGGGCAAAAGTCAGTATCACGCCCGTTTTCGGTGTAGGCCCCCATCTTAATGGTTGCATACTCGTTGACCGTCTTGCAAACCGGGCACTCAACCCTGGTCATGAATACCGGCACTTCGGGCTTCATCACTTCTCTCACTTTTGTGGCCGGTGGACATTGGGGGATGCGATCGGCTCGCCGGAGAGGTATTTCCCCATTTTATCCCGCCACGAATCCGGCCCCGGCTTTTTCAAGGTCAGCGGTCGATGGCGGACTTCCGCGGGATCGGGACCCCTTGTTTTTCCGGCATGCCGCTCTCGGGAGGTGCGGGTGATCTTGGGCAGTGCCAGGGCAAGGAGTCGGCGAGAGCCCGTTTTGGCAGCCGGTCTTTCGCCCAAACGATCGGTGACCATTTTTACGGCCCACAGGGCCACCGCGACCACCGACAGTCGCGCCGCCACCGTCAATCCGACTTCCTGCCAGAATTCCCATTGCGTTAAGTATTCCATCTTGCTTCTCCCCTGCCGCGGGCCTTGCTGTCCGTGCGATCATACCCGAACGTCCAGATGCCTGACCGCCTCGTCTTTTTCCTTTTCATCTTCCTTTTCGGGCGAGCCATCCTCGGCCTCGGTATCCGGCTTTTCGTCTTTTTTCTTTTCCTTGCGGTTTTTCTCTTGTTCTTTTTCGCGGTGGATGATCACCTCATCGGTTTTATCAGCAGGCAACGGCTTGCTTTGCTCTTCGACGGCCTTGCGCCGGGTTTCTGTCGCGGCCTCCCGCTGGGCCAACTCCGGCTGCGACTTTTCGATCCGGGTGATCTTTTCCGTCGCCGGCGTTTTGCTCAGATTATCCTGCAAGGCAATTGGCCTGACCATCTTCGGCACTCCGTTTACCCTTACATCCCGAATCGCTCCTTTATCAGGAGGCGCAGTTTCATGACCGCCTTGGTGTGAATCTGAGAGACCCGGGATTCCGAGATATGCATGATCTCACCGATTTCCTTTAACGTAAGCTCCTCATAATAATAAAGGGCAATGACCAGCTTTTCCTGTTCGGTCAGGTTGTTGACCGAATCAACCAGGTATGCCCGCAACTCCTGGCGCTCGATGCCGCCCAGGATATGGCCGTGAGACCTTGATTCCACAGTCTCGACGCGCGGGACCTGCCGGTTGTCCTCCTCGCGGTAGACAAGTTCATCCAACGACAAGAGCGTCGTTCCAGCCACGTCGTCTAACATGACAGCCAGTTCGTTGGCGGAGACGCGTAAGCCGCGGGCCAGTTCGCCACGCGTCGGTGTCCGACCCAACCGGTTTTCCAGCTGCGTTGTCGCCCGGTCGATCTGGCGTGCCTTGGCCCGCGTGGACCGCGGTACCCAATCCAGAGAACGCAGCTCGTCGAGGATGGCGCCGCGGATGCGGGGCACGGCATAGGTCTCGAACTTCACGCCACGACCCGGATCGAAGTTTTTCAGCGCCTCGATCAGTCCAATGGCCCCGGTGGAGATCAAGTCCGAAAGTTCCACCGACTTGGGAAAACCCAATGCCATCCGCCCGGCAACGCTGCGCACCAGGGGCATGTACCGCTTGAGCAGATCCTGCCTGACTTCCGGGTCGCCGGATATCTTGTAGGCCGCCCATTGCCGTGCGAGAAGGGTGTTTTGTCTGGCTCTTTTTATCGTGGGAGTGAGGTTTTTCGGGTTGGCTGCCGACTTTTTCGGCCGACGGCCGGTAACGCGCTTGGTGCATTTTGCCGCCACGATGACCACTCCGTTCTTTTGCGGTACCCGGGCTGGTTTTGAGCCCATTTATTACAATCGGCGAAAGCGCCGCTGGCGCTTAGGGGATACTTGTTCTCTTTTCTGCTCTATGACCTGCTCGATGGTTCGCCGGGTATTCGCATCCCCGGCGATCCGGTTAATATCTTATCATGACCTTGCCACGGGGTGCTTTACCTCTTCATCCCCTTCCGGGTTGCCGCATATTTCGGTAGCGATTCCCGCGCGGAGTTCCACATTGGTGAAAGGGTCTATTTGACCGCAGGGGGCGTTCCCCGAGACGTAATAGGCCAATGGAAGGCGGGAGACAGCCGACAGATGGCGCGCGTCAACATACGCTTGCGCGTCATCCCAGTGCGAAAGACTCAAGTGCGTGGGCGACCAGACGGCATACCGCTTAAGGAAACGCTCATTGACCGCACGGCGGACTACCGACGAGAGCACCAGAACGACTATCTTCGCTTGAAGTACTCGGGCGACCTTTTTTGCCAGGCGTTGGCCTCCTTCGTCCTCTGCCGGCAGGTCGCATTTGACGAAAACCGTCCCGGCACTCCCGGAAGTCAGATAGCGGGACAACCGGCTGGTCTCCTCAAACCGGAAGCGTCGGTGGTCGAAGTCGAACATTTCAGCCCAGCTCGCCAGCCGACCGCCAACCGGTGAATGCTCTCCGGTCACCTCCACCACCGGGAGGCAACTGTCCCGGGTGCGCCACCACAGCGCGAGAGCTTTCATCAGCATGGTGGATTTCCCACACCCCGGCGGGCCGACAAAACAAACCACGCCAGGCAGCTGATCACGGGCCAAGAACGGGTCCGGCCCGGGCATCTGATCCAGCAGGTACCCCGCGTAGGTGTCGGTCAGGCTCGCCTTCAGGTCCCGCTCATTATTCAGCCACTCCCGCACCTCGGGGGCCGCAAACCAGCCCTCGAGAGGCAGGGCAAACACAGATCGACCCAACGACGTGGCGAGTTCACCGACTGTCTGTTCGATATTGGCGATACTGGTCAGTATATCCTTCTCCCCACCAGCCCCACCCGACCCGGTGGCCCCGTTGGGTTCGCCCCCACCGACGGGGACCTCGGCCAGTTCGCCGCGCAGGTGAAGAGCTTTCGGGCCCTCTACCTCAGCAGGCGATGGACCTTTCAGTCGGGTGGCCGGGGTCTTCCTCCCTGGGTGTTCACTGGCCGCGGTAACCGTCACCCGCGCTCCCGAACCGGTCGAGCGGTCGGTCAAACCGTTTTCAACTCTCGTGTCCAGAATCACCGCGTTCGCCCCCATTTCTTTTTTGATCCCGGCCAGTGCCTCTCGCACTGAGGACGCGGTATAGTTCTTAATCCACATCGGTCAACTCCAGTATGCCTTCTGCAACAATCGGGCAATCGGCAGTCAGGTCGTTGTAAGAAAGCACAATCAGTGAGGGCAGCCGTGCCTCTACCATCCGCCGCACCAGAAGCCGCAGGTTTGGCGCGACAAGAAGAATCGGGTGGAAGCCCTTCAGGCGCAGGGAATCGATGAACTGTCTGGAGCGGGCGAGGAATTTCTCCTGCTCGTCGGGAGACAGCACCAACTGCAACCCGGCCGGTGTTTGCTGAATGGCTTCGCTTAAGTGCCGTTCGGTGGCCGGGCTGATCGTAAAGACATGAACCTCACCCGCATCGTTCTTGTACAGCTCGGTAATGTTGCGCTTCAGCGCCCGGCGGGCATATTCCGAGAGAATATCGGCATCCTTAGTTATTGCCCAGTAATCGGAAATCGTCTCGAGGATCGTCGGCAGATCTTTAATGGGAATGCGCTCCTTGAGCAGGTTTTGCAGTACATGTTGAATCGGGCCGAGACTGCCCGTCTTGCCCAATACCTCTTCGACGATTCCCGGGGCCTCCTTCTTATGATGATCAAGCAGGCTCTGCACGTCCTGCCGCTGCAGGATCTCGGCAGAGTACGTGCGGATAATTTCGGTCAAATGCGTGGCGAGGACGGCCACCGGTTCCACCACGGTATACCCGCGCATCTCAGCCAGCTCTTTGTGCCCCGGAGTGATCCAGAAAGCAGACAGATCAAACGCTGGTTCAGTCGTCGGGATACCTTCGATTTCCTCTGTCGCTGTCCCCGGGTTGATCGCCAGAAGATGGGTCATCATCAGCTCCCCGCTGGCTACCTTCACGCTCTTGAGTTTTAGCTCATAGGCCGACGGCGCCAACTGGACGTTGTCCCGGATACGGACCGGCGGAACCAGGATGCCCATCTCGGAGGCAAGCTGCCGGCGGATCATCGCCACACGATCAAGCAGATCCCCACCGGTGGAAGCATCAACAATGGGAATCAGCCCGTACCCGATCTCAATCTCGAGGATGTCCAATCGCAGGAACGATTCGGGTGGTTCTTGCGGTGGGGGCTTGGCTTCGGCCTCAGGCCGTTCGCCCCTTTCCCGTTGTCTCTTCTGCTGGCGGGAAGCAACCGCCGCCACCGTACCGGCAACGGTGCTCAAAAATAAGAAAGGCAGGGTCGGCATACCGGGGACAAAGCCGAAAATCGCCAGCATGGTTGCGGCCACGGCGATTGCCCGCGGGTTGGCGGTTAACTGCCGGGATATCTCGGAGCCGAGGTTCGCCTCGGCGGTCGCCCGGGTCACGATGATCCCGGCGGAAACGGAAATGACCAGTGCGGGAATCTGCGTGACCAGTCCGTCACCAACTGTCAGCAGGGTATAAGTCCGCGCGGCCTCGGCAATGGGCATGCCGCGTTGCAGCACACCGACGATCAAACCGCCGACGACGTTAATGAGGGTAATCAAAATGCTGGCTACGGCGTCCCCGCGGACGAACTTTGAGGCGCCGTCCATTGCGCCGTAAAAGTCGGCCTCCTTGGCGATGAGCATCCGGCGGGACTTGGCCTCCTCATCGGGAATCAACCCGGCGTTCAAGTCAGCATCGATGGCCATCTGTTTGCCCGGCATGGCGTCCAGGGTGAAACGCGCCGCCACTTCGGAGATGCGGCCGGCACCCTTGGTGATCACGACAAATTGAATGATGACCAGAATCAGGAAGATGATAAACCCGACGACATAGTTCCCCTTGACCACGAAGTTGCCGAACGAAGTGATCACTTCGCCCGCATATCCTTCGCCTAAGATCAACCGCGTCGAAGCCACGTTGAGGGACAAACGCAAAAGCGTGAGGATCAGAAGCATGCCGGGGAATACCGACATCTGCAAGGGCGCGGTGACATACATCGTGGCCAGAAAGACCACAATAGAGAGCGTAATGTTGAAAGCCAGAAGAAAATCTAAGACCCCCGCCGGCACCGGGATCACCAACACCCCGATAATCCCCACCATCGCGACGGCGAAAAACAGGTCAGCGTTTTTCCCGAATGCTGTCATCTGCTTCCAGGTTCTTAATTATCGTTCTGCTTGCTCGCCAATCTCCCGGCGCCGGACTTCAGCCCGCCGCTGCTTCCCGGTTTTTCAAGCGATAGACGTAGGCCAATACCTCGGCCACCGCCTTGTAGAGGTTGGCCGGGATTTCGGCGCCGAGTTCCACCGCCTGGTATAGCGCGCGGGCGAGGGGCGGGTTTTGTACAATCGGCACGTTGTGCTCGCGCGCGATCTCGATGATCTTTTCGGCAAGGAGTCGCGCACCCTTGGCCACCACGGTCGGCGCGCCCATGTTTTCGGTATCGTACTTCAGCGCCACCGCCAGGTGCGTGGGGTTGGTGACCACCACATCTGCTTTCGGGATCTCGCGCGCTTGCCGCATGCGCGAGAGTTCCTGCTGCACGCGCCGCACCCGCGACCGGGTCACCGGGGAACCCTCGTATTGCTTGATCTCGTCTTTGACTTCCTGCTTGGACATGCGGATTGATTTCTCGAACTCCCATTTCTGGTAGGCATAATCCAGGAGAGCCAGCACCAAAAGGGCCAGGGCTGTCTTCAGGCCGATGTGAAAAGCCGCCCGCCCCACAAAGGAGAGCAGGTTGGAGACATCGCCGTCGAGTAGGGAAACAAAATGCTTCGATTCCGCTCTGATCGCCACATAGGCAATCGAGCCGACAACCACTAGCTTGATGACATTGCGTACCAGCTCGACCAGCGAACGCATGGAGAAAAGTCTTTTGAGTCCCTTGATAATATCCAGTTTTTCCAGCTTTGGCTGCAGCGGCTCCGGGGTTATATAGACACCGACCTGAACCAAGTTGATCAAGAGTCCGGCAACGGCCACGGCGATGAGGAGCGGCGCAATAATGGTCAAAAGCCGGGTGACCAGCATGAAAAACAGCCGGGGGAGGTGCACCGCCGACAGATCGAGCACCGCACTGGATTGAAACATCAAGCGCATTAACTCCGTGAGTTGGCGCATCATCAGCGGCATGGCAAAGAACAAAGTCAAGACCCCGACAAAGAGGATGGCAAACGAGTTGAGCTCCATCGACCGCGCCACCTGGCCCTTCTTGCGGGCATCCTGCCGGCGTCGCGGGGTTGCGGGCTCGGCTTTTTCCTGAAAGGATTCTTCCGGCATCAATAATACCAGAACTGCTGTGCCGCGTTACGCCCCTGCGGCCATCGCGGCAATGATGGCCGAGGTCTGATCCTGGACTTGCAGGAGCAGTTTCGAAAACACATAGCTCAAAAGAGGTATGCTCGCCGCCAGAACGAAAAGCCCAACCCCGATTTTCAGGGGAAACCCAACCAAAAAAATCTGCATCTGTGGTACGGTCCGCGCCAGGATCCCCAGGGCCACATCGATTAGAAGCAAGGTCACCATCATCGGGGCGGCAATCTTCACCGCAATGACAAAGGTCAGTGCCGACAAACGGATGAGCTTCTCCGGAACCAGGGAAGCTGCCGAGAGCGAGCCTAGCGGCACCACGCGAAAACTGTCGAACACCGACTGCAGGATCAGGTGATGGCCGTCGATCAACAGGAAAATCAGCATCAGGATCAGAAACTTGAACTGCCCCAGAATGCTGATGTTTTTCTGCGTGTGGGGGTCGATTACGTTGACGATGGCAAACCCCATCTGCATCCCGGCCGCGCGGCCCGCTGAGTGAACCCCGAAGAACAGAATCGCGTAAGCAAAACCGATGATCCCGCCGGTGACCACTTCCCGGAGCGCCAGGCCAGCCAGGGCAGTTACGTCCTCGACCGCGGAGAAACCCGCCGACGATACCAGCGGCGAGCTCAGCCAGGCGAGGATCAGGGCGATCGCCACCCGTAAACGCCGAGGGATGCGCGCGTGCCCCCAGAACGGAGCGGTGACGAAGAATCCCCCCAGGCGAAACAAGACCAGGAGGAAGAGCTCCAATCTTTCGGCGGTTACGCTCCATAAGTCCAGCATGGCCGACGGTCACTTCCAGGTACAATTCCCCCTTCTCGTCAAGAGCCCCAGCAAGCTTGTTGCCGGAGCGGCAAGACATTTATATCCGGGGCAGTAATAAGAAGTTAGCGTGATTGCCGGTGCGGGCTTCCCGGGTGGAAAAGGAAAGTATTTCCGCCAGTGGTCGTGCCGGCAGCCGGAAAAAAATTCCGGGCGGTCAACGAGACAGGTGGTCGGGCGCCAATCATCAGTTACAACAGGGTGGGAATGCTTAAGATCAGGCGGGTGGTGAAATCGACCAACTGGCTGATCATCCAGGGCAAGAAAACCAAGAGCGCAAACGCCACGGCCAGGATCTTGGGAATGAAGGTCAACGTCATTTCGTGGACCTGGGTGACCGCCTGCAGAATAGCAATCGTCAGCCCGACCAGCAGGCCAAAAAACAGCATCGGTCCCGAAATCATCAACGTAAGCATTATGGCCTCACGGCCCAGAGCTGAAACCCATTCGGCAGTCATCTCACTTATCCTGACACTACCAAGTTGCGTATCCCATTACAGACGTCAGTAAAATGATTGCACCAGAGAACGCACGACCAGGTACCATCCATCTACCAACACGAACAATAGCAATTTAAACGGCATGGCCACCATGATCGGCGGCAGCATCATCATCCCCATTGACAAAAGCACCGAGGCCACGACCATATCAATGATCAAAAACGGGATGAAGAGCACAAACCCGATCTGGAAGGCCAAGCGCAACTCCGAAATAACAAACGCCGGCATGATCACGCGCAACGGCAGCTCAGATGCGTTTTGGGGCTTGGGCAGACCGGAGAGTTTGATGAACAGCCCGAGATCCTTTTCCCGAACCTGCTTGAGCATAAACTGCCGGATCGGCTTGAGGCCGTCTTTCAGCGCATCTTCTTTGGATTTCACGCCGTCAACGTACGGTTTGACCCCGTCCTGGTACACCTGCTCGGCGGTCGGGGCCATGATGAAGAAGGTGAGAATCAAGGCCAGCCCGATCAGAAGCTGAGGCGGCGGGGTTTGTTGATGCCCCAGCGCGTTTTTCAGAAACGAAAGCGAGACCACGATGCGGGTAAACGAGGTCATCATGATCACGATCGACGGGGCCAAAGACAAGACGGTCAGCAAAAGGACGATCTGCAGGGTGACCGACAAATCCTGGGGGGAGTCCGACGGTTCGACACCCAGGGAAATCTTGGGCAGCCCCTGGCTGAACGCCTCCGGCGAGAAACAAACCAGGAACAGGACGATAAAAAGAAGAATGCACTTCCGCTGTGCCATAGCAAACCGGCTTTGTCTCAAAGTGTCTCGGCGGTGGCTCCGGCCGATGCCGTCCTTCCCGGCAAGGCGGTGCGGACCTGGCTGAAGACCTGGTGCATCCGTGCTTTCGCCTCGCCAAGCGTGCTTTTGAACCCGGTCTCCCCGGTGGCCGAATGGAGCAATTGTCCTTTTTCCGCGGGCGAAAGCTCGGTCAAAAAACTGATTCCCGTTTCGGTGACCCCCAAGAGAATCACCCTCTCCCCAACCGCGACTACATTCAACGACTGTTTGGGGGCCAGTTGAATACGATCCAGCACACGGATGGGGTGATTTTGCACTTTTCCCGCCCAGCGCCGGGCCATCACCCATTTGAGCATCCAGATAGCGCCCACGATGACCACCACGATAACGCCTAACGTCAAAACCAGGCGCACAACCATTGGCCAAACCGAATCAAATTGAAGCACCTGCGCGCCGGATAGCAAGGTGGTGTCAGCCGTCTGCGCTGCGGCAAGCTCAGGAAGCGTGCCGACAATCATGAGAATTAGCCGTTGAAAAAGTCGCATCCGATCCCCTGGCCATGTACTTAGAGGCTTTTGATCCTTTCCTGCGGAGAGATGAGATTGGTAATCCGAATGCCGAAGTTTTCGTCAACGACGACCACCTCTCCTTGGGCAATGACCTTGTCATTCACCAACAGATTGACCGGCTCCCCGGCCAGCTTGTCCAGTTCCACCAGCGAGCCGGCACCCAGGGCCAGAATGTCACTGATGAGCATTGTCGTGCGGCCCAGCTCGATGGAGACCGGCAACTTGACGTCCAACAGCATATCGTAATTGCGCGGTGCAGCTGACGGCGCGGTTTCCTTAAGCTGGGGGAATTCCACCGGTTGTGCGGTCGCTGGTTGGGCCTCGCTTTGAGGGAAGTCCATCTCCGGTTCCCGGATGTCGGAGGCGGCCGGCTCGGCCTGCTTGTCGGCCACCTCGGCCTCAGCCAACTGGGCCAGCATCTGCTCCTCGACCAGGCGGTCTTCCTCCGTCGGGGGAGATTCGAGCTGCGCATCGGCGGATTGGACCTCTACTTCAGGTTGCGCTTCGCCGCCTGCCTTTTGCTCTGCGCCGGCGGAGGGTTCTGCCTCCGGGCTCGGCTCACTTTGCCCCTCGGCCTCCGGCGTCTCGTCTGCCGGTTTCGCCTCGCCTTCCGCGGCTACCCCAGCGTCAGACGGCAGATCGGTGGTTTCAGGTTCTTCTGGCATTGGTCTTCCCTTTACTGAGGGTAGTCAATTATCTCACGGGGCCCTCACCGATAAACTCGGTGACCTCAAATCCCCGTTTCTTACCGACGATACCCGGACGGGCCAGAAACTTCGGCCGCCCCTCGACCAAAATGCTCACTGGATCATCCACTCTTTTCTCCAGCGCAACGACGTCGCCAACTTTGATCTCTAAGAATTCCCGCACCGTGATTTCCAGATTGGCGAGTATCGAAGACACGACGGCCCGGACCTCGTAGAGGTTGTTGACATTGATATTAAAGTCTTCTTCCGAAGTTTTTGTCTTGGCGGCATCGATCCACGACTGTCCCGACAGCTTTGTCACGACCGACTCCAAAGTGACGTACGGGTAGCAGATGGTCAGGATCCCGGCGGACTCCAGCATCTTGATCTGGAAGGTAATCACGATCACCGTCTCGCCCGGGGGCAAGATCTGGATAAACTGCGGATTGGTCTCGAAACTGGCGACCTTGAGAGTCACCGAGATGATGCGCGCCCATGCCTTGCCCAACTCGCTTAAGACCCGATTAGTGATCCGGTTCATGACCACGCGCTCCAACCCGGTCAATTCACGTTCGGTCTCAATGGGCTTGCCGATCCCCCCGAACATCCGCTCCACGAAGCCGAAGCTGAGCCCGGGATTATAATCCAGGATACAGAGCCCCTCCATCGGGGCGATGGAGAAGGTATAGCTACAGGAAGGCGAGACCAGCGACATGATAAGCTCAGAGTACGTGATCTGGTCGACGGACATCAATTCAATGTCGACTAAGGCGCGAAAGAGGCCCGACACGACCGATCCGAGGTGCCCGCCGAAATTGTCGTGGATGTTCTCCAGCGTGCGAATCTGGTCCTTGGATACCCGATTGGGATGCTTGAAGTCGTAGGCGACGATCGACTTGTATCCCTGAAGTTCGTCTTTTTTTTCCTCGGCTTCCTCCCCGGAAGACACCGTGGTCAACAGGGCATCAATTTCGTCTTGTGAGAGAATCTGAGCCATACCCGATCCTACTGCAGGACGTAGTCCACGAAATAGACCGCAGAGACCTTATCTGGCGCGATCAACTGATTGAGACGATCAGAGATCTCCTGGCGCATCCGTTCCCGCGCGGAGGCAGTGGTCAACTCATCTACCGTCCGGGAGGACAAAATGGTAATCAACAGATCGCGGACCTGCAGCTTTCTCTTTTCGAGCTGCTCGACGACCTCGTGGTTAGCCACCTCCAAGCCGAGACTAACCGACAGAAACCGTGTGCCCGAAGTCCCCGTGGGGTTGACCAGAAGTTCCTCCACCATGAAAATCTCCCTCTGGCCCTTTTCCTTTTCCTTTTCCACTTTTGGCTTATCGGGCTTTACTGCCGGCGGCTTGGCCTGCGGTGTGGTCGTGTTTTCCGGGGCGAGGAACTTGCTGACCACGACAAACGCCGCGCCAGCCATGAGGACCGCCACGACCAGAAAAATCGCGATCGTTTTCATTGTGCACGCCCGGTATTCCGGTTACTGTCCTTCCCCTGCTGTCCACCTGATGCGCTGCACAGCCGCCGAAACGCAGCCACCTTGCCGATCACCTGTTCGTCGGACTCGCGGACGATGATCTTCTTCCCCGTAGTCAGGCTGACTAAAGTATCGGGAGTGGCCTCAACAAACTCGATTAAATCAGAGTTGATCACGATCACCCGGTCGTCCAATCGAGTCAATCTGATCATGAGCTTTTCCGGGCGGCCCGTTTCCCGGGCCGCCCGATATCCTTATCGCCCGCGTGACGCGGGCTGGTTAGCGGTTACGTTTTCAGGTTTACCAGCTCGTTTAACATTTGGTCCGAGGTCGAAATCACCCGGGCGTTGGCCTGGAACCCGCGCTGAGCGATGATCACGTCGGTGAATTCCTGGGCCAGGTCCACATTGGATGATTCCAGCGCTCCGGAAGTCAGACTGGCGTTAATCGTCGCGCCCGCTACACCTTTGACGGCATCGCCGGAGTTGGCCGACGCCTGGTACATCGTTTCTCCCACTTTTAGCAGGCCGCCCTGGTTGTTGAAGTCGGCCAGCAGGATTTGGGCCAGCGTGCGTGAGATACCGTTGGTGAAGATACCCGTGATTGTCCCGCTCTCGTCGATGGAGATCTTATCCAGCATTCCCATGCCGTATCCGTCCTGGTTCTTGGTGATCGCCGTGAACGCGGCGGAGAAACCGGTCAACCCGTCATATTCACCTCCCGTTCCGGGGAAGAGCTTGATGTTCATGATCGCTGCGCCGTTGTTCGGGTCAATCATCAGGCTGTTCGACAAATCGTCGAAGGTGTAGGAGGCCAGGGCTCCCATATCGGTAAAGGTCACCTGGCCTTTAAATCCCGAACGCATCTCCTCCATGCCCGCGGTGGTGACTTCCCATTTCCAGGTGTTAGGTGTCAGCCGCTTGGTAAAGGTGAAGACGACGGTGTGCTTGCCGCCCTGGGAATCAAAGACGGTGATCGATGTCGCGTGCTGGGTCTCGGCGGTATTGATGATCGCTGTCCCGGCGGCGATCTGCGAGGAGGAGATGATGGCTACTCCCCCACCACCCAGGCCGGTGATCCCGGTCACCAGCCCGGAGGTCTCATTGATCGACACGTCCAGATTCACCGGGGCCAATTGGATTTCCCCCGTGGGCGTGAACGTGTCGGTTACCACAAAGGTATGCGCAGTGCCACTGTTGATGGTTGCCGAGTCCGCGGTTGTATCAAAGATTCGCCGGACAATACTGGTGTTCCCGGCCACCGCATCACACACCATCGCGACATTATAGATCGCACCATCGCCGGCAAAATCGCGCACCAGCTTGATTTCTCCGCCGTCCAGACTCGCCGTAACCCCCTGGATGGCATTAATCGAGGCGATCAAGTCGGCCACCGTGGAGGTCGTCGTCAGCCCGGTCACCGGGGTCGACACTCCGCCATCCACCGCGATGCGGAAATTAGCGGCAAGCCCGGCATCGTCGACCCCGAGGCTGCCGAGCGTGTCACTTATCTGCAGCGGATTGCCGGTCGCGTTCGTTCCGCTAAAGTTCGAATTAGTCGGCTGGACACCGACGATTGTCAACTCATGACTGCCGCCGGCACCATCGATGGCCATGCCGGTGACCGCGTCAATGTTTGTCGTGCCGTTCGAGATCAGCGTAGCGGCGGAATCAGTGGCCGTGGCGTTCAGGTTATTGGCCAGTTGGATCGAGGTGGTGCCTCGGGCCGGGTCCTGCTGTCCAAACGGCAGCATGATATTGCCCAACGCCGCTGTTGCCGGAATGGAGCCGTCGGAATTGGCCATTTTGCCCTGGACGTACATGCCGTTGGCCGTATTAACCAGGTTGGAATTGGCATCCATCCCGAAGGCCCCGGCGCGCGTGTAGTATTCGGCCACGCCATCAGAGAGGATGAAGAATCCCGCACCCTGAATGGCGAGATCGGTCAAGACGCCAGTGGTTTCCAAGCCGCCCTGGGCAAAGAGGTTGTCGATGGAAGAAACCGACATGCCCAGCCCGAGTTGCACCGGGTTCGTCCCACCCTGGGTGCCCACCGGTCGGCCCGCGCCACGCAACGTCTGCACCAGCGCCTCGCGGAACGTTACCCGGGCGGTCTTGAACCCGACGGTGTTGATATTGGCGATGTTGTTACCCACGAGATTCATGCGCACCATATGGTTGCGCAATCCCGATACGCCGGCAAAAAGTGAACTCATCATGGGATCTGACCTCCTCTACCGACGAAAGCCTCCTCAGTGGAGGTCCGGCTTTTGTCGATTTTGTCCGTTATGGTTTCCTGTTTAACTGCCGTGTTATCGCGATGTAAGACTACCGCCGAATCAATGTGCGTAAAGACTCCGTGGGACAGCTCCTTGGCATCAAGAGCGGTGATGATCGACCGGTTGGCCACCGAGGCCACGACCGCCAGGTTATCCAGCAAGAAGAGTGCATTTCTTGCGCCTTTTTGTTCGGCCAGCTTGAACGCTTCATTGATCTGGTCAACCGCAGTTTCGTCGATGATCAATCCCCGGCGAGCCAGCCGGTCAGCCGCGTGCACCGAAAGCGCGATCGAACGGCTGTTGAGCCGGTCGGCGAGCTCCCGGGCAAATTCGGTATCCCGGCCTCGTATTGTCTGGCGGGCCGGTAAACCGGTATCCGTTGCGGCCGGGAAAGCCGGTCTGATCTGGGTGATCGCGGTGTCCTCCATTTTCCCTAAACCCTATTCTGCGGAGATCTCTCTAACGTCAGCCAACGATACCAGTACGCCGTCGACGTCCAGGTACGCCTGTCCTTCGATGTACTTGATGCTATCGACTTTGCCCTTGTAGACTGTGGTCGCCGACACCTGGTTTCCGGAGGCATCAGTGGCAATGATCTCGACGTTGTACTGTCCCGCCGCCAGGCGGATCCCCTCGGTATCCTTACCGTCCCAACTGAACTTCTGCTCACCCGGCGATGTCGTGCCGACCGACAGCACACGTATCAAGTGGCCCTGCCCATCATAAATCTTGACTACAACCGTCTTGGCCTCCGCGTCGAGCCGGTAGTGCACGTCCACGTTCCCCGACGGCGGCAGGGCGATGGTATTGACCTGGCATTTTACCGTACGGCCGATCAATGCCGCGGCCATCGTGTTGTTGATCGTTTGCACAAGAAGCATGCTGTATTGCTGGTTTTCTCCCAGGCGGTCATAAATAGCGCCCAGGGTGGCCAGAGGTGCGAGTTCCTCGCCAAGTCCCATCCCGGAAGCCAGCGTGTCATTGATATTGGTCAGTTGCTCCAGCGAGGAAAACTGCGCGAGCTGGCCAATGAACTCCGCGTCATCCATCGGAGAGAGCGGATCCTGGTGCTGGAGCCGGGTGACAAAAAGCCTGAGAAAGTCGTCCTTGGCCAGTTCGCTTTTGATCGTGCGCGTAGCCGGGCTGTAAGGATCGAATCGCGGGATTTCATTTACATCAATAGCTTCAGGCATCGTATTCCTCCGGTGATTATTTATGCCAACAAATTCAGACCGCACCCGCCACCAAGGCCAGCCGTCACGCCAACCCGCTGTGCTTGCACAGGCCCGGCATCGTTTACGTCGACGACCACCCGGTAACGTCGGTTTGTTTTCGGCTTGAAAGCATAGCGCCGCTTTTGCTCGGGGGAGTCCGGGTGTGCCGGCGACGCCGAGGTAGTGTGTCCGACCGTGACTTCAAAACGGTCAATCACGAGCCCGGCATCCGCCAGGGTGCGCTGCAAATTGGCCAGGTTACCCTCGACTGCCAGGCGCGCGGCCGGCGACTGCACCACCACGCGTGCGGCCAGATGGTTTCCCACCGTCCGCAAATGCAGCCTCACCGTGCCCAGCGTTTCGGGATGCAGCTTAAGGCGGATCTCCGCCGGCGCTTTGAGCGACGGCCGGAGCGATTCCGGTTCAATGGTGAACTGTGCCCGCTGCGGGGCGGCGGGCGCCGGGGGATCGGCGCTTCCCTTTGCGGGCACGGCGGAATCAAGGCGGTGGATCAGAGGCAGGTGCCTTTCAGCGGTCTTCATGTTCAAGGGCATCTCCTCGGGCTTGCTCCTCATCTCCTCTGGGGGAGTGAGCGTGGTCGGAGTCGAGAGGGCTTGTTTACCGGTAGCTGAAGGCTGCCTGCCGGTGGAACGTTTATGCACCGGTGTAGCTGCTTTTTTCTGATTTTCCGGTACTTCTCGGTCAACCAAAGTAATCACCTGATCTGATGCCGGTGCAGAACCGGAACCTGTCTTTGTATTTCCGGTGAGGAGCTGATCGGCCTCTTTGGCACCGGACTTTCCGGCGGATACCTTCACCGATTCGACTTCGGTTCCCGGGAAAACTGCGGCAATGTTTTTCAGCGCAACGCCCGCTTGCCCACCTTCAGACCCCAATACTTGCGCGGCGGGAACGGATAGGATGCCAGCTTTTTGGCTGGAGAAAATGGGGCTGGGTGTATTTGAACGTATCTCGATTTCCTGGCCAGGAATCACCGGGCGGGCTGAAGGCGGGGTCGGCAAGGACGGTTGCGGAAATGCCACCGAACCGGTATTGCCCCGGAATCCGGCCGCGATAAAATCCCTCGGGCCGGTATATGGACCGCCGCGCTTGCCCGGCAGTTCCGCTTCGTAGCCGGATGGTCTTGACTCGACATCCTGTTTGCCGGGGAGTTCAATGCCACAGATGGGAGGTCTAAGCTTGTTATCTTGCGTGTCAAGGAGCTCGGTCCCGTAGCCGGATGGTTTGAGCCCGAAATCTTGTTTGTCGGACAGCTTGACCCTGCCGCCGGATGACTCAGGGCAGGCATCTTGCTCGGCTGAGAGTGTTGGAAGCTTCGGGGCCTGGGCATCACTTCTCCCGGCTGGCTCAGCGGGAGGCAGGATTACCGGTATTGAATCCGCACTGAGTTCAGCTGAAGAGAGCAGATTGGCCGCAAGGGGATCACTCAGCGCCCACTCTTCCGTGTATTTGCCATACGTTGGGGATTCAATATCCCGCGGAAGTGCTTCCAATCCTGAGCTCAGCAACAGTAGGGGTACGGGAGATTCTTGTGCGCTTCCGGCAGGGAGGCGTTCACCGGTACTATCATTGTCCCCATGATGAGCACCAGCGACCGAGGAGCAGATCGCCTCCTGGTTCGATAGCAAAGCCATCAGTAACGGGGAATGCAATCGGGTTCCCTCTCCGGCGGGCCGCTCGCCGTTCGGCGCGGGAGATTCCTCGCTTGCCGGCGCCCGGGCCGCGAACGGAAGAGAACCCATCGACAATAGAGCCAACAGGAACGCGGCAAAATCTGTGGTGCCCTCGCCCGGCCCGGAACAGCTAATTGTCTTAAGACTTGGCGGTACGAGCGCCCCCGCAAGCGTTGTTGTCAATTGGTCGGTTTGCATGATTTGTGTGCTTACGATTTACCGAGACCCAACAACATGGTGGTGATTTTGGCCGCGCGCTTGGGCGGCAACATCGCCAGCACTTTCGACGCGGAAGCCACCTTCATTTTCGGGAGCAGGGCAACGATCGTTTCATCATCGAGTTGCGCCATTAAGTTGCTTATTTCGTCTTTTTTCATGCCATCGAAGATCTTGGCCAGGTAGGCCAGCCGCTCACCTTCCACCTGTTTTTTCTTGACCAGCAGGGCTTCGACTTCCCGTTTGAGTGTTTCTAATTGCTTACGCTCAATGGCCAGCGCCAACTGTTCGGCCGTGATCTTCTTTTTTTCCATTTCGATCCAGGAGAGCTCAGCCAGGGTATCCGGTTCAGTTCCGCCGAAGTTAAAGTCGATTTGGTCTTCGCCAGTGTCCTCACCTTCGCTGGTGTATTCCGCCTGCTCCCCGTCTTCCGCCTGGCCCTGCGCTTGTCCGGCCGGTTGCTCTGCGGGCTTATCTTCAGCGGACTTTTTATCGAATACACCCATGATGAAGCTGAACACGCCCAAGAAAATGATGAACACCACCAGCCCGCTTACCGCCAAGACCACCGGAGATGGAGACAACTTTTTCTTAGAAGCGGCCGGTTGGCTTTCGCCGGCTTCTGATGCCTCGCTGGCCTCGTCAGCGGCTTGTTTTTTCTTTTCCTCTACCATGGTCCGTCACTTTCTCATGCAGTTTGACCATACTTTTTCCCGCCGTGGGCGAAGCAACCCTTGTGCCGTGCAATCTCGAATGCTCCGGCCTCACCGGTAAGCTGAACTCGCGGAGTACGTTGCCGCCGCAACTACATGCAGCTTCGTCCAAATTGAGAATTACAACGGCGAAGCAATCGGGATGGACTTTCCTCAGGATAGGGAATGTTTTTCCTCGATCAGTGCGCTTGCTCTACGGTCTTACGGTTGCGGAAATAATTCTGGCGGGCGGTTTCGTCGATTTGTTTTTGCTTTTCGCGCTGGGATAAGACTGTATGTTCGGCCAGGCGTCGTTCGCGAAGGCGATTAAGCATTTCCTTGTTTTTTGTCTTTTCCACAAGATCCAATCGAGCTTGTTCAACCTTTTGTTCAGCGGCGGTGACGTTTTCCCCCTGCTGGAAAACCTGCTGCTCGGCCACAGAAAGGTAATGCCGGGCGTTCAAGATATTGACCGACCGTGTTTCGCCGCGGGCCGAGTCAGAATACATATCTTCCGCCCGCTGTTCTTGCCTCTGTCGTGCAGTGAGACGCTTAAGTTGTCCGGCCAGGTGTCGCCGGGTTTCGATGAACTGGGCCCGGGACTGGCGGCGCTGCGTCTCCCTGATCTGCCGCACCCTCTCCAGCCGAAATCGAAACACTTTCATCAGCTAATACGCTCTCCAGCCGCGCCCAGCTTTTTTCGGGAGCAGCGGTTTCAAAAATCCCCTGCCGGAGAAAATCCCGCATCGGACCGATTTTTTTTAACGCTAAATCAATTTCTGGAGACGCTCCCGGCTTGTACGCCCCGATATTGATTAAGTCCTCGGCCTCTCGATAGGTGGCCATGATGTCTTTGAAGCGGTTGACCAAAGGCAGGCGGTCTTTGGCGATCACCTCAGACGCGACGCGGGAGACGGAGTCCAAAACGTCGATGGCGGGATAGTGGTTTTGTGAAGCCAACCGGCGGGAGAGTACAATATGGCCGTCCAGGATCGACCGCACGGTGTCAGCCACCGGCTCGGTAAAATCATCGCCTTCGACCAGCACAGAGTAGACGCCAGTAATGCTCCCCCTTGCTGATTGCCCGGCCCGTTCCAGAAGCCGGGGCATCATGGCAAACACCGATGGCGGATACCCGCGCGTGGTCGGCGGTTCTCCGGCGGTCAACCCGACCTCGCGCTGGGCCGTGGCCAGCCGCGTGATCGAGTCGATCAAGAGCATGACGTCTTTCCCCCGGTCGCGAAAGTATTCGGCAATCGCCGTGGCCACAAAAGCGCCCTTCAGCCGCTCCAGCGAAGGGCGGTCGGACGTCGAAACCACCATCACGGTCTTGGCCAACGCTTCCGGTCCGAGATCGCGGTCCAAAAAATCGCGCACTTCCTTTCCCCGTTCCCCGACCAAGCCCATGACGTTGACGTCGGCGGAGGAATTGCGGGCAATCATTCCCAAAAGCGTACTTTTGCCCACGCCGGAACCGGCAAAGATGCCAATGCGCTGCCCCCGTCCCATAGTCAGGAGCGTGTCGATCACGCGGATTCCGGAGGACATTGGCTCGGTAATCCGCGGGCGACTCATCGCGGGAGGTGGCGAGGCATCGACGACCTGGTGTGCCACATCGGGCAACTCACCCTTTCCATCGATCGGCCGGCCCAGGGCATCGATGACCCGGCCCAAAAGTCCATCCCCGACCGGGACGGTGAAACGGCCGCCGGTCGCGGTGACCATGCACCCCGGACCGATACCGGAGGTATCACCAAACGGCATCAGAATGAGTCGCCCTTTGCGGATACCCACGGCTTCAGCGAGGAATGACGAGTGATCATCCAGGCGTTCGATTAAACAGGTCTCCCCCACGTTAACCGCGGGGCCCTCCGATTCGATAGTCAGCCCGACGACTTCGACTACCCGCCCCGCGGGACGGATGGTCGCCGTTGTCTCCAGCAGGCGGCGATAGCGACTGAAATCAATGGTCTCGGGGGAGGCATTCACGATTCGTTTTCAGCCTGATCCGGCGGTAATTCTTTGGCGGCCTGGCGCCAGACCTGTTTTAGAACGGCCACTCGTTTTTCCACCCGCGCATCGATCGTTCCCCACTCGGTCTCCACCAAGCATCCGCCGGTGCCTATTGCGGGATCTTCCCGCACGGTAAACTTGGCGATCTCCTCAAACTCGTCGCGGTGAGTGGCCAGCAGGTCTTTGATGAAGCCAGCGTCAGCCGGGGAACAAACAATGCAGAGCTTATCTTTGGTGACCAAAAGGTCAAACGCCTCACGCAGGGTTTCGGCGATTCTCTCGGGATTCTCCGGGCGCCCGGCGATGATTTTTTCTACAGCGGAAATGACGAGATCCACTAATTGTACCTCGGAAACGCGCAAGGCCTCGTGCCGCGCTTTGGCGAATTGTTGCATTAAGCTGGCAAAGCGCCGGCATTCGGCGTCAAAGAGACCCCGAGCACGCTCTTCTGCCTGCTTTTCACCCTGTCTAAGACCCTCGCCAAAGGCCTTTTGCTTTTCGGCAGCGAACTGTTCTTCAAGGGCGGCGATTCTGGTCTGGTAGGATTCTTCCAGGCGGCGCAGACGGACGTCGGGGTCGGTTTCATCTTCCGGGTTCCCTCCCCGGGGAAGGCCCAGCTTGTACGTACGTGGGGAGAGTCGAACATCGGGCAAGACTGTCTTAGACGATGACCTCATCCTTGCCTCCGCGCCCGCTGATGACGACCTGGCCTTCCTCTTCCAAACGCCGGATGGACTCGACAATCTTTTGTTGCGCGGCCTCGACATCCGAAAGCCGCATCGGGCCGAGAAATTCCATCTCTTCTTTGATCATCGTCCCCACGCGTTCAGACACGTTGGTAAAGATCTTGTTTTTGACCTCGTCGGAAGCCGCTTTCAGGGCAACGGCAAGGTCTTTGGTCTCGATTTCTTTGAGCAGACGCTGCACCGACCGGTCGTCAAGCAGTATCATATCTTCAAAGACGAACATCATGTTCTTGATTTCGGAAGCCAAATCAGCATCCTCGGCTTCCATCGTCTGCATGATGTGTTTCTCTGCGGAGGTCTCGACAAGGTTGAGAATGTCGGCCACGACCTTCGTGCCGCCCGAGATGGAAAGGTCACGGGCGCTGGTTCCCTCAAACTGGTTTTCGAGTTCTTCTTCCATCTGGTGCAGGACGTCCGGGGAGATCTTCTCCATCACCGCGATGCGCGTGGCCACTTCAGCCTGCAACTCGGGCGGGAGTTCGGTGAGCACTGCCGCCGCGCTGTTCGGCGGGATCTGGGTCAACAACACCGCAATCGTCTGCGGATGCTCGTTCTGCACAAAGCCTAGAAGCTGCTTGGGATCGATGCCCCGTAAAAGGGAGAACCCGGTCATCCGCATCGAGCCCTCGAGCCGCTTGAGAATCTCGCCCGCCTTTGATCTACCCAGGGCGCTTTCCAGGATCTCGCGGGCATAATCGACGCCGCCCTGGGCCACGTATTCCCGGGCCATAAAAATCGTATGGCACTCCTTGACGACCTGCTCTTCTACCTCCGGGGGCACATCTTTTATATTGGCGATCTCGACGGTCAGCTTTTCGATTTCGCCCTCGTTTAAGTTCTTGAAAACCGCGGCGGAGACCTCGGTACCGAAGACCACAAGGGCCACCGCGGCCTTCTGTAATGGGGTTAAGTTCTTGAGATCCACCTTGGGGTTTCCTGAGCGCTGCCGATGCCCGGACTATTCCATCATCATGGTGCGAATCACCTTGGCGATTTCGTCCGGACGTTCTTTGGCCACCTCGGACATCTGATCAACCAATTTCGGCTTGCGCTTTTCCGGTATGATCGGCTCGATCGGCTCCTCTTCGATGAGCGGCGGCGGTTTCCGCCGCGGCGGTGCCGGGGGAACCCATGCCTTGACTGCGGCAACGACCTTCTTCCATATTCGACGCAAGATCAGAAGCGCAACCAGCAAGCCAAGAACCTGGAGCACCTTCTTGCCGATGTTCATGAAGAAGTTGCGCTGTTCAAGTTTATCCAGCTGCTCTTGCTCGTCTTTGAAATACTGCCGGTCGAACTGGACACTGACCATCTCGAAGCTGTCCCCGCGGTCCTCATCAAGCCCCACGGCCGTCCTGACCACGCTGGAGAGCTGCCCCAGCTCCTCAGCGGAACGTGGAGTAAACACCGGCTCCGTTTCCTCGCCCTCTGCAGGTGGCGCGTATTTTCCATCCACGACCACCGAGAGCATGAGCCTCTTGATATTCCCCGTCTGGGCGACGATGTGCTGCACCGTTCGGTTGACCTCATAATTGATAATGGAATTGTCTTTTTTGGTCTGGCTGCCTGTGGTGCCCCCGTCACCGGTGGACGAATTGTCGGTGATGACCTCTTCGTTGCGCTCCTGGGAGACGATGGTCAGGTTGTCCGGGTCGTATTCTTCGATGGTCTTTTCGACCTGCTCGAAGTTAAGCTCGGCATTGATCCGCACAATTGACCGTCCGGGGCCGATCACTCGATCGAGGAGGGACTGCGCTTTGCTCTGCAGGTACGATTCGACTGCTTTCTGCAGCTCCAACTGGCGGCCGGAAAGGGCGACAGTGGGGTCCGCGGCGGTATTTGGTGAAAGCAGGTTTCCGGAGTAATCCAGCATGGTGACGTTTTCCGGTCGCAGCCCTTCCACTCCGGCGGCCACCAGCTGCATGATCCCGTTGACCTTTCGCTTGTCCAACCTCGCTCCCGCACGCAACTTGAGCACCACCGATGCCGTTGCCGGAATTTCATCCTCGACAAAGAGCTTCTCCTGCGGAATGACGATATGCACGCGCGCCGCCGCAACCTCGGAGAGACCCGAGATGGTGCGCATCAGCTCGCCCTCCAGGGCACGGCGATAATTCAACTTCTGCACAAAATCAGTCGTCCCAATGCTGGTCCTGTCGAATATCTCATAGCCGATCACGCCACCCGAAGGCACCCCGGCCGAGGCCAACCGCACGCGCACCTCCCCGATCTTGCCTGCCGGAACGGAGATCATCGACCCACCCGCCGAGAGACGGTACGAAATGTTCATCCGTTCCAACTCATCAATGACCGCTCCCACGTCTTCCGGCGGCAGGCTGCCGTACAGGACACCATACGAGATGTTGCGCGCCAGGCTATAAATGAGAATCGTACCCGCAAGGACAAAAACAGAAGAGATTACAATGAGAAAACGCAGATTGGGCGGCATACGTTTTACCGTATCTACCACCCGCTTGAATAATTCGTACATATCGAAAATGCCCTTCTACGAAAAGATCAGACCGGCATGCGCATAAGCTGCTGGTAGGCCTCGACAATCTTGTTGCGCACTTCGACCAACAATTCCATGGCAATCCCGGCCTTCTCCGCGGCGATCATGTACTGATGCAGATCACCTGCCTCACCGGCGAGCAACTGATTGCGCAACTCCCCGGCAGTTGCCTGCAGTCCGTTGACGTCTTTTATCAGTCCCGACAACACGTCGGCAAACGTGCCTTCTGTGGTGTCCTGTTCTCCAGGCGGGCCGAGGGCCCTCAGCGGTGGGGTCAATGCCCCGAGTCCGGAAGTTAGGTTTATTGAGTTTATCGGGTTCATGCGAGCACGTCCAGAAACCGCCCGCGGATGGGCTGATCATCAGCGGGTTTGCCCGCCCCCCGCATTGATGGGGTCGACCCGTGCCCCCGGTCAAATAATGCCGCCAGGGGATTGACCGCCATCCCGGAAGTGTCTTTCACTGCCGGGGGATTGTCGCTTTTCACGGGCGGCACGGCTGCCTTCTGGTTATCCGCCAGTCGCGGTTTACCCCGGCGAATCGTGGGGGGCACGAACCGTGTAACGCGCACATCGTTGCTTATTTCCATGGCATCTCACTCAACAATCGCCCTCCTCGGGATCAAACCGGCGGAGGGCGCTGGCGAATCAACCACAACAGTGCGGAAAAGGGAGTTTCACCATGTTCCTGCCTAGATATTCAGTGCTTTATTGGCCATTATCTTCGCGGCCTCAATGGCGGTGATATTGGCCTCGTACGCGCGGGAAGCCACCATCATGTCCACCATTTCCGCCACGATGTTGACATCGGGCATGGCGACATATCCCTGCGCGTCGGCGTCGGGATGCGAGGGATCAAACACGCGCTTCGGGGCCTGGTTCTGATCAACGTGGCGCCGGGCATCCACGATCGACACGTTGTCCTTCCGCGAAGTCGACCGCGCACGATTGACCATGTGCTCAGCTCTTGTCCGCCGCAAACGGAGTGCGGCCTGCCGCAGCACGTTGCCGAACGGCGCCCAATCGGTTTTTTCCTTCAGTTGCACCCGCTGTCGCCGGTACGGTCCGCCCTGCGGGGTACGAGTAGTCTGCGCATGGGCAATGTTCTCCGAGACGACGTTCATCTTCAGTCGCTGGGCCGACAGCCCGGAAGCGGAAATCTCAATTGCACGGAAGATACCGGATACCATAGGTTATCGCCTTCCCCGGATGGCCAGGCGCAAGCCGCTGAAGGTCTTGGAAAGCAGTTTCACCCCAATCTCATAGTTCAGGGTGTTTACCGCCAGTTGGGCCATTTCCTTGTCGATATCCACTTCGGAAACATCAGAGGCATTAACCCCGCCGGTTAAGCGCTCCGCTTTGGGCCCGCCGGCGGCACGCTGAGAAATGAGATGTCCGGGACGCGTGGTTTTCGGGCGAACCCGCCGCGTTTCCAACGCCTGGGAAAGCTCTTTTTGAAAATCGATATCCCGGCGCTGATACCCGGGGGACGTAGCGTTGGCCACATTTGACGCCAAGAGCTTATGGCGGAAGGCGGCCAGATCGACAAGACGCTGCAGCCGGGGTACACCTACCTTATCAAAAATCAAATTTTGAATCATATTTGCCACAGGGCCACTCCCCCTTTCAGCCGGGCTATGGCAAGCTTTGTGCCACCGACGGCATCACGACTCCTCGAAGGGCTTAACTGCCTGTTTGCGTTAGTGTTACAGAAGGCCAGGCCCAAGCCGCGGATTCGGAGGAACGAAAAAAGAAGGAAAATCTTTCCGCAAGCCAAAGAAGAAATTTCAGATGAGGCAAACGGCAAAAATCAGTGTAAGAGAAACGGCGGGCAAATAGTCTGTTGCTTCCGGCACTGCGGGAAATGGCTACGGCATCTGCTTTGGGGTTTCTTGCGGGATACTGATGCCAATCGAATCTTCGTAGGTATACGGCAATCCCGCCGGCTCGGAGAGCGAAAGGTTGGCGGTCAGCACGACAATATCCACCCGGCGGTTTTTGGCCATGTTTTCCGGGCTATCGTTTGGTTCCAGTGGGCGGAATTCACCGTATCCCAGTGCGGAGATCCGGTCGGGGGACCACTGATGCTCAGCGATGAAGTAGCGCACGACCGTCGCCGCACGCGCGGTGGAAAGTTCCCAGTTGGAGGGAAAACGCAACGTATTGATCGGCCTGCTGTCGGTGTGGCCTTCGATACGCAGGCTGTTGGCCAGTCCTTTGAGTGACTTGGCGACCAGGTCGAGCGCCGGCCGCGCCCGATCCTTTAACTCGGCCCTGGCCTCGTCGAAAAGCGCTGATTCCGTGACATGCACGACCAACCCGCGCTCATCGATTGTGGGAGTAATCTCTTTTTCCATTTTGGCTTCGCTGATCGCCTGCCGCAGTCTGGCCTGCATGAGCCGTAAGTCACCGATTTTCAGTGGCCCACCACCGGCCCATTCACCCCTGGCAATCGCTAACCTCTCCGGCACGATCGCCGTTTGCCCGCGCAAAACACCCTGCAAAGCCTCAGCCACACGACCGAACTTCTTGGCATCCACACGCGACATCGAATACATGATGATAAAAAACGCCAGCAGGAGAGTAATCAGGTCAGCATAAGTCAACAGCCAGCGTCCGTGGTCGTCGGTGTCTCTGTCGAGTCTGCTTCTGCGGACCATGGTTATTCTTTCGGTCGAGCGTCGGGTTTGAGAAACGACATCAGCTTGGTACGAATCACGCGCGGATTATCACCGCACTGGATCGACATGGCCCCCTCCAACACCAGCTCGAGGTTGCTCATTTCCTCATCGTTGCGCATCTTGAGCTTGTCGGAGATGGGAAGGTAAATCAAGTTGGCCGTGGCCACACCCCACAGGGTGGCGATGAACGCCGTGGCGATCCCCGCGGCCATCCGGCTGGCGTCGTCGGTGTTGGCCAGGGTGTGAATTAGACCCAATACCGTCCCGATGATCCCCATCGTCGGGGCAAAGCCGCCCATCTTGCGGAATAGTTCGATCCCCTTCCGATGGCGTTCCTCAATGAAGGCGATTTCCGTTTCCAGGATGCCTTTTAAGACGGTAATCTCCGTACCGTCAATTACCAATTGAATCGCTTTTTTGAAAAACGGCTGGTCGATAGTGGCCAGCTCGCTTTCCAGGCCCAGGATCCCTTCGCGTCGCGCGCGCTCGGCCATTTTTACAATGCGCATGATCGTGGTCAACGGGTTGTGCTGGCGACCGAATAGGGCAATGCGCAGGTACGTCGGGATCGACATCACTGTCGAAAACGATGTGGTCACCGTGGAGGCACCAATCGTCCCCCCGAGCACGATCAGCACGGCCGGAAGCCGGAATACGGAGGCTAAATGCCCCCCCTCGAGCGCGTACGATATGATAATCGCCGAAAGGCCGAGGACCAGCCCGCCGATGGTGGCAATATCCATATTCCGCCCTTTTGCGGCAACACGCCTCACCCGGCCGACGGCAAATAACCGGCGAGGATGAGTGGTGTAATCCGCACCTGTCCACTATAGGTATCGGCGAAGTGAAAAATACCCTTGAACGTGAACTCGCCCCCAACCGATACTGGAAAATTCAACCTTGCAAAGAGTTCCTCTTTTTTGTTCAATTTGGCTGTGGGACAGGTTTGAAACCTGCTCCTGCGGGATGGGATGTATGAAAAGGCCACCGGAGCGGGGATGATTCGCCGGAAAACTCTCAGATGCGGCACTGTCTTTGAGGTTGTGCGTGGTGATATTACTCACGAGACGGCAGATGCGATTGTCAATGCGGCCAATGCGCGACTGGCCGGCGGGGGAGGCGTCGACGGCGCGGTCCACCGTGCCGGCGGGCCGCAGATCATGGCCGAATGCAAAAAGATCGGCGGGTGCCCCACCGGGTACGCCGTGGTCACTACCGCCGGAAAACTCAAGGCCAAATGGGTCATCCATGCGGTCGGCCCGATTTACGCGGGCCTGCCGGATGATGCCAGGCTCCTGGCCTCGGCATATCGCAAAAGCTTAGGCCGCGCGGTGGAAAAACAAGCAGAATCGATTGTCTTCCCCTCCATCTCCACCGGCCTGTACGGCTACCCCATCGAACAGGCGTGCCCGATTGCCCTATCGGCCTGCGCGAAGTTTGTACATGGCGAACCGAGTATCAAAACCGTCCGTTTTGTTTTGTTTTCCGACTCCAATTTTGCCGTGTATGTCAAGCACCTCGAGCGGCTGAAAGAATAATTGGACGGGCGTCATTTGGACAACCGCACAACTCTGAGTGGGTACGGGAGAAGAAGCGTTTGATTATCAAATCGCTGTTCCGAATTTGTGAGCGGCAGACGTCCTCGTCTGCCCTGCGGTAACATGCCGGTACGCAAAAAACTCAAACTCAAAGGCCCGGCGCTAGTATTCGTTACGACCACCGTTGCAAACTGGACGCCCGTCTTTCGGGCCAAGCCGGCAGCCGCGACTGTCCTGGCTCAGCTGCAGGAGACCATGGCGTATTACCGTGTATCGCTGGTGAGTTATGTCTTGATGCCATCACATCTTCATGCGTTGCTTGGGTTCCCTCGAATTGAGCAGCTTTCAAGATTCATGCAGAGCTTTAAGAGTCTGACCTCGCGCAGGTTGAAGCAAATGAATTTAGGCGATCTGAAGAAGAAGCTTTACGCAAATGGGAAATTCAGATTGTGGAAGCCGAGGTTTGATGATCTGGTTGTTGTCTCGGAAGACCAGTTCAGAACCAAGTTGGCGTACATCCATGATAATCCGGTAAGAGGAGGGTTGGCAGGCAAAGCAGAGGATTGGCCGTATTCGAGCGCGGCGGACTGGCTTGGTGATTCAAAGGGTTTATTGGAGATCGATAAGACGTTTGGCTGGACCCGATGAGAGAACGGCAGACGAGGACGTCTGCCGCGCACGGAATCTCGGAAGAGTAAAGCTTATGGGCATCTGCCGCCCACAAAAAGACGTTTGGCTGGACCCGATGAGAGAGCGGCAGACGAGGACGTCTGCCGCGCACGGAATACTTCTGAGACAGCCTCTGGACGTCTGCCGCCCAGACAACTGCGAGTCGTAGCTCATAACTTTCGTTTCCAGACTGTGCCTTTGGGTGTGTCCTCCAGGATGATACCCCTTTTGAGTAGCTGGTCACGGATTTGGTCGGCTTTGGCGAAATCCCTGCTTTTCCGTGCCTGGTCGCGCTCGTCGATTAAGGCCCGGATTTCATCATCGAGAACTTCGGCGGTTTTCGGCAACACCCCAATGACCGAATCAAACCGGTCGATTGCCTCGATCGCCCGGGCCGCATGGGCTGAGGAGAGTTTACCGTCCGCCATCCAGCGGTTGGTCTCCTTGACAAAGTTAAACACTTCACCGAGTGCCCCGGAGATATTCAAATCATCATCGAGGTTGCTTTCAAAACCAGCATAGGCCGTCTCTAGAACAGCGGCAAATTCCGGGTTATCAACTGTTCCCTCCACTGCCTGTAGATTGCGCCGGAAATCGGTTAGCCGTTCCACCGCCGCTTTCGCTGCTTCCAAACCGTCAAAAGTGAAATTCAACTGCTGGCGATAATGCGTGGCCAGGAGCAGATACCGCACGGCCACCGGGGAGTATCCTTTCGCTGTAATGTCGCGCAGGGTGTAGTAATTGCCCAACGATTTGGCCATCCTCTGCCCCTCGACGATTAAATGCGCGGAGTGCAGCCAATACTTCACAAACGGCTTGCCCGTGGCGCACTCCGACTGCGCGATCTCGTTCTCATGATGGGGGAAGATATTGTCCACGCCGCCGGTGTGGACGTCGAACGATTCACCGAGATATTTCATTGACATCGCCGAGCATTCGATATGCCACCCCGGCCGGCCCTTGCCCAGAGGCGTCTCCCAGGACACCGGACCGTCCGCCTCGTCCCACGCTTTCCACAGGGCGAAGTCGGAGGCACTGTCTTTTTCGTACTCGTCGGCGGAGACCCGCGCACCCACCTTTAATTCGTCAAGTTTCATACCCGACAGTGATCCGTACGCGGGAAAGGTGGAGATCTTAAAATAATACGAGCTGTCAGCTTGGTAGGCATGGCCCCGCTCGAGGAGTTTTTGCACGAGCTCGACCATCTCGCGGATATGCGCGGTAGCCTCGGGGTAATGTTCGGCGCGCTCGATCCCTAACGCATCCAAGTCCTCAAAGAAGGCTCTCTTATACGGAGCGGTGTATTGCTCGAGGCTGACCTTTTCTTTTTGCATGCCGCGGATGGTCTTGTCGTCAACATCGGTTAAGTTCATCACCTGGACGACCTCATACCCGCGGTATTTCAAATATCGGCGCAGGAGGTCCTCAAACATGTAAGTCCGGAAATTGCCAATATGCGCGAAATCATATACCGTCGGCCCGCAGGTATACATGCGCACCCGCCCCGGCCCCAACGGTCGGAACTCTTCTTTTTGCCGCGTCCGGGTATTGGTAAACCTCAGGGACATGCCTCCCCCCGTCGAGTTTGGTCAAGCGCAATGATTTGATCGTCCGGCTATCTGTCCTTAGTGAATCTAATCGACCGAATTCAATGACTCCAAAAACCGCTCGTCGAGTTTCTGTACGACCAACTTCAGAAGCTTGAGCACATTGTTATAGTCGGTGCGACACAATATCCCGTTGTGGCTGTGAATATACCGGATGGCCGGACCGAAGGTGACCGAGGGGACCCCCGTCCGGGACAACGAAATACGCGCACCGTCGGTAGCCCCGCGCGTCATGCTCGTTAAGTGGAAGGGGATTTTCGCTTTTTCGGCAGTCTCGATCACCAGACGCAGCATCCGCTCGTTGGGTATCATCCCGGCATCGTACACCAGCACGGTCGGCCCGGAGCCAAGTCTTTCTTCTTTGTCCTTGTCGAAGCCCGGTGTGTCCTGCGCAATGCCGACATCAACGATCAGGGCGATGTCGGGGTTAATGCCGTAGGCGGAGGTTTGCGCCCCACGCAGGCCGACCTCCTCCTGCACCGTTCCCACGCCAATCAATGTATTGGGATGGCCCTTCTTCGCCAGTGAACGAAAAAGGTCACAGATCAAAGCACAGGACACCCGGTTGTCGAACGCCTTGGCCAGGTACATCTTCTTATTGCCCATCACGGTAAAATCGGATTCCGGGGTGATGAAATCGCCCTTGCGGATACCCAGGCGCTTCTTGACGTCGAACCCCTTTTGGCAGCCGACGTCAATATACATTTTGTCCAAAGAAAGCACCTTTTTGCGCTTTTCATCGGGGAGAAGATGCGGCGGCGTGCAACCCACGACACCCAAGACCGAGGCCTTCCGGGCGTGGATTTTCACCCGTTGGCCCAAGACCACGTGACCCCACCATCCGCCCAGGGGCAGAAACCGGATGAACCCCCCCTTATCAATCTCCGAAACCATAAACCCGACTTCATCTAAATGCGCGGCGACGATCACCCGCGGTCGGTCCGAACGCCCCTTTCGCTCGGCGACCAGACTGCCCAGGCGGTCATAGGACAGCCGGGCATACTGCCTAAGATAGCGCTCCATCACCGAGCGCGCCGAACCCTCGTGCCCGGAAGTGCCGTGCGCGTCGGTAAAGTCCTTCAACATCTGCTCGGTAAAATCCACTGGACTTTTCCTCCCTCAGCCCGGGATCAACGATCTCGGGAATGTTATGGGCGTAGATAGTAATTGGCTGCTGGAGAAGAATCAATTGGCCTGGTCACTGCTGTCGGTTTCTCCCACAAAAAAAGCCCGGCGGCGGCGGGCTGCATCGTACGTTATTTCCGCCATTACAGTTTCAGAAGCTTTGGCAGACCTCCTACCCCTTCAATCTCCGGGCACGAAGTCAAACCGGATTCGTACGTTCGGTGCGGCCGGCGAACCAGCACGGCGGCAATCCCGGCCATCTGCGGCCCGAGGACATCCTCAAGCTGCCGATCGCCCGCGAAAACCACCTCCTCCGCCCGTAGCCCAAGCGTTTTAAGAGCCTTTAAGTAAATATCCCGGTGAGGCTTGCGTATGCCCACATCGGAGGAAAATACATACGTGTCAATATACTTCAGCAACCCGAAGCGGGCCAACTCGGCGCGGTGCACCTTGCTGGGAAAACAGGTGTTCGAGACAATACAGACACTCAGCCCGGACGCTTTCAGCCGGGAGAGAGCCGTTCGCGCGTCGGTATATGGCGTAACCCGCTGCGTTATTATGAGATAGTAATGCTCGAAAAACCCCTGCAACAGTTCCGCCGTCGGCGGAATCCGGAATGCCGTCAAAAGCGGTGCGGTGATCTCGTTGAACCGGAATTCTTTAAACTCGTTTACCGCCCGCTGACGAAACTTTTGCAGGATCTGCCGGAATCTTTCATAAAATGCGTCGTAATCCGGGGTCTTCGGCGAATTCTTCACCAAATAGTCGTAGGCGGACTTGAACGAAACCGGCACCAGATCCGAAAACGGTGTGTTTTCATACTCCAGGAGCGTGGAGCCGAGATCCATAAGTACGCCACGGCAATTCTTGACGATCTCAGCCGGTATAACTACCGACGGTTTTTCCATTCCCTCATCCCCTATCTTTCTCTTATAAAATAGCTTAAATGGCCCCAAAAGTCGAGCTATTTGTCATAATAAGACTACTCGGAGGTCATTTTATTGCCAGTTCACAGATCGTTTCTACCAGTTTGTCAAAGAATATTCCCGCCGCCGCTGCCGCCCTGGGCACAAGGCTGGTGGAGGTCATCCCCGGTAAGGTGTTGATTTCCAGGCAGTAAAACTCACCGTCTGAATTCAGACGAAAGTCCACGCGTCCATATCCTGAACAGCCGAGAGACCTAAACGCTTTTGTGGCAATAGATTGCAGCCTTTTCGTTTCTTCCGGTGATAAATGGGCCGGGCAAACATAGTTTGACTTTCCCGCAGTGTACTTGCATTCGTAATCGTAAACCCCGTGCTCGGGGATTATCTCTACCACCGGTAGCGCCTGATCACCAAGAATGCCAACCGTGACTTCCCGCCCGGGGATGTACTGCTCCAAAAGAACGCTTTGGCCGTGATGGAACGCCTCGGCCAGCGCGGGGGCGAATCCCTCCTCGGCCCTGACTACGGAAAGACCCACTGTCGAACCCTGTTTGTTCGGCTTCACCACAAATGGGGAGTCCAGGCGGTGAACCACCTCATCGTAGGCGGGCTTCTCGGCAGCATCGGAGTTGTGAGCGGCAGATGAGGACATTGACCCCTTCCTGGGCTTGTCGAGGGATATCCAATCCGGTGTCCGGATGCTCTCGCTTTTGAAGATCCTTTTGGCCAAACGCTTGTCCATGGCCAGGGCCGAGGCCGTAACCCCGGAGCCGGTATACGGCACTCCGGCCATGTCCAACAGTGCTTGAATGTGTCCATCTTCACCGTCTCCCCCGTGCAGAGCAAGGAAAACGACATCGATTGACGCGGTCTCGGGCAAAGATAGGGCGGAGACGACTTCGTTTGAAATGATGACCGCCCCGCCCGAAGATGGAGGCATGGTGGCAATTCCCTGCGGGATTAGTGGCCGGGTGGTATCCAGAAGCTTCCGGCCGCATGCCGTGTCAATCGCCAGAACTTCATGGCCCTGGCCGTGAAGGGCACTGATCACCGCCTGGCCACTGGCCAGGGATACGTCCCGCTCGGCGGAGGTGCCGCCGACTAACACCAGCACACGCATTTTGTTGGCGGACATTTGCCTTTTCGCCATTCGCTGCCTTACGCGGTTATCTTTTTTGTCGCCCCGGGCTTCGTTTTCTTATACAGCCAGACTGCGCAGGTTGTTGCCAGCAGAATGAGAATTCCCACCACCAGCCGGTTGTAAATGGCGACAAAGGTGGTGACCGCCTCCCAGTTGCGGCCGAAAAGCAGGCCGATACCGGCCAGGAGCGCGTTCCAGATAAGAATGGAAAGCGCCAGGTAACTCGCGGTAGTCAGCCGAGAAAGGCTCGCTACACCCGCCGCGACGGGCACCACCGACCGGATCCCCGGCAGAAAACGCGAAACCACAATCAGCCGGAATCCATATTGGGTGAACAAGCCGTCGATTCTATTGAGCACCCGCGGATTAAATACCCTGTGGTCGGCCTGGGAAAACCACCTTCGGCCTTTCCAGTGTCCCAACTCATACAGCGCCCACGCACCGGCCAGCCCTCCGGCAAGCGAAGCGGCAAAAACCACCGGCCAGCTTAAGGCGCCGCCCCCGGCGAGGACCATCCCGGAGAGGAACACCATATCGCCGGGAAAGGGCGGAAACAGCATTTCGGTGGCTGCGGCGACAAATAATATCCCGTAAACCCACAAATCGACGTGGGTTCCCAGAAAACGCAACACTTGATCCAGCGGGCCGAATACTGATTCCACTGTGCCGTTCCCGGATGACAGTCAAGGGGAAGTCTTGTCCAGCAGGGCGACGGCAAGGCAGGCGATTCCTTCACCGCGCCCAAGCCAACCCATCTTTTCGTTCGTCTTGCCCTTGATCGATATCTGTGAAGAGGAGATCTGCAAAAGCTCGGCAATAGCAGAGCGCATCTGCCCGATATACGGCGACAATTCCGGCTGTTCGGCAATCACTGTCGCATCAATGTTTTCGATAGAGTATCCGCTGGCTGATATTTTTTGGGCGATGGCGCGCAGAAGATCGCCGCTATTGGCGTCTTTCCAGCGGGGGTCGGTATCGGGAAAATGCGTCCCGATATCACCCAACGCGGCGGCACCCAACAGCGCGTCACCGATGGCATGCAGCAGGGCGTCGGCATCGGAGTGTCCGGCCAACCCGGAGGGAAATGGAACGTTTACCCCGCCCAAAACCAGCGGCCGTCCTGCGGTGAAGCGATGCGAGTCATAGCCGATGCCCGCTCTCATCCGGGCCAGTCCTTTTGTGCGGCAATGAGGGCCTGCGCCAGCAGAAGATCCTCGGGCAGGGTGATCTTGATGTTCGGAAATGTCGTTTGCACGGCACCGACCGTCAACCCCATGCGCTCGACCAAGACCGAGTCATCGGTTCCTTCAAAGCGCTCCTTCTGCGCTAACAGATGGGCCTGCCGAATGACGTCGGCGCGAAAAGCCTGTGGGGTTTTTGCCGTGGCTATCCCTTTGCGATCGACGGTCGATTCCACCGCGGCGCCGGAAAGGCGTTTGAGTGTTTCCCCAACCAGGGTAACGGGCACCGCAGCTTCATAGACATCGAGTGCGGCAACCAGGCGGTCGACAAGATCATCTTCAAAAAGCGGGCGAACGCCATCGTGAATGAGCATGACCTCCGTGTCCGGTGAGGTTTTTTCCAGTCCCCGGCGGACCGAGGCGGCGCGTGTTTTCCCACCGCTGACAATCGCCGTTACTTTCGTAAACTCCTTTTTGACCAGGGCCCGGGCTTTTGCCCGACGTGTGGAATCAACGACCAGCACGATTTCGTTGACCAAGGGGTGCCTTTCAAAGCGGGACAACGCCCAGTAGACAAGGGGCCGGCCGGCAAGGTCGCTCCATTGTTTGGGCACTCGGCTGCTGAACCGCTTTCCCTCCCCGGCGGCGATGACGAGTGCCGCAACCCGCCCGACACGTTTCTTTTTTCTTTTCACCGGCGGTCGACCTTTCCCAAATCACCCATCTTCAGAGGATTAACATACAATCACCGTAGCTGTAAAAGCGATAGTTTTTTTTGATTGCTTCAGCGTACGCGCCGAGGGCCATCTTGCGCTCGGCAAACGCACAGACCAGGACCAGAAGTGATGAACGCGGCAGATGGAAGTTGGTCAGTAGCGTGTCAGAGACCCGAAACCCAAAGGGCTCAGCGATAAACAGATCACTATCCCCGGCGGTTTTTTCCGGCCGGCCCCCCCGGCGATCCCAGGTCTCGACCGGTGAGGGGTTCCACCGAGCCAGAGTTTCCAATGCCCGCGTAACGGTCGTGCCTACGGCGACCACCCGCCGCCCGCCGCGGCGCGCCGCGGCGATGCGGTTGATTGTCCGCCGGGGAACGGAGATTCTCTCGTCCTCCAGTTTGTGTCTCTCTACAGTATCTGTCTTAATGGGACGAAAGCTTCCTTCGCCCACGTGCAGGGTCACCTCGGCGCTTCTAATCCCGGCCCTGGCCAGCCGGCCAAGGATGACTCGATCGAAATGCAGTCCGGCGGTCGGTGCGGCCACGGCGCCCGGTTTGCGGGCAAACATCGTCTGGTAGTCGCGGGCGTCCGACCTTTCGTCGGGCCGGGAGATATACGGCGGCAGGGGGGTATGGCCGTATTTCTCCAAAGCAGCTGCCACCGGGCCGTTACAGAGCGGACGCACCACCCGTTTGCCCGGACCCAGGTAGTCCTCGATGACCACAGAAAAAGCGCCCTGCCTGTCGATTTCTACCACCGTTCCCGGCCGGCAGCGCGCACTGGGCCGCACCAACGCCGCCCACCGGCGACGCGCGATCTTGCGCAGCAAAAAGACCTCGACTAATCCACCTGTTTGCGCTTTGCACCCCAGAAGGCGCGCGGGGATCACACGCGTATTGTTAAAAACCATGAGATCACCGCAAGCAAGAAACCCCGGCAAATCTTCGAAACGGGTATGAACAATCGACCCGTTACACCGATCCAGGACCAGCATGCGACATTTGCGCCTGATCCTGGCCGGGTATTGCGCGATCCGGCCGACAGGAAGATGATAGTCATACAGGTCGGTGCGCACCGGGAGCTACTTCTTAAGAAACAGGTTTAAAAGCAAGGTGAGCACGATGCTTAAAAGTAATGAGGAGCCAAGGGGAAAATAAAACGTGACGTTTTTCCTCTGAATATGAAAATCTCCGGGTAGCTGGCCCAGAAACGGGATTTTGTATGTGAACGTGGAGCAAAGTCCGGCCAAAACGAGGGCAATTCCCAAAATGATCAAAAAACGGCCCAAAACCTTCCCCTCCGCAGACATTGGCGCGGGCAATCAGAACATCTTTTGCTGTCTATCCTTCCGACCAGGGGTACAGCCGAGATGTTCGTACGCGCGCGCGGTGGCCGTGCGGCCACGGGGGGTGCGGTTGAGAAATCCTTCCATGATCAAGAACGGTTCGTATACTTCCTCGATTGTTTCCCCCTCTTCGCCGACCGCCACGGCCAGCGCATTGAGGCCGACTGGCCCACCGTTGAATTTCTCCACGACAACCGACAGGATTTTTTTGTCCATGTCGTCCAGGCCCACCTCATCTACGTTGAGTGCGGCCAGGGCCATCTCTGCGGTTTCGCGGTCGATTATGCCGGAGGCCCGGACCTGGGCGAAATCCCTCACCCGGCGCAACAGGCGGTTGGCCACGCGCGGCGTTCCCCGCGAACGGTGGGCGATTTCCGTCGCCCCCTCGTCGTCGATGTCGATCCGCAGAATCTTCGCCGAACGTTTGACGATCTGCAGCAAATCCTCACTGTTATAATAATCAAGCCGGCCGACCACACCGAACCGGGCGCGCAAAGGTGAGGTCAAGAGTCCCGCGCGGGTCGTGGCCCCGATCAGGGTAAACCGCTTCAGCGGCAGTTTGACCGAGCGAGCGCCGGGACCGCGATCGATCATGATATCCAAGCGGAAGTCCTCCATCGCCGGGTAAAGGAACTCTTCGACAACATGGTTTAAGCGGTGGATTTCGTCGATGAAGAGCACTTCCTTTTCATCCTGGTTGGTCAGAAGGCCAGCCAGGTCGGCGGCGCGTTCCAGAACCGGGCCGGAAGTGCACTTGATCGCCACTCCCATCTCATGCGCCATGATGTGTGCCAGAGTGGTCTTGCCCAGCCCGGGAGGACCGTAGAAAAGAGCGTGATCCAACGCTTCGCCGCGGCGCCGCGCCGCCTCGATAAAAACCTTGAGGTTTTCCTTAAGCTGGAATTGACCGACAAAATTATCGAAAGTAGTCGGCCGCACGGAAACTTCAACATCCAGATCGTCCGGCCGCAGGCCAGGGGCCGTCACGCGGGGATCTTCTTCCGGCCCTGTTCTTAATCCATGTTCCGTTTTCATCTTGATCAAATCTTAGTGCAATGCCTTAGAAGCAACTGTAACTACATGCGCAACGTGGTCTTGATTAACTCCTCAACGCTGGCGGACGCCCCCAGTTTCGATCTGGACTTGGCCAGTTTTGCCACCGCTTCGGCGCGGCTTAAACCAAGGGAGATCAGCGCTGCGATGACCTGCTCATCCTCGTGTGGAGCCGGCCCGGGTCCGTCTTTTCCTATTCCTACCTGAAGGGCGACGCCACGCATTTTTTCGGCCAACTCCAGAATCAAACGTGCTGCGGTCTTTTTGCCGATCCCGGAGATGACGGTCAGCGCAGCCTCATTGCGTTCGCGGACGGCGCGGCCGAAGTCCTCCACCGACATTCCGGACAGCACGGTTAAAGCCAGCCGCGGCCCGATGCCGGAAACCGAGACAAGGAGGTCAAATATTTCGCGTTCAACCGCGGTGGCAAAACCATACAACTGGTGAGCATCTTCCCGCACAACCAGGCGGGTTAAGATCAAGACCTTCTGACCATTATCGGGTAAGGCTTCGTACGTGGATAGGGGAATAAAGACTTCGTATCCCACTCCACCGACATCGATTACTGCCCCCACGGGAGTCTTCTCAATTACATTCCCGCGCAAAGACGTTATCATCGTGCCCCCGCTCTGAGCGGTGCAACTATACTGCGGCGCAACAGGTGACAGAGGGCAATCGCCGCGGCATCGGCAGCGTCTTCCGGGGTGAGAGCGTCGCGCAACCCAAGTATGTTCTGCACCATATATCCTACCTGCGATTTGGCCGCCTGGCCTCGGCCGGTGACCGCCTGTTTGACCACCCGGGCCGGGTATTCAAACACCGGCACACCTGCCTCGACTGCCGCCAGGAGCACCGCCGCCCGCGCCTGCCCGATGGTTAATGCCGCTTTCACATTCTTCCCGTAAAACGACCCCTCCAGGGCGGCCTCCGCGGGGCCAAACCGTCGGCAAAGGTCGGCGATACCCCGAAAGATATCGTACAGCCGCTCCCCGACCGCACCGTCCCGCCGCGGACGAATACACCCATACTCGACCAGGCGCCACCCAACCGAATTCGCGGTAATCACCGCCCAGCCGGTCGTGCCGATTCCCGGATCGACTCCCAGGATACACTCAGCAACCGCCCCATCGCCCGACAGACCTTTCGTCATCTCCCCCCCGCCAGACTCAAGCTATAATACATTAACCACGGTGTAAGGCAAAAGGCAATCATTTAAGTGTTCCCAAAAAAACGGACCGGGCGGTAAGTAACCGCCGGCCCGGGAGCAATTCTCGATCTCCAGCCGGATTGTCGGCTAAACAATTTACATCACGGTCATACCGTGTGGATTTACTCAGGTTCTCCTCACCCGGCCAGCTTCTCAATCAATTCATCGTCGATGTCGAAGTTGGCATAGACCTTCTGAACGTCGTCGTGGTCTTCCAGGGCTTCCATCAACTTAAGCATCTGTCCCGCCTGCTTTTCCTCCAGTTTGACCGTGGACTGCGGAATCATGGCTACCTCGGCCGAGGCGATTGCTACCCCAGCTTTCTCGACAGCCGCACGGATATTCTCCAGATCACCCGGCTCGGTGTAAATGTCGTATGTCGTGCCCTCCCGTTTGACATCGGTGGCCCCGGCATCCAGCGCGGTTAACATCAGGGAATCTTCATCGACTCCCACGGCCTCCACCTGGATGAACCCCTGCTTGGTGAACATCCAGTTGACACACCCGGCCTCGCCCATGTTCCCGTTGAACCTGGAGAGGATGTGCCTGATCTCGGCCACCGCGCGGTTCTTGTTGTCGGTTAAAGCCTCGATGAGTATGGCTGCCCCGCCCGGGCCGTAGGCTTCGTATGCGGCCTGTTCGTAGGTCACCCCCGGCAGTTCACCGGTGCCCTTTTGAATGGCTTTCTTGATATTGTCGGCGGGCATGTTGGCGGCGCGGGCCGCGGCAATTGCGGTACGCAACCGCGCGTTACCCACCGGGTCTCCCCCGCCCTCACGGGCCGCCACGGTTATCTCGCGAATCAGCTTGGTGAAGATCTTGCCCCGCTGGGCATCCACCTTACCCTTTTTGTGCTTTATACTCGACCACTTGCTGTGACCGGACATTGGCCACCTCCAGCGCGGTTTTCGTTCATGTCAAAGGGAGAATATACAGGTATGGTGCACCCTTTGCAACAGCATGTCCGTTTTTCGGAGTAAGATCAGCCGGGCATCTCGCTCTCATTACTTGACGGCTCGAAACACCATCCCACGTGCTCAAATCAGCCTCCAAAGAAAAAGACCAGCCCTCCACGTATTTCCCACCATTGGAAATCCGATTTGATGGTGTCCTCTTGGGGAGGACCATCGGTGTGTGCAAATACTGTCGTGGTTGATACTCCCTCGGAAAAAAGAAGATGGTATATAATATCGGCGAAAAATACCGCTGATCGCTCTGTCTGTGTTGCGATCCCAGTCTGCAAAAAGACACCGGTGATGTTGCCACTCTCGGCAGTGATCCGCAGGGGCAGGGGCTCGGACAACGTCTCCGCTTGGGGTCCGGGACCATAAAAAGCCCAGGACTCCACCTTGATTTTCCCCCGTTCGAACCCGCCTCCAAACGTGGGGGAAATATGTCTGCGCGCCCAAGGGATTACCCGCATTCCAAACCTGATAGCCCGCATCCTGATCCGACTTTCCGGGGTCGCAATTTGAACCTGCTGATCCTGCTCGTCGTAAAATACTGAAACTGGCACATCGTTGCCAAATTCGCTTTCGGAGTAGCCGAGGGTAATGACGAAATCAGGATTCAAACCCCAGCCGGATTCGCGATCACTGCCGAAACGAAACCGCCAGGCCACCCCACCGCCGAAGGAGTGCCCGGCCTCCGCCCCCGACTTGGGGGGATCACGATTGATATCTGTCCGGCCGAACTCTCCGGTCGGTAGTGTTCCGCCACCGTAAGCGGTAAAACCGATCTGTGCGCGGCAAGCAGTCCCCGGCTGCAGCAGAGCAGACAGGATGACGACGGCAACTCCCGCTATTGACGATTTTGGCCTCATCCACCTCTCTCCTGCCGCCGACGTGACCGCACGAAATCCGGATAGAACAGCCAAGCCTCCCCTTTGGCTCGGCCCCCCTTGCCTAAAGGGCATCAACTCTCGGCGTCGGCCTTTTGTTTTTTCGCTTCTTCGATGACCTTCGCTGAAATATCGCGGGGGACTTCCTCATAGTGCGAGAACTTCAGCTTGTGCACCCCGCGGCCCTGGGTCAAGGAGCGCAAGATCACCGAGTATTTGTATAACTCGGCCAGCGGCACATGCGCCTTGACGATCTGCCACCGCCCCTGTGGATCCATTCCCTGAATCTTCCCGCGCTTGGAGGAAAGATCACCCATCACATCGCCGGTGCATTCATCGGGGACCTTGGCCTCAATTTCGTAAATCGGCTCGAGCAAAGTCGGGTTGCTCTTTAAAAAAGCATCCTTGAACGCCATCGACCCGGCGACCTTGAAGGCGATATCGGAGGAGTCGACATCGTGGTATGAACCGTAAAACAGCTCGACCTGCACGTCGACCACCGGATGGCCGGAGAGTCCCCCCTCCCGCATGGCCTCGATAATCCCCTTTTCCACCGAAGGAATGAACTTCGAGGGAATGACACCTCCGACAATAGAGTTGACAAACTCGAAGTTGCCACCACGCGGCAACGGTTTTAGCCGAATACGTACATCACCGTACTGCCCGCGTCCACCGGTCTGCTTTCTATACTTGGTCTGTACTTCGGCTTTGCCCTTGATCGTCTCGCGGTAGGGAATGCGCGGCTTTTCCAGCTCGACCTCCACCCCGAAACGCTTTTTGAGCTTGCTGATCATCACGTCAAGGTGCATTTCGCCCTGGCCATACAGGATGGTTTGCCGCAAGTCGGAGAAAACCTTGTGCGAGAAGGTGGGATCTTCCTCGTGCAGCCGGGACAGTCCGGTGGCCACTTTATCCTCGTCCCCCTTGGACTTCGCCCGCGCCGCCATCTCAAAGATCGGGTCCGGGAAGGCGACCGGATCCAGGACGACCGGCGATTTTTTCTCGCACAGTGTATCGCCGGTGTGCGTATTTTTCAATTTCACCGCGGCACCGATATCGCCAAGGTTCAAGGCGCCGATTTCGCTGCGGCTTTTCCCGTTCATGGAAAAAATCTGGGCGATACGCTCGTTCTCTTCACGCGTGGCGTTATACGCTTCCATTCCCGAGGTCATCCTCCCGGAGAAGACGCGGAAAAAGGAGAGCTCACCCATGTGCGGTTCGGAGACTGTCTTATAGGTAAAAGCGCACAGCGGCGCATGCTCGGAGATCGCACACTCAACGGTATCTTCCCTACCGGGCCTTTTGCCGACAACTGCGGGGCGATCTTTCGGTGAGGGGAAAAAGTCGCCGGCGAAATCCAGGAGACTGGAAATACCGATGTTTTTGTCCGCGGACCCGGCAAAGACGGGAAAGATTGTTCCCGCCGCGATGCCCTTTTTCAGGCCGTCTTTGATTTCCTCTTCACTAAGCCCATCGGCGTCGAAATATTTCTCCAAAAGGGTGTCGTCGGCCTCGGCCGCGGCCTCCATCAACAACCGCCGGGCCTCATCCACTGCCGGTTGAATGTCGGCGGGAACGTCCATCTCGGTCATCTTGCCCTTGGGGTCAAACTTATAGCCTTTCATTCTAACCAGATCGACGATGCCGGAAAACTCCGCCCCCTCCCCAATAGGCCAAAAGACGGGAATGGCGCGATCCGAAAAGGTCTCTTTGAGCTGGTCGAGGCATTTTTGGAAATTGGCGTGTTCTTTTTCCATTTTATTGATGAAAAACGCCCGGGGAAGCTGGTGATCTTTAACCGACTCATGGACCTGCTCGGTGCCGACTTCAATCCCGGCGGGGGCGGAAAGCAACACCAGTGCGAGATCCACGACGCGCAGCGCGCCGTGGACTTCTCCGGCAAAATCCGCGTATCCGGGAGTATCGATGACGTTGATTTTCCTGTTCTTCCACTCCGCATGCACGAGGGCTAAAGAAATCGACACCTTGCGTTGAATCTCCTCGTCAGTGTAATCCGAGACGGTGGTACCGTCATCGGTTTTCCCCAGGCGGTTGGTCATCCCGGCGGTATACAAGATGGCCTCGGCCAACGAGGTCTTTCCCACTCCACCGTGCCCGAACAACCCGATATTGCGAATGCTTTCGGTGGCGAACTCTTTCACCAGCTACTCCTTTTTTACAAACCCCCAAATTGACCGACACAGAATTCAAAAGTTGCACGATAACATAATTTCCCCCCAAGTCAATAACTCATCTTTGACCCTCCGCGCGGCCGAAATCCAGCGGGTGGCTCGCCTTCCCACGCGGAGCAAAACGCAACCCAGAAACCCGACACTTAGACTCCCGATTATTCATTTCAAATGATGTAACCGTGGCCTATCCTCGGCAATGTTCAATGGCGGCAGCTTCTTGGCGTCAGGCAGACGAGACCCCCGATCCATGATTGCCTCCGCCTAGAGGATCTGGTCAGCGCGCAGTTTTTCGAACAGTTGGGCCGCGACCTCATCGGGTTCACCTTGCAGAATCTCCCCCGGCTTGCGCGGGGGAAGCGGCGCGGACTTCATCACCCCGGTCGGCGAGTTCGCCCCCAGATGCAAGGTATCCAACCCCAGGTCCGCCGCCGAGAACGTGGTGATCGGGGCCTTCCTGGCTCTCATCTTCCCTTTAAGTGAGGGCAGGCGCGGCTCGTTGATTCCCTTGACGACGGAAATCACGCCAGGCAGCGGGATTTGACAGACGTCATACCCGTCTTCGGTCATCCGCTCAACTTGGGCCGTTTTGTCGGTCAACTCGACGAACTTGCGCACAAAAAGCACCTGCGGCCAATTCAAGCGGCCGGCCACATAGCCCGGGACCGATGACGCATCGGTGTCGATTGCATTTTTCCCAAACAAAACAAGCGATGTATTCTCCAGCTTGCCAATCCCGGCGGCGAGGATGGTGGCCGTCGCCGCGGCGTCCGAGCCGGCAAAACCCGGGTCCAGAAGATGCACTGCCTCGTCGGCTCCCAGGGCCAGCGCCGCCCGCAAGGCAGCCGCAAATTCCTCCGGCCCGGTGGTCATCACCGTGACTGTGCCCCCGCGCTTTTCCTTAATCCGCAGGGCTTCTTCAATAGCATACTCATCAAACGGGTTGACCATCGCGGAGTCTTGGGGAATGATGACCTTCCCCGAGTCGGGATCCACGCGTACGCGCTCGATTTCCGGTACCTGCTTTATGCACACGACAAGGTTCACGTTTTCCCCCTGTCTCACTTTTATGTTCTGCAGGACAATTATAGGCCATTGACCAGGAGAAGCCAACCAATTTCCTGACTCAAATTCAGTGCATGAGTTCCGGCGGTTGCCGAGGTCAATAATCTCGACCGAAGAGAAAGGCGGTGCCGACAGGCAAAGGACGGTCTCGGATTGCTATGGCGAATCGCGGGGGCGCACAGCCGTGCGCCCCCTGGAATGCAACAGCGTTATCTTCTTAGCCTGAGTTTGAGCAGCAGCCAGGGACGGAGAATCGACCACCAGCCGACAAGCGGTTTGATCTTGGAGTAGTTCTTCTGCTCGGGCGGGTAGATCATCGAGACGGGTACTTCCTTGACCCGGAACCCCAAGGTGAGCGCCTTGTAGTGAATGTAGGATTCCAGTTCGTATTTGGCGAGCCAATCCTGCCAGATATCGATTTTGGGGTGATCGAGAAGGGAGAGTTTCCAGGCGCGAAAGCCGCAGCTGGCATCCGTCCCGTTAAATCCCGTCATCATGTTAACAAACTTTGTATAGGCCTTGAGCATCCACCTGCGTTTGCCAGGGAGATTATCGCCACGCCCCCCGGGCAAAAACCGGGAGCCCTGGACGTAATCGCACTCCCCCTGCAAAATCGGCGCGACGACTACGGGGACGTCTTCGGGCAACATCTTTCCGTTCCCCGCCAGCAAGGCCACAATATCGTATCCGTTTTCCCGGGCGTATTTCAACGCCGAACGAATGGTCTCGCCGATTCCCAGGTTGCGCGGATGACGAATCACCGGAAAATCGAAGTCCTTCACGACCTCGTTAAAGTGATCGGTTGAACCATCATTGACGATGACGACATCATAATCTCTCTCTTCGGGGATCATTTCCAGGACCTTGCGAAACTTGTCCGCCTCGTTGTAGACGTTGAATTCCACCAGCACGCGCATGATGCTCGGCCTCAATAACTCATCTTAACCCAGCGATGGCTGTTTTCTTCCAGCCAGGCCAATTCTTGGGCCAGGCCTTGCTTTAACGTCATCTCCGGCTGCCAGCCCAAAAGCTTTTGCGCTTTTCCAGGTGCCAGGACCATTTGCTGCAACTCCGAAGGCAGCCGCTGCCGGCCGTCGACCAGCGCCGAGCGCCCCCCGACTTCCACATCCTCAGTCAGAATCTCTATATCAGCGCCGGCCGCCTCGCGGCATTCCTGGGCAAGCTCCCGGATAGTGGTGGCAATCCCCGTCGAGGCATTGAAAACCAGGTTGTCCGCGGCAGGTTTGACAAAACACAGATTATGCAAGCGCACCACGTCACCGACATAGACAAAATCCCGCTCCTGGTTCCCCTCGCCAAACACGACAGGTGGCATGCCACGAAGAATGCGCTTTAAGAAAATGGTCAGCACGCGCCCATACCATTCCCGCGGACCGTACACGATGCTGTAGCGAAAACTTACCGTGGGAAAGCCATACATTTCAGAGAATATCCGGCAGTATTTTTCCGCCGCCAGCTTTGCCGCGCCGTACGACCAGTTGGGGTTGGTTGGGTGATTGTCCTCATCCGACGGTGTGTACTCGGCCTGGCCATAGACGCACGCCGACGACGCGTTGAGGAACTTCTCTACTCCCACTTTGACGGCGGCGGCAAGGACATTGAGGGTGCCGATCGTGTTGGTCGTCAAATCATCGATCGGATCATCCATGCAGTGAGTGATTTCCAGTTGTGCCGCCTGATGTGACACCCAGTCCGGCTTGAACTCGCGCATGGCCCTGGCCAGCCGTTCGGCATCACGGACATCCCCTTTAACCATTCGGACTTCAGCCTCTACCTGCTTGAGGTTTTCGGCCAGGCCCGAGGAAAAATCATCAAAAACAAGCACCGTTGCCCCACCCTGCACCAGGCCTTCAACAATGTGGGAACCGATAAAGCCGGCACCCCCGGTGACAAAGACCCTCTTGCCGCTGAAGTCCAAGGTCCCTCCGCGTCAGTGCAGTTTCGGAATGTCCATCTTGTTTTCGCTGGCGTCGACAAATACCTCTTCCCAGTACCGCATCATGAAAATGCCCCTTTCATATTGCCCGATCCGTGGTTCGATTTTTTCACCGAGCACCATTTTGGCCAAAAGCAGGGGACTGTTCAGTCCGGCAGCAAGGGTCAAGGCCAACGTTCCGGAAAAACGGGGATTAATCTCGAAGAATGCCAGCCCCCGGCCGGTGCGGAAACACTGGATGTTTGACGGTCCAATGATCCCTGCCGCTTCGACAATTTGTTGCGCGGCGGCAATCATCTCCGGTTCATCAACGGTGATCCCCTTGTAGGAAACGCCCGACTTTGTCTCGATGCGCTGCCGGGGAACGGCGCCGATCATTCGCGCATCGAAATCGGAAAGAGTGTCAATCGTGTATTCGTCTCCGCTGACATGCTCAAAGATAAGCAGGTCATCGACCAACCGGTAATAATGTTCCAGATCGGCAAGCGAATCGACGCGAAAAGTATCCAGAGAGGCCCGACCCAAACGCGGCTTCAAGAACAAAGGAAAGATGTCTCCACTCGCTTGCACCACCTCGTCGTGACTATACAGTCGCGGCGTGAGAATATTGTTCGCCGTAAAAAATGCGTAGGTCTCTCGTTTGTCGTTAGCGATGCGGATTGTTTCCGGGGAGGAGATGCACACGCGGCAGCCGATTTCTTCGAAGCGCGCAGTGTTTTGGGCTATCTTGTCGAATTCATAATCGACGATGGGAACGACAAGCTGCACTTTCTCTCGTGCGCAAATATCCAAAAGAGCGTCAAGAAAGTCGGGGTCCTTGGCCAGGGGGACCGTGGCAAAAGCGTCGGAAAAATACCGGCCGGCCGATCTGGGGTTGGGATCAACGGTAACGATTTTCACGTTGAGTTCGCTCTGGCGGCGCAGACCCTTAATGACCGATTGACAGGTGACGGTCCCGGAGCCGGTGATCAATACACAAATCGATTTGTCCATCGTGTTCTCGCATTGTTTCGCTGGTGAAAACCCAAAATTCGGTAACCGCCTGGCCTTACTCCAGGGTGACCGTTTTCCCGTTATCAGCCAACGACTGGTTGGCCGCCGCCAAAACCTGTACTACGCGGTAGCCGGCCTGCCCGTCGGTGAGCGGCGCGCGGTTTTGTGTAATCGAGTCCAGAAACTCACGGGACATCAAGCGCAGCGCCTCGGTCCCATCGATCTTGGGTGCGGTCATATCGCCGACCCGATATTCGACCAAGATCTTGCGGACGGCTTCTTCATCGGCGATGAACTCGACGCCCTTGTCGTACACTTTGATTTTTTCCGAGGGTTCCATATCGTCATAGACGACCATACGCTTGGTGCCCCCGATCAGCGTGGTGCGTACCTTGACCGGGGCAAGCCAGTTGACATGGAAATGGGCGATGGCGTTCGAGGTGAAGACCACGGTCAGATAGGCGATATCCTCCACGGAAGAACCGAAATGCCGCCGGCCGACTGCCGACACACCCGCCGCGCGTTCGCTCATCAGATAGTCCATGATGGAGACGTCGTGCGGGGCCAGATCCCAGATGACATTGACATCATGCTGGAAAAGCCCCAGGTTGACGCGAACGGAATCGAAGTACAAAATGTCGCCGACCGTTCCGGCATCGACCAGCTCTTTGACCTTGCGCACCGCACCAGTGTAAACAAACGTGTGATCCACCATCAGCCGCCGGTTATTCTTTTCGGCCAGCTCAATAAGCGTGAGGGCTTCGGCGGGTGAGGCGGTCATCGGTTTTTCCAGCAGGACGTGCCGGCCCGCGGCCAGCGCCCGCCGGGCCAGGTCGAAATGAGTCCCTACCGGAGTGGCAATCACCACCGCATCGACCCGGGTGTCGTTTAACAACGCGTTGCCGTCGGCGACGGTATCAATGCCCGGGTAATGCGCGGCAATAAACTCCCGGCGGTCGGCTTTGGCGTCGGCAACGATAACAACCTTACAGTCCGGCTGCGCGTTGAAATTTCGTACCAGATTTGGCCCCCAGTATCCCGCTCCGATAACGCCAACGTTGATCATGGCCACCTCGAATCAGAAATAAACATAATGCCGGGGAACGATCATCCCCATAATCAGAATTCGGTAATCTCCGGTCTGCAGTCCAGGCAGAATGGAAAGATCATATGCGTCACTTGTTTTATCCTCGATGCGCCGATTCTCAGCCCCGATCAGCTCGCGGGGCACTACCTCCCAGATCCGCGGATCGTCCTCTTCGTAAAGCCGTTCCACAGAGGAATTAAATACCGTTGGCCCCACCCAATCTTGCCAGTCGTCAGGACGATACTCGCCGTAGACCCGAACATGATTTTTCTGTAGGTCGCCCCCGGTAACCGAGAGACGTACGACAAGCTCGTCATCTTCCATCAAGGCGGCAAGGTTGTCCTTGGCCAGACCGAAGGTCACCCAATGCCGGACCTGCTCGCGTTTTATTCCGTAAGCTTCCAGGAACGGCCGGTAAGAAGGCTTGGGGTAAAAACTCCGAGAATATGTCCCTCCGGGAAACGAGTAAATCGTTGTATCCAATTGCATGTGCAGCGTGAAGTCCTCCCCTCCGCCGGATTGGATGTCCATAAGTACGAACACCTTCTGAAATTTTCCCCAGTCATAGCCCGGAGGAAAATGGATGACCCGCTCGACAGCGTGCGAGTCATCAGACAATGACGTCCACCATTCCGCCCAGTGCTCGCGGGGCAGCGATTTCACGCACAATATCACCTGTCCCGCCAGCAATACAACACCAAAAAGCCATAGCGTCCGCCGTGACCCACCCAGAAGGCCGCAAACCAAAATCAAATCCCCGGCCAGAACCACGGCGCGGATCGCCACCACCAGAAAATTGGCGACATCCGGGGACAACGATCCCCAGACCCCGAGGATTTGGCCGACGGACAGCCAACTCCAAGCAAGATATGTTACCAGAGCCGCCAAACCAAAGGCTACCCCGCGAGAAAATGACAGCCGGCGGGCAAATCGGTTACGCAACACCTCCAGCCCGACCGCCGCCGATCCGATCAGCAGGGGCATCGCAACAAGAGCATAGCGCGTCACCGAATGCCACAGAGTATGCACGACAGAGACGTCGGCGATCAAGGCCAGCGCAAAAAGTGCAGCGTAGCGGGATTTGCGGGCCGGCCAGAAAAACAGGCCGACGATTCCGATCAGGATCAACAAACGGTGAAACCAAACTTGGGCCGGGACGCCGACTAAAAGCGGGATACGATAATCGTTGTAGGAACGGCTCCACAGCCGATAGAACTTCTCGACGTACAGCAAGAAATATTCGCCGGGATGCGAGAGGACCTCTCGCCCCACCGGGTAGGTCCAAAAATCCTGGCGCGCCACGTCCAGGTCGTATCCGCGGTTAGCCAGCACGTTGGAGGAGCGGAAATTCGCCGAACTGCGCTGGGGATCGCGTACATTCGGCTGGCCGTAATTAATCCAGATTAAAATCACCCAGGGCAGAGTCAAAAGCAGGTATCCGGCTGCAGTCCATGCCATGCGCTTCCATACGAGCCCCCACTTTTGCCAACAGAGCAGGACAATCGCCAGGCCAAAAAAAGCAATCGTCACCGATGAACCCGCCCTGGTCAAAAGCAAGAGTGCAAGAGCCAGGCCCGCGCCAAAAAACCGCCGTGGCCGGTCATGGCACACGGCAGAGACAGCCAGGGCTACCGCCAGAAGGGCGAGGCAGGCCGACGCTGTCTCCAAGGTCAGTTCACCGCACTTAATGATCAACCCCGGGTATACAGCAAACAGTGCCGCACCGATCAGGGTGGCGGCCCGGCCGGCGGTCATGCTCAGAATCCAAAAAAGCAACACGCAGGAAATCGTGTCAAATACCACATTGGCCACCCGCGCGGCAGCGAAATCGTTGGCCCAATCAGGCCAGAAGAGCAGACCCAATAGGGCAGGATACACCGGCCCTGAGAAAAAAACACTCTCCAAGGCCTCATTGAAACTGGGCGGATCGTAATACAGCCAGCGGACTGTCTCGCCGCGCAGCCGGTCGGCGTATACCAGGTCATAGCTGATGTTTTCGCGGGCTTTCTTGTCAAACAACAGCGACGGATGGGCCAGCGCCACCGGCAAGGCCAGGGCACAGGAAACATAAATGCGGGCGTCGAACTGCACCGGCGTCGGGGCATCACTCAGCACAAAGAATAAGCGCAGGACAAAGCAAAGAAGAACAATCCAGAAAATGGGCCGTCTGACCTGATCTCGGGCAAAAGCTGCCAGACTCTGCAAAAGAGGCATCCGCATGGGTCTTCGGGCCTTCAGTGAGTGATATCAGGCTTCGGGGCAGGTGGACCCGGAACGTCGCCGGAGTTCTCCGCCTCGACCTCGATCCTTCCGCCCTCGGTCTTGAATCTGAGGTGTTCGGTTTTCAGATGATAGAACCCCAGGAGGGTGATCGGGACGTACTGGGCGGCGTGCATGACGATCGCGATTGCCGCCGCCTCCCCGACAAAACGTCCGGGTGGGAGATCAAGGTATGCTTTTAGCGCCAGTATGCAGCCGGCATGGAAGACCCCGAAATACCCCGGAGTCGAAGGCAGGGTGATCGCCAGCGACACCACAACCAGGACAACGAACGAAGCTTCCAGCGGCAAATAATGGCCGCTGTTTGTGGGATCGAGGCCGTAGCCGAAGGCAAGAAAGATGAGGTAATTGGACAGGGCCATAATCGTCCAGAGAACCAGCGAGGAGACGATGATGCCGACCGTGGTCTTGAAACTCGGCGCCAGGGTGAGTCCCCGCGCAAATTTCACCGCGATCTCCCGGGCCGGAGTGCGGATCCGCTCGGGTAACCAGTGCGTCAGGCGGGCCAGCCAGCCGAGGGTCGCCTCCGTCCTGCGCTGCAACAAGATCAACAAGATCAACAGCCCTACGTTGATCCCCAGGAAAATATACCCGAACGACTTAATGGCCGCCGCCTCCGTGGTGGTCGCCGCCCGGGAAAACAAGAACACGATCCACAGCATCAACAATAGCGTGAAAGAATCGTAAATGCGTTCCACGATGATCGTCCCGAACAACGCCGAGCGGGAGATTCCCGTGCGCACCCCAAGGGAGTACGCCCGCACCGCCTCGCCCAGCCGGGCGGGCAGGATGTTGTTGGCCATGAAGCCGATCATCGTGGAAGCATAAAGACGGGAGAACGATATCCTACCCAAGGGGGTGACGATCAACCGCCAGCGCCAGGCCCGCAGGAGCATACTCAAAATGACGACCGCCACAAAGGGGATCAAGTACCAGTAATCGGCACGCTTAAGCGCCGCCCACAACTGGCCGTAGTCGATCACCAAAAGCATCAAGACCAGGATGACCAGTGAAATGACCGCGCCGATGATCGCCTTTTTCTTCACGATGGTGCGCCCTTGTCTGATTGCCCGGCTACAATGCGCTCGATTAAGGATTCCGTTTGGCGAGCGGCCTCGCGCCAGTGAAACGACGCGGCCCACTCCACACCGCCCGCGGACAGGCTTTCCCACCGGGTTCCGCCGGTAAGGACGTGCGCGAGTTTTTCGGTCAGGCAGTCAATATCGCCGTACGGGTACAAAAACCCGGTCCTGCCGTCCCGGACGGAGTCGCGCAACCCGGGCACATCGGCGGCAATGACCGGCAGCCCGCAAGCATTGGCCTCGATGGTGGTCAATCCCCAGCCCTCTTTCAGTGAGGCACAAACCGCCACGTGCGCGCGGCGCAGGTAGGTTAGCTTGGTGGCTTGATCGACGAACCCGGTAAACGTTACCCGGGATTTGATCCCCAACCGGAGGGCAATCTTCTCCAAACGTGGCCGGTCGTCACCCCGCCCCACGACCACGATCCGCCAGTCCCCAACCGTTTCGGGCAAGCGGGCCGCCGCCCGCAGGATATGATCGATGCTCTTGTATTTCTTGAGCCGCCCCAGGTAGACAATGGTGGGGTTCTCCAAACGCGGAACGCCCAAATCAGGGGAATACTGCTGGTGGTCGATCCCACAGTGAATGACCGAGATGCGGCCGGGTTCGATCCCGCGCCGGACCAAGTCCGACCTCGTGCTCTCGGAGATGACCATCCAGCGGCACTTCTTATACAACAAGCGCACCGGCTTTTCCATCAGGTAGATATAGGAAGCCAGGAGGAAATTGATCTCATGAAACACGGTAGTGGCAAAGAGGTGCGGCACGACAGCCAAAACGGGTGTTTTGGTGAATAAGGGCAGATAAAACGGTATCTTATTAATATCCTCGATGACGATATCGAACTTTTCAGCGGCCATCAGACGCCTGGCGTGAAAAGGGGCGACCCAGTTGAAGTTCATCCGCCGGCCGCGGCGCACGACCCGCAACTTATCGTAATTTTCCTCGGGTGCACCGGAGTCGAAACCCGAACAGAGCAACGTTACATCATGTCCCGACTTCGCCAGACGGGAGAGTATTTCGTGCAAATGGACCTCGGCCCCACCGGAAAGGGGATTCTTTAGATCCTGCCAGTTGACCGCCAGAATTCGAAAACCCAAAGAAGATTTATCCTCCCTCATGATCCCCGGCCCTCGAGGCGGAATCTGCTTCGCGCGGCCTGCGCGACGAGCCGGAATCGGATGCTGCTGGCCCGGCAGTATCAAGTACTTGATCTGGCGGCTGCAAATCCACCTCCAGCACGCCGAGCTGCCTTTCGAGCTCGCTGAACATGCGTGCAGACTGGGTATCGGCGGGATTGTTTTCCACCCACTCGTTGAGCACATGAAAAAGTGTATCGTAGTTTCGGTCCTGATGGTAGGAGCGGATCAGTGTCTTAAACGCGTTCGCGTTGTGCGGAGCGGCGCCAAGCACGCGCCGGAGCATGGCCTGCCCCCCACTACGGTTGCCCAGCCGTTCATAGCTGGAAAAGACGCCGGGGACGATCTGATCCAAATCGGCGTCGGAGGCGAGTGCCTTTTCCATCAGCCCCTCGAGGCGGTCGGCTTTTTTCATGTCCACGGCCAGCTGGGCCATGTAGACGTAAGGCTGCCACTCGCCGGGCAGGATTTCGATCGCCTTGAGCACTTCCCGCTCCGCGGCGTCATAGTCACCGGCCTTGCGCCGCGCGTCGGCGATAAACAAAAAACCGGACGCGTAATTGGAAATCAGCCGCCGATCACTCTCCGTTTTATGTACCCGCGGATCGTTAATCGAACGGAAGCGGAAAACATTCCAGAATTTTTCATGCATCAGGTCGGCATCAACCATATCCTTCCCCGTCTCGGCAACCAGGCGGTAGCCCATCCCGATCATCTTTAGATGCTCTTCGATACTCTGCTTGGCGTAGCGCCGGTTCGATTCGGGCACGGTAATGGCGAAATTGACCGGCAGCTTCCAGCGGTTGGTGTTTATGATATCGTCGATCATCCGGTCCTGCAGGCGGTAAAGCTCGCCCTCCGGGGTCATCACGTGCGCCAGCCGATCGATTTGCTCATCGGTATACGAGATCGGCACTCCGAGTTTGTCTTTCAATTGCTTGATGTACCAGTGCGTGTTAATCAGGCTTAAATTCGTCACCTTAACGTCGCGGCGGATCCCATACACCTCCTGCAAGCACCACACGGGGAAGGTGTCGTTATCGCCGTTGGTGAACAAAATCGCGTTCTCGTCAGCCGACTGCAGAATGTTGTACGCGTAATCGTACGGGATATAGTCCGCCGACTTATCGTTTTGGTGGTAGTTAACTGCCAGGGTCCGCAGCGGGAGAAAAGCCAAAACCCCGCCGAGTCCCAGGGCGAGATAGCGCAGCGGCCGGGGCGTTTTCACCTCCTCCACCGCGGAACCCATAAAACTGATCAGCGCGGCCACTCCCAGACCCATAGCCGCCCCAAACAAAATAAAGGCGGGAGTAAAGAAATAATCACGGTCACGGACTTCGAGGTAGGCATCCTGTCTGCTGGGATTGTATCTCGTCCCATCAGCGAAATTCATATACCAGACCAGCCCCACCGAGGACAGGAAGAATAAAAGGAAAATCACCAACCCTCGCTTCCACTTGTGCCGGATCAAGGTGACCAAGCCAAAAAGCCCCAGGGCGAAAAACACAAAAAAGGCATTATCGTTGTATCCATACTGCCGATCGAAAAACCCCCAGAAGCCCATGCGCCGGTGTTGGCCAAACTGGTTGGACCATTCCCCGCGCCGGGTGAGCGCACGCTCGAACATGCTCTGCCGCCCATATTGTTTGCGTTCCAGAAAACTCTTGAATGCCTGCCAGGTTTCCGGGTCATTTTCATCGATTGCCGGGTCGTATGCCGAACGCATGGGAATGTACACCTGAACGGTATAACCCAGAAGTGCGGCCAAAATAATACCATGCACCAGCATCCAGGACCGGCGCCAGGGGACCACTCGAAAAATGAACAGCAAGGTCACCGAGGAGACAAACACCGAAAGAAAGACCGGCCACGGCTGGCCGATCACTGCGGCCCAGATAACCCCGACGGCAGCAAAGGCAATCGGCAGCACAATCCAGCCCCGTTGCATCGCCGGCCAGTAATGTCCGCAGGTGACAACCAACAGCCAGAGGGTGACCGGCCACAGAAACATGTCCACGTTGTGCATGACCAGGAAAATGACGATGCCGGTCACCCAGAAGCGCCAGTCAGAACGCAGTCTCCGCGAGGCCAAAATCACCAGCAGGAAAATCGGCGGCATCGCCAAAAAGACGGTCATGTGAATTCCAACGGATAAAAGGGCAAGATAGGATATGGCAATGAGGTATTTATCCGAGCGTTGATCATCGCGGCGCTCGAACCAGACCAGGACGAGCCAGATTAACGCCATAAACAAAAACATCGAAGCGCCATAGACTTCCGCCTCCACCGAGTTGCCCCAATTGGTGTCCGAAAATGCCAGAAACAACGCTCCGGACACCGCGCCGGCGTACACCGACAGCCGGGGGAAAGCGGACAGCCGCTGGGGGGCGTACGTGTCGGAATGCCAGGCGGTGACCAGCCGGGCCAAAACGAAATACGCCACCATCGCCGCGCCGGCCGAGCAGAGACCGGAGAGCCAATTGACCCGCCCGGAAATATCCTCGATGAACGGGAACATAGTGAAAACGCGGCCAAGCAGGACGTACAACGGTGTACCGGGCGGATGGGGAACCCCGAGGATATACGAACAAGCGATAAACTCCCCGCAATCCCAGAAGGGGACGGTGGCCGCGCGGGTCAGGCTGTACACGATCAGCGAGAATAAAAAAACAGCCCACCCCAGAACCAGATTGACCGGGTCGAGCGGCGGCCGCACAAACGGTATATGGTCGGTCTTGTTTTTCACGATCGCCTATCCCCAGGCATAAGTTACACACACCGAATTTTACAGTATAATCCGTCCTGCGGCTTGGACAAAATGAAAAAAAAGCCGCACCGAATTTCAACAAATCACCCCGTAGGGGCAAGGCTTGCTGTACGGTACCATGACATCCGAAACACATTGTACCACGACATCCACTACACCTCAAGGTTGATTTTTGGGCTGAACCAGAGGCATGGTTCTGCCGGTTGCTAAATCGATCTCACGGA
>Ga0114920_10000031_pt1 | contig 57952 bp, 49 predicted proteins | sample ChitaG_FD_88683 | JGI IMG/M metagenome (GOLD analysis project Ga0114920, IMG submission 88683) | Deep subsurface microbial communities from South Pacific Ocean to uncover new lineages of life (NeLLi) - Chile_00310 metaG | ecosystem: Environmental > Aquatic > Marine > Oceanic > Sediment ...
CATTAACCGCGGATCTTGTATCGTTCAGATCGGCAATATAGATCACACCCAGGTTAAACCAAGCCTGCTCATGCCGGGGGGCGATCTTGACCACCTCTTTCAAAAGTTCGACCGCCTCTGGTGAACGACCGATGACCCTGAGCATAGTGGCCTTGTCGACCAGCACGTCCACATCCTCCGGCCTGACGGCCAGCACTCGGTCATAATACTCTACCGCTCGCTCCGCCACGCCTGCATCGTAATACATGTTTCCTAAGACCACCAGTATCTCCGGGTTATCGGGGTCTTCTTTTTCCAACTCGTGCAAATGTTCGATTTGTGCACGCACAGAAGCCATCACGTCTTCGGGCACGTCGGCTGTGGGCAGACTGCCTTGGGTTGCGCCTGTGGTGACGGGGCCGTCAACTGCCGGTCGAAGCGCGGTCTTCACCATGTACACGGCAAAGACCGAAACAATGGCCACAACCAGAATAACGAGATTTACATTTTTGCTCATAACTCACCCACTGCGCCATTGAATTCCGGGGAATCACTTTTTTGCTCACGCGCGTTTCCCGGAAGAAGGTCTGATAATTTCCGCAGCGTGCTTCCGCGTGGCATCGGTGATCTTCTCTGTAGCCATCATGCGCGCCACTTCTTCCACCCGTTCTTTCTGATCGAGCAATCGAATACGCGTGGTCAGCCGCCCACCGCTGCGCTTTTTGACCACCTGGAAATGGTGGTCGGCCAGCGAGGCCATCTGCTGCAAGTGCGAGATCAAAAACACCTGGTAATGCCGGGCGAGCGCTTTTAGCTGCTTGGCCACCGCATAGGCCACCTGGCCGCCGATACCGGAATCCACTTCGTCAAAGACTAAAAACGACACATCATTTTCCGGCTGGCCCACGGCCTTGAGCGCCAGCACAACGCGGGAAAGTTCGCCGCCCGAGGCGATCTTGACCAGCGGCTTAAACCCCTCACCCGGATTGGTCTCGATTTCGAATTCAATTTCCTCCAGCCCGTTTTCCGCAAGCGGCACATCACTGCCAGACAGGGGCACGCTGACCGATCCCGACACGACGGAAGCGAAACGCACGCGCCACTTTGCCCCTTTCATCCCCAATTCGGCCAGCGCGGCATTAACCTCAGCCGTTAACTTCTTCGCCGCGCGCCGCCGTAACCGGGAGAGAGTTTGCGCCTGATCTGCGAGTTTGCTTTTCTGTTTTTCCAGCTGGATGGCCAGTTCCTTCTCTTGGTCGTCTTGATCCCGGTACTGCATTAGCTCTTCTTCAAGCTTCCTCAACCGATCAAGGATTTGCGCGCACGACGAGCCGTACTTTTGCTTCAGCCGGAAGATTTCGGTCAGGCGGGCCTCGATCTCTTCGGCCCGCAGCGGGTCAAAATCCACCCCGCGGCGGTACTCATGTAACGCCGCGACGACGTCAGCTACCAGTGCCTCGCCCTTTTCCAAAAACTCGACTATCGGGGTCAACCGCGGGTCAACCGCGGTCAGGGATTGAAACTCCTTGCGCGCCGCGGCAATCCGATCGGCGGCCGAACCTGCCTCCTCGGACAGGGAGGCGGTCGCCCGCTCCCCGGCCTCGATCAAGCGCCGCGCGTTTTTCAGCACGCTCAATTCGCGTTTTAGATCATCTTCCTCGGTCGGGGTCAGGCCCGCCGCGCGAATTTCAGAGATCTGGAACCCGGCCAGCTCGTGGGCCTGCCGATGTTCTTCAGTCCGGTTTATTAGATCGTCCCACCGCTTCTGGTCTACTTTCAATCGTTCGAACCCGGCGCGGAAGGCGGCGGCGCGTGAAGGCAATCCCGCCCGTTCGTCAAGGAAATGCACGTGCGCTGCCGGATTAAGCAGTGACTGATGTTGATGCTGGCCACACAAGTCACCCATCCGATCACCGAACGTCTTGAGGTCGGCCAACGACACGAGGCGGTCATTGATAAAACAGCGGCTGATTCCCCTGCGGTACACCTCCCGGCGGACACGCACCTCACTCACTTCGCCGGACAGCTCGTCGCCAATACCAGGCGAACGCCAAAAATCCGCCCTCCAGTTTGCCGGAAGCACGAAGACTCCCTCCACGAGGGCCGCATCCTTCCCCGTGCGCACCATCTCGGTCTGCGCACGCTCACCCAAAAGGAGGCTGAGCGCCTCCACGAGGATCGATTTCCCCGCCCCTGTCTCACCGGTCAGCACGTTCAGGCCAAGGTAAAAATCGACGGTCAACTCATCGACGATCGCGTAGTCTCTGATGTGCAGGGTCTTAAGCATCTTACCGGGTAATATCAGTCCTGATTAGAAGAACTCTCAAAAAAAGCCGGGTTATGCCTCACGGATGGTTTGGGTGCGGCGTTGTCGGTCGGCAGGTCCGGGCCCTGCCGCTATCCAGCCCGGACCCCTCACCGGACAAGTGCAATCACCAACACGACCACGACTCCCGTCAGCCAAAACGCGAAAGCCCGGTTCAGGTGTTGGGCCTTCTTGCGGTTGATCCGTCGGAAGGCCAACCGTGAGGAGTCCGGGGAATTGGCGAAATAGCGATACCGCCGACCCAGCAAGATCAAAGCGCCGTAGAACACGGCCACCGCCCACAAGATGGCGGGCAACAGGATAATGGCCCGGCCAAAAAGGCCGTGTAGCCGCCCCACCCCCACGGTGAGAGCAGCCAACCCAGATACCCCAAAAGGCCAATTCCAGACAGTGTAGAGATAATCGTCGCCGCCTGCTGTACCCCGGACATGGAATCGACCAACACCCGGCGCATCGCCGCCACCCAGAATAAATCTTCCCGCGTGGGCGGGTACCCCGGGCGGGCATCCCTACTGTCGGGTGGCGTCACAACCACAAGCGAAGACCTCAACTGCTGTACCGGCTTCCTCCTACCGGTGATTTCGCATCTCACCCGGCCCGGAAGGAGCGATCACAAACTCCCGGCCGCAGGCGTCGCAGGCAATGATCAGACGCCCCGGCAAATCCAGCTTCAACTTCTGTCGCTCGTCAATCCGGCCCCGCAAGTCCGTTTCCCCGTCCGCCAAGAGCCGGGCCAGTTCCACGTCGGTTATGCCCTGGCAATATGGGCAGCGGTAGCGTTCGATCATCGATCCCATTTCAAGGGATATGATACCTCGTCTAAGTCGGCACGCAATAAAAACCCGCATCGCACGATGATTTTCAGCGAGGTCTTGTGGTGTGGGTGCGATCAAATCTCAACACCCCGACGTGCCTATCGGCGGCCGACGTCCTTTTTTCATCGCTGAGATCGCTCTGTCGGAAAGCCAAGCATCCGGCAGGCAGATGCAAATAGCCTGCTCGGCGGCGTGGGGCGAATCACCGATCACGCCACCAACCGCGCTAATACCACGCTATGGTGCGCCCGATACTGTCAATACGGGCTCCTTCAGGCCTGGGCAGTTATCAACGAAACCATCAAACCCCTTTGTGGGTGGTGGCATGGTGGACAAAGCGAAAGACGAAGATCCCTCCGGCGATCCCGGATTCCAGGTGAGCGAGGCCAAGAACTCCTCCTCGCCGGATTTCCTCACGCAAGAGGGCGATAAACCGCCGGAGCCGGAATGGCACTTGAAAAACATGGAAAAGCCACCGGACCTGCACATGAATTCCCTGGCCGAGGTCGATCTCGATGATGAACCACAAGTCAGCCAAACCGATGCCGGAAGTTCATCGGGCTCAACTGGCGCGCCCCCGCCAAAACCGGATCCTGTCGATCTCACCCCGGAGGAAACGCACACCTCAACGCCGCCGGGAGAGAACGTTACCCCCGAGAGAACGACTCCGCTCCAGCCCGGCCAACCACAGCCGGGGAACATTGGCCTGTTCGATAAACCGGCACGGCCAAAAGAACCTCCCCTGCCGGCCAACCTCGCTCTCCCCGAAGAGACCGCCTACGAAAAAGATCTGCGCCGACGCATGTCGGCAACTCCTCCCGGAAGTACTTCCGATCTGCTCGATGAAACCAACCAGACCAAAGTCATTGGCCTGGCCGGACCGGCGGTATCGGACGGGAAGACACTGCGTTTTCCCGGTGGCACCCGCTTTAATGACGGCGATATCATCGAATGCAACGACCGCCGCTACCGGGTCAAGATCCGAACCGGATATCCCTCGCAGTTTTACCTGAAGGCTGCCGGCTTGCTGGTCTTGGCCGTACTCGCTGCTGTTGGCCTCACCTCGTTTTTGGGCGGCCCGCCGACAGGAACGATAAGTGGGGTAGTCATCGATTCGGCGACGGGCAAGATTATCCCCGGCGCGGAAGTCACCCTCCCTGACGGCACTCCCACCAAGACCAATCTCGCGGGAATGTACACGTTCGGCCACCTGACGCCGGGTGAGTATGCGCTCCATGTCTCCATCCCGGGATACGGCCGCAAATCACAAACCGTTACCCGGTTAGCGGACAACGACGTTACTCTCCCCTTCGCCCTGACCCCACTTTTTGCGTCGCGCGGGGAGGAAAAAGAGAAAAAAGGAGAAACCGAAAAGGCCGGCGCTGCAAAAAAACCAGTCGAGTACGGCACGCTGAAGCTTAATCTTGATTTTGGCAACTATATCATCTACTTCGATGACCGAATCTTCGGTAAAAACATCAAGAAGATTTCCAAGATCCGCCCGGGCAAGCACCGGCTGACACTGGAGAAAAACCAATACGAAGAATATCGGACTGATGTCGAGATCAAGGCGCGCCGAACGACGAAACTCTCAATCTCGATAAGTGACCTCAAGCGCAAAACGACGCCCAGGCAACGGGCGAAAGCACGATTCGCCGAAGGCAAGAGTGCGCTGGACAACGGGCACTACCAAGCGGCGATCAAGGAGTTCGATGTCGCCCTGGCCGAGATCTCCGAGTATCCCGAGGCCCGGCAATACCGCGGCTGGGCGTACCGCAAACTGGGTGATATGCAGCACGCCGCCGCCGACCTGAAGGCAGCCACCGAGCTGTACGCTCTTTCCAACCGCTATCTCGAGGCCGTCACGTGCGTCAACCTGCTTCTGGAAATGTACCCCCACAACGGCGCATTCCACCTCATGCGTGGCAATCACCATACCGCGCTGGGTGAATTAAAATCGGCGATTGAAGACTACAAGGCCGCAGTTAATGCCGACAAAAAATCCCTGCCCTTCCGTCTCGCGCTTGCCGAGGCACATTACCAGAACAAGCAGTTCAAGGAAGCGGCCAAAGTCTTTGAAAAAGCCCGCAAGATGGCCGGGGATCCGACAGATATTTATATCCGCTTGATCCTTTCGTATATGTACGCCGGAAAAGACAAAGATCTAATCAAGCGGTATTATGAGCTGGTCGATGTCGCGTCGGAGGAAAAAATGGAAAGACTGCGGCGCGATCCCGAGTGGCAAAATGTGCTCCAGCTGATCGGGCCGAACGAGAAGTTCAAGAATCATTAACTGCCGTACCAGGTTTTATCACCGTGGAGAGCCGGGCCCGGCCGCAGGTGCCCGGCTTTTTCATTGCCCACGCGCAAGTTACCTTTGCCATAGGTACCCAGATCCCTGCCGGGAGCCGACCTCGAGAGAAACATCAATGGCCCACGCTGCCGCCGATAACCCGCCGGGCACACGTCAAGAAGTGGGTGGCCTATGACGCGAATGTCCACCGAAGTATGATACATGACGGTTATCGGTATCACCCCTATAATCCATACTCTTCGCGCAAAACCGGAATCACATACTCTTTGTTTATCCGCGGCCACGTGAAGGCGCGTGCCGCTTCACGTAGACGGGCGGCTATCCCCGTCCGATCTCTGGTGAGTTCTTGAGCAATCGCAGCTTCAAACGCCCCCACCTCGTTGGGCACCAACCGAATCAAGGATCGAAATGTATCCAAGTTCGGGAGATCTGTTGACACAACCGGCACGCCGACCGCTAGATATTCATAGAGCTTAAGGGGCACAAGCGGACGTGTGAAGTCGTTGATGAGAAATGGCATGAGACCGACATCAAACCGCTGCAAGATAGCTGGAAGTTCCTCGTGGGGACGCGGACCGACAAAATGAGCATTGGGTAATCCCCGCAAGTCTTGAACCAGCGCCTCACTATATATCGGACCCACAAAAACCATCTGCCAATCCGGCCGCTGAACACAAATTTCCCGCAGCAGATCATAATCCAGAAGTGCGAAAACATTCCCAAGGTATCCAATGCGAGGGTGGGGAATCTGATCGATCGGATCGGTGCCGATCGGATGGTGCTCGAAGAAAAATTCCGGGACCCCGTTTGGGATTAGGGCCAGGCGGCGGGCAATCTTTTCTCGGCGGTGCTTTAGCAATTCTGATGTAATGAAAGTGATGTCCGCTTCCTGAATAACCCGTTTCTCCCTCTCCCAGCGATCGGGATGAAAACGTCCGTCGTTGGAGCACGTATATTCATCATAGCAATGGTAGACCCGTCCCGCATCGGGGAAAACATCGTAGACCCAACGCTGAGCTGGGCCGTGAATCCACTGAATAACGTGCCGGGCACCCGGGAAACGGCGGCGGATGACGTTCTGTAACTGCCGGCGCAGGAGCACACGGTTGATCGCCGTAACGCCGGGGACGCGCGCGGCCGGGATCTCGTGCAATAAGAGTCGCGGTCTGATAACTCGCAGGCGTTCACCAACCGCGAAATCGCCCAATCGCCAGATGCCCGATAGGAACCGGCGGGGCCGTTTGATTGGGGCAACGAAAAAGTCTACCGGACGATCGACACAGATGACAGCAACATGGGGAGGGAGCGTTTCGGCGAGGGCACGGAAAGCATAGCGCCGATTGGTCGTTTCCCAGATACTCGGAACATGAATGAGGAGAACAGTATCGATCTCTGTCGATGTCATCAGCTCTGTCCTTAGGGCCGTGCCCGGCGTGCCCGTTCCCATCCCCTTCCGGGCCATCGCCGAATATACCAGCTACCATTCAGTGGCGCAACAAGCGCCCCAGAATCCATTCGCGCATGCGTATCACTTCGTCGACGTGCAAGCGGGGCCCCAGCAACAGGATCAAACCGAGGCTCAACGCAGTGCCGGTCACGACACGCAAGACCGCACGCCCCTCCCACTGGGAGATGGAGAGGATATCGGGAAGGTAGAATCCCATGATCGCTCCCGCGAGTGACAGTCCGGCGAGTGTTATAGACAGTTGTCCCCAATGGAACCAGTTACGCTGCATGAACTCACGCGGCAATGCGAACAGCAGCACGAGTGTTGTCGACCCGGCTGCGGCCGCCGTGGCGGCAGCAAGTCCGAGGGCTCCGAGGCCCTTAACCCACCAAAAGCTCAGAACCGCTTTGACAAGGAGCCCAACTAGGACTGCGGCTAGGATTGGGCGCCATCGAAACATCGCATAGTAAACCCGCATCAACACCGAGGTCAGAACCGCCGGCACCAACCAGAAAGCGTAAGGCATAAGGAGCGCGCCTGTTGCCAATCGAGACGAGACATCGAACGCGCCCCGTTCGAAAAGAATGGAAACAATTTCATCACCTAACACCCCAATCCATACGGCGACAGGAACGCTGCCGACCAGAACCCAGCGAATTGCTCGATCGATGATCTTCCCTACAGCGTCACTGTCACTCTCCATGACTTTCTTGACGAGATATGGGAACACAGCGGTGCCGATGGCGATGCCGCAGATGGCTACCGGCTGTGAGGCCACTAGATTGGCGTATTGCAGGGCGGCGATCGATCCCTCATCGAGGAAGGAAGCCAGATAACGATCCAATAATGCATATAGTCCACCGGTGCTGCTCAGGAGAATGACTGCGGTGACCCAATATCCCTCACTGGATGACGGCAGTGACTGGGATACAGGCTGTTCAGCTCGTGGTGACCCTCCGCGCCTGAGAATGTAGGGCATCAGATTCCACGCGGCGGCCAACAGCAAGCCGACAATGTATCCCCATGCGAGAGTTCGTGCGCCCCCCGCAGGGTGTAGCACAATTGCCCCAATCATCGCTATGCTGGTCCATAGACCGGCGACGCCGGAGTACGCAAAGCGCTTTTGCGCCAACAGGCGACTGCGCAGCAGGGCTCCAATAGTGGCAAAAGCGACCGAAGCGGCCACGATTCTCAGGACGATGACGGTCTCCGCCCTGGCGGCCTCCGAGAAACCACTGTTGGTGAGGGACGCGACAGGTCTGGCCAGAAACCATAGGGCAACAGCGACGAATCCCAATATTGCGACAAGAGAAAACGCGGCCCGAGTGCCTCCGCGTCTATTTTTTCGTCCACCCGAAAACAGTGGAACAAAAGCGTTGGGCAACGCTTGAATCAGAACCGTCCCGATCATCGCGGGGATCGTTATTCCGGCCAGGTAAACATCCACGATCTCCGACGTTCCATAATGCGCCGCCACGATCATCTCTCTGATAAGGCCGAACACTTTCGCTGCTATGGTGAAGATGATGACAGTAATGCCAGCCTGTCTGATCGAGGGCGCGTCCATGGCGAGTGCAGAGATTGTTGAAGCGGGGATCCTGACTGTCCTCAGTCGCTCCCGTTCAGGCGGTTGATGAGGATAGACACTTTGACATGCTGTCCTCGTGTTTTGAAGATGGTTGCCGCGATTGGCCGGTGTTTATCCCTGTACTTGTGATTCATCGTCCGTTGGCTGATGGCAATCGCTTTTCGGCAGGCTCTTCTCCATTGTGCTAAGATAAGATTCTTATCTGGCAGGCAAACCATCCTTAAGGGTTGTACGCTGCCGAACCCGGCGGCCCCCGAAACACCGTGAATTCGTCGCGCCAATCACCCGGTCACGCAACCGGATCGGAATCGTCCCGCTTTTTACCCAAGCGGGACATACAAAACCCGATCCCGCCGAGAAAAATCCCCAGAACCAGAACGAGCATGATTATCGCTGAAGTATTCATTTTCGATTCTCCTTTACCTTGATCGCGGCAAGGACAAGACCCAGAATGGGCAACAAAATTACCACCAGCCAACCGCCAAAGAATTCGGCAATTCGCGGGTACCCCTTGTAGGACGATTCGATCCGCTTGACTATCTCCCAGACCAGGAGAACAACGGTAGCGACAGGCAAGATAAACCGCACACCTGCATCCCACAACCAATTGATGCGCATCTCGGAAAGATCATTGACGTAGCCGCGCATCTTTCCGCTGCCATAATACCAACCGATAATGATCGCTTCTCCCAGACAGACCAGCATCAGGCCGAACTGGGTCATAAACCGGTCGACAATATCCAACCACAATAGACCGGCACCGAAAACCAGTGGGAGTCCGAAGAGAAAACCGGCCACACCGACCGAGAGGTTGGCCGTACGGTGTTTCAATTTCCAACGGTCTTTGATGCTGGCCGATACCGATTCGGTCATCGAAAACGCCGAATCAATGCCCAGGGTTAAAAGCATCACAAAAAACAACACCCCGAAAAGCGGCTGCCAGAACGGAAGGTTGGAAATAATCGTGGGGTAGATAACGAAAGCCAGGCCCGGTCCCGCCGCGGCGACATCGGCCACCGGCTTACCCAAGCTGTGTGCATGGAAACCCAACGCCCCGAAGACAGCCAGACCGCCCATGAACGCAGTCAGTGTATCACTCAAACCAACGATAAAGGCGTTGTTGACAATATCGGTCTTTTGCGGCAGGAAGCTCCCGTAAGCGATCATAATGCCAAAACCTACTGAGAGGCTGAAAAAAACCTGCGTGTACGCGGCTAGCCAGACCTGCGGTTCTTTTAATTTGGCAAAATCCGGCGTCAGGTAGAAATTCAATCCCTCTACCGCACCGGGGAGCGTCACACCGCGAATGATAAAAACGACCAGCAAGAGCCACGGAATTATCACCGTAAAGTATACCACTTTACTGACCGTCTTTGCTCCCCTCCATGTCGAGAGGGTTATACATACCCAGCAAACCAAAAGCCCCAGGAAAATCATGGGCTTGAACGAACCGAGGGTCAACGGACTGTCGGTCAAGCCCAACGTAGTAGTATAGAAGTACTCGCTGGGGTTATCCCCCCACGCTTCGGTGAACGAGGCAATGGCAAAATTGAAAGAATAACTCATGATGATCGCATAGTAGCAACAGATAAAAAAACCGACCAACATCGCCATCCAGCCAAACCATTGAAACCGTTTATTTACTTTGAAAAATGCGTGCGGTGCCGCGCCCTGCATCTTATGTCCGAGGCTGAACTCCAAAATCAACAGCGGGATCCCGGCGGTAAAGAGCGCCACCAGCATCGCGACCAGGAACGCACCGCCGCCGTTCTGGTAGCAGACGTACGGAAAGCGCCAGATGTTCCCCAGGCCGATCGCCGATCCGATCGCGGCCAGCACAAACGCTGTGCGGCTGTCCCATTGTTCGCGTTGGATCATCGGTCTCCCCCTGTTTGTCACAATATTGAAAACTCAACTCCTGCAAGCCCGCACAATATACCTCCGCTGCCCCATGACCACGGCGATGGCCCGGCAGATTTCGGCATATTCTATCCTCAACCCACGGAGAAGTCAATCAAAGATTCGTCGGGCCGCGCGTTGATTAATAAACTCACCGCGAAATCTCAAGATCGATACCCACGAAGTAGCGTCCGGCTTACACCTGGACCTTTTTCTCCACACAGGTAATGTGTAATCGTTCAAGTTCGCGGAGAGCCGGTTCGTAAATCTCGGGCACAACCGGAATGTGCACGCCGGTCAAGGCAATCTCCCCTTCGAGGATCAAGCGGGCCGCGATTGCCGCGGGCAGCGAGACCGTGCGTGCCATCGCCGAATCTCCGTCGGGGATGCCATAGTCGACTAGTGTCGAGGTGATTTTTTCCTTGTGGTCTGGGTATATAGCGTCAAACTCATGATGCAGAATGATCATATCGCGTTCACCCGGTCCATACGCCATCTTCTGCAGCATGCGTGCGGCGACAACGTCCATCACCGTCTTGCCCTCCGGCAGCGGATCCTCGCCGAAGAGTCCCAGCCACTCCAGGTTCGACATGACAAACGATGATTCTTGCAGGTTCAAGAACGCAGCGGTGTGTTTTCGGATGTCGGCTGTGTCCCGCTGGCCGACGAGTCTGGCGCAAAGCCCGGCAAACGTCAGCCCGGCCAGGTCGTCGCGTTCGGCATCCTCGACCAACCCCAACTGGACCATCTTGCGCAGCGTGGCACACCATCCTTTATGGCGGAGCGTACCCCGAAACATCGTCCTGGTCGAAGCGATCTTATACAGGTCGCGATACGGCATCGAATCCCGGTTGGGGTAACCTTCAAATTCCTCCAGTCCTTCAATCTTGACCGGCCAGTGGTGGTCGAACAACTCCTCCCCGGGAATGTCGGTCACCACACCATCCCGGAGAAACTTCGCCGCGTTCTTGCCCGCGATCAAGACCGCCTTGGGGCTCCAGGAAAACTTATACCCGAACGGATTGTCGTTGGCCTCCGCTGCCGGGAGACCGCCACAGTAGGAAGAAAAACCGGCAATTTCACCCCCGGCCTGCTGCACGGCCTGGATGACCCTCATCGCCGACATATGATCGATTCCCGGATCGAGGCCGATTTCGTTAAGCATCAGGAGTCCCTTCTTCTTCGCCGGACCGTCCAGAGCCTGCATCGCGTCTGAAACATACGAAGTGGTCACCATGTGCTTGTTATGCTCCAGGCATAACCTGGCCACCATAACATGGTGGATATACGGTAGGAGGCTGATCGTCAGGTCATGTTCGGCGATCAATGCCGAGAGCTTTGCCGTCTCCGTGACATTCAACGGCAGCGCCTGGCCGCGCGCGTGGTCCCCAACCAGTGCCTCAGCTTTACGGAGGGTCCTTGAGGCCACGGTCACCCCATAATCCTCGGCCTCCAGAAGGTATTTAACCAGTGGTCGGGAAACCAGTCCCGCTCCCAGAACCAGGATCTTTTTCACCATAATCTCCCGCAGTATCCCGCGACGCTTGCGCCGCGCAGGTTCAAATGAACTTTCTCATGAACTGATAGTCAGGAGTCAATTCTCCATGATAAAGAATTGCCGCTCGTTTAACCGGACCGGAAAGGCGGCAGTCGGCAAACTCAGCGGAAAAGTCCGCGGCCACAATTTCAGGAACAAACTCCCGCAGCACCATACTGAAATCGCAAGAGGCGGACCGCGGCAGTTCACTGGGCAGGATGTCCACCGCCATGATCACCGGCCCGCGCCCGACAAAACCGTCACGAGCCTGGTTTTCCTCTGTGTCGTACACATACACCGGGTTATCCGGCTGGGTGGCTTTCAGCGTCGCCTCAATCGATCCTTCCACATCACAACTGATATCGCCGATCACCTTCAAGCGCGGCACCCGACCGGGGGCAAAGAGCTTCTTGAGGAAATCCTTGGTCACCAGCCTGGGATATTGCCGGTCCCAGTATATGCAGTTGACCAATACACTCAGGTGCGGCGTGTAGTCATCGAATCGGGACTTGTATTTCTCCGGATGCCGATAATAATCGTCTAACTCGAATGACATGCCTGTATCCCGCGGAATAACCATATCGTCTTCTTTGAAGACTGTTTTGTATACTTTTTTCGGATCATCCAGACCCGCCGTGCCCTCACCGGCCAGCCGGGCCGGGGCAACCTCTTCTATCGGCCAGGAGTCAATAATGCCCTGCGCGCCCTGCGAGACATTGCCATAACCGGCAAAGCCGATGACCAGAGGTGCAATTGCCGGGGGAACACCATTGGTGGCGATGTGCCGGCCGATCTCGGTGACGACGCGTTGGAGATCCTCGATAGATTCGTATTTGTGCGCCGGCTGTGCCTTTTCCCACGGGTTGGAGATGCCCTCCACCTTCAGCCGCTGCCCCAGCGACCAGAGCGTATCGGCCATCCCGGCTATTCCCGCGTGCTTCCCAAAAAAGAGAAGCCGCCGGCCTTGCTCGTCGACCACCCGCTCATGGTCGATCAGCTGGCATTTTTCACGCATCAGCCTGCGCAGGAGCGGCATATTGTGCGGCTGTCCCTTGACCGTATGGGAAAAGAACACGTACGTCTTGCCCGGCATGACCAAATCGACGGGAATTTCTTTGATCGCCAAGATGGCGGGACACGACGAGAGATCCTCAGCGACAACCGCACCGGCGCGGCGATACGCCTCATCAGGAAATATGCGAATGTCGGAGGGCTGGATGACCACCTCGATGCCGTGCCTGTCTCTGAGCATGGCCACGTCTTCAGGAACCAACGGTACCCGCCGTTCCCATCGGCTTTTGTCTTCCCGCCGAACTCCGATTCTATTTTGCCCGTCAGTCATCGTTTTTACCCGGCCCGCAATCAGCCGGCCGCAGGCACAGTTCCAGGCCACCAAAGGTAACCGTCACTTTTCCCGCCGGCAAGTCTTCCCCCTATCCGATTGACGATTTCATGACAAACTTCTTATCATGTCGCCACTCCCTCGAGAAAATGACCAAAGATGCAACTCCCGGTCAAGGGAGAATTGCGGGGCGGTACATCAGCGGGAACGAATTCGATTTCGGATTTTTGCCGAAAGTCTTGGCATTTGGAACAGAATGATCATAAGTTATTAAAAGAGTTGATGATCACATTTATCCGTGGAGGGAACGGAATGAAGAAATTGACCCTGCTGATGGCTGCCGCTCTTTTGTTAACTGTGGCTTGTACGGACCAGATAACCAACTACTACTATGGCACGGATACCGGCGGGATTGCCGGGTGGATCTCACCGGTTGACCCTGGAACCGTCGTCTCCACCGCGGCCGGAACCTATCAGGCCGCTGTTGATGATCAAGGATATTTCCTTTTCGACCAGCTGCCTCCCGGAATCTACCATATCGTGGTTCAGCCGACCAATTACTCCCGACGGGAGATCGGCGGGGTGATCGTCGATCCGGGGCAGGTGAAGCAACTGGGTGAAATTACACTTTCTACGTATCCCTACCCGATATACCGGACTTATCCGGCCGCCGGCGAAGATTTCGTTCGCATCTACTCCTATATCACACTGTATACCGATGAGACCCTTGATCTCGACGATTTGGCCGACGGCACTACCATTCACCCCCCGCTGTCGGGAGCCTGGCGGGAGGGATCATCGAAGAGCGGCGCCAATTACAGGTTTGAATTCTCTGGCCCGGACAGGCTGCGCGTAGGTGCAACTTACCAGGTGACCATTGACGCATCAGTTAAAACAGCGGCCGGCGTTCCACTTGGCTCCGATCTGTCTTTTGGCTTCCAGACCGAACCGTTGACCGTTTCGGTCGACTTGCCCCTGCCGGGAGCATCCGGAGGAATTCCCATCCGGGACTTCCGGCCCCGTATCGGATTCAACGAATATGTTCATCCCGACAAGGTCGCCCGCGCCGCTTCCTTTAATCCGTCCATCGAAGGAATCTGGCTTGTTGACCAGTATCGCTATCCCCAGAATGACCGGGCCAGATATTTTCGGTTTTTTTCCACGGTACCCCCGCTTTTACCGCAAACAACCTATGCGCTGGTAATCAGTGATCAGGTAGCGTTGGACGACGGCATGTCCCTCCCGCGACCCGATACGACGCTTTTCACGACCGAGCCATACGGCGTGACCGCAGCCTACCCGGCTAATGGGTATCCGAGCATGTCACCGGGTGTGCCGATCCGCCTGACTTTCAACATCGAGATGGACGTTGCCTCGGTGGAAGCGGCCTTCGAATTAACCGAGATCGGCGGCAATCCCGTGGAGGGCGAGTTCACGTGGGAGACGAATCTGCGACAAATGGAATTCCGGCCCGGTGAAGCGCTAAACTCCGGGGCCGGGTTCAAAATCACGCTCTCCACGGACGCCCGCACGGACGCCGGGGAAAACCTGACCACCGATTTTGCGTCGTACTTTACCGTGCGGTAATGCCTGCCGGGAGAGCCGCGTCCTGATTGTCAAACGGCGTGAAGCCAAACAACCCTGGCTACGGAGGAAACACAATGCGTCGCCACCGAAAGGCCATCTTCCTTTTTGTGTTCATCACCCTGCTCGGTGTCTCTGGCGCAACCCTTTCCGGCTGCACCAAGCAGTCGGCTGTCACTCCCCCCGTCGCCGCCAGGATACCCCGGGGGGACACCCTGCATGGCGACGTCCGGGTTGATGATTACTTCTGGTTACGGGAAAAATCCAATCCCGATGTCATTGCCTATCTCGTAGCGGAAAACGAATACACCGCGGCAATGATGAAGCATACCAAACCATTGCAAAAGAAGTTGTATGGCGAGTTCTTGCGCCGGATCAAAGAAACTGATTTTTCCGTCCCGGTGAAGATAGATGATTATTACTATTACACGCGTACCGAGGAAGGCCGGCAATACAAGATACATGCCCGAAAGAAAGCCAGCCTCGATGCACCGGAAGAGATCATCCTGGATGTAAACAAACTGGCCGCCGGTTATGATTTTTTCGAGATCGGCGCGTTTGAAATGAGCCCCAACCACCGGCTGTTGGCCTACTCCGTCGATACCACCGGCGCCGAGATGTATACCATTTACGTAAAAGACCTCCTCACTGGTAAACTACACCCCGATGAAATCCCGAACACGTATTACAACATTGCCTGGGCCAACGACAATAAGACAATCTTCTACAGCGTGTTGGATCATGCCAAACGCCCCCACAAGCTTTACCGGCATACTCTGGGTACCAAGGCGAAAGAGGATCAACTCATCTATCATGAAAAAGAGAAAGCATTCTGGCTGAAAATCCAGCGCACGAAAAGCAAGGCTTACCTGCTGCTGGTCCTGGAAAGCCAGACCACCTCGGAAGTACATTACCTGCCGGCGGGTAACCCTGCCGGGGACTTCACGGTTATCCACTCCCGCCAGCACCAGATGGAATATTCGGTTGACCACCGTGGCGATGAGTTTTTGATCGTCACCAACGACAAGGCTAAAAACTTCAGGCTCATGGCGGTTTCGACCAAGCACCCGGAGAAAGAGAACTGGGCAGAAGTAATCCCGCATCGTGACGCGGTAAAAGTTGACGGGATCGATGTATTTAAAGACTACCTGATCGTCTATGAGCGGGAAGCGGGCTTGCGGCAAATCAGCATTCACAACCTGGCCGAGGGGGCGACCCACCGTGTCGATTTTCCCGAGCCGGTCTACACCTGCTGGCGGGGAGACAACCCGGACTTCAGCTCCGGGGTTTTGCGCTTTACTTACACTTCACTGATCACGCCAAAGTCCATCTATGATTATGACATGCGCTCTCGTGCCCGGGAGCTGAAAAAACAATACGAGGTTCTCGGCGGGTATGATCCCGCGCAATACACGTCGGAACGGATCTTGGCCAGCGCGACCGATGGTACGCGGATCCCCATCTCCCTGATCTATAAAAAGGGAACGGCCAGGGACGGTACGGCGCCCCTGCTGTTACGGGGCTACGGCTCCTACGGCAGCAGCAGTGATCCTCGGTTTTCCTCACACCGCTTGAGCCTGTTGGACCGTGGGTTTGTCTATGCTATCGCCCACGTCCGCGGCGGTGGCGAAATGGGCCGCTACTGGTATGAAGAGGGCAAACTCCTCAAGAAGAAAAACACCTTCACCGATTTTATCGCCTGCGCCGAGCACCTCATCGCCGAAGAATACACTTCCCGTGACAGGCTGGCCATCTCTGGCGGGAGTGCCGGCGGCCTGCTGATCGGCGCGGTAGTGAATATGCGGCCCGACCTGTTCGAAGTGGTGATTGCCGACGTGCCGTTTGTGGACGTGATCAACACCATGTCGGACCCCGCAATCCCCCTCACGGTCATCGAATACGAGGAGTGGGGCAACCCGCACGAAAAAGAATACTATGATTACATGCTCTCCTATTCCCCGTACGACAACGTTGCGGCCCGAGAATATCCGCACCTGTTGATTACCGCCGGCTTGAATGACTCGCGTGTCCAGTACTGGGAACCGGCGAAATGGACGGCGAAACTCCGCGCGCTCAAGACCGACAACAACCTCTTGCTCTTGAAGACCAACATGGACGCCGGACACATGGGGTTGTCCGGGAGGTATGACTATCTCGAGGAAATCGCCTTTGAATATGCCTTCATTCTCGATCGGTTGGGCAGCGAGCGGTAAAAGGTCGTTTATGAGAGCCAAAGAAACACTCAGCGCCAGCCTGGAAGACTACCTCGAGGCTATCTATCACATCACGGCTGAAAAAAAGGCTGCTCGAGCCAGGGACATCTCGCTGAGGCTTAAGGTCAATAGCTCCTCGGTAACCGGGGCGTTGCGCGCACTGGCGGGAAGAAAACTCGTCAATTACGCGCCTTACGATGTCATCACCCTCACGTCGAAGGGGAAAAGAATTGCCAAAGACATCGTGCGCCGCCACCGGGCGTTGAGCGACTTTTTCGTCAAGGTGTTGTCCGTCGAGAAGAAAATTGCCGACGAGGGCGCCTGCAAGATGGAGCACGCTCTCCCGCACGAAATCCTGGACCGGCTGGTAGAATTCGTCGAATTTGCCGAGACCAGCCGGGATAAAGGTACGGCAAGGCTTAAAGGCTTCGCGCCCCAGCACCGAAACCACCGGCCCGAGAAGAAGTGAGTATCCGGTCTCACCCGTTACTCCTCTCCCACGATCCGCACTTTCTCTTGCCTGAGGGTAATGCCCCGCGGCGAACGCGACGGCACAGACAGCGCCGCCCCCTGTTCACCGGCGATTGAACTCACCTCTTTTCTTCTGTAGAGCAGCTCCATCAGCTGCTCGCGTCATTGCGCGGTGAACGATTCCCGGTGTCAACTCATGCCAAATGTCTGCCCGGGCGTTAAGAATCCACCGCCTCAGCCGATAGGTTTATTACGGTTGATCGATTTCCGTTTGAGGAATCAGCAAGACGAAATGACAACTGACTCACATGCGCATCATCAGCATCCGCCACGGCCGCTTTCCGCAGATTCGGATGCTCAATCATCGCTTCCGGGAAGACGCCAATCATTTGATGGTCACACTGGATGTGGAAGATTACGCTCCCCCGCGCACCCGGGACTTCTTCTCGGTATATCATTCTCTGGCCCGCGTATTCCCCACGCTCGCGCGGCACAAATGCTGCGAGAAGTGGGAAAACACGCCGTTGTTTCTGCAAGAGACCGAGGGGGTATCGATCAAGACCGTCGGGGAGGTGGCCGACGTCGCGCATCTGGTCGAGCACCTGATTGTCGATCTGGTGGTGGCGATTTCAGCGGTGCGCATCTGCACGGGGATCACTTGCGGCCACCGCCATCCGGAGAATCGTTTCGATTTGTTTGTCGAGTGCGAGGAGGCAGGCCTGGGGGTATTCACCACAAACTTCGCGGTGTATCTGATCCGGCATCTGTTCACCAGGACACGGCTTTCGCGCCGTTACGCCAAGGTGGTCCAGGCCGCGCGATGGCTTTACACCAACTTCGAGGGCAACGACCCCTGTGCGATGATCATGTCTCACCTCGGGTATTCGCCGGGCCTGGCCCGAATGGTCACCAACCATCTGCGAGTCTTCCAGTTCTTTGAAGAGGAATTGCCCTCATGAATTTGGTTGCGCCCAGACAATCTCGCCCCCGGCTTCAGGTCGAAAGACGCCGCCGGTGGAAAAAACGCCGCGAGTTTGATCGCGCATTTCGCCTGGCTGGTGTGGACACCGGCCTGGGCCTCGCCATCGATCCCCACACCTATCGCCACGTCAATGTTTGTGACTACACATTTCAAAACACGCGTCAACCCTTCGCCGGGGACTCTCCGGCGAAACAGACATAAACGTCAATCGGTCGCAAAGGAGGTGAGACCATGACCCGCTTTACGTACAATGATTTCCGGTCGCTGGAACGCAGCCCGACCTCTCCGAGCTATCTCCAGTCGTACATCGCCAACCTGGTGTACTCCTCGGTGAACACCAAGGGCAAAGTCGAATCGATCAATCCGGAAACCGGTGAGTATCGCATCGTGCTGCAGGGCACCCTGGACATGGAAGCATGGTGGCCTAGCCGCGAATTCTAATCCTTGCTGTCCCGGCCGGACACTCCGTGCCCGCCAGGAGGAGGAACACGATGAAGAAGTGGTCGATCAAAGACATCGAATGGCTGGAAAAGACGCCCAGTTCGCCATCGCATTTCAACTGGCGCGTCTCCGAGGTGCTGTTCAACTCGACCAACTGCCGCTGCAAAGTTGAATCGATCAACCCCACGACCGGTGAATACCGGATCGTGCTGCACGGCACACTGGACATTGATGAAGGCACCAGCCCATCAAACTTCAATTAAGCGGTTTCGCCCGAGGGGAGATCAAACCTCTTCCCTCGGGCTCACTTGATGTTTTTTCGCAGCAGGAGGCTTGACATGCCAAGAGTCATCCCGAAAACGACCAAGCGCCGGAGTACTACCTACAAGGCAAAAACAAAGAAGACCACTCCGCGCAAGGCTAGCGGCCGCAAAGCGACGACTTGGAAAGCCAAGACGCGCCGGCCAACAACCAGAAAGCCGGCGGCGAAAAAGACGACCACCCGCAAAAGCACGACGCGCTGGACAACCGTGAGAAAGCCGGCAACCAGAAAGACCGCGACCCGCAAGACCACAACGCGCCGGGCAACCGTGAGAAAGCCGGCAACCAGAAAGACCGCTGCCCGCAAGACCACAACGCGCCGGGCAACAACCAGAAAGCCGGCGGCCAAAAAGACGACCACCCGCAAAAGCACAACGCGCTGGACAACCGTGAGAAAGCCGGCAACCAGAAAGACCGCGACCCGCAAGACCACAACGCGCCGGGCAACAACCAAAAGACCGGCCGCATGGCGGGCTTCAGCACGCAAGGTTACCCGACGCAGAACTGCCCCTCGCACGCGGCGCTATTAAACGCGGGTGCTGGAGGACTTGGACGCGGGTGCACGAAAGACAAAATCCGATGTTGTCGGGTCTCACCGACCCAGAACGTGCCCGCTTTGGCCATAGGAATGGCCTTTTTTTCTTTCTTATTCCCCTCGGCAGGGGGAGAGGGAGGGACTTCTCTTTCCCCTGTGGGTACAGGGGTGTTTCTCAACTCCACGACCGCCCGTTTGTTGTGTTGACCTTGCCGCAGGTATGGGTTTTAATCGTGGTATGTCGCGTGAACTCTTTGACCAGCTTGCCGCCCTGGTGACCGAAGCCCGCAATACAAAGACCGCCCGCCTTGACCGAATGAGTACGAGCCAAGTTCTGCAGGTCATTAACGAAGAAGACCGCAAGGTACCGGCGATTATCAAAAAGCAGATTCCCCACATTGCCTGCGCGGTCGAATTGTTTGTGGAGACGATACGCCGCGGTGGACGGGTGCTCTACATCGGGGCGGGCACCTCGGGACGGCTGGGTGTTCTGGATGCCGCCGAATGCCCACCTACCTTCGGCACCGATCCAGAACGGATCATCGGCGTCATTGCGGGCGGAAAAACAACGTTAATCCGTTCACGGGAGGGGATTGAGGACCAAACCGGTGCCGCCCGGCGCGATCTGAAACGGCATAAACTCTCCACAAAAGATCTACTCATTGCCATTGCAGCTTCCGGAAGGACACCATACACGCTGGCCGCCATGGACTACGCCCGTGGATTGGGCGCACGCACAGTTTTTATTTGTGCAAATCCCTCTGCCGAAAAGACGCCGCCGGCCGATGTGATGATTCCAGTGGTCCTCGGACCGGAGGTCATCGCCGGCTCGACCCGCATGAAAGCCGGTACGGCGCAGAAGCTAATCCTGAATATGATTTCCACGGCGGCCATGGTCCGCCTCGGCAAGACCTACGGGAATTTCATGGTGGATTTGCGCGCCACCTCAGCCAAACTTGCCGAACGGTCGCGGCGGATTTTGATGATCACCACCGGGGTAGATTACGAAAAAGCAGGACGGCTGCTCAAAAAAGCGCGCGGTGAGGTAAAGACCGCCCTGGTCATGGCCAGGCTGGGTTGCGCCGCAGCCGTCGCCCGCCGCAGACTCAAAGCCGCCGACGGATTCATCTACCGCGTCCTCGACGAGCACGATCGCCCATAGTAGAACTTCTTACAGTTTTTGGTAGGTCAGGACCCCCCGAGCACTGAGCAAAGACGAAGGGTGTGGTCATGACGTGCGCCCGGCAGGGCGCAATCTTTCTTACGTTAATTCTTGTGATTGTTCTGGTAAATCTTTAACAGGCCGAACAGGGTAAGCGTTTCGTCAACTTCTCCGATGACATCCGATTCAGCGGCAATGATCCTGGCCAGCCCACCGGTGGCAACGACCCGGGGCTTCTCACCCAGTTCTTGCGTAATACGGCTAATGATCCCCTCGACCTGGCCAATCGAGCCATACAGCAGCCCGGACTTCAGCGAATCCTCCGTATTCGTGCCGATAACCTTCGGCGGAGGTTCCAATCTGACTTTGAACAGCATGGCCGCCCGTTCAGCAAGCCGCGCCGATGATGATTCAACACCCGGCGCGATTATCCCGCCGAGGTATTCCCCCTTCGCCGAGATAACGTCAAACGTCGTCGCGGTGCCAAAATCCACCACAATCCCCGCACCCTTGTATTTGTGCACGTACCCTTCGGCATTGGCGATGCGGTCGGCGCCAAGCTGCCGGGGATCATCGGTTTTGATTTTCACCTTGAGCTTCAGATCGCAAGTAACCATCACCGGTTCAGTGTCAAAGTATCTTCGGGCCATCTCCTGGTAGACAGGGGTCAGAAACGGGACCACCGAACTGATTACCACTCCCCCGATTTTCGCCTCGGGCCGCACCTGGTGGTTGCGCAAATGGGAGATGAGCACTCCCGCCTCGTCGGCAGTCAGGGTATGCCTGGACGCCAGGCGAAAGAAGCTCGACAAGCGTGATCCACGGTAAAAGCCCACCACGGTCGTGGTGTTGCCGATATCAACGGCCAAAAGGTGTGATATGCGCTCTGCCACAGCGCAAATGTAATACTTCCCGCGAATATATCAAGACCTGTGCTCGCGCCTCGCGTTATCCGTCCTGGTACAAAGACTGCCCCAAAAGCATTTTCATTTAGCAAACACGCAACGATGCCGATACAGTAAAAATGAGGGGGGATTACCGGGCAGCCGGGAATCACGCAAGATGAATTGCTGGGAGTTTACCGGTTGCGGCCGAGAGCCCGGGGGAAGTCGGGCCGACGATCTGGGTGTTTGCCCGGCCGCTGCCGATCGCCGCTTCGACGGCATCAATGGCGGAATAAACGGTGGCCGTGCCTGCTGGGTAATTGCCGGAACTTTCGGCTACGACCGGGCGGAAGGGATCTTTGCCAACTCTTTTCGCCCCTGCCCCCGCTGTGAGTTCTATAGGCTCGTGCATTCGTCTTCACCGACTGCCTCAGACACCGAACTGGCCGAACGTTTACAGGCACCAATCAGCCTCGATAGCTACTGCTTGAGCAAGACCTAAGCATCTTTTTCAGCAGCACAAAGAGACAATTACTTCCTGGCCTTTGCTGTGGTCGGGCCAGGCCAAAAGGGGGATTTCTGTAACGTGAAGACGAAAAGGGCCAGCCAAACAAGAATGGGCACAAACTGCGCGCTGACCAACGAGAGAAAATCCCGATACTTGAGAAACACATGACCGGGGATAAGAGCGGTCAGCAAATCGCCACGCCACGCCTCGTGGCCATAGCTGCCCACGGTGCTGAAGAGGTTCAAAAGCACCATAAAGACAAAAAAAGCCTGGAGGGTCAAGGCGCCGGCGATCCACCGGGCCAGCCGCTTCCGGAACGTCCAGCCGGGGACGGCAAAGGCCAGAGCGGTGAACATAATATGGCCGTACCCGTACTGATGCGGATCAAGATGGTATTTCAGATTATAGGCCTTTTGCCGGGCCTCCGACCGCACGACCATAAAAAAGCGCAGCTCGTCATCGAGCGCAACCCTGTCGACATTGGTTTCTTCGATGGCCAGTATCGGAATAAAAATCGCGGTGAGTCCCCCCAGCATTCGATCATAATGCGGGCGCACAAACGGCCAGAGCGCAATCAAGATGACGTAGGCGCCGATCAACTTAAGCCAAAACAGGCTTAGCTTTCGCTTTTTTTCTCTGGCCATAGCGATTGCCCCACCACAAAAACAACGCCATCGTCAAGACGATGACAAAAGTCTGGCCGATGATCGTATGCGCGTATTCGAATTGCTGCTCGCCAATCATCGCCGCCAAAAACAACCCGATGATGCGGATTTGATTGATGATAAAGTTGCCCACGAAGCCGACGAGCAAGCCCCATATTTTGCTTTTCCAGTAAAACGGCGAGGCCAGCATCGCCGCCACGTAAATCGCCAACGCCTCCAGCCCGTTACAGCCGAAAGCGATTGAAAAAGACGTACCCCCGACACTCAGGACAGTACCCGAGCCGGACGTATCGGCACCGAATATCCTGAATAACCAGCCGGCCGTTCGCGCGACGAAATCGGTAAAGGGATCGGAAAAATTACGAATCACAAAGGGATTATAGAGCAGCCAGAAGCCGATCGCGGAATACAACACGAACAAGCCAATTGCCTTCAGCGACGCCCAGTGCACACGCGGTGCACTGGGCGTTTTAGTAACAGCCTGCTTTCGTGCCTTTTCTGATTTTCGCTTTTTCATCCGGCAATCACCCGGATACTAAGATACTCCAAGTGTAAACCCGGCGCAACTTTACACTATAGCCATTCTCCTCCTTCGCCGCACGACAAACCAGATGATCCCGGCGGCCATCACCACGAACATGATAATCATGCCCCATTCGGTGAGGGTGGGGATCGCAGCCGAACATTCAATGTCCGCGCAGGTGGAACCATCCGGGCCAGCTATGCCTCCCAAGAGTCCACAATTCTCCGGAGGTATATCCTCCAAACAAGTGCCACCGGGGAGGCAACACGCCGCGACTGTCGAGCAATCCGTTAACGACATGTTCTGCTCATCGTCATTCTCGATGCACATCGTACATGACCCAATCGTCTCGCCATTCTTCTTTAGCGTCAATGTGACCGAACCTGGGCCTTCGCATGTACATTCGATTGACACATCGTTGGTGTCGTTCTCACCTGTCAGATCTGGCGGTGCTTCGGTAAGTTTAATACAGCCCGAAGCTACAGCGTTCACGGTGTACGTTACACCTTCTTCACCGCCCAATAATTCGTAATAAATCTCCCTGAAAGCAGCATCAAGCTCGCAATTGAATGCCACACCCATCGGATCGCCTGTTGCACCTCGTGCACACAGAACGATCAACAAAGCACTAAGCGAAAACATTAGCATAGGTCCAATGGGGACAAACCTACTATGTGCATGTTTCATTGAACACCTCCTCGTTCGGAATCTATAACGAAACATATGATTCTATACAGGATTGGAAGTCAAAACCTCTATGGGTTTGACACATTCACTTTTCACCAAATCTGCCATTACGCCGTGGCCATTCTCCTCCTTTGCCGCACGACAAACCAGACGATCCCGGCCGCCATCACCACGAACATGATAATCATGCCCCATTCACTCAATGTGGGGATCGCCTCGGTGGGGCATGGGGCATATCCCAGGGTCAATCCGGGATCAGTTGAACTGAAAGAGAGAAGATTGATGTCCTCTCCGATGAGGTCAAAGTTGTCCAAAGGCATATAAATCCGCCCTGATGATTCAATATCTACGCCAAAGGTGACATTAGTATCCGGTATTAGGGCGTTCAATTCCAGATCCAAAGCCATCATGGCCTCTTCCAATTCCATCCCCATGGTGGTTGTTGCGCAGACCATGCCTAACGATCCGGCAAAGGTCAGACAAATTTCGCCACCCATCGGCATGCCACTGAGTTCCAGAAGTTCATCACTGGCGAATTGAGCGACATTTGAGAGAATACCACATCTAATTGTCGCAGTATTTCTAATCCCGCTCTTTATAACTTTAATCTCCTTTTTCTTACTTTTGTGGGAAATGGTTACTTTTCTGCCAAATTTCTCTGCCTTCCAGTTAGCTTTGCCCGCAAATGCGGCTGCAATCTGATCCTGCATTTCCATTTCCGTTGTGCCGGGATCGAAATTTACAATCACCGTATCCTTATCACAAATAAATTTGACCCCGACTCTCCTCTTGCCGACTGTGCCTTTTGGCGTCACTGTCCTTGGATTTTTTGCTTCAATAGTGGATGCCAAACTCACGACGAATGCCAATACAAATAACGAAGCAATCCATCTTCTCATTTTCGACCTTCTCATTTTCAACTCCTTTGTCAGCTACATGTATTTTCCAGCCGTGTAGGTCGAAACTCCTGCGGTTTCGACACATGCACTCTCATACGCCTGGAGGGGCGCGGGGCTGGCATGAGCTTATTGTAACGAGCGAGAAACGTGACCATAAATGCGGTAATATCAGCGCCCGGGATTCATCCGAACGTAACAGCAGGGTCAATCTGCCGGTTTTGAATCGAGCATCGTTTACGATTGAGAGCAACTTGGCGTTGACAAAGGCGATGAGGAAGGCCGCAAAGAGGTATCCCAGTGGGCCGCCCACGGCGTAAATGATTCCGCCGTCTCCCTGCGTTCCAGCAAGCAAACCATGGCCGAGGCCAACGGGACGTAAAGCGAATTCCAGGCCAACCCAGCCAAAGGCCAAAAAAAGAGGACGAAAGCCAATGCGCCGGGTAAGGCGCGCACCCAGATAGGCATAAATCGCCGGGAGCGACACCAAAAATGCAAGTGAGCCTATTGCCGGCGAAATGGCCGCGCCCGCACCGAAAACAGAGAATACATGCAGGCAGAAACCCCAGAGAGCACCGCAGAGCATTGCCCTGAGCGGAGATAATGAGCGGATAACCAAGAAAACGGGCAACAGGCCCACCCAGCCGATCCAGGGATGGCCGCGTGGACCAACCGCCACGGCCATGAGGAAAGCGCTGCAGGCAAGCGACGAGGAGAGGATTACCGCGTCTGCCGCCGCACTGCGGTCCGGCAACCGCGCACGCAACCACACTGCGTGCAGAAGCTTGGCCCCCCCATAATGGCCGAGCCTATTCAATTGTGCTTCCGATTACATGCCGGCTGTTCAGGCCGGTAACCCACCGGTAACAAACAGGTACCACAGACCCCGGCTGATTGCCCAAGCTGTCACCAAAATTGAACTCAATGCACAACTGTTTGTCAAGCGAAAAAGGAGGAGCCTGATAACTTTTTTCATATTGGAAATCAGTATAAATAGCCCAGTCCTTAAAGTGATTGTTTAACTAATCCACAGACTTGCGTGCTGCCGTTGACGATAAGCCTTTCCTGACAAACACGGGTGCCGCGCCCAGCGGGTGCAAATTAGGCGTCCTGCCTGAGCGGTGCTATTCAACGGTAAGACCATCGGGAAAGGCACCCACCCAGAACCCGTAGGGCAGAAGCCGAAGTGCTTCTGCCGTAACCTGGCAGAACCGCTGCGGGTTCTGCCCTACAAGCTGTAACACCGGCAGGACAAAGCCGGCCAGAGGCCGGCGCTACGGATCAGCTACTCCACCCAGTCAGCGATGAAGACATTCGTCTCGTTTGGCGCCTGGTTATTCCGGTTGGAGGCAAACACCAGCATCGTTGCGTCGTGAGAAAACATCGGGAACGCATCGAAGGTGTCGTTATACGTTACGCGTTCCAAACCGGTGCCGTCATCGTTGATTAAGTACAATTCGAAATTGTGTCCCTGTGGGTCGTCCATGTTCGAGGCGAAAATGATCTGACGCCCGTTGGGATGGAAATAAGGGCAGAAATTTGCCGCCCCATTTCTGGTGACCTGGCGCCGGTTGGAACCGTCGGCGTCCATGATGAAGATTTCCATGTGGGTCGGGCGCACCTGGTTGTTGTTGAGTAACCCCTGGTAATCGGCGATCTCTTCGGGCTCGCGAGGATGATGCGCGCGGTAGACGATGCGCGAACCGTCCGGTGAGAAAAATGCGCCGCCGTCATAGCCGATGTCGTGGGTCAGGCGCCGTACGTTTTTGCCGTCGGGATCCATGACATACAATTCCAGGTCCCCATCGCGCACGGAGGTAAAAAGGATCAATCGACCATCGGGGGAATACACCGCCTCGGCGTCATACCCCGGCGTGTCAGTCAGGCGAACGAGATCGCTGCCGTCGGGTTTCGCCGAAAAGATGTCATAGTCCGGATAAAGCGGCCAGACATACCCCTGTTCGTACGACGGTTTCGGCGGACACTCCGCCCCACCCAGGTGTGTTGAACTGTAAATAATCCGCTGGCCGTCCGGCGCAAAAAACGAGCAAGTCGTCACACCCTTGCCCGTCGAGACCAGTCGCACGTCCGAACCGTTGATGTTCATCGTGAAGATCTGATCGCAGTCAAAGGTGTCCCGGGTGGACTGAAAAATCAGCTTCTTGCCATCCGCAGAAAAATACGCCTCTGCGTTCTCACCACCGAAGGTCAACTGATGGATATTTCTGAGATGCCGTTCACCGGGAAAGCGCAGCGGATCGGTGCGCGCGCGCTCCGGCTGATACGAGCGCACGAAGTTCACCCGGTCCGACAGCGTGGGGTGATCGTACAGCCAGAATTCGATGAAGGCCGAAGGGTTGGGATTGGATAAGTTGGCCGCGGCCAGTTTCTCAAACGCCCGCGCGGCCGCCTCGCCATCCCCCGTCCTGTCCATGCCAAAAACATCGGCCTGATGTTCAAACTGCCGCCAGACCCCGTTGGTCACCGGGGAAAAAAGAAACCCGAAGACGGTAATAAACAGCATAATCAGCGGAAAAGACGCGATATCCGACAACCGTGAAAACCCGAAGCGGTGCGAAAACCGGCGGATAATCCGCCGGATCATTGCATTGGTGAGAAAACAGAAAACAAATATCGACAACGCGGCGATGAACACCGCAATCCACACATGGCGCAAAAGGTAGTGTCCCATCTCGTGGCCGACGACGAACAGAATCTCATCGTTTTCCATCTGCACAAGCATGTTGTCATAGAGAATAATGCGCTTGGTCTGGCCCAGCCCGGTCACCATGGCGTTGAGTTTCCTGGTATTTTTCGAGGCGTTCATCTCAAAGATGTCTGCCTCTTCAACTCCCGCCTCGGAGGCCAGGTTGAGGATTTGTGTCTTTAACGCCGACACTTCCAGCGGCTTGAAGGTGTAAAACATCGGCATCAACACAATCGGAGCGATGACCATAAGAAAGACGATGAAGGGAACCGAGCCCACGCCGAACCACGCCCACCACCCGCGGGGAAACTTGCGGATCAGGGCATACATGATACCCACGACGATGATCGCGATGATCCAAAACATCAAAAAACCTTTCGTCTGCTCCCAAATCCAGCCGCCGACGGATTGATTGGAGAGTTCGTACTTGTGTTCCAGGAGATAACCGGAATAAAAATCCAAAGGGAGATGCAGTACGGTGAGCGCCAGGAAGAAAAACAAAAGGTAGAGGGCCAGGATGAAAAACCTTCGCTTACCGAGGGCCTTGGCCCAATGACGCATCCTGGCCGAGAAACCGGTCAACAAAATAAACAGCAAAACAACGATGCCAAACGCGACGTCAACGAAGTAGAGGATGTTTTTCGTATTGGAATATTCAATGGTCTTTTCGCGTTGTTCCGGGGTCATCTGCCCCCACCCGGCTTCAGCCAAAGCCGCCTCCGCGTCACGGGCGCTATCCGCCGCTGGTTGCGCCCGGGTACCCGCAGGGCCGGCCAGAACAACCACCGCCACAAAAGGCAACATCATCAAAAACATCTTCGCTAAGCTGCGCACAATTCCTCCTTTGCGATCATTGAATCAACTCCCAGAGGAAAGTAAAGTCGGGAAGGGCCGAAGGCAAATTGAATCTGATGGGAGGCGCACCGGTGACGATGCGAAGTTTTCTGGTAGCCGTGGCTGCACCGCGTAGGAGCCATCTTTCGCAGGGCGCGGGTCGGTTAACTCTTCGGCCTAAATCCAATCCGATGATACGGATTGACAATCGAGGAGGCGATGTTCGTCAGATGCGCCCCCACCCGCTTCAAATAGCGAAAATACAAAGCCAGCGTGACGGCTTGGGGCTTATTTAGCTGGTCTTCCCCGGCAATCAATTCCCTGACGCTGATGTCGCAGCGCTGGGTCAGGTTTCGGTGGTCGGCCATGATTTCACGGGCCGCGGTTTCATCGGATGTTCGAAAGGCACCGAGTACAGCGTCAAAAAGTTCCCGCACCCGCTCTTCCATCTGCTGCAATTGGTCTTCGTACCTTTCGACTTCCAGCCGGCGGGGATGCCACGCAGCCAATTCGGCAATGTTCTTGGTATAGTCACCGATGCGCTCGAGGTCGATAATGATCGCGGCCAAAATCAGCGCGGGGTTGATGTCCTTAATCCCGCTGAGGCTCAAATGAGTCAACAGGTTACGCCGCACCTCCTGCTGCAGCTTGTTGACCAGTCGGTCCTTTTCCCGGATGTCGAAGGGTAAATCGGCGTTGTCCTGCTCGCGGAGGGAATGGACCGCTGAAATAAACATCTCCCGGCCTTCTTCCAGCATTTTCTGCGCCTGGGCCAGCGCTTCGTCCAGCAGGGTTTCCTTGCGAAACATATCAAGTAGATACCGAAACATGACTCACCTCAATAGGTACACACTCAAAGGGATAATGAAAAACACGACTAATATATACACTATCGGCACCCATCGCCGCTTAACCGCGTGTCGGGCAAATTCCCTCGAAATATACATCGGCAACCACCGGATAGGCCAGACAAAAATACAACCAAGAATATTGAATAACGTGTGGGCAAATGCCACGGCCACGGCCGCTGGTGAACCCGTGGCCAACGCGGCCAAAATGGCGGTGACCGTGGTGCCGATATTGGCACCCATAACATAGGGAAACAGCTGTTCCAGAACCAACACACCCGAACCCGCCAGGGGAATCGCGATCGAAGTAGCCACCGATGAAGACTGCACCAGAGCAGTCAGGACAACACCCAGGACAAAACTGCGCAAGGCGGTACGGAAAATGTACCGACTGAAAAACCGCTCTACGCGCTCCAGAACTAATAGCTTAAGCAGTACAACGATATAACGCAATGACAAGGCCAGAAAGGCGAAGCCCAGAAGCAGGACGATCCAGCCGGTTTTGCCGGTCATCTGCACCAGCATGTGAATCGCCGGTTCGGTAAGCACTTTCACCGGGCTGGCAAAGGTGAGCCCCCCGGCTTCCGCAAAGACCTTACTCAGCGCCTCGGCGGCCTTCCCCAGAAAGTTGGTGAAATACTGTAGAGGAAAGAAGACCGCGACGGCGATAATGTTGAAGAAATCGTGCACGGTGGCCGCGGCGAATGCGCGTTGGAATTCGGCGCGGCGGGTGACGAGCCCCAAAGAGACGATGGTGTTGGTCACCGACGTGCCGATATTGGCCCCCATGACAATGGGGATGGCGGAAACAATCGGTATCACGCCACCGCCAACCAGGACGACGACAAACGAGGTAACCGTCGAGGATGACTGGACAATACTGGTCGCCAGCACACCGGCAAATAGCCCGATCAGGGGATCGGCGGTTGTGGACAGTAATGTCTCGGCCACATTCTGGCCGAAATACTGGAACGCTTTGCCGATTAACCCGATAGAGATAAGGAATAGGTAAAGGAACCCCAGAAGTCCCAAAACCTTGCCCACAGACTTGAGCAAATGTGTCCGCACGGCATCTTCACCCCGATCCCGCCACGCGGCGGGCCGAGATACATACCGCCTGATCAGGCACTAATCAAGTCTTAATATCATCCGCGATAAAGGCCGTCACCGCCCACAGGAAGTCATTCGGTTTACGTGCGACCATAAGGCATTGTTTCGCGGAAATTGCGGCCGGGAAGCCGGCACATTTGCCCGTGCCTGATCGAATGTATGCCCCCCTTGATCTCTCGTAACATGAGATGCCACCAGCCGTTAGTGGATCGCGTGGGGTTTTTCTCTTGTCAGGGAATCAATGAGCGCGGCAAGGTGCTCAGCGATCAATAAATGACCTTCAGGCGTGGGATGGCAGTGGTCGATAAACAAATGCTCGTTGCCGTTTTCCATGAACAGAGCGGCAGCATCCAGGACGAACGCGCCGCCTGCCGCCGCGGCATTAAATAGCGCCTTGCGGTATGGTGTCTTGATCCGCAGGGAAAAGTAGTCGCGGTCGGCTGTATCGTGGAGTATTTCCCGTGCCCGAGTGCTGTCTCCGGCGTCAGCCAGGGCAATTCCCAGATTGTAGCGCGCGACATTGAACGCAGAATCCGCCTCCAGGCAGCGCTCGAACAAGCCAACGGCCTGATCGTGTGCCTTTTGGCTCCAGTACAGTACGCCAAGGTTGTTCAGGCTGACCGGGTCGTGTGGTGCTGCTTTCAGCCGTTCAATGTAGACCGACTCGATGCTGCCTGCCTCCCCCCGATCCGCATACGCGCTGGCAAATACTTCCCGCACGTAGGGATCGATGCGGCCGTACGGCCGGTTAATCATTGCCGGGTCAAAACAGTACGCCACCGGTCTTTCCAGTTGCCGCTGCATCGGGTCGGCTACCACCCACTGCCCGGCGGAATCGGTCATGCGGGAGAAGATCTTAAACTGCAATCCTGCAGGCCAGCGGTACGGAACCGGGGGGTTGACAAATATCGCCCGGGCCCCGATCCCTGCGGTGAGGGCGGCGATCTCCGCCATGTTCTCACCAAACTCGTCGGGCGTCAGGCGCACCGTGGGCGTATCGGTTGCGGTGAACCGGACATCAGGGAGGGCCGGTGAGATCAGATTGCGCAACAGCCGGTACGTCGCCAGACGATAAAGCACCACCCGCGCCTTTTGCGCCCACCGGTGCGCGGCAAAGATCTCCCGGTCGGTCAAATGCCCGTTGATCGAGGCATCGTTATTGCCAAAATAGCAAACGACAAAATCGGGCCGGTATTTAATCCCCTCGGCTTGCAGAAAACGCTTACCCTGTTCCGAGGTATAACCACCGACGGCGGCATTGACCAGCTCGATTCTTTTTCGCCCACGCCACTTTTCCTGCAGCATGTGTACGGCCCGCTCTCCAAAGGCCTCCTCACGGCGGCGCAACCCGAGCCCCACCGGCGAAGAGTCACCCAAAAGCAGAATGCGCAGTGTATTGGGAGATTTCTCGTAGGCGATTTCCTCATCGGTCAACAGACCTCGGGAGTTGGTAATAAACAAGGACTGCCGCAACCGGGGACGAAACCTCCAGAGCAATTCCGGGTCAGATTGATGCACCCCGCCGAAAGATAAGAACAGCGTTTGCTGCCAGAGCTTATATTCACTGAGGGCGTCAGAGAGGCGGAAGCTCTGCATTTTCCGGTATGCCGTGGGTTCGGCCCAGCGAGCCGCCAGCTCGATGACCACCAGGCCGGCCAGCGTAAAGACGACACTGAAAATGGTCCGGCGGACGCGGCCGATATGCGCTTCTGGTGTCACGATAAGTTGCCCCAATCTTGTGCCCCTGATCAACCAAGCATCAAAATAGAAAACGATCTCCGATGAAAGCAGAAAAAAACCGAGAAGTGGGGGTTGGCTAATTATTTATTCTGCGGGAGAACGACTCCCGGCTTTCAGCGGCAACTCCAGGGTGAAAACCGTTCCCCCGCCGGGCCGTGCGGATACGGTAATTGTCCCGCCAATGGCATCGACGATCTTCTTGACGACCGCCAGGCCAACTCCCGAACCTTCAGTTGCCGCCGGCTGGGCACGGTAAAACAGTTCGAAGATCTTTTTTCTCTCGTCGCGTGGAATACCGCTGCCGTTATCCGCCACGCTCATGGTCAACTGCGTGTCCGTACGCTGCCAGTTGACCTCAACTGTGGGCGTTCGCTCTTTTGGCACGTAAGCCACAGCATTGCGCAATAAATTGACCAATACCCGCGCCAGCGCCACGCGAGAAAAACGGCAGGAATCCGGCGGTGAAGACCGGTGGAGTACCGCCTTCCGCCCGGGAAAGGCGTCAATCACCTGCTCCCAAATGTCATCCACCATGCGGCCGAGATCCAAGTCCTCCAGGCTGCCCGTGTAATCCTCCGCCCGGGCATAATCAAGCAGAGACTCCACCAGTCGCAGCATGTTCATCGCATTGGACGAAATACGCCGTGCCAGAGTCCGCCCGCCCTCATCGATCAGCCGCGAGTACCGCCGGCGGAAAATCCCCGTCAGCTCGCGAATGGAAACCAGGGGAGCCTTCAAATCATGCGCAAGCATCGAGACCATCGACTCCAGTTCCGCATTCTTGGCCTGGTATCGGGCGGTCAGTTCACCGGCCCGGCGATTTTTTCGGTGGAGCTCCTCGACTATCTCGACCAGACAACTATTCGCCCGGTCCAGTTCGGTGCTCTGGCAGCGAAGTTGATGCAGGATTTTCTCCTGCTCGGTAATGTCGCGGACAAAAACCGCCAATCGTTCCACATTCCCCTGCGCATCAAAGACCGGGTATATATGATTATCCAGAATCCTTCCCTCACGCTCGTCTTCGAAACGGACCGGCTTCGCCGAACGCACTACCTCATCGACTCGTGCCTTTCTCGCTTCGGCCAGACCAGGAGGGAAAAGATCAAGAACGTTGGCGCCGATGAGTTCATCGATACTCTTGCCAAGCCCCCGGGCTGTTCCTTCATTCACGGCCAGAATGGTTCCTTGGGGATCTATCAGGCATGCCGACTCGGTAGTAGCGTTCATCAGCACCCGCGCCGTCTCCTCGCTGGTGCGCATTGCCTCAAGCGCCTTCTTGCGCTCGGTGATGTCCGTGCAAATCAACGTCACCGCAACGACCTGTCCATTGCGCTTGATTGGCCCTACTTTTGTCTCATACCATGCGTCGTGCCCGTTGGCGCCAACCCCTCTGACCTCATAACTCCCGGTCTTACCGGTCTGAAAGACTTCTTGGATGATTGCCATTTGTACATCGTGATATTCGGGCTCTGTATAATCGCAGATATTCTTCCCCAGGGTCTGTTCCACACTAAAACCTGGCACAGTGTGATTGATAAACTGAATTGTGCCGTCACGATCCACGATCATAATGATATTGGGAGCGTGTTCGACCAACGAACGCCACTTTTCTTCGGATTCGCTTATTTTCTCCTCCGCCCGCATGCGCTCGGTCAGGTCGAAAACGATTCCCCGGAATCCAACCGGTGTATCATTGTGGATGATCAGGCTGGAATAGATCAGGACGGGAAACGTACTGCCGTCTTTCCTCACGGCGGTGTATTCATGGCCTTCAGGTGTCCCCCCCTGCAAAAGTCTCTGCATATTCTGCTTGATTTTTTCTGTATCTTGCGGAAGAAACAGCTGCATTACGTTTACGCCCTGATCGACGTCCTTTCGGGTATAGCTAAAAGATTGAAGACCGTAACGGTTGGCGAAGGCAAGTTTGCCTTCGACATCGATTTCAAAGACGGTTTGGGGTAACAAATCGGCCAGCTCCCTGAACCGTTGCTCGCTCTTTTTCAGCGCTTCCTCAGCCCGCTTGCGTTCGGTGATGTCGCGGCCCACGCCCTGTACACCGAGGACCTTCCAGTTTTCCTCTAACATCAGGCTCTCATTAAATTCCATCAGAAATGTTCGCCCGGCCTTAGAGCGCACCTCAAGTACACATGGAGGAACCGTTTCACCCCGGCGGACTTCGGCATTGAAGACCTCGAATGCGGCACGGTTGATCGGGTTATCGGTCAACCAGTCGGAAAAGTGCGTATTGACTACCTCTTCGGGCTCCACACCCATGAACTGCTTTGCCGAGGGCGACACATAAAATATGTTCCCTTCAGTGTCGCGGGCGTAAACCAAGTCCCGGGTGTTCTCGGCCAACAGGCGGTACTTCTGCTCGGACGCGGCAAGCTTTTCTCTGAGCTCATGACGCTTTGTAATGTCACGAAGGATCCCTTCAACGGCCACCAACCGGCCATCATCATCACAGATGCCGATACTCTGTTCCCATACCCAGCGAAGATCACCGTTTTTGTGCCGTACGCGGAATTCGGTGCTGAAGGTCCTGGTCCCCTCGGATGACGACGAACGCGATTGTCCCCGGACGGCCATAATCTTGCTGCGATCGTCGGCATAGATGAATTGTCCGATCAAAGCCTCAAGGGGACGGGACATTACGTATTCCACCGAATACCCGGTCAGTTTTTCAATCGCCGGATTAACATAATCAAGGACACTATCAGTAATGTTGGCGCGGAGGATGACATCATCGGTATGAGTTATCATTCTGTGCAGCCGCGATTCTGTCGCATCCAATCGCGCCCGCTCCAGCGCTTCGGTAGCCAAATGGATAAACATTTCCAATCGGCGGATCGTCGGCAAATCCGGCCGCTTTCCGTCGGGCGGAGTATCTACGGAGGCATACCCGATCGTTTTCCCGCCGGCATCGCAAAGCGGCACAAACAATTGATCATCAGACTGCCACTGTCCTCCGGAAAGGGGCGGCGTATCGCTTTTGACGTAGCGTCCCTCGCGGGAGAGGTCCAGCCCAAGTTCGCTGGGAATAAAATATGACTCGGAAATCTCATTCGCGGAATTCAGAATGGCCTGGCGGGTATCCAACTGAAGGCGCCGCGCATGCCGGGCAGCAGCAATCACCTCATCAGGTATCCCGTGATACCCGATCGCGGTGATATCACCCTGCTCGTTATGCAGGGTCAGAACCGCGCGACGGTACAATCCGGCCTGCGCGATCGCCTGCGCCACCAGCCTCAGTATGTCATCCGGGCTTGTAGCGGATCGCAGATCGCGCGCAACCTGCCACAGTACCTCAAAAGCGGTATCGGATGGGGCAGTAAGGGTCTCCCCACCGGGACGCGGCCCTTGGCCACTTTCGTTGTGCACCGAAGATTCGGACACCGATTGATTCTTTCGAATTGCCCTTCCGTCAGCCGGCGACCGGCCGGGCGGCGGTACCGGCCAACATGCGGCCGGCCCGACGAGCAATCAAACGGAAGCTGGCCGTTTTCGACACGATCTCCACCGAGTAATTGCGGCTGATCCGCCGGCCTAACTCCTCGCTGAAAAATGAGGTCATCATCAGCACCGGCAGGAGGCGGCCCCGGCGGCAGATTTGATCGATAACCCAAAGTCCGTCGTGCTTGGGCAGACGATAATCCAGAATGAGAAGATCGTACCAGCCGATCTGCAACTTTTTCAAGCATTCATCCGGCGAGCGGGCAACGTCCACCAGGACACCCAGATCGGCCTCGAGGTATTCCACGATGATTTCGATGTGGTCGCTATTATCATCGGTGACCAACACCTTTTTTCCGTGATGCGGGGAGCGTAAGGCCATCACCGACAGGTCGCCCCGGAGAATACGGTTAACCACGGCGGAAAATCTTTGTGGCGAGAGAGTCTGCAAAGAAAGAGGATGCCACCGTGTCTTCGGCCGGCGTTTATACTTATTCACCCCGTCCTCCCTTGCGCGATGTCAGCCAATGATGCGGTTCATCCTCGCGGCCTCTGGCCGCAAGGAACGGTAACCTTGAAGTACTCTTTCTAAAGAATGTACGTTTTGTACTAAGAATTGGCAAGATGTTTTCTCGGCGCGTGCAGAGGTGCCGCTAAGTCATTAGTGCCAATTGGGTTCGGACGTGTCGGTTAATGGCCTGGGCAATAAGCTACCCCCCCTCAAGAATCACATCTGGCACGCCCGCGCAGGTCAATCCCTTCGCGGGAGGACGGAAACCCGGAAACCGTCGAGTCAACACACCCGGATCCAACCAGAGTCTGCCGTCTTTGCCGGGACGGGGAATGTTTACCGATCAATCACTCCTATTGACTAATCGTCGAGTGGGTTTTAATTGCCGGCAATGACCCAGGTAACAAACATGAGGGGCATCGTGTTGGCCGGGGGTCTGGGGCGTCGGCTGGGCTCGTTGACCAAGATCACCAACAAACACCTCCTGCCCGTCTGGGACCGCCCCATGGTTTTTTATCCCCTGCAGGCGCTGGTCGAAGCCGGGATCGACGAGATCGTCCTCGTAGTCGGAGGACAAAGCGCCGGGGAGTTTTTGCGGCTGTTAGGTGATGGAAAGTTCCTGGGCATTAAGCGGTTGGCCTACGCGTACCAGGAGGGCCAGGGCGGGATCGCCGATGCTCTGGCGCACGCGCGCGACTTCTGTGAAGCGCATCGAATATGCGTGGTCCTGGGTGATAATATCTTTCAGGCGAGCCTGCAACCCTTTGTGAAGAAGTTTGACAGACAAAAATCGGGGGCGCGGCTGCTTTTGAAAAAGGTCAACCACCCGCAACGATTCGGCGTGCCGAAGTTTGCCGGCCGGCGTATTGCAGACATTGTCGAAAAGCCAAAAAAACCGCCTTCACCTTACGCAGTGACCGGCATTTATTTTTATGACCCCGACGTGTTTGATATCATAAACACGCTTACACCCTCACCAAGAGGTGAACTGGAAATCACCGACGTCTCGAACGCTTATCTGCGCCGCGGCGATTTGGAGTACAGCATCCTGCCCGGCTGGTGGACCGACGCCGGCTCCATTCCCACGCTGTTTAACGCCGCCCAACTAACGGCACGGACATGGAAAAGACAGCGCAGTATTCCGGAAAACCGGTTATTGTATTTGCCGGACAACGAGTGGATGAAATCCGGCAACCGGTGGTTGTTTGCCGGAAAATCAACAACAAAAAAAAGGGCGTCCGGGAAATGATCGACGGCGTGCGCATCAAGAAACTCATCGTTCATCCCGATGATCGCGGAAAGCTTTTTGAGGTCTGGCGCGCAGACGACGAGGGGTTTTGCGGGTTTGGCCAGGCATATGTGACCACGGCCTACCCGGGGATCATCAAGGCCTGGCACTACCACAAGCTTCAAACTGACTGCTTTACCGTGATCAGTGGACGGGCGCTCTTTGCCCTGTACGACGCCCGTGAAGATTCCCCGACCCGCGGCCGACTGCAAACCTTTCCGATCAGCGACAATGAACGGATCGCCATTTTGATTCCTCCGGGTGTTTACCACGGTTTCAAAAACATCGGTGATCGGGAGGTGTGGTGCCTCAACTGCCCCAACCGCACGTACAACGCGGCACATCCGGATGAATACCGTCTCGACCCTTTCGATCCCGCTGTTGGCTTTGACTGGACGGTGTAGTTATGAAGCGACTGTTGGTCACCGGCGGGCTCGGGTTTTTGGGGTCCAACTTCATCCGCCGATGGCGCGCGCACTACCCGGATTCGCCGGTGATCAACGTTGACTGCCTGACCTATGCGGGAGGAATGGACAACCTCGGGCCTATACGCTCTTCCCCCGGCTATGTCGAATTTCGCACCGACGTTACCGACGTGCGGCGTTTGCGGAACATGTGGCCCAAAAAACCGGTGACCGTCGTTCATTTTGCCGCAGAGACCCATGTCGACCGGTCACTCTTGGACGCCCAGCCGTTTGTTGAGACGAACGTCATCGGTACACACTTAATCCTTGAGCTGTCCCGAAGGTTCCCGGTAGAGAGGCTAATCATCGTCTCCACCGATGAGGTGTACGGCCCCACCCCACCACGGCGTAAGTTCAACGAAGCGCAGGCGTTGAACCCCGGCAATCCGTACGCCGCCTCGAAAGCATCCGCCGATCTTTTGGCCCTGGCGTATCAACGAACGTACAACGTGCCGGTGGTCATCCTGCGCACGGTCAATGTCTACGGCCCCCGTCAGTATCCGGAAAAATTCATTCCACTCTTTATCACCCACGCCCTGTCCGGTAAGCCCCTGCCGCTGTACGGCGATGGAAAGCAACAGCGGGACTGGTTGTGGGTGGAAGACTTTGGCGAAGCCGTGCGGCTTTTGGTCAACGCGCGCAAACCCGCATATCCGGTATACCACATCGCTGCCGGGAATTGTCTTCGCAACCTTTACGTGGCCCGGGCGATCATCAAGCTGACCGGCTGTCCCGACGAGTTGTTGCGCAAAGTTGCCGACCGGCCCGGTCACGACCGCCGCTACGCCCTGAATGACCGTCGGTTTCGGGAGGAATTCGGCTGGACACCAGGAACGAACTGGACGGAAGGCATAAAAAAGACTGTTGACTGGTACAGCAATAATAAGAAGTGGGTCAACAGGCGATTGGGCGCCTCTTTTTATGAATATTACCGGCGGCAGTACGACTGGAGGTTGCATGGATAAACCCATTCTGGTTTTTGGCGCGACCGGGCTTCTGGGCACCCACCTGGTGCGGCTTCTGGTGGAAAAAGGGCGCTTCCCTGTCGCCGTGGTGCACAACCGCAAGAGCCGGCTTCCTCCGGGAGTCCCCACCTATCAGGCAACGGTCGCCAGTCCGGCAGCAGTAAGCAAGGCCCTGCACCGCTACGGTCCCTCGGTGGTGATCAACTGCGCGGCGTACACCGATGTCGACGGGTGCGAACTTAACCCTCAACGCGCGGCCGAGGTGAATACCCTCGGTGCAGAAAATATTGTCCACGCGGCACAAGAGAGTGGAGCACTCACGGTGCATATCTCCACTGACTACGTCTTTGACGGCAGCGCCGGGCCATACGACGAAGCCGCCCACGCCCACCCGATTAACGTCTACGGCAAAACGAAGCATGACGCCGAGACGATCGTGCAAAACGCCGACGCCGAAACGCTGATCATCCGGGCGGCAGGTTTCATCGGTCGAGGACCGGAGAAACACCCGTGCTTCGCGGAGAATATGATCGCGGCGCTGCGTTCGGGGAAACAACTGGCCGTGCCGATTGACCAGGTGGCCAATGTCACGGACGTTCCCACGCTTGCTCGTGGGGTACTGACCGCTGTTGATCACCACCTCAGGGGAATCTGGCACATGGGCTCGCGCGAGTTGATCTCGCGCTATGATTTGACGAGGCTTCTGGCCCACGTATTCGGGCTGGACGCCAAATTGAGCGAACCGGTGATGTACGCCGACATGGGCCGCGCCGCCGACCGTCCGTTGAATGGCGGCCTACTGGTCAATAAGGCCGAGGAACAGCTGGCCCTCACGTTCCCGTCCCCGAAAGAAACCCTGGAAAACCTGAAGCGGGCGTTGGCCAGCGAGTGAAAAAACGGCCCGCGACGCGCCGGGGAGCCGATCTGACGCCATGGACTATCTCAGGCAACCGTTCCTCTTCAAGGTCAAAAAAGTCTTGCGCTACGTATCGCTCTATGGAATTAGCCGGACGTACTACAAGGTCCTCGGTCAACTCCACATGCGAAAGACATATAACACCCACCGTGCCCGAAAAAGCACGATCGGCAAGAATCAGATAATCGGGCTGATCGGCTGCGGCAATTACGCCTTTACCACTATTGCCTACTTTCTAAACAAGAGGTTCGGCCGGATCATCGCCGGGTGCATGGATATTGATATTAATCATGCGGCCTCTCTCGCCGGCCATTTTAAAGTGCCCGTATACACCACCAATGAACATGAAATCATCGGCAATGATACGATCCAACTGGTTTATGTTGCCTCCAATCACGCCACGCACGCGGAGTATGCCATCAAGGTACTCGAGCGCGGGAAAGACGTGTACATTGAGAAACCCCACATTGTCTCGGAAGAACAGCTCACCAGACTCACCAGGGCGATGGAAAACTCGCCGGGGAGAGTCTTTCTGGGATTCAACAGGCCCGGCAGCCGATTCGGCAAAATCATCAGACACTGTCTGGACCGGGAAGTCGGCCCCGGGATCTACAACTGGTTTGTCGCCGGACACGACATCGACCCCGACCACTGGTACTTCAAACCGGAGGAAGGTGGGCGCGTGTTGGGCAACCTGTGTCACTGGACCGACTTTGTCTTGCGCCTGACCGGAAACCGGGCGTTTCCCCTCGAGATCAATCCCACGCGCGCCGCACGAAGTGATACCGACATTGCCGTCGCCTTTACGTTTGCTGACGGCACCATCGCTATCATTACCTTCTCGGCCAAGGGACACACCTTTGAGGGCGTCAAAGAACGTTTCAGCGCCCACAAGGGTAATTGCCTGCTGACCATGGATGATTTCAAGACCCTGCAGGTCGAGCTGGCGGGCATCAAAAAGCGTTACCGCAATTTATACCGTGACCACGGCCACCGGCAGAACATCGTTTCGGCGGCGGAGAACGTGTTAAACAAGCTGCCTTACAACCGCAACGAACATCTCACCCACATCAGGAACACCGGCCTGTTGTTTCTCAAGACCAAAGAGGCACTGGAGCAAAACAAGAAAATCATCGTTGAGGGGTATTCACCTTCCGCGGTATAATTTAAAAAAACGTGTAGCCCTGCTCCGGCATCTTTTGCTCGCGGAACAATCCGTCGTACGGTAAGCGGGCAGCATAAAGAGATGCTGCCTCGTCCCGGCGGAAAAGATTTCCCGTCCTTTCGTCAGTTTCTTCCTAATTCAGTGGCTGCCTTCATCTATCGTCCACACGGCCCCTGATTCTGTCTTGGCCGTACCTCCCTTCTGTGCAACAGGTTGCCCTCTTTTTGCCCTCCTTTTCTCCGTGCCGGGCACCGCGTTTGCCCCATCACCGGAGTCGAAAAGCAACAGCCGGCACCGATGCCGGCAGGAGCGTCCAGGGAAAGGACGGGGCAATGGGTAGGCGCACGTGGTTTTTCTTGTTGATTATTCTTATCATCATTTTGTATTGCATTTCCTGGCGACCGGCAATTTGCGGGGAACGTCATTCCTTCAGGCCGGACACCCTCACCTCACAACAGCCATCCCCGGCTGAAACCGCAGCAACGAACGCGGTGAACACTACACCTGATCCTTACGAAAACCAGACAGGTCTTTTGAAAAAACCGCCAAACGAATCACTCTCGGCCACGCTTTTCGGCAGTCAACAACGCATACCGCGGCCTGAAGGAGCAGATGTGCGGCCATTCGGTTGCGATATCTTTGGTGACTCCGCGCAGGGCTTCGCCACCGTCGATCAACTGGTGGCTCCGGAAGATTACACTCTTGGGCCGGGGGACCACCTGCTGCTAAACGTCTGGGGCCGGGTGGATTTGAGCCTCGATCTGATCGTGGACCGCGAGGGCAAGATCTTTATCCCTCGTGCCGGCGAGGTGATCGTCCACGGGACAACGCTCGCTCAAGCAGAGAAGCGTATCGGTGAGGCACTGGAGACCGTGTATTCCAACTTCGAGCTGAACCTGATGCTGGGTCGGCTGCGCTCGATGGCGATCTTTGTCTTCGGTGAGGTTCGCCGTCCCGGCGCTTACACCGTTAGTTCGCTGACCACGGTGTTTAATGCGCTGTACCACGCCGGCGGGCCAAACGAGCGGGGGTCACTGCGGCACATCCGCCTGATGCGCGGGAACCGAACCGTCAAGGAAATCGATTTCTACGATTTCCTGCTAAGTGGCCGGCGCGGCAAAGATCCCCGATTACAGCCGGGAGATGTAGTCTTTATCCCCGTAGTGGGGCCGCGGGTCACCATACGTGGCGAGGTCAAACGCCCGGGCGTTTACGAACTTAAGAACAACGAACGACTGACGTCACTCTTCGCCCTGGCCGGAGGAGCCACTGCGGAAGCGTACCTCGAACGGGTGATGATCGACCGCATCGCCGAGCGCGACGGGCGCTGCCTTTTGGATATCGACTACACCGCCGCGTCCACCAACGGCACGAAGGACATCGCTTTAGTCGATGGTGATGACGTTTCGGTCTTTTCGATCTTCGACATCCGGCCCAACATCGTCTGGCTGGAAGGCGCCGTCCGCCGACCGGGAGCGTTCGAGCGCTTCGATTCCATGACCGTCTATGATCTCATCGGCGGGGGAAGCCGGCTAAAACCGGACGCCTATACCAAGCGCGCCGACCTGGAACGCAACGGGCCGAAGGGCAGTCTCGAACTCACTCCGGTCAACCTCGAAGCATTATGCGGCGGCGAGGGTGAAGCAGACATCTTGCTTGAAGACGGCGATCGGCTGATTGTTTATGACCGCGAAAAGATCGTTCGTCGGCCGCAGGTTTTCATCGACGGTCTGGTCAAGTATCCCGGCCAGTACGAGCTATTGGGCTCGATGCGTCTTTCGGATTTGATCTTCCGGGCGGGGAGCTTGAGCAAGAACGCCTACCTCGTCCGGGCAGAAATCGCCCGACATCGTCCCGGGGTGACCACACAGCTGATTACCGTCGATTTGCGCGATGTTACTATTCGCCAGGACTTAAGTCAGGATGTCCTGCTTGAAGAAGACGACCACGTCTTTATCCGGGAAGACCCGCAAGGCACCGATTTCCCGCTGGTCAGTATCACGGGTGAGGTAAGATTCCCCGGCAACTATGCCTTGCTCGGCCCGTCGGAGACACTCCGCGAGCTGATCGAGCGCAGCGGCGGCCTCACCCCGCGCGCATTCCCCGAGGGAACGATCTTTACCCGGCAAAAAATCTCTGAGGATCTCCGCCGCCAGGGCCTGGAACACATCCTCTTGCATTCCCAACCCATCGTCAAAGACTCCAGCGGCGGATACGTCCGCCAGGAACTGTTACAGTTCGACGCCGATGCGATGACACGCATCGTCCTGGACGTTCCCGCGATTCTCAAAAACCGCAGTGGGGACGACGACATCACGCTCCAGGACGGTGATCGAATCTATATCCCGGAAATACCCTCCGGGATTCAGTTGATGGGTGCGGTTGCCTCACCCGGCACGATTAAATTTCACCCGGGCTGGAAAGCCGGCAAGTACATCAAGGAGGGCGGTGGGCTCACCTCCGTGGCCAACAAGTCGGAACTGCGCCTTATTCGCGCCAATGGCCAGGTCATCTCCGGGAGGTCAGCAATTCGACGTCGAGTGCAGCTCGGTGACGCGATTTTCGCCCCGCCGAAGATCAAGAAGGAAACAAACTGGCTGCAGTATATCACGGGGACGGCCTCGATCTTGACCAGTGTGGCAACCACATGGTTCTTAATCGACCGCATTGCCGACCGATGATGGATGGTGCAGATTTTGCGTTTCCCAATGCCGGAACACTGACGATCAACTCAGCCATTAGCCTGACCGGCATCGCGGTCCCCCTCCCGGGCGGAAAACCACCCGTAAGGCGGAAAGATCGGTGATACGCCAAAGGAAAATAGTGCTGGTGGCCGGGGCGCGGCCGAACTTCATGAAAATCGCGCCGCTTCGCTCGGCGTTGGCGGAATACCCCGCGGTGTTCACCACGCAGCTCGTCCACACCGGCCAGCACTACGACTACAAAATGTCTCAGGTGTTCTTCGATGACCTCGGCTTGCCCGAGCCTGATATCTTTCTCGAAGTCGGTTCCGGTTACCACGGCGAACAGACCGCCCGCGCCCTGGCCGGATTCGAACAATACCTGCTTAACCATCCCACCGACCTGGTAATCGTCGTTGGGGATGTGAACTCGACGGCGGCGGCTTCTTTGGCCGCCGCCAAACTGCATATCCCGGTGGCCCACGTGGAAGCCGGCCTGCGCTCCGGGGATCGGCGGATGCCCGAAGAGATAAACCGCATCGTGACCGACTGCCTCTCCGATATCCTCTACACCCACTGCACCGAGGCGGACGATAACCTGCGCGCCGAGGGGATTGCCGAAGAACGGATCGTTTTCGTGGGCAACGTGATGATTGACACCCTGCGCGCATTCTTGCCGCGCGCTGAAGATACAGCGATCCTCGAGCGGCTGGGACTGACCGCGGGCTCCTACGCCCTTTTGACCCTGCACCGGCCGGAAAACGTCGATGTCCCCGAGAAGATCGACCTCATCGCCGAGCTGGTCGAACTGGTCAGTGAGATCATCCCCCTGGTTTTTCCAATTCACCCCCGCGCGGCAAAAAACCTCTCCTCTTTTCTGTCGCGCACCCGCTGGGACAACCTCGTCGAAAACACCAACCTCCGGCTAATCGATCCCGTCGGGTACATCGAGTTCTTGCGCCTGGAGAAAGACGCGCGCGTCGTCCTGACCGACTCCGGCGGGATTCAGGAAGAGACGACCGTGCTGGGTGTCCCCTGTCTGACGCTGCGCGAAAGCACGGAGCGACCGGTAACGGTCACCTGCGGCACCAACACCCTTGTCGGGCTGCACCCTGACCGGGTGGCCGAGCTTCTAAGCAACCCTTTAGAATCGACAAAGAAATGCTGCTGCCCGCCGAAATGGGACGGAAAGGCGGCAAGAAGGATCGTGGAACATCTCATGTGCTATTTCGGGATCCCCCCGCAGGTCACGGGCAAGGTCGCCGATCGGGGGAAGATTCTGGAATTGGCTACACAATGACGATGACTACTTCGCGGCAACCATCGGCAGAGTCACCACAGGTCGTCATCCTGGCCGGCGGGAAGGGACGGCGCCTTCTACCGTACACGACTTCCTTTCCCAAGCCGCTAATGCCCCTGGGTGACCGGCCAATCCTGGAGATTATCCTCTTGCAATTGGCCCGCGACGGCTTCTTCGACATCATCCTGGCCGTGGGACACTTGGCCTCGCTGATCGAGGCATACTTCGGTGATGGCACGTCCTGTGGCGTCAGACTGACCTACCTGCGCGAGAGCGCGCCGCTGGGAACCGCGGGGCCGCTGGCCAAACTGCCTGCGCCACCGGAGAACCTGCTGGTGCTCAATGGCGATATTCTCACTGATCTCAACTTCTCCACATTTTTTTCCGACCACCTGAAGCACGAGGCCGCCGCAACGATTATGACCGTGAAAGAAAACATCCCCCTGGAATACGGAATCCTGACCACCAACGCTCAAGGGTTCGTCCTCTCCTACGAGGAAAAGCCGCAGTTGACGGTTGAGGTTTCCGGCGGCATATACGCTTTTTCGCGAAGGACGCTGACTTACATCCCGGACAACGAACATTTCGATTTCCCGGACCTTGTCTGTGCGCTGCTTAACCACGGCGAGCCGGTAGCCACTTACCGGCACGGTGGCCGCTGGCTTGATATCGGACGCCGTGACGATTACGCCGAGGCGACTGAGTTATTCGAGAAGAGCCAACACTTATTCTTGCCATCCCCGCCGGAACCGATTAAACGCATTCCGCCTGACTTCGTCCAAACCGCCGGGGGGATGAGATCAGCGCCGGGGAGGTCGGATGTCTGAGACCAATCTTACATTCCCGTTTGTCGATCTTCGCTCTCGCCTGCGGCCCGATCGCTGGGAACGGTTGGTTCAGGACGATCGTCAGCCTCGCAGGGTGGCCGACCGGGAGTCGATCATCAAGGAAGTCGCCGCCTGGCTCTCCCGCGCCCAGAATGCGACAGGAGGCGAGGGCATCGTCCAGTTCTACCATTTGCAAACCGGCTGGTCGGCGGCGTGCCCGGAAACCAGCGGCGCGGCCATGACCACCTTGCTCTTGCTTGCCGAGAAATACAGCGAAGGCGACGCGATCGAGCGCGCCACGCGCTTGGAACCCTCACTGACGACCCGGCATCCCTCCCCCAGCGATCAGAACCCGGCGGCCATCCTCTCCGGAAATGTGTCGGTTGAGGCTTGGGCCATTCTGGGTTGGATTGGGCTGTATGAGCGTACGCTCAACGAACGATTCAAGACTGCTGCGATCGAGGCCGGGCAGCGGCTGGTCGAATTCCGCAAAAGGGAAAACCGGGTAATGGCTTTCGCGTTGCCGTACAAGTCGATTGTCGCGTGGGCCCTCTGGCGATTGATTCGCCTGTGGCCGAGTGAATCGCTCCGCGTGGCTGCGGACGTCTATGGCGATTCTGTCGTGGCGTGTGTCACCCCTGAAGGATACCTGGAGGGATGTATTAGCGCCGGTGGCGCCGATCCGGCCTTGATTCAGATCGCGCAAGCGTTACAGGGACTCTTCGAATCCGGTATCTTGGCCGGCCAGCGCCGCTGGATAAGTGCCGCACAACGCGGAGCCCGGCGGCTCCTCGAACTTTACCGGGAAAAGAGCACCCTCGCCGGACGGTATGGCCCCGGCTGGCGGCCCGACCATTCATTCAACTGCATGGCCGGGTGTGCCCAGACCGCATTTCTGTGGCTGCGTCTTTATCAGTTCGGTTTGCCGGAGAAATATTTCGACGCCGCTGTACGGCTGACACGGTTTATCGCTTCCACGGTGGATACCACCAATCCCGACCCCGGGGTTCGCGGGGGCATTCGAGCAGGATATCCGTTGTGGGTCGATTACCATCCTCTGGCCTATTCGGCGCTGGCCGCCAAATCGGCCCTGGACGCCTTCCTTCTGGAGGACAAACTCACCGGCGCGCGAATGCCGATTCGACAGTTACGGCTCAAAAAACCGGCACCGAGCCGGAATAGCTGACCCTCAGGAGGAGGAGCTGTATGGCAACCACCGATCAGGTCCAGGAATACAGGCCCCTGCCCGGTCAGCTGGCCGGAATCAAGGCCAGGAACTTGATCGGGAGGGTAGCGATTGTCTCCGGGGCGTCGCATGGGATCGGCCGTTGTGTGGCTTTGCACCTGGCACAGCACGGCGCCGCCGTCGTGGTGAACTATTTCCACAGCCCGCACGAGGCCGAAACTGTCAGCCAGACCATCCGCTCCTTCGGCGTGGAGGTACTGCCCGTTTGCGCGGACATCGGAGACGAACAAACCACCCAGCAGATGGTCAATGAGGTAATCGAAGAGTTCGGGCGGGTGGACATCCTGGTCAATAACGCCGGAGTCAACCGCGACGCGTTCTTCCATAAGATGACCCGCCAGGCCTGGGACGAGGTGCTCAAGATCAATCTCACCGGGGTGTTCAATCTGACGCGCGCGATCATCAACCCGATGCGCCAGCGCGGGTACGGGCGCATGATCAACATCGCCTCGGTCGTCGGACAGTGCGGTAACATCGGCCAGGCCAATTACGCCGCGGCAAAATCGGCAATCTTCGGGCTGACGAAATCGCTGGCCCTGGAAAACGCCACCCGGGGAATCACGGTCAATGCTGTGGCACCCGGCTTTATTGAAACGCGGGCAACTCGGACCATCCCGGAGACAGTCAGGGAGGATATCCTGTCCCGGATACCGCTGGGCCGTTTCGGCCGGCCCGAGGAAGTCGCCCATCTGGTCGGCTATCTGGCCGGTGAGCATGCACAATACATCACCGGCCAGGTCATTGCCATAAACGGCGGGTTATACATGTAATAAAGCAAGGCAACTGCCAGCCGAAGGCAGACAACGTAGTCACACGACAATACAGACAACAACAGAGATAATCGTCATCCCGCGGCTGCCTGATGATCATCAACTGCCACGATGAAAACAGCCCGTATCCTCACTTTGAAGTTGGCCAAGCGCCTGCGGCATCACAAAGAAACGTGCAAATCGTACGTTTACAAAGTTCGGCCGACCCTCTCGCTTCCGCAACGCCGGGTGCGCACCGCAGCCGCCGCCGGGTACAATTGTCGCCCAATCATCTTTTTTGAGCCCGACGAACGCCAGCGAATTGCCCGCGCGGCGCTGGCCGCCTCCCCCCGCACCTGCCGGGCCACGATCAGCAAGGCCGCGCGAATTTGTGCCGGAGAAATAGAAGTCTTCGGCGAGAAGGTTGACCTGAACGGGGGTATCCGCTGGCATACCGACTACGCCACCGGCCGTACCTGGCCCAAGATTCCTGCTCCCCGCGTAAAGTTGGTCTGCGCCACGGATAAATCCGACGTCAAAGCCCCGTGGGAGCTGGCCCGCTTCCAGTTCTTGGGCGATCTGGGGCGCGCCTGGGCATATACGGGCGATGAAAAATATCCCCAACGGGCCTGGGAGACCATCGAGTCCTTTCTTGCGGATAATCCGCCGGGCATCGGGTTGCACTGGACCAACCCGATGGAAGCAGCCATTCGCTCGGCCAACTGGATTGTGGCCGACAGCTTTTTTACCGGGGCTGCGGCATGGGGCAAACGCTTTGTAGCACGGTTGAGACTGTCGCTCTACGACCACGGCCGCTTCATCCGCACCCATCTCGAACGAGACGGCCGGGGAATCAATAACAATCATTACACCGCGGACCTGGCCGGTCTTTTCATCCTCGGTCTATACCTGCATGATGTTGATGGGTGTGCTGCCTGGCTGGACTTTGCGCTGAGCGAACTGGATAGCGAGATCGATTGCCAGGTTGCCCCCGACGGCATGCACTACGAGAATTCGCCGGGCTATCACCGCCTGACGTTCGAAATGTTTTTCTATACCCACCGGTTGGGCCGGCTAAACGGGATAGGAAAAGTGGCCCGCTGGGAAGATATCCTGACGAAGATGGCTGACTTCACCCTGGCCGTAACCATGCCCACCGGAAAAGTCCCTAACTTTGGCGACAACGATGACGGGCTCTGGCTTGGCGGTTCCCCCCGCGCCGCCGACGATCACCGCTACCTGGTCTATATGTCAATTGCGGCCTTCGACCGACCCCGCCCGGCGCCGATTGAGCCTGCGGTCGATGAAATTCCGGAAGAAATTTTCTGGTTCCTCGGCGTTGACGCCGCTCAGCTGATGACCGAGCGCCGAGCCGGGCCAAAACAAGACAGTGAGAACAACAATACTGGTCTCTCCAAGGCGGAGCATTCACCCCGGCCCGCACGAATCTCAAATATCTCCAGCCGCGGTATGTCACCCTCACGAGTTTTCGACTCCTCCGGCATAATCATCATGCGCTCAGGCAACGCTTACGTGCTGGTCGCGGCCAATCCGGTCGGCACCGGCGGTATCGGCGGCCACAAACATAACGATTTACTTTCTTACATCTTTACCGTCGGCGACAAGGAAATCGTGGTCGATCCCGGGACTTACGCTTACACCGCCGAACCGCATTTGCGCAATGAGCTGCGTACAACCGCCGCGCACAACACCGTAACGGTCGATGATGCCGAGCAAAACCGCTTTTATCGCCGGCAATTGTTTTGGGTTCGTGAGGATGCGCACCCCCAGATCGTTAACTGGGAACCCGGCGACAGGATAGATCGACTGGTCGTATGCCATGACGGGTACCGGCGGCTCTCCGGAAGGGTCATGCACACCCGGCGCTTCGTCTTCGATAAGGCGAAAATCATTCTTGCCGTACGCGATGAACTGACCGGAACTAAAACGCACGACCTCCAGTCGACCATCAACTTCGGCGAGGGAATACTCAATGCCGATGATCCCCATCGGGTAGTGCTGAGGCTCGGGGATACCGACCATGAGACAGGATTCTACTTTGATGCCGGATTGCCCTGGCGCTTCAGCCTCGAGCCGGCCTGGCGCTCGGTCCGCTACCGCCGGAAGACCCCGATTTTCAAGATGGTTCAGCGTTGCCGCGCGCAACTGCCAATCAGCTGGACAACGGTAATCGGCGTGTTCAACGGTCCAGTGGTGTGGGAACTCCTGGAGCAAGCCGCTGAAAATCTTTTCGGAGAATCGATCAACGCGGCCAAATCGAGCGTGCCGCAAACCGAACCTGTCTTCGGCGAAGCTTGCCGATAACGAAGGGCACAGATGGCCATTTGCGGGCAGGATATTGTGTGCTTGGCTTCACAGGACTTCGATGACCTGTGGACGCGCAAACAACGCTGGATGACCCGGCTGGCCGAGCACAACCGCATCTTCTGGGTCAACGTGCAGATGCACGCGGTCACCTACCTCCGCACGCTGCCCAATACCTGGCGCCGCATATTCGATGGTCGGCCGCGCCGCGTGCACCAACGGATATGGGTGTACACGCCGCCGGTAACGATCCCGTTCTTCCAAATGTCGCGGACGATCTGCCGGATACACAACATTATCTTGAATCGTTTTCTGCGCTACCACTTATCGCGGCTGGGATTCGACCGGAATATCCTGTGGCTGTATACGCCGTATAACGCTTACCAAATTGGACGGCTGTTCGACTATCGCCGGGTGTATGAATGCGTGGACGACTTCTGTGCTGCGCGAGGCCTGATCAATGCCGATGTCGTCAACCGGCTGGAGGCCGAACTGCTGAAAAAAGCCGACCTGGTCATCGTCACTGCCGATCGCCTGGCAGAAAAACTAAAAAAACGGTCGGCTCGTCTTTTTGTCTCGCACAACGCCGCCGATTTCGAACACTTCAACAGGGCAAGCGAACAATCTCTGCCGATCGGCGAAGAGTTGCGCGAGATCAAAGGCCCGGTCATCGGGTTCTTGGGGTCAATTTCGTACTGGCTGGATCTGGAGTTGATCGCCAGGCTGGCGCAGGCGCGTCCGCAGTGGACGTTTGTGCTGGTGGGCCCGGTGCGCACCGACGTCGGCTGCCTGCGCAGACTGCCCAACGTGAGGATCATCGGGCCGCGACCTTACGAGAAACTCCCGCAGTATTTAAAACGATTTGATGTTTGTTTGAACCCATACAAGAACGACGGGGTCGCCCAAAGCGCAAGTCCGCTGAAACTGTACGAATACCTGGCCTCCGGCAAGCCGGTGGTATCTTCCGATATGCCGGAAGCTCGCCGGTTTTCGCCGGTGGTTTCCCTTGCCCGTACAGCTGGAGAGTTCGAAACCAAGATTGAAAACGCCCTGGATGAGAATAATACCGGGCGGCGCGAACAGCAGTATGCAATCGCACGAGAAAACGACTGGAACAGCCGCTTTGCGCAGCTCGAAAGCCGGGTGGAGACAATTCTTGAGTTGTCGGAGATCAAAAGGTGAACCACACACTGACAAATCTTCATCCGCTTACCTGGGGGATACGGTGACCGAGAACAAACGGCCGATTATCGCGATCAACACTCTCTCCGTACCCGGTGCCCGCCTGGGTGGAGGATTTACGTACTTGCATAACCTTCTCCCCCGCCTGATCGCGGCTGCCCCCAGGGCACGTTTTCATCTCCTGGTTACCGAGGCCAATCATCGGTTCTTTCCCCCAGCCGACAACGACGTACGCGTGACCAGGCTCAGTAACCTGTGTCTTCGCGGTTCGGTCCGCACCATCGTCGACAGATGCCGAATTAATAGCTGGCTGCGCCAAATACGGGCCGACCTTTATTTTGTACCCTACGGGTGGCTGCCCAAAAACCCGCCCTGCCCGACGGTCTGGACCTTTCAAAACCTGTTGTTACTCGCATCCTCCAACGAACCTTGGACCCAACCAGCCGGGAGATTTCAGATGCTTCGCCACCGACTGCGCGGGTGGGCCATCTCGCACGTGCTGCTGGCCGAAACGATAAAGGCCGACCGCATCATTGCCGTCTCCCAGACAGCGCAGCGCGAGCTTCTCCGGGAATATCCGCAATGTCAAAACCGGGTCACGGTGGTATACGAAGGCGTCACCGATCGCTTCGGACCAACCGGCAGACAAAGTGCCGACCAGGTTGTGCTAAGCCGCCTCGGTCTGGTTGAGCCGTATTATTTGTCTGTATCGACCTTGATGCCGAATAAGAACTTCGGCTCGTTAATCCGTGCTTTCGCCGAATTCAAACACCGCAGCGGGGCCCCGGACGTTCTGGCCATCGCCGGAGATGACTGGGGCGGGCACAAGAGCCAACTGGAACAAGTCGTTGAAGAAGTCACCGCCCGAGAGTTCATCCGCTTTCTGGGACACGTGGATCCGGCTGACCTTCCCGCCCTGTACCGCAGCGCGCGGTCGTTTGTCTTACTTTCGACCTGCGAATCGTTCGGTTTGCCCGCGCTGGAAGCCATGGCCAGCGGATGTCCCACCGTGGTGGCCAATACCAGCGGTTTGGCTGAGATCGTCGGCGACGGCGGCCTGCAGGTTCGGCCGGATGATTCGGAGAAACTGGCCTGTACGCTCAAAGAGTTGCACGAGTCGGCGGAGAAGCGGTCGGCGCTGGGCCGTGCCGGGCTCGCCCGTGCCGCGCAGTTTTCCTGGCCCACCACGGCGAAACAGACCGTTGCTGTCTTCGAGACACTCCTCGGGCAATCCATCTCGGCTCGACACCAAGCTTCTCGCAGCCACGCCGCTCCGATAAACAGCAGCTGTCTCGGCAGGAAAGGAAAATCAAATGCAGCAGGTATTGTTATATCCGAAAGCTGCCGTACCAACGGTGTATGAACTCCCCGATCCCGCGCCGCAGGCGGGACACCTGATTATCCAGAATCGCGCGTCCCTGATCTCGCCGGGAACCGAACGCGCCAGCATCGAACTGCACCAGGCCTCGCTTTTGACCAAGGCCCGGCGGCGGCCGGACCTGGTCAAGCAGGTCATTGGCAAAATCCGCACCGAGGGCGTGATCTCCACGATGCGCAAGGTGCGCTCCCGTCTGGCCGAACCGTTCGCTCCCGGGTATTCGTGCGCCGGGGTAATCACCCAGGTCGGCCCGGGGGTGGAGGGTTACACCGTCGGTGATCGGGTAGCCGCCGCCGGATACGGCTATGCTTCCCATGCCGAATTGGTGTCGGTACCGAAAAACTTAGCGGCCGGAATTCCCGACGGGGTAACCTTTGACGAGGCGGCCTGCGGCACGATGGGCGCAATTGCCCTGCACGGCGTACGCGTGACCGCCCCCGCACTGGGCGAGACCGTCGTCGTGGTGGGCCTGGGAATCCTCGGTCAGTTAACCGCACAAATCCTCCAGGCAGCAGGGGTCAACGTCATCGCCGTCGAACCCGACTCGTTCCGCCGCGACCTGGCCCGCAAGAGCGGCATAACAGCCACCTGCCCACCGGGCGAAGCGGCACGTCGAATCGTCAGCGATCGCACCCGGCGACGCGGGGCCGACGCCGTTATTGTCACCGCTGCCTCCGACGCCGAGGAATTAGCCACCAAATCGGCCGAACTGGCCCGCGATCGCGGGGTCATTACTATCGTCGGTGACGTGCCGCTTAAGTTGTCCCGGCGGCTCTTTTACACCAAAGAATTGCAGTTGCGGCTCTCCCGCTCATACGGCCCAGGGCGCTACGACCGCGAGTACGAAGAAAAAGGACGTGACTATCCGTTTTCCTTTGTCCGCTGGACGCAAAAGCGCAATATCGAGGCGTTCCTTGACCTCCTGGCGCAAAAGAAGGTGACCGTTGACCACTTAATCACCGACCGCTTCGGTGTCGAGGACGCGGGGAAAGCGTACCGCCTGCTGGAAAGCCCCGAACGCAGTCGACACCTGGGCCTGCTCTTTGTCTACCCGGAAAAAGACCAGCGCCCGATATCCACTATTCGATTCAAGAAGCCCCGCCGAGCACGACGCGCCGCGGGCACCCTCGGCGTGGGTTTTGTTGGCTTTGGCCAATTTGCCGCCGGAGTGCTGCTCCCGGCGTTTAAATCCGTTGGAGGCATTCGGCTGACCGGGGTGGCGACAAGAAAGGGAGCCTCAGCCAACGCTGCGGCGATAAAGGGTGGCTTTGCCTTTGCCACGACCGACCACACTCAGGTGATAAACGACGCGCATACTGATATCGTTGTGATCGCCGCCCCCCACGATCTCCATGCCGACCTAGCGATTGAGGCCCTCCGGGCGCAGAAAGCTGTCTTTCTGGAGAAACCCGCAGCCCTTGACCCGGACGGCCTGGCCCGGCTGATCGGCGCGGTGCGCGAACATGGCGGCCTGGTGCAGGTGGGATTCAACCGGCGGTATTCTCCTGCTCTGGGGTGTCTCAAGAACGCGCTGGCCGACCGGATCAGCCCCCTCTCGATTGACTACCGCGTCTGCGCCGGGCCGGCACCGCCAAGCCGACAACATTGGGTGACCGACCCCGAGATCGGCGGGGGCCGGCTAAAGGGCGAGGTATGCCACTTTATTGATGCGGTCATATTTTTGACCGATGCCCGCCCCAAGACCGTATATGCGCGGCCGCTCGGCGCCGACGAAGATGACGACGCCGTGGCGCTGACGATGGAGTTGACCGACGGCAGTGTGGGGAATATCCGATACCTGACGCAGGCCGCGCCCGGCACCCCAAAAGAGCGCATCGATATCGTCGGCGGGGGAACCACGGCGTTTGTCGACGACTACCGTGCTTACGGGTGGACGGGGCCGGGCAGGACCGTCAAAAAGCGCGGGGTCCGGGATAAAGGTCATACCGCCCAGCTTAAAGCTTTTCTCGACTCCCTCCGACACAAAGGAGTAGCAGCAGGAAACTTCGTTGACGCTGCATACGCCACGCAGGCAACGTTCGCTGCCCACGATTCGTTGCGATCGGGGAGGCCGGTGACCGTAAGCGTCAATTTATAGACTACTCTGGGGGGGACATGAAACGCAAGAAACATCGCGGCAAGTGCATTCTGTACATTTCGCAATACTTCCCGCCCGAGGTCAACGCGCCGGCCAACCGCGTGTATGAAATGGCCAAAGCCTGGATTGGAAGAGGCCGGAAGGTCAAAGTACTGACCGGTTTTCCTAATCACCCGAACGGGGTGATCCCCAAACCGTACCGGCGCAAGATTTACATGTGCGAATCGATCAGCGGGATCGACGTACACCGGTGCTGGATTTACGCGGCACCGAACAAGGGATTCGTGCGGCGAATCGCCAGCTACCTTTCTTTCATGTTCTCGGCGATCATCTTTGGGCTTGGCAAAATCGGCCGCGTTGATTGCGTTATCGCCACCTCCCCGCAATTGTTTGTCGCCGTCGCGGGCTGGATCATCTCATTAGTTAAACGAACTCCATTCCTCTTCGAGGTCCGTGACCTCTGGCCCGAAGAAATCGTGGCCGTTGGGGCAATTAAACACCGCGGAATCATCGGGCTGCTTGAGAAGCTGGAAATCTTTTTGTACCGCCGCGCCGATCGCATCATCGCTGTGGCCGAAGGGACAATTGAGATCTTAACCCGTCGTGGCATACCACCCGACAAGTTTACATTGATCCCCAACGGGGTCGAAGTCGATCGTTTCGCCCGCGGCAGGCGCCACAACCGGGTGCGCGATAAACTTAACCTCAACGGCGATTTTCTGGTCTCATACATCGGGACCGTGGGCATGGCACACAAACTGGACGTTTTCCTGGAAGCCGCCCGGCTTCTGCGCGATACGCCCCGGCTGAAGTTTCTCATCGTGGGGGACGGAGCCGAAAAACATAAGCTCCTGCGCCGCAAGCACGAGATGGCGCTGGATAACGTGTTGTTCCTGGATCAGCAGCCCCGGGAGAAGATTGCGTCATTCTATCACGCTTCGGATTGTTGCTTGGTCCACCTGCGCCGTGCCGATCTGTTTTTGAAAAACATCCCGTCAAAGATTTTTGAGATCATGGCCTGCGGGAAACCGATTCTGTTGGGGACCCGTGGAGAATCAAAACGACTGGTGTCGCGGGCCAGGTGCGGGGTGTTTTTCGAGCCGGATAACGCCGGGGATCTGGCCGATGGAATTCGCCTCCTGCAAAGTCGACCGCAGTGGAGAAAACGCCTCGGTTCTTCCGGATACCAGTTCGTCCGCCGCCACTATTCACGAGCGGAGCTGGCTGATTACTATTTAGCGGTGCTTGATTCAGTCATGGAGCAAAAGCGCGCTATCTCGACTCAGCACACGAGCAAACCGGTCCGGCACGCGCAATGCGAAACACCGCGCCCAGTATCAGCGCGCCGCCGCGTCGGCTGCGAACCCTGGCAGGAAAGAACAAGCCCCGTGGTCGCGGCATGAGAGACTCGACATGTTGCGAGAGCATTACCTGTTTTTCAAACGCCTGCATCTGGGCGTAGACCTGCTGGCTATCAGCGCGTGTTTTGCCGGGTGCAGGCTTTTAATCGACCCCGCTTCGCGGCATCTTTCCCTGGCCGATTTGCTCTTTGCCCCGGCGTTACTTATCCCGCTGGGAATTCTGGCGATCATCCTGGGCCCCGGGAGCCGCGTGTATGAATATCGATTTCGGAAACTGACCTCGGTCGTGGGAAACATTGTCCGTGCCTGGATAATCTCGGTCGCGCTGGCCCTCGCCGTATTGTTCAGTTACCCTTCGTGGGCTCCGGACCGGGTGACTTTCATACCTTTCGTCGCTGCCGGAACGCTTGCGCTCGTAACGATCCATCTGGCCGTCTGGTTGACACTGCACCTGTACCGCCGATCCGGCCGCTCGTATAAGAACGTCCTGATCGTCGGCACGGGCGCGCTCGCCCGATCGACTGCCGACCAGATCCTTTTGCGCCCCGGACAGGGGCTGCGCATCCTGGGTTTCCTTGATTGGGAAATCAGTCGACGGTTCTGGCGTTACCGTGATCTTCCGGTCATTGGCACCCTGGCGGACTTGCCATCAATCGGCAAGGCAAGGCAAGTGGACATGGTCATCTTTGCCGTAGGGTATAAAACCCTGGACAAGATCGCCGGCCTGGTCCGCATTTGCAATCGGATGGGCCTCCCGGCAATTGTTTTGACCGACGTGCTTGGGGACACCCCGGTCCAGAAGACCGCCGGGGAGTTTTTCGGCCGGCCGGGGGTGAGCTTCGATACCGCGCCACGCGTGGGCTGGGCCACGGCGGCCAAGGACATTTGCGATCGTGTCCTCACCGCCATGGCGCTGCTCCTACTTCTACCGCTGTTCGGTGTAGTGGCACTGGCCATCAAATTGACCTCCGAGGGCCCTGTCTTTTTCCAGCAAACTCGCGTGGGACTGAACGGTCGCAGGTTCACCCTGTGGAAATTCCGCACCATGGTCGCCGACGCCGAAAAAAAGAAGGCCCAGCTTGCCGGCCTGAACGAAATGTCCGGCCCGGTGTTCAAGATTTCCAACGATCCGCGGGTCACCCGGGTGGGCCGCTTCTTACGCCGCGCGTCGATTGATGAGCTGCCTCAGTTAATCAACGTCGTCAAAGGCGATATGTCACTGGTCGGGCCGCGCCCGCCGCTGCCCGATGAAGTGCTGCAATACGACGGCTGGGAACGGCGCAGGCTGTCGGTCAAGCCGGGTCTGACCTGCCTCTGGCAGATCAACGGCCGCAATAGAATTGACTTTGAAGAATGGATGAAACTCGACTTGGAATATATCGACAACTGGTCCCTAAAAAAGGACGCCGAGATTCTCGTCAGGACAATCCCCGCCGTCCTCCGCGGCACCGGCGCACGCTGATACACAACAAAAATGTACAACCGGGTACATAGGTTACACATTAAACCGGGGACATAGGTAACACTTTTTTGAGTTTTCGTTTCATCGTTTTCGAGTTTTCTGGGGCGGTGTGGGGCGAATGATTCGCCCGCTTCTTTCATCATAAATTGCCAATTTCATCTCTCCCCCCATGATTTGCCACTGTTGTCCGGCAATGGGAAAAAAGGCGACATCTTCGCCGACC
>Ga0114920_10000033_pt1 | contig 56279 bp, 41 predicted proteins | sample ChitaG_FD_88683 | JGI IMG/M metagenome (GOLD analysis project Ga0114920, IMG submission 88683) | Deep subsurface microbial communities from South Pacific Ocean to uncover new lineages of life (NeLLi) - Chile_00310 metaG | ecosystem: Environmental > Aquatic > Marine > Oceanic > Sediment ...
CAGTACGATCTTTGCTTTGGTTTTGCTGTCCCACCGACGTCGCTTCATGACTGATCTCCTTTGTGAAATCAGCCACAAGATACTCCCTTATCAACCCTCACGCACTAATGGGGAGCAGTATAATAGCACACCCTATTCCCCTTCATACTCTGACATATCCGCTTCCAGCCTGAATACGCAATGACCATCACTTTGGCAACTATTCGCAATAGTTTGTCTCTTTATCATTGAGCCAGGACTTTCTAGCTGCAAAATCTTACTTTTTCATTATCTCGATCAACCGGGCGAGAACATTTAGGGCTTCCAGCGGTGAAAGTTCATCGACCTTGATGTTTTTGAGCTCCTTGAGTACCGGGTGTTCGCTTTCACCAAAGAGTGTTGTCTGTGAGGTCGGCGCAACACTCAACCGGCGAATTTTGCGCCGGAGAACCTGGGAAAGCATCGGCGCGAAATTCCCCGCTTCAATATCGGCCAGGACCTCTTTGGCGCGGTCGACCACGCTCCGGGGCACGCCGGCCAGCCGCGCGACATAGATGCCATACGAATCGTCACACCCGCCGGGCACCACGCGATGCAGGAAGGTGACTTCACCTTCATTTTCCGCGACCGCCATCTGGAAGTTGGCCGCGCCGTCGGTCTGATCGGTTAAGGTAGTCAACTCGTGATAATGGGTGGCAAAGACCGTCCGGCAACGCAGCTTGATCGCGCGGCAGACATGTTCGGTGACCGCCCAGGCAATCGAAAGCCCGTCGTATGTCGACGTTCCCCGTCCGACCTCGTCAAAAAGGATCAACGACCGCGGCGTCGCGTTATTCAAGATCGTGGCGGTCTCGGTCATTTCCACCATGAAGGTCGATTGGTTACGCGTCAGATCATCGGCCGAACCCACGCGGGTAAAGATGCGGTCGACAATCCCGATTTCGGCGGAGTCGGCGGGAACGAACGACCCGACCTGCGCCAGCAAAACGATTAGTCCCACCTGCCGCAGATACGTCGATTTCCCCGCCATGTTCGGCCCGGTTAGAAGGTGCAAAAACTCAGCGGGGTGGTTCATCACCGTATCGTTGGGCACGAACTCACCCACCGACCCGAGGACCGCAAGAATCGGGTGCCGGCCGCCGCGGATGATCAACTTTGTATCATCTGAGACTTTCGGCCGCAGGTAATGACCGTCCAGCGCAGCTTTGGCCAGTGAGGTAAGTGCGTCCCACAAAGAGGTTACCTCGGCGGCAATCTTTAAATCAGTCATCCGACTTTTGACCGTCTCGCGCAGCTCGCCGAACAGCTTGTATTCCAGGTCGAATATTTTCTCCTCGGCCTTGGCGATCAGTTCTTCCGCGGCTTTCATCTCTTCAGTAACATAGCGCTCGGCATTGACCAGGGTCTGCTTGCGAATCCAGTCGGCGGGAACTTTGTCTTTGTGCGGGTGCGTGACTTCGATGTAATACCCGAAGATTTTATTATAGCCGACTTTCAGCGAGCCAATTTGTGTCTCTTTGCGCAGGATCGTTTGCAGGGACGCCAGATATTCCCTACGATCCCTGATTGATTCCACAAGTTGATCCAATTCGTTTGAATACCCCGGCCGGATTAGGCCGCCCTCGGTCAGCGCCAGTGGGGGATCGTCGGTCAGTGCACATTCCAACTGCTCGGCAAGCCCCGCAAAATCAGGCAGCCGCTCGGCAGCGTGCCGTAACAACCCCGGAGATTCCGTAAACAGCCGCGCCAGATCGGGCAGGATGCGCAGGGCATTGGCCAGCGATTTCAAATCGCGGGCGTTTACGCGGTCGGTGCCCAACCGTCCCAGAAAGCGTTCGAGATCGAAGACACCGGAGATGAGTTTGCCGAAATTGGCCAGCTTGATCCGGTCGCTCTGCAGGTGCTCGACGGCATCTAGCCGCAGATTGATTTTTTCGACGGAGAGAAGTGGGGAAACTACCCAGTCTTTCAACAGTCGCCGTCCCATCGGTGTAGCGCACCGGTCCAGCAGTCCGAAAAGCGATTCCGACCGGTTACCGGTCTGGCGGTTGGCGAGCAGTTCAAGGTTGGTGATCGTCGCGGCATCCAACGTCATTGTCTGGCCGCGCAAGACCTTGCTGATCCCGGTAATATGGGCCAGGCCGGTCTTTTTCGTGTCGCGCAGGTAAAACAAAATGCCCCCCGCCGCCCTGATGCCCGGTGAGGGTCCGTCCACCCCAAAACCGGAAAGGGTGCTCGTGCCGAATTGTTTCTGCAAAAGCTCAACCGATTCCATCTCGGAAAACCGCCAGTCAGGCAGCGTGGAGACTGCTATTTCCAGATCAGTGATTACCGGGTGATCGGCCAGCGATTCGGGAACGACGATCTCGCGTGGGTTCCAGGCGGCGACCGAGGCGGCCAGTTCGGCCTCGGAGCATTCGTCAAAGAGAAAGGCCCCGGTGGTAACATCTGCGGCCGCCACACCCCAAACAGGGTGGGCGGATTTGAGCCCGGCCTTTGCCTCCGGCGGCCCGGCCAGCCCGACCAGGAAATGCCGGTCGCCATCGGAAAGCGCGCCCTCCAGCATCAGGGTGCCCGGGGTGAGGATTTCCACCACGTCGCGCTTGACGATCCCCTTGGCGAACCGGGGGTCCTCGACCTGCTCACATATAACCACTTTCTTTCCCGCTGCGGTCAGCCTGGCCAGGTAACGCTCGGCCGCATGGTACGGCACCCCGGCAAGGGGAATTTTTTCGGATTTGCCGTGCGCGCGGGAGGTCAGCGCAATTCCGAGGATTTTGGCCCCCTCGATCGCGTCGTCCCCAAACATTTCATAAAAATCCCCCATCCGGTAGAACACAATATGCTCGGGGAACTGCCGCTTAAACTTCAGGTACTGCTTAATCAGCGGGGTTTTGGCTTCGATCTTATCCATCTCGAACCTGAACTCCGGATCTTCTAGCTACCCAAAAGTTAATATCCAACAACGTATTTCTCAACCGATCTTTTGCGACAATCACAAAGAAAGCCCGGCCGGCCGCGACCGGTGCCCCACCATTTATGGTGGGTCTTTCGTATTTCCATTGGCCCTGACTTGAGGTATATGCAAATTAGTAAGCGATGACCAGACTACGGCATTACGACGACTTGAGAACCGCCTCTTTGTCACATTCAGTTGTCGGACGGCAGAGGCAGCCCGGGAGAAAATCAATTACTGTCACAATAATCCGGTGCACCGGGGATTGGTGAGTGAACCGGGGGAATGGCGCTGGTCAAGTTATCGATGGTACGTGGGAAAACGGGATGTGCCTTTACCCATCGACACAATTTCCCCACCATAAATAGCGGGCCGCCGGCCAAGAGTACGCCCTTCGACAGATATGGTGGAATGTCGGGAATTCGGAGGATAATCTCGAAAGATTCCCAAATATAACGGACGGATTCGCTTCGCTGTCGGAACACAAGGAGGGGCATCATGAGTGTGGCGGCTTGCGCTACCGGTGAACGAGTATTTTTATTCGAAACCATTTTATGTATAATTCTTTCTGGTTTGTTTTTTCAATGCTACCCTGCACATCCGCCACGCACAGAGATTAAGAGGGAACGTATCAGCGACTACTATGACCTTATTGATGATTCTCATCTCGATTCGCTGTGTAGGGAATTCAATGTGATCCCCCCGGGCTCTCCATTCGAAGTAAAGGATAATATAGTCAGATCATCAGCCTGCCATAATCCGTACCGCCTCGGACATTACCCTGCGGACTACATCGAATTAGCAGTTGAAAAGCCGTGTACAGTATCAATCGTAATCACCGATAGCCTGGGAAATACTGTTGCGTGGCGGCATTTTCGGCAGAATCCTCCACCCGCTGATTCGATACATGGGCTTCGCGTGCTTTTTCCGCGATTGACCGGACGGTATCGGTACAACTTACTCATACGTGATTCGCTTTTGGAATCTTGTCCAATTCTATTGACGGGTAAGATGCTGTACTACATTGAGGAAGAATGATCATTGTAACGAGCCAAGATACCACTGCGTTTCTTGCGTTCCTTGGATGAATTCTCATCGATGGCAGAACCGCTTCGGGTTCTGCCCTACTGTTAACTGACCGGTGGCCCACCATTTATGGTGGGTATCTCATATCGGGGTTGACTCTGAATTGAGGTATGTGCAGATTAGTAAGCGATGACAAGACTACGGCACTCTGATGACTTGGGGACCGCTCGCTTTGTCACGTTCAGTTGCTATCGGCGCTATCCTCTACTGAACGAAGATATCGCCGCCCTGTCGGTCTTAAATGAGCTTGGTGCGATGCGTGCGGAACACAATATTGGAATCCTGGGCTACGTACTCATGCCCGATCACGTTCATTTAGTTCTTCATCCCCCGGACGGCATACGCCTGGGTATCGTGATCGGCCAAATGAAAGCCCGCGTTGCCCGCGCTATTCTGGCGACATGGTCGGATCAGGGGATTCCGGTTCCTGAGCAATTGGTGGTGAAGGACGGCGGTTGTCGCAAGCATGCTCTCTGGCAGCGCCGCTGTTATGATCACAATTGTCGGACGCCGGACGCAGTCCGGGAGAAAATCAATTATTGTCACAATAATCCGGTAAACCGGGGATTGGTGAGCGAGCCAGGGGAATGGCGCTGGTCAAGCTATCGATGGTACGTGGGAAAACGTGATGTGCCTTTACCCATCGATACAATTTCCCCACCATAAATGGTGGGCCACCCGCCGTATTTTTTATATTGTTATTGTTCGGAAGAATCTTCATCGATGGCAGAACCACTTCGGGTTCTGCCCTACTATTAACTCAAGCGGCCTTTAACGAACATGGTTAGCAGGTATGTCGCACCGGCGAGGATGATGATCGTGGCGCCGGCGGGGAGGTTGGGGCTGTAGCTGACGGCGAGGCCGACTGTTGTAAAGGCCACGCTGAGAATGACCGCCAGGATCATGTTCTGCCGGAGCGTGCGGGTAAAAAAGTTGGCCACCGCCGCCGGCAGGGTCAAAAGCGCAATGACCATTACCACGCCGACCACGGTGACCAGAAGCACAACCGTCAGCGCCACCAGGCAAAGCAAAAGCAGGTAGTAGAATTCAACGTTGATGCCGCGCACGCGGGCGAATTCTTCATCAAAACACACCGCCTGTAGTTGGTGATAAAACAAAAGCACCACGACAACGACCAGAAAATCAAGCCCGGCAATCAACCACAGGTCTCTTGCCGAAACCATGAGGATATTGCCGAAAAGGTAACTCATCAGGTTCTCATTATATCCCGGCGTGCGCGAGATAAAGAGGATGCCCACCGCCATCCCGATCGCCCAGATCGCACCAATAACCGTATCCTCCCGCTGTTTGGCACGCAGGCTCACCAGGCCGATTACCACGGCGGCCAACAGCGCAACCACTACCGCACCATAAAGGGGATGCAAACCCTCCCAGTTGTAAACTACCGAGAGATAAAAGGCGATACCCATCCCCCCCAGCACGGCATGGGCAATCCCCCCGGCGATGTAGGTAATGCGCCGGGCAACGACATAAGTCCCTACGATCCCACAGGCAATGCCAGCTAATACCCCGGCCAAGAGGGCATGGCGCATAAACGCATAATCGGCCAGAGCCTCAAAAAACTCGGTAAACATTGCTTGTTATTCAGAATGTCGGTCGTGCCGGATCAGCCGGACGTCCGTGCCGAAGATTTCGGAGAACATGCCGCCCTCGACTTCGCAGGTCGGATGGACGTGGACGTTCCGTTTGACGCAGATAACTTTTTGCACAAAACGCGATACGAGTGCCATATCATGCGAGACGACAACCACGGTCATCCGCTTATTCAAATCATCGAGCACCTGATATAGTTCTTGTTCAATACGCGGGTCGAGGTTGGCCGTGGGTTCGTCCAGAAGCAGCAGTTCGGGTTGGCAGGCTATGGCGCGGGCAATAAAAAGCCGCCTTAGCTGCCCGCCCGAGAGCGTGGAAAACGGTCGGCTGCGCAGGTCATAAAGATCCACCTCCTGAAGCGCCTTCTCCGCCGCGGAACGGTCTTCGCGGCGGTACGGCCGGAACGGTCTCCCGTTGCCCAGGCGGCCCATTAACACCACGTCCATTACGCTTACCGGGAACTGCGAATCGAGATGGACATGCTGGGACATATACCCCATGCGGGAACGCACCCCTCGCGGGGGTTGACCGAATACGCGCACCCGGCCGGCAGAGGGTTTCAATAGCCCCAGAACCAGCTTGACCAGCGTGGTCTTGCCCCCGCCGTTCGGCCCGACAATACAGGCAAACTCCCGCTCATCGATGATCAGATTCACGTCCTCAAGGGCGGGAGAACCGTCGTAGGAAAACGACAGGTTCTCAAAAGAAATGACGGGTGCGTTGGCCATACGAACTTGCTCAGTATTATGCCTGACGCATCTTGATCGAGCGAGCAATTATGCCCTGCGATCGACTCAGTCGTGCCCGATCTTGCTCAGCGCGCGCGTTATCTCGCGGGCCATCCGCTCAAGATTTTCCAGGTAATCCCTGGCCAGCGGATCAAGCGGCACCACCGTTCCTCCAATCGCGCCGGCAATGGTTTTCGCGCTACTCTTGGAAAACTGCGGCTGCACAAAAATAACCCGTGCCTCTTCCCTCTTCGCTTTATCGATGAGCTCGGCAAGCTGTTTTGCGCCGGGCTCCTTGCCGCCAGCCTGAACGGCCACCTGCTTTAGATCATAAGCATCTCCAAAATATCCATAAGAGGGGTGGAACACGTAAAACTTCCTATCCTTCAGGGGGGCGAGGATCTCGGCAATTGTAGAGTCAACGCGATCCAGATCAGCCTGAAACGCAAGCAGGTTTTCCCGGAAGATAGGCTCGTGGGACGGGTCGAGCCGCGTTAGCCCATCGGCAATGTTCTTTGCCTGAATCCTGGCCAGTTTCGGATCGAGCCAGATGTGGGGATCACCTTTTCCGGCGTGGGCATGCCCGTGGGTTTCCTCCATCGGCCGCAGTACGATACCCCGGCGGGTATCCACCACTCTCAAGCGGTCACTGGCGGCGGTGAGTTTTTTCAGGAGTCGATCTTCGAAGGGCAGCCCGATACGGAAATAAACGTCCGCCCGCGACAGGGCGGCCATCTGTTTTGGCGTTGGCTCAAACGTCGCCGGCGACTGCCCGGGAGCCACCAGGACCTCAACTTCAACATGCGAACCACCAACCCGCTCGACAAAATACGCCTGGGGCAAGATGCTGACAAAGGCCCTGATCTCTGCCGGCGGGAATTCCTCCGCAGACGGGAGGCCGGCAAGCAAGAACACAGCGGCAAAGACCGGGATAAGCACGCCACGTGAGCGCATGATCTTCTCAATCTCCATGACGAGCGGCTTCCGCATCACTCTCGGTAGCATCGCAATATGCTTAGCGGTGCACGCTCTTTTTCGGCCGCTTGGCGCACACGAGGTGCGGCTCATGACACACGTCACACTCCACCAGTGCATGATCAGCGGCAAACGCCTGCCAATGGCTCTTCTGACTCGGCGAGAAGACTCCGGTGCCCTTGCACAACGGGCATGCGCTGTCCAGCGCGGCAGACACCGCATCACGAATGAACTCCGAACGGTTGGGAATCCCCTCCATCGCCGCCAGCAGAGATTGATCGGCCTTGAAGGTGATAATCTCGGTCTTACACTTTTTTCGCGGCACGGCAGGTTCCCGCCTTCCTCCGACGATCGCGGAATTATTACTTTGTAATACGCAAGGAATCAACTGGCATTTGTGAGAAAAGAGGAAAGCAGGGTCAGTCTTGCGTCTATTTGCACTGCCGCGTAATCCCATAATAGGCAACGGGCCGAGCAAGGAACACACTACCAGACGATCTGCTCCTGGCCAACAGCGCCGTCAGAGCAAAAAAACGCGAAACCTTGCCGCAGAAGGACAGTATATATGAATAGGGAAAACAATTGGCCGAAGTCCATCCCCCCTCTCAAACCCGAGAGGGGGGTTTTTTCTTGTGCTTCCGTGTCCGGCAAGGCGGCCAACCGCCTGTTAACACAAAGTCTGACAATACACTACACGAAGAACCCGCTCCCGATCAGGAATTGTAGTGCGGCGCACGAGACCACGTGTGATATCGGTAATGAATAACGCCACATATTGTATGCCAGTCCGGCCGGGGGTCTACATGTTGAGGGTCGCCAAAAAATCTTCGCTTCAGATACCGCAAAATGCGCTAATTCGCTTGACATGATTGCATAATTCAACTATTCTTGCGATTGAGTAAAGGCAGTACGGGCCGGTGAGCCCTTACCTCTTTGTCCCCCACTTTTTCCCCCCTGATTTTACCGGGGGTGGGGATTATTCAGGGGGCAGAAGTTGAGGGCCGGCGCGGCGGTCTTAGTATGCGAAAAGTTTGAGGGCCGGATGGAACCGGCCCCAATCAACCACCTGTTCTGGAGAAGGGGGTGAGTTGATTATGTACACTTTGGAGGTAATTGAACTGGAAGAGAAAATTGCTCCGGTGATTTTCAGCTTAGGCGGGCAGTAAACACCTCCAGAAGCTGTGACGCCGCCGGAACCTGAGGTTCCGGCGGTTTTTTATTTTTCGGCAAACCGATTGGAAAATGCCGCAACCTGCCGATTTAACGACTTTACGTCGTCGCGGGAAAGGTACGCTTTTCGTTCAACCGTTGATTCGATTGTTTCCGCAATTGCCTCCAGTTGCCGGACGGCCGCCGTAAACGAACCGGCAGCCATCTCCCAATCATGAGCCCGGTGATACAAGAGACCCTGTTCGGTGCTGGCTCGCCAGTACAACTCGGCGACCCCATGTTCTTCAGACCACGTCACCAGCGCCGAAAGCAGGCGCAGCGCCAACTCGGTCTTTTGCCCGGCAATGGCCTTCTGCGCCAGCCGCCAGAGCCATAAGCCCTCCTGCGCCGGCGGACCGGCATACTCGATGGTCGATGACGTCGCGAAATCATCAGGCAAAGGGAATTCGGCCAAGAGAATTGAGAGCCGCTGATCGTCGGTAGCCAAAAGCAATTCAAACATCCGGTGCCGGCCGGCAGACTTCTCGAACAATCGATGCGCTTCCTCACCGGCCGCAAAAAACTCGGGGCAGATCTCACCCAGGTTTTTCTCGGCCTTGGCCGCAGCGAGGTGTACCTCGCCACGTTCGCGCGGATCACCCGATTTTTTTGCCCATTCGAGGGCACTCTTTAACGCCCGCTCGCCGCCTTCCCGATCACCAAGAAGCAATCGCCGCTCGGAGAGAAGTATAAAATAGCGGACGCTCAGCGATGGGTCGGCAGCTTTTTCCACCAGGCTTTTGGCGCGCTCCAGGCACTCATGTGACGAGCGGTAATCGGCAATTTCATGGAAGGCGCGGGCCAGGTGCACATAGATTTGCGCCCGGTACACGTATTCATCCAGTGCTTCTGACTGGCGCAAGAGTGCCGGGGCTTCGGTAATGACGTCACGATATTTGGCCTGCCACGTCCAGGTCTCCAGGAGGTTACAGCAACTGAGCAGCCATTCATCAAATGCCTCAATCGACCGGTTGATTTCCGCCGCCCGCGCCAGGTAGTCTGCGGCCTGGTCAAACTGCCCGGTAATCACGTTCACCACGCCGAGGTTGTTCAAGCTCCGGGCAACTTCAGCCGGCTGATTGAGCAATTCCTTTAACCGCAGGGAGTCCCGCATATAGGTTTGCGCCCGTTCAAAGTCATACTTCTGCACGTACACCGAACCGATATTGGAAAGCGTGGAGGCCATTTCTGCCTTGAGGTCCAGTTTGCGCTGAATGGCCAGGGCCTTTTGATAATACTCCAAGGCCACGTCGATCTGCCCGCGAATCGAGGCGATATTGCCCAGGTTATTCAAGGTGTGCGAGATCTCGGCCTCATCGCCCAGTCGCCGGAAATCTCTTAAAGCGCTTTTGAGAATGCGCCAGCCCTTGGCGTGCTGGCGGGTGGACTTGTATGTATCACCGAGGTTCTTGGCCGCCTCGGCTTGCAGCCGAAGATTGCCGGATTTCCGGGTCCAGGCCAGGACGCGCCGGAAGTTTTTCTGCGCTTGTTCAAAAGCCCCGGACACCTTATAGACACGGCCACGCCAGTAAGCGATGCGGGCGGTCAATTCATCGAGTTCTCCGCCGAACTCTAAATGCGCGGCGGCCGACTCCGCCAGATCCAAGTAATGGTGCGCTTCCTCTGCCCCCTCAGCGGTGGCGTTGTATTCCGCCCAACTGATCGCCGCCTCGGTGGCCTGTTGATATTGCCCGGATGCCTGGAAATGATGGGCCAATCGACGATGTACGGTCTTGCCCCAGCGGTCACTCCACTGGTCAAGGATGGATGCAATCCTCTGATGGAGCAAAAGGCGGTGTTCGGGCGGCAGATCGGCGGCCCAGACGTCGGCCAGACCGACCAGCCGAAACCGCCCGTCGATCATCGCCTCGTCCGGGTCGGTAAAGGGGATAAATAACCCGCGATCGAACAACTCATCAATCACGCGCGGCGGGAGCTTGTCTGCCGCCAAAAGCCGGCGCAAGAGGCGAGTGCTAAAGTGCGGGCCGAAAACCGCGGCATACCCCAGGCAGCGACACTGGTTCGCACTCAATTCACCGACAGTCTTAGCGTACAAGTTGCGCAATTTGGCACTGGTCGCTGCCTGTTTCAATCGCGCGTTGTCAACAACCCAGGACCCCCCGCGAAAGCTTACCACACCGGATGCGATCCACTCGGCCAGGACAGTATCGACGGCCTCGGGCAACCCCGAGGAAAGTCGAACCGCCATCGGCAGCACTTCCTGCACGCAGGAGGTATCGAACAGGACACCTTGCAGGTACTCCGCCACGAGATCAGTGTCCAGCGGCCGGAGGGCAAGCTGGCAGCAGGTGCCGGCTGGGTCGCCGACGGTATCCTTCTTCGTCGGATCATCAGAGAGATGAATAACTACACAACCCCCTGCCGGGCCAGGGCTCTTTGCCCGCAGCGTTGACTTTTCAGTCTTAATTGACCAGCCATATATCTGCAATTCCTGTCTCCACCGGGAAAGAAGCGCTGACGCCCCGGAACCGGGGTCCCCGGAAAGAAAAACGCAAGTTTCTCTCTCCGCCAAGGCCGAAATCTCCATAGGGAATTCAACTTGCGGATACATGCGATGCGTAGTCTTTCGATGCCACGGTATGTTTTGTTCCAGGGGAAAGGATGTGCCCACGGACAGGCCGGCGTCGGCAAAGAGGACAATCACCTCTTCGACGTCTTGCGGTCTGCGGTCGGGGTCTTTTGCCAGAAGACGCTCCACGACGCGGAGGGTCTGTTCGTTGACGTCGACCGGCAGCGAAGACGGCCACCGAACCTGCGCTGCGAGGTGGCCATTGATGATATCTGCGGCGTCAGGGCCGGTAAACGGCGGGGTCCCGGTGAGCCATTCAAAAAGAATAACCCCCAGCGAGTATAAATCGGAACGAGAGTCAACACGCCCCTCCTTGAGGACCTCCGGTGCCATGTAATACAGGGTGCCGGCACGACCGTCCACAGCCGGATCACGCGGCCGGGAAACAAGTCCCAGATCCAACAAATATAACCTCTCAAAACCAGCCGCAGTAGTGAGTCCGCCTTTCGCGGCGGACCAGCGGAAATTGGCCGGCTTCAGATCACGATGAATGATGCCGCGATGGTGCAAAAAAGACAACACCGGACAGACTGCGGTAATCAGAGCCCAAAGCGAAGCTCGCCGGCGGCGATTGAGGCCGGCAAAGAGAGGGGGGCCGTCTACCCGCTGAATGACCATGAACGCGCAGTCTCGATCGTAGCCGAAATCATATGGTACAACAAGCTGCGGATGGAACAGCGCGCTGAGGGTGCGGTATTCCGCGGCCAGGGGATCGGTCCAGGACGGGGTATAGCTTTCGCGTGACAATTTGAGCGCCAGCGACGGCCGATGGTCCGTGGCGGCCACGGCGAAGACCTCAGACTGCCCGCCGCTGCCGATCAGTGTTTCAACGTGGTATCCACCAATGGTGGCCGGGATGCGCGACTGGCCCGCGGTCATCTGGTTCCGATCCTATGGCGCCGCTGGCGACCGCTTAGCTGTCAAATGAGGTGTACTTATCGGTCACCGGCAGGCGGATAGTAAACGCGGTCTTTTCACCCGGGGTGCTCTGGACGGTGATTTGCCCCCCGTGATTCTCGATAATTTTCTTGCAGTTATACAACCCCAACCCGTGCCCGCCGGGCTTGGTGGAAAAGTGCGGCTCAAATATCTTTTGCTGGACCTCCGGTGTCATCCCCGGGCCGAAGTCGGTCACCTTGATCTCAACGTTGCAGTGCTGCGTGTCGTGGCACACGTCAATGTGGATCTCGGGCGGCGTATCGCTCTCCAGGCCGGCGGCTTCAATCGCGTTGTTAAACAGGTTGAGCAACACCTGCTGAATCTGCCCGACGTCGACTTTAATCAAGGGCAGACCGGGCTCAAAATGGCAGGAGAACTTGGTCCGGCCAAACTTGCGGTGCGGCTTGAGCGAGAAGAGCTGCTCTTCGATAAGATGATGGATATCGTACTCGACCAGCTCGGTCTCTATCCGTGAGAAGTCCATCAACCCATCGGTAAACCGCTTCATCTTGTCAATGTTGTCCAGAATACCCTGGCAGCTGCCGGAGAGTTTGTCCAGCTGGTTGCGCTCGATGTATATCGGCAGCAGTTCGGCGTGGTGGGAGATCAACGCCAGGTAATTGTTCAACTCGTGCCCGATAGCCGCTGCCGATTCCGCCTTGGCCACCAGCTTCTCCGAAAGGATGACGTATTTCTGCAAGATGGACTTTTCCGTGATGTCTTCGGCCGTGAGAATAAGTTTCGGCTCTTCACCCTCGATCCCGTCGAGAATACTCACTTTGACCGCAAGGACTTTTTCTTTCGAGGAAGTATTGTGGAAGTATGGGTCCTTGATCTGAGTTAGATGCGTCTCGCGCACGGTGTGGAGCATCTCGTTCCACCACGGACGGTCGGCGTGGGGGATGATATCGGTAAACACTACCTGGTTGTCGGCCAACTCCGCAGCCGTCCAACTGGAATCCGGTTCGCGGAAGATTTGCTCGGCCATGCTGTTGAAAGTAAGGATCCGGAATTCCTGGTTGAGGACGATGATTCCCGTGGGCGTTTGCTGGACGATGCTTTCGTTGTAGACTTTCAGCGATTTCAAATCATGGTAGAGCTGCGCTTTCTCGATGGCGATCGCCGCCTGTTCCGCCAGCAGATTAAACAGGTACAGATCGTCGCGGACAAACGGCCGTGTGGCAACCCGGTTGTCGAGGTAGCACACGCCGATCAATCGGTCTTTGGTCTTCAAAGGGACGCAGAGGATTGAACGCAGGTTCAACTCCAGTACGCTTTCCTTGTTGGCGAACCGCTCATCCTCCTGGGCGTTGGAAGTGTACACTGCCTCTCCGGTTCGCGCCACCTGGTGGGCCACCGTGCGGCTGATGCGAAAGTCCTCGGCACTGGTTAAGGATTCCTTGTGGATATTGTGGGCGATATGGAAGCGCAGTTCTCCATTGGCATCCAACAGCATCAAAAACCCGCGCTCGGCGCGCAACAGTTCAATTGCTCGCCGCATAACGATCTTAAGAATGGCCTCCAACACGAGCGTCGAATTGATGACCTTGGAGACCTCCAGCAGGGCCAGGTAATCCTCACTCGGTGATCCCGCCTGCACGGTCCGCGATCCGGTGGCCGCCGCAATTGGGATCTTGGCCAGAGCGTGATGCATTTGGGCCAGCACATCGTCCACGCCCTCGCTGACCCCGGAGGGCGCCTTAGTTGCGGTGGACGATTTTTCAGATGAGATGAGGATTCGATCGGTATCGATTCCAGTTTCCTCATGAGTCTTGCGGGCGGGCATTGAGTACTCCTCCAGACGACCGCAATCCAACGCGGTTTTCGTCTATTCCCTTTTTTTATCGGAAGTTCCAACCGCAGCTTTATACCCCGTGCGCCGCCACGCCGCATGCAGCCTGGACAACATTCGGGGACGGGCGTCCGGCCCGCCCAGCAAGAAAATGTCACAAATCAGACAAAAGAAGCTACACCGGACGAAAGCACATGATAAAAGTTGCCCGAAAGCAGGGACACAAAATGCCAGCTGCCGAATTGAAAAGCATCTCGGCCATCATGGCAAACAAAAGGGATCGAGGCAAGCTTCGCCGCGCCGCCGCTCCGGCACACACGTCACGATGCGTGACCGCAGGCATTTGCCACATTGGGAATCAGACGCCGGTACATACTTCATCACCTTTCGGCCTGCTGATTCACTGCGATGATCGGTGTTGACTGAGATTGCCACCAAACGGTCATCGGCCAACCCCGGCATTAGGGTATGTTTTCTTTTTTCGTATGCCGGTTATCGCAATATTACCTGTCGGCGGAACGCAGAGCAAATATCGATCGGGCCGACTTAGAGTGCAGCGTTCATGAACTCTTATCCGGTCGCTTTCGCGGCAACCGGGTCTACTACAGACCGGCCTTGACCCGAACGGTAACGACAGGGTCTAAGTCGCTCTCCCTGAGGGCCTTGGCCACGGCCAGGCGGAAGCCGCCACCAAAATCCAGGGCAATCCCCACATCGGATTTGAATTCCTGTAATACCCAGAATTCGTCGTTTATCGCCGCCCGTCCCACGTCGTAAAAAAGCACCAGCGACGCATCAGTGATCGCGTTTTTCCAAAAACGGATGGCATATTCCACGGTGGCCAAGAACGCCTCGTCACCGAGGAATTGCTTGACCCGGTACCCGCGCAACGACGCCGGGCCGCCCAGGTAAAACAGTTTCGGGGCCGGGACATCATGCCAGGCCTTGCCGCCGAACGCCCGCAACAAGAGGTGATGCCGCCCGGCGAAATCATACCAGATGGCCCAGCGCGTGAAGATGCGGGAAAACTCCCAATCACCCTTTAATACCCCACCGCCGATCTCCCAGAAGCCATCAACGCGGCACCCCACGCCTGTTACATACCGGTCACGCTCCGGTTCGGTAAGGCGGTAACTAAGCCGTAACAGGGAGACCTTCCGCTCGAACGTCTCCGGGGAAAGCAGCTCGTCGGCCACACCGATCAGCGCGCCGAAGTTTTTCCGAAAGTCCCGGCCGGTCCAGAATAGGCTCCACAGCTTCGGCGAGGCATCCTGCCAGCGATAGTCATAGTTTTCATACTCGAGGGTCGCCGTGTGGCGTTCGGCGAGTTCCGCCGCCGCCCACAGTCGGCCCCCCTGGTAGCCGAAGTAATCGCGATAATCTTCGTTGGCCAGAAGTGCCGCGAGGCTGTTTTCCAGAGAGCCGATGAAAAGTTCGTCTTCAGTATCGGTCACGCGGAGGTACTCCCCGCCCAGCCGGACATCCCGCACCACAGACAGGCGCTGCTCGAAAAACAGCCGGTATTGCCAGCGTTGCGACTGGGCGGCATACCCCAACCAGAAGCCGATCTTGGGCGTCATCCAGGTATCCCGGAAAAACAGCCTGATTCCCGGGCGCGCGCCGTCAACTTTGTCATAGCTGAAAGTCGGCCGCAGGCCGTACCGTTCGCCCTCGTATTCCCACTCGTACGAGACCTCCACGCGATGATACCTGAACTCCACGTCGGAGTATACCCCGCCGTAAACCTTGGCCGGGGCCTGTTGATCTACGATGCCGCCCTTGGCCATCACGCTGCCGCGCACCACCGCGCCCGCCAGCAGGTGCACAGGCCCACCGAGGCAAACGACGTCGCCCCCGATTTCGCCGGAGATTTCGACCGGTCCGTTCCAGTTGAAAAGCGAGCCAAAGAGAAACTCGCCTTCTCTCACGACCAATTTGCCGCCCGCACCGCAGCGATCGTCCTGGGGCACCTGGCCAGGCAGTAACGTGTCCAACACGACTGACCAAGCTTTTTCCGGCTGCCTGATTTTACCGGAGACACTTACTACGCGCCAGGGAATCGTTTTTCCAAGAACGGTAATTCCCGTGGAATCAAATGTGACTCCCGCCTCGGTGGCCAATCCGGCTAGGGCGCGATAATCTCCTCCTTGGCCGGTGGACTGTACTGCGGGATGCTCCTCGTCATAGACAGTAAACACCAGCGAATCGACAACCTGCTCGATAGTGATGATCGCAGCCCTGACCGACACACTCAACAACAGCAAAAAAACTGCGCATCCGATAGCCGCCAGGGCAAGAGCACCACGGCCGCGCAGGCCTTTACCGGTGCCGACCCTCTCCCGGTGGCTATCCCGGACGAGCGGGATCATTTCTTATCTCCCTTACTGCGGGCGAAGAAATCGCGGAGTGCCCGCGGATGCGACAGCCAAGCCAGCTTCGGAAACTGCCCCTTGGCAAAATACCCGATCTCAGAGGCGTCATCACCGGGCGTTTCCGTGCCCCCGGTGACCTCCAGGTGGTAAACGATCAGAATAACCTGTGTCCGGGGGTCATCGCCGGCTTTATACACGCCCACCAAGCCTTTGACAACACCCGTCAGGCCTGTTTCTTCTTTTAGTTCGCGGAGGGCGCACTCTTCGGGAGTCTCGTTATACTCCATAAAACCCGCCGGCAGGCTCCAGTCTCCCACCTTGGGTTCATACTTGCGCTTGACGAACAAAACCCGGCCGTCTTTAAGAACAATACTGCCCGCGGCGGGTATCGGGTTACGGTAGTGGATAAACCCGCAGGACGGGCAGGCCAGCCGGGGAAGGTCCTCTTCGGTCTTGACAATCAACTTCGTGGCGCAGTGCGGGCAAAAGCAAAAGCCACCCGATACTGTCGGATCATGGAGCGGGGCGATATTTTTCTTGGTTTCCAATTGCGCGTCTCCCTCGGCCATCCTGGATAATTGCTCCAACGCCTGACTCAACATTATACAAATATGAGCATACCCGCCATACGAAAAAAGATGACATACCCTAATGCCAGGGTTGGCCTATGCCGTAGTTGGCTCCCCACGGGAGGGCGGCTACTCCGCGGCTGTACCTTCGGTCTTTGGGGTTTCATCGTCGAGTTTCAAAACAATGAGAGTTAGATCATCAAATCCCAGCTCACCGAGGGCAAAGCGGGTGGCATCGCGCACCAGTTTATTTTTGATTGTTTCGGCTAAGAGATGGCGATTTTCCTTCAGCAGGCGAAGCAGGCGCTCCTCACCATATTCCTGGCCCATCGGATCATTCAGTTCGGTCAGCCCGTCGGTGTACAACAGGACGAGGTCCCCCGGTACAAGCTGCACCCGCGATTGCTCAAACTGGGCCTCGGCAATGACCCCCAGCGCCAACCCCCCGACTCGCAGGGTGTCGCTTGTGCCGTCCTGCCGCACCACGATCGGGTAGTTGTGGCCCGCGTTGACGTAGTTCAACTGTCTGGCCACCGGGTCCCAGTCGGCGTAAAATAAAGTGGCAAACATTTCGGCGGTGGTGCTTTCGGTGATAATCTGGTTTACGGCACTGATGATTTCGGGCAGGCTCTTGGCGGTGCGCACTTCCGCGCGCAGGATCGCCTGCAACTGTGAAACCAGGAGCGCCGCCGGGACACCCTTGCCCGAAATATCGCCAATCACCAGACCCAATCTTCCCTCCGCGCGATCAAAATAGTCGAAATAATCGCCACCGACCTGCCGCGACGGTTGGGCAAACGAGGAGACCTTATATCCCGGTCCCGCGGGATCGGCCTGCGGCAGAAGCTGCATCTGGATCTGGCGGGCAACATTGAGTTCCTCCTCCATTTTTTGCTTTTCCAGCGCTTCGGCATACAGCCTGGCGTTGGTCATCCCCGCCGCCAGCTGGTTGGTCAGGACACTGAGGAGGTTAATGTCCTCATACCTGTAACGAAACCCCGACACTTTTTCACTTAAAAAGAGCACGCCGGCCAGGCTCTCCTGTTCGCGTATGGGTACGATCAGGCGGCAACCCCACTCCTTCAATCGTGGGAGAAGCTCACTGGCGGATTCCTCTTCGGCAAATTCGTCGAAGAAAACGGGCTTGTCACGCCGGGCCAGGGTGTGAAAAACCGGGTCGTTCGCGTGCACCTCTTCGGCTCGGTCGGCATAGCCGTCCCACTCCACGGCGTACTTTTCATCGTCGATACGAAAAGCAAAAAAGGCCCGTTCCACGTACACCGGGCCGGTAACAACCTCCATCATCCGGCGCTTGAGTATCCCCGGCTCAAAAACCGAGGCAATGTCGGCGGAATATTGCTCGATGATCGTCCGGTAATCGGCCTTGTCTCGCAGAAAAAAGCGGGTGACCACGTCGTCGATCTGTTCTTTCACCGGCTGAAAGAAAACGAGGAGGAGCACAATAAAAGCGATGTCGACCAGCGGGGTATCAAGCTCCAGCGCGTCCTTGATCAACCCCGACACCTGGATAATCACCAACAGGTACACCGCTACCAGAAGCGCCGAGGAGATGGAAAAGACCAGCGACTGGCGGACGATCAGCTTGACGTCCAAGAATTGGTGGCGGATAATCGACCAGGCGATCGATCCCGCACCAAAAAGAAGCGCCGTTATCGCCAGCGCGTACCGCAACGCTTCCGGCAACTGCCAGACCCCCAGAGAGGGGAGGATAAAAGCCACCGCATATGTGCCCACCGCCCCGGGAATACCCCACAAAAGAATGCGTACCTGCCGGCGAAGCCGGGGATTCTTCACCTGGCGGTACCCCATCAAGAGCAGCCAGAACGCAATAAGGATGTATGCCAGGTTAACGATGGAGAAAAACTTGATGTGGAATTCCAGCAAGACCGAGAAAAAAAGCGAGGCCAGACGCAGCACGTACCCCAAAGGCGCGAGAATGACCTGGGCCACCCCGGTCAGCTTGTCCGGGTCCAAAAAATCCAACTCGGGTCGCGCGAGGAAGGAAACCCAAAAAATATGGAAGACATGCGGCACAAAAATCAGGTATTTCAGCCGGCGAAAGCGCAAAAACCACGAGTGCGCGGCAGGGAAAACCGAGGCAAAAAAGACCAATTGCGGGAAAAACAGCTCCCAGAAGTAAAAGAGGTTGTAATAAAACGGCGAACTGGAGAGATACCTCACCGTTGGCTCAGGACCCAGCACCGTACCCACGGCACCGAATACCGGCCCCAGCCCGGCAAAAAAGAGCATTAAGCCGGTGATCCGGTTGACCCGGCCGCGGGGGTTCTCGCGGAATATCACGGCCCCCAGAAGAAAAAGGACCGCGCCTAAAATCACGTAGAGTACCGCTATGAGGATCGAGACGCTCACCGCTTATTCCCCGAATTGCACCGGGCGCATCCCCCGTCAGGAGATGGTAGAGGGATTAAGCTTCTTGGTAATCTGCACCATCGTCCCCCGCCCGGGCACGGAATCGATATCAACGGTATCCATCAGATGCCGTACAATAAAAATGCCACGGCCGACTTCCCGAAGCAGGTTCTCCTGGGCCAGGGGGTCGGCCACGGTCTCCGGATTGAAACCTTCACCCTCGTCAGTCACCTCGATTTTGACTTCGTCGACGTCGATGGTCAATTCCAACCTGACCATCTTCTCAGAATCACCCGCGTTACCGTGGTCTATGGCATTGTTGACGATTTCCGTGACGGAAATGGCGATGTCGGCGATGATCTCTTCGGCAAGCCCCGCCTGGCGCAGGGCCGACTCCAGGAACTCATCCACCTCCGTGATGCGATCCGGGATGCTGGGGACCGTCAGCCGGTAAGTATTCGGAGAGTCAGCAGTGCTCATGCAATAGGAAGCCCCGGCGGCGACGCCGGCCTGCCTTCAGGCACACGTTGCGCTCAATTGAAGCTGTTGAGGGCCTCGGCGACAGAATCGTGCGTTTCAAAGACCGTGATCAGTCTGGTAATCGTCAAAAGCGACTGGATCTTCTCCGTAACGTTGGCCAGTTTGAGTTCTCCCTTGTTGTTGCGCAGGGTGGTCAGGCTGGAGATTAGAATCCCCAGTCCGGTCGAGTTCATCCAGGCGACTCCTGCCAGGTCAATGACCACCTTCAACTTGCCCTGCTTGATAAATTCGTGCAGCTGGTCTCGCAACAGCGTGGCGTCCGGTCCGCCCATGATCTTGCCCTTGGGCTCCAGGATCGCCACTCCGGCTTCTTCGCGGTGTGACAGTCTCATGTTTATCCTCCCAAGATTTCCGCGGGGTTCAGGCGAACATCCTTCCCCGAGGATATTCACCGTCATCTATAACGACAGAATATACCCCTGCCCCAAATGGACAACAACCACAAAGTTGCCCCGCTGTCGCGGTGAAATCTCCTCTTTCTCCGTGCACTCCGGCTCCTTTTTCTTTCTCATCCAACGTGTCTCTTTTGGAGATACGTGATCGGCAGGCGGCGGGTTTTGCCGGGTCGGGAGATTTCGGCCCAGGGTTAGGGGATTTGTACCGATGTTCCGTGATGTCTAATCGCTTAAGGTCAAACACGCAAGTGCAAAATGGCAAAGACAAGTCCTGCTTGTTCCGGGGCCTGGCCGGAGTTTCATCCGGTCAGGGTTTGGCGGTAACACTGCCCGGGCGAGAAAGGCTCACGGGATTGTGGGCACAGAATACCGGTAATTATTGACACGTCGCCAGCTTCCCGGCAAAAACATACTGCCGCAGTTTGCAGCAGGTTACGGCCTCCGGCCAGCTTCTATCCTGCTGAGCGCATGTGAAAGTGTGCGCTTTCTCCTTGACGATTCGGTTCCAGCGGTCTATTGTATTGTGAATGAATTCACAGGGAAAACACATGCGATCAACCGGGTCAACCCGCGACGGCAACTCCCCGACCCGCCGGATATCCGAATCGACAATCCGCCGTCTGTCGATTTATTACCGCCAACTGGCCATCCTGGAGAGTGAGGGATATCATACCGTTTCCTCGAAGGAGCTGGCGCGGCGCGAGAAGTTGACCCCGGCCCAGGTCCGCAAGGACCTCTCCTTTTTCGGTAATTTCGGCACGCGGGGGCTGGGGTATCCAACCAAGGAGCTAAAACAGAAGATCGCCACCATTCTCGGGGTTGACCGGGTGTGGCACGTTGCCCTGGTGGGCGCAGGTAATATCGGCTCAGCTCTGGCGGCGTACAAGGAGTTTGCCAAACAGGGCTTCGAGATCAATTCCATCTTCGACAACGACCAGCGCAAGATCGGCTCCAACCACAGAGGCATTACAATCTCAGATGTCCGGAGGCTCCCCGTGGCGCTCAAGAAACGCCACATCGAGATGGTGGTGATTGCCGTCCCCGCCTCCCACGCGCAGAGAATCGCGGACGTCGCCGTCGAAGCAGGGGTCAAAGCGATTTTAAATTTCGCCCCGATCAATTTACGGGTGCCCCCAGACGTGGTCTTGCGCACGGTGAACATGTCCATGGAAATGGAATACCTGTCGTTTTTCCTGTGCAACCGGTACGATATCGACGTCCCCGGTAAGGGCTGATCTTCCCGGTGTAAGGATTGGCCAAAGTTTCTTGACAAACTGCCGTGGCGGAGTATAATCGGACAATAAACACGGGGGGTGTATGCAGACCTGTCCGGCGCGATTGGGGACAACAATAAAGAAGGTCACCGTTGCCGCTATTAACATCTCTCTCCTTGTCGGCATCCTGCTTGGCGCGGGGTCGTTTGCCTGGCCATTGGTCAGCGATTGCCAACCTTATGGTAAGTTGACGTACTTCGGTGCCCCGGCGCAGGTGGGCACCCGGCTGCAGGCAAAAATTATGGGTGTTGTCGTAGCCGAGGCCACGGTTACCGCGGCCGGGCAGTACGCAATATCCATCCCCGCGGACAACCCGAAAACGACCGTCCGTGACGGCTGGAACCCGGACGACGAAATCACCATCTGGGTCGAAAGCCACGAAGCTCAGCCGCACTTTGCGGCGTTTGACGGCACCAAGAAAATCGATTTGGTGGTATCAGCCATCTCCCTGAACGTCAAGAAAAGCACCTGGGGCAAGATCAAAGCTCTGTTCCGCTAATTCCCCCCGATTTTTCTACCTTCCCCCTATTAGGCTCCGGTGCCGCACCGAACCGGTGCGTTCAGGTATCCTGCCTGAAGGGTGAACATCGATCCGTAGGGGTGCATGGCATGCACCCCACCGTGGCGGGGGCGCACGGCCGTGCGCCCGTACGATCAGCCTCGATGCCCCGACAGGGGCGATATCGGTGGTATTATTTCGTGAATAGGCGCAGGATTTCCAGGCCGGTTAGGGTAGCGAAACTGACAATCACCCCGGCGATCAACACGCCCAGGGTTAGGTACCAGAAGGCGCGTCTTTTATCCAACTCCAGAAGCCAAGCGGCCAGGGTCCCGGTGTACGCCCCGGTGATCGGCAGGGGAATAGCCACAAAAAGCATCACCCCCCAATAACCATAGCGGCGTAGCTTTTTTTCAGCTCTCCGTTTGGTGCGTAATACTAACAGGTCGAATACCACGCGGTAGGGCTTGATACGGTAAAAGACTTTGTGCACAGTCTCCAGAAAGATGTACACGGCCGGGATGACCAGCATATTGGCCAGCACGCAGCCTAGATAGGCAAAAAGAGGGTGGGTACCACTGGCAACGGCATACGGTATTCCTCCGCGCAGCTCGGAGATGGGTAAAGTGGATAGAATCAATGCATGGATAAGTGGGTTTTCCAACATGCCGCCACACCCGATCGCGACCTCATACGCAAAACCCCCGACTCATCCGCCGAGGGAACCGCGCACCTTCTGGCTGGGGGACAGGGATTCGAACCCCGATTCTGCGGTCCAGAGCCGCATGTCCTGCCGTTGAACGATCCCCCAGCAATCCGAACGGCCGACTGGGGAAGATAAAACTTGTCCGGCAAGAATCAAGAGTCAGATCAAGCAGCCTGCTGAACCCCTACCCGCCGGTACCGGATTTTTTGGTCTTCTTCCCGGCTGGGGTCTTCTTTCCGGCCGGTGTTTTCTTTGCAGCAGATTTCTTCTTCGCCGGTTTCGCTTTGGGTTTTTCCAGTTCGGCCAGCTGTTTCCGTTTCTTTTTCAACTTCCGGTAAATCTGATCCAGGCGATCTTTATTGAACAACCCGCCGAACGGATTGGCCTCAAGCTGCCTTTCCAACTCTTCAATTTGCCTTTTGAGTTTCTCAATGGTCTCTGCCATGGGTCCATACCTGCTGGAGATTGGAGCTTTTCTTTTCCCCCGGCAAAAGCCGAGATCGACGATCGTCAAAAAAGTCGGTGGCCTAGCGCATCAGCCGGTGTTCCTGAATCTTGCGTTCCCACAACGGGTCACGCTTCTCGCCCCGCGCCGTCGAATGCACAAGTTCATAGATGCCGAAACCGTCCTCATCCTGGAAGATGAAATACACCTCTCCCTGGTCACCGAACTTGTAATAATACCACTCCCGCCATGGCTTTTCCGAAAGCGAGGAGGGATAGCGTTCGATTTCATCCGGCGGGCCGTAGGCGATGTAAATCCTTCCCTGGTCAGTCGCCCAGCCGTTGGTCTTCTCGCCGAAGCTGGTTGAAAAATTCTCGTTGGCATAGTTGAACCGGCGGAAATGTTCGGCTTTGAACTCGTTGTGCGGCGTTTCGGGAGTGGGATCGAAGCGCTTCCAGAATTCGCGCAAGAAGTTCTTTTTTCCGCGCAGGCTCAACTCGTCGTACACCTTTAGCTCTTCCTTCCGGGCAAGATACAGAATCACATCGCGCATCTTCTGGGCCTCGGCGGAAGTCAGCGAATCGTATATGGCCGCCCCCCAAACCATGGTGAAGGGCTTGGTGACCACCGCACGCGACCCGGCGACCGCGTCGGTCACGGTAACCGCCAGCAGAAAATCGCCTTCCGGCAAATCCCCGGTGGGGAGACCGGTCGCTAAAACAGAGGAAGTGCCCGGCTTCTTATACGCGCGCGTCCCGAAGTCCTTGATCGTCACGCTGTCCGGCGTGAGAAAGCGAAAACCCAGTTCATAGACGTTTTCGCCCCCCGGCTCATACTCCAGATTGTAGATCTCGCCGTAGAAATACAACCGCGGCCGGTTGCGGGATAAGATGCCCCGCGGATCGGGGTAGACCTTGCGCATGTTGCGCACCAGGACATCCACCGGCCCCTCGTCCTGGTATTCCTCGATCACGTCAATGTCATACGCCAGTTTCAAATCGGAGATCGACAGCCCCACCGGGGAAAAATCGCGCACCGAAACCGGCATAATCAACTCTGCGAAATTCCGGTTTCCGCTGTCGGAATACATATCGAGAGCAATGATCTTGGCGTGATACGCTCCCGGCGGCAACTGCAGCGGCAGGGCGTAAAAGACCTTGTAGTCCGGCCGTTGGGCTGCCACCGAATCGCTTACCGTACAGCCGAAATACGCGGCAACGGTGTCGGTAATCGGCTGGTCCTGCAAGTTGAGTATTTGAACCCACAGGCCGATTTCCGCCACGAGCGGCCCACCCAGCTCAGGCAGAAAGGTGAATTCATAGCGCTGAAAGGCAAAGAGAAACTCCACCTCCGTAACGGCAGGATCCTGGGGCACACGGTAGCAAACATAATCAGCCCAGAGAGTCAAACCGCCCGTGTCCGATTCTGCCGGCCGGCCGGTGTCGGCGGCCAGCCCTAAAAACACGACGGCCGCAAAAAACGCTCTTGCCACAACTCGAAATCCGCTACAACACATTATCATCCTCATCCTTGGCAGACGCCTCCTGCCGGCTTTTCCCGCCTCAATAGCGCCGCCCGTCATACGGGTACTGCAGTTGATAGTCATCATTTCCCTTGGAATCGACAAACACAAACCTTCTATCCTGGGCGTAATAGAACCAGATCTCGTATGGCTTCTGCCCCAACTCAAAGGGGTAGCGCTCGATCTGGTCAGGCTCGCCGTACTTGATATACACCACTCCGAAGTCGGTGCGCCAGCCGGGTCGGTAGGGATTGGTGTAATGCGCGTCAGCGAAACGAATCCGCCGATAATATTCGTTTTTCCGTTCGTTTTCCGGCGTGTCCGGCGTCGGGTCTTTCGCTTTCCAGAAAGCCTCGAACATCTCCCGTCGTTTGTCTTCGGGTGCCTCGCGCAACACCTTGAGTTCCTTATGCGCCGTGACGTACGCCAACTGGTCGACGACCACGTCCCAGTCATCGCCGAACATGGAAAAAAGCGACCATTCCACCCGGAAAACGCTCTTTACCTCATCAGCCAAGGTCCGCGAGCCGTCGGTCAACGTCAGGGTAAGCTGGCATTCTCCCGGTTCAAATTCGGCAAGGGGAACGGTGAGCAAAACCGGCGTCCTACCGGACGGCCGGGGAACAAACCGCAACGTGTCACTGCGGGTATGGTTCGGAGAGCGTTGAAACGTACGCGAGATCAAAAGCAGTTCGGCCGTTGTGTCACCCGAGGTATAGATCTCCAGGTACACCGGGACCTCTTCTTGCTCTCCTCCATAGGACCGCGATACTTTGGGCAGAACGGCCAGCCCGTGTTTGACGAACTTCTCCGGCACCGAGCTATCAGGTACTGCGCCGCAAAAAAGCGGCGTGGAGACAGAATATTCGCCCACGGGGAACTCTGGCACACGCACGTTGAGCGTGCGCTCGTACGACCGACGGGAGACGCGGTCACGCACCACCAGCTCCAGCTTGTACTGACCCGGCGGCGCGGACATCTCCACCTTATTGATCAGGTAGCTGTCGGCGTTACGCGTTTCGCGGTAAGACGAAACGGAGTACGATTCGGCGAGCGAAGCCGAGGCAATCTGTGGATTCCGGCGCTGACGGAGGATCGCGTCAATTTCATAGTTGGCCGAATACGTTGTGCCCCGCCGCACGTACGTGAGGCTGGGGTTCTTCAGCTTGTAGTACACCTCAACGGTGGCCTCGGCAGGTGAGTCCCCGCGGAACACCGCAACATCAACCTCAAAGATCGGCGCCCCCAACTCCGGAAGACCGGAAAACTCCGTTTGCGCCACGCCCACCGCCCCGGGCCAGAACACCCCGGCCAAAACCAGCAGAAGCAGCGATCGACAAACCGAAACGGCCTGCGCATTTATCCTCATCCGGTTCCCCCTGGACCTGATAAACAGAATAATACGGCGGTACTCAGCCTGCCACGGTTTTTTTCTCCCCCTAAACGTACACCCACACGTGTGCCCACGCCAACATAATATATACGCACGCAAGGCAGCCTTATTCCGGCCCGAGAGTGCTATTCGTATCGCAGTGAGACAATGGGATCAACCCGGGCGGCCCTGTATGCCGGATAGATGCCGAAAATGAGCCCGACGGAGACGGAGACGGAAAAACCGACGATAATCCAGGAGAGCGATACGCCGGCGGGGAGCCAATCCATGGCTTTGATGAAAAAGGCGATGGCCAGCCCCCCAAGGATGCCCACTATTCCGCCGACACCGGAGAGGGTCATCGCCTCGATCAAAAACTGCCAGACGATGTTTGCCCGGCGGGCGCCGATAGCCTTGCGGATGCCGATCTCGCGGGTGCGTTCGGTGACCGAGACCAGCATGATGTTCATCACACCCACCCCGCCGACCATCAACCCGATTGCGGAAATCACGGTCATGGCGATGTAAATCATCCCGGTGATCTGCTTATAAATATCCATCAGTGATTCTTGAGTGAACACCGCAAAATCATTGGCGTCGTTGTACGCCAATCCCCGCTGCCGGCGCATCACCTCAATTATCTGGTCAATCGCCTCATCCATCCTCTCGGCCGACACTGCCGAGCAGCCCAAGGACAGCGCCTTGTCCGAGGGATGCAGCTTGGCGAAGGTGTTGTAGGGGATCAGGATGTAATTGTCCTGCGATTCGCCGAGGATGGCCTCACGCTTTTCAGCCACCCCCACGACTGTATAGCGGTGATTGTTGACCAGAATTTCCTTGCCCAGCGGATCGAGGCTGGGAAAGAGCGCCTCGGCGATATCCGGACCGAGCACGCAAACCATGCGGCGAAAATGGTGATCCATCTCGGTGATAAAGCGCCCCTGCTGACAACTGATGTTGTTGACCACCTGGTAGTCGGGTACCACCCCGACCAACGCGGGGCGCCGGGCCTCGTTGCCTTTGTACTTGGCCGTGTTCCCGCCGTCCGGGCGCCAATAGTGATTTTCCGGTGAGACCGCCTTGACCGCCGGGCAGTACTCCTTAATGGCCATTGCGTTCTCGTAAGTGATATACCTCCGGTTGCGATCGGCGGAGGAATGGCGGCCAATGTGGATTCCCGGTTTAAACCGGGAGACATAGATCGCGTTTGAACCCAACGATTCGATCTGCTGCGCCATCGAGTTGTTCAGTCCGGTGATCAGCGAGACCATCCCGATGACCGAACTGACCCCGATCATCACCCCCAGAACGGTCAAAAGCGAACGCATCCTGTTGGCCCGAATGGCGTCGAAGGCCATGGCAATCGCTTCTTTGATTTCAAACAAATTCAGCGTCATAAAAAAACACTCCACCGAGACGGCGTGGAATGGCCCGCTACTCGTAACGCAGGGCCTCGATCGGATCCAGCCGCGCGGCTTTCATCGCCGGATACACGCCAAAGAATGTGCCGACGACCGAGGACACGCCCAGCCCTAAAATGACCGACCAGAGCTGCACTCCTGCCGGGACACCGATCTGGCTGGTCAGAACACTGCCGATGATGAATCCAAAGGCGACACCAATTCCGCCGCCGATCATTGACAGGGTCACCGCCTCGGCCAGAAACTGGAACATGATGTTTTTCTTCTTGGCGCCCACCGCCTTGCGAATGCCGACCTCACGGGTGCGTTCGGTAACCGAGACCAGCATGATATTCATAATCACGATCCCGCCGACGACCAGGGAGATCGAGGAGATGCCCACCATCACCAGGGACGCGCCGCGAGAGAAATTCTCCCACATGCTCATGAAATCGGCGGCGGTCATGATCCCGAAGTTGTCCTCCTCGTGGTATTTCACCCCACGCCGCGCCCGCATGATCATCCGCACCTGGTCCTTGGTCTTTTCCATCGTCTCAAACGAGTTAGCCTTGGCGACGATGCGCAGCGAACGACGGCGGCCAAATTGCTTTTGAAACGTGGTCAGCGGAATGTGGACGTAGTTGTCTTTGCTCTGGCCCAGAGTGGAGCCGCGCCGTTCGCCGTGTCCGATTACTGTATATTCCCGCCCGGATATTTTGATCTGCTTGCCAATGGGATCTACACCGGGAAACAGGTTGTCGAGAATATCATAGCCAACAAACGCCACCTGCCGGCGGTGACGGTAGTCGTCTTCCGTGGGGTAGCGACCGCGCTCAACATCGATCTGTATAATGCGCAGGAAATTGTACGTGGTACCCAGGATGTAGACATCATTGAGATATTGGCTGCCCCGTTTGACCTGACGCGAAGTGTACATCCGTCCCCCAACTTCCGAGCATCCGGGACAATTCTCGGCCACCGCTTTCATGTCTTCCATGGTGAGGTCCTTGCGTTTGAAGACCTTCCACCACTGCTCCTCCGAGGTTACGAGGCCATATTTGTCAACCATAAACGTGGTTGCGCCCAGACTGGAAATTTCATTGGCCACGTAAGTGTTCATCCCGTTGATCATCGAGACGATGGCAATGATCGTCGTCACCCCGACAATCACCCCGATCAGGGTGAGCACTGAGCGCAGCTTATTGACCCACAGTGCGCGCAACGCGATGCGAATACTCTCGAAAAGGAGCTGCAATCTGTTTTCTCCCCCAAGACCACCAGCCAACCGATGAGTAGGTCGAAACCCCTGCGGTTTCGACAATTGTCTTTAGGCGAGGCATAAGATGTCAAAAGCACGGGGCTTTTGACCTACTGGCCTCTCCCGCCGGGTCAGTCTCTTAGCGGGTCACCCGTTCTTCCTTTTCAATCCGACCGTCACGGATGTGCAGAATGCGGTCGGCGTACTTGGCGATGTCAAGTTCGTGGGTTACGATCATAATCGTGTTGCCGGCCTGGTGCAGGCGGCCGATTAAGTCCATTATCTCGGCGCCGGTTTTTGTGTCCAGGTTACCCGTGGGCTCGTCCGCCAGGATCAGGGAGGGGGTGTTAACCAGGGCCCGTGCGACGGCCACCCGCTGCCGCTGCCCGCCGGAGAGCTCGTTCGGCCGGTGGGTCATGCGATCGCCAAGGTCGACCATTTCTAAAGCCCGCCGGGCTTTCTCAAGACGCGTGGCCGAATCGGCCCCGTTGTAGATTAAGGGGAGCTCGACGTTATGCAGTGCGGTCGCGCGCGGCAAAAGGTTGAACGTCTGGAAAACAAAGCCGATCTCCTTGTTGCGGATGCGGGCCAGCTCATTGTCGTTCATCTCGGAGACCGGGCGGCCGTTTAACTCGTAATACCCTCGGGTCGGGGTATCCAGGCAACCGATCAAATTCATCAAGGTCGACTTTCCCGAACCCGACGGCCCCATGATGGCCACGTATTCGCCGGCTTTGACCTCGACGTCAACCCCCTGCAGGGCGTGGATGGTCTCGGCCCCCATTTCATAGGACTTCCAGAGATCTCTTGTCTTGATCAACACGGCATTACCACCCTTCAGATTCCGCGGAGCTTTTCACTTTTTCTCTTTGGCGGTCGGGGATTCTTTGGCTTTCACCCGATCGCCGTGGTCCAGTTCGCGCAACACTTTGAAGCTGCCGGTGACGATTTCGTCTTCCTTTTCGAGGCCGGAGACGATTTCTATGTATTGCTGATCGGCAATCCCGGTAACCACTTCGGCAAAGTACGCCCGGCCATCACGGACCACAAACACACCTTCCAGCTCTTTTTTCTCCTCCGCCTCGTCTTCGTCGGCGGTCTCTTCTTCGTTGGTCACCTCGGCCGCGTCCACCTCCTGGGCCACCGCCCCACCGGTGCCTTCGGCCTCCTCTTCCAACTTCTCTCTAATATCTTTTTCATCACGCAGAACCACGGCGCCGATCGGGATCTTGAGGATATTTTTCTGCTCGGCCGTGGTAATATCACAGGTGGCCGACATCCCCGGACGGATGGCGGGGGTGGTCTCCCGCATCAGCACACTAACCAGGAAATTGGTTACCTGGTCCTGCGACCCGTATCCGGAAATCCGTGCGCTGTTGCCCACCTCGGCGACTACCCCGCGAAAGGTTGTGTCCGGCAGGGCGTCCAATTCAACTTCCACTTCCTGCCCCAAAGCCACGCCGGCGATGTCGGTCTCGTCGACTTCCACCTCGACCTCGATCTCCGACAAATCGGATACCGTCATGATCACGGTTCCCGGGTTGTTCATTGTCCCGATGATAACGATCTCGCCCTCTTCGGCGTTTAAGGTCGTTATCGTGCCATCAATCGGCGAGCGTATCGTGGTATACTCGAACTGGTTTTTCGCCTCCCGCAGCGAGGCTTCCGCGCGGTCGATACCATGACCTGCGGCGCTGTATTGCGCGCGAGCGACATCGTACCGCGTCCGCGCTGCGTCGAAAACTTCATCAGAGATCAGGTTTCCCTTGTGCAGTTTCTCTGCACGTTCATAGACCAGCCTGGCTTCTTTTTCCTGGGCGCGCGACAGTTCGGATTGCGCCTTTTCGGAGGCCAGAAGCGCGCGTGACTGGTCCACCGCGGCCTGGTACCGATCAGGGTCCAACTGCACCAAAAGCTGCCCCTTGGTCACCTGTTCGCCTTCTTTAACCGGCAAATCGACGATCTTCGCCAAGACATTGGCCGAAATCTTGACCTCGGTTTGCGCCTTGATTTTCCCCGAAGCGGTGACGATGGAGACAATCTTGCCTTTTTTCACCTTGGCCGATGTAACCTGCCGGGTCTTCTCGTCCGATTTAAACACATTGGCCAGGACGATGATGACCAGGACGGCCACCCCCAGGGAAATGAAGATCAGTTTTTTCTTCGACTTTTTCTTCTTCTTGTTGTTCATGAGGACCTCTACTTGCCGGCTGGTAGATTGCAAAAAGGGGAATTCGCTCTCAGTTGAAGCGTGCAAAATCGGCTGGACACGACACTCTCCCCCGTTAAGAACACATCATTTAATATACGATCCGGTGAAACAGATAGTTTCACCCCGTCGGCCTTACTGCCGTTTGCCCATCGCTTTATCCAGTGCGGCCACGTTCCGGTTGAAGTCGAACTTCGCGCTGACGAAGTTATTGCGCGCCTCCGCCAGGTTCTTTTCGGCGTCCAGTAAATCCAAAATCGTGGCCGCTCCCAATTTGTACCGTTCCTGGGCGATCTCCAAGTCCTCTTCCGCCGAACGCAGGGATTCTTCATATAGGGCCAACTTTGCGCGCGTGTTGTTAATATCCAGGAGAGCCGTCTGCACCTCCAGGCCTACGCTGTTGATCGTCGATTCCAGGTTCAAATTCGCCAATCGGTAACCAGCGGTGGCACGCGAGTGGCTGATCTTGCGGGAAAAGCCATCGAAAAACGGTATCGGCCAGGAAAAGCCCAGGCCAAAACGCCAGTTGCCGAACTGGTCGTCAAAGCTGTCCCACATCCGGACTCGATCCACCGAATACGAGCGAGAGGCACTCCAGGAAACCGTGGGCAGGTAGTCGGCCTTGGCCATCAACTTGCCGTATCGGGCCGCCTGAAGTTCGGCCTCGCTGGCCAGAATGGATGGATGGTGCTCCCGTGCATACTGTATCGCGCCGTCAAAATCAACCGTCACGGCTAAGGTATCGTACGGTGCTTCCAACTCCAAAGGCACCGTCGGCGGCCGGTTCATCACATTATTCAATTGCGCCAGTGAAAGAGCGCTGCTTTTCTTTGTCTCTTCCAGGGATGCCCGGTTTGTCAGAAACTGCACTTTGGCCTTTAACAATTCCGATTGATTGGCGGATCCCAACTCGAAGCGCGCCTGTACCAGCCTGAGGTTTTCTGCGGCAGCCTCGACAGCCTGCTGGGCCACCGCCAAAAGCCCCTCAAACTTCAAGGCGCTGAAATAGTAATACTTGACATTGTCAATTACTTCGAGTTCCGATCTCGTCAGTTTGTGTTCGCTGGAACGGCGCAGGTGCAGCTTATTTTTGATGTAAAACCAATTCTGCCCCCAGCGAAAGAGGTTTTGCTCCACACTGATGGACTTAGAGTACAATCGTGAAATCCGTGAGATCGTCTGATATTCCGTTTTGCCCCCTTGCTCACTGTAGGAATAACCCGCCGAAACCCTGAATTTCGGCAGCCAATAACCCCACGCACTCCAGACATCCTGTCGTGCGAGATCAAGCGAATAGCGGGAACTCGCCACTGATATATTTCGTTGCAGGGCAATGTTAATGCACTCATCCAGGGTAAGGGACTCAGCGTGAATATCCGGAGAAAAACCGACGATCATCCCCACAAGCAGGCCAACCAACCCCCACCGAAACCAGCGTACAACGTTCATATACTACCCCTTTTCTGCAAATACCATGCACGCAACCTTACATGCCCATACGGATACCCAGCGAAGCCAGCCCGGCCTGGATGACCACCCAAATGAACCAGACAATACCGACCGCCCAGGCTGACTTGGAAACCGGCGTCCGGCACAGCACCGACAGGCCAAGAATTATCAGGACCAGTTGCCACAAGCCGAACAAGTCAAACTTCCCCAACAGCGTTCCCAAAAACGTATTCGCGCTCTCCGACGAGACAAACAGCGCCAGAGAGGTCTGCACCTTCGTCGATTCTTTGGAGATCATCAGCGGCACTTTGACGATCGACTCCGGTATCATGATCAGCAGCGTGAGCGCATACATGTTCAACACATAGAGGAACTTGGTCTGTCCCCCCAGGATGATGTTTCCCAGAAACAGAAGGATCGCGGAGACCACCACCATGGCCAGCAATTGGAACACCGGGCCCACCAACTGCCAGATGGGGTTGTCAAACCGGGCAGCCACGCTTTCGATGATCTCTTCGCGGCGTTCCTCGGTAATATTCGGATTTGACTTTAAGGTTTCTTCGAGGTTGGCGATAACGTCTTTTCTGATGATCGGTCTGGTGAGCTGGTATGTGGCCAGGCCCAACACGCTGACCAAAACCAGCACGACCAGCCATTCGTGGTTCTTCCGAATCGTCAAAAACGCTCTTTTTGGGTCAGTGAAGACCGAGATAAAACGTGCCACCATTCCCATCTGCGCCGTTTCCGGAACGGCCGTTCCCGGCGTCGGGATCTGTTCATCCATCATTATTTCTCCTTACTCGGCACATCAGATACAAGACGCTTACCCTGCCAAAAAGTTTCAGTTTTCCCTCAGTGTATGCCAGTCCTCCTTCTGTGATCATTTACCCCCAAAAGCTCCACACATTCAAACCGCCAACAACAAATGAAACCTCACTCAGGGCAAGAAAAAAACTGCTCGTGACGACAAGGCGCTCGAGATAGAGAATGAAACGGTACGGGCCAGAAAACAAACCCGCACCGTCTGCATGCTCATCCAATCGATGTCCGGCCTAGCGGAACAACGGCGCCAGGACCAACGAGACAATCGCCATCAGCTTGATTAAGATGTTCATCGACGGGCCGGAAGTGTCCTTAAACGGATCGCCGACCGTATCGCCGACCACGGCGGCTTTATGCGCCGGGGAGCCCTTGCCGCCGTGCAGGCCGCCTTCAATGGATTTCTTGGCATTATCCCAGGCACCGCCGCCGTTGGCCATCATTAGAGCCATCATCACCCCGGTCAGCGTGGCCCCGGCCAACATGCCGCCCAACGCTTCCTTGCCGATAAACGAGCCAACGAGAATCGGGGCCAGAATCGCCGTTAATCCCGGCAGGATCATCTGTTGTAATGCGGCATTAGCCGAAATCGATACACAGCGGTCCGAATCGGGCTTGGCTTTTCCCTCCATCAGACCCGGGATTTCCTTGAATTGGCGGCGAACTTCCGAAACCATCTTAAACGCCGCTTTCCCCACGGCGGTCATCGTGCAGGCGGCGATGAAAAACGGCAGCAGGCCGCCGAGGAACAGCCCGACCACCACGCGCGCTGAGACCAGGTTGATCGTCTCCAGCCCGACAGCCGTGGTGTAGGCCGAAAACAAGGCCAACGCGGTCAGCGCGGCCGAACCGATCGCAAAACCTTTCCCGATTGCGGCCGTCGTATTGCCCAGGGCATCCAGGCGGTCGGTAATCTTGCGCACGTTCGGCCCCAACCCGGACATCTCCGAAATCCCGCCGGCGTTGTCGGCCACCGGGCCGTAAGCATCGACCGACATGGTCACCCCGATCGTGGAAAGCATGCCCACGGCCGCGATACCAATCCCGTACAACCCGGCCAGTTCAAACCCAACATAGATCGCGGCGGCAATAACGATCACCGGCAGGGCCACCGATTCCATCCCCACGGCCAGCCCGGTGATGATATTCGTTGCCGGCCCGGTCTTTGAAGCTTCGGCGATTCTCCGGATTGGCCCACCGGCGGTATAGTACTCGGTTAAAAGCCCCAGGGTAATCCCGGCCACTGAGCCAACTAGGATCGTCCAGAAGACGTTAACATCTACTCCCAATGCCTCCACTGTGAAATAGGTTGCTACCATCATCAGGATTGCCGCGACGTAGGTTACAATCCGCAGCACGGCCGCGGGGTTCATCGCGGCAAAAAAGCGGACGGAGATAATCCCCAGCATGCTGGCCACAATGCCGATCATAACCACAGCCAGGGGTAGAGCAATCAGGCCCTGCGGGCCTTTCCCCGCGGCATACAACGAGGCGCCAAGGATGATCGAGGCGACGATCGACCCGACATAGGATTCGAAAAGGTCTGCGCCCATCCCGGCTACGTCGCCAACGTTGTCACCCACGTTGTCGGCAATGACCGCGGGATTGCGGGGGTCGTCTTCAGGGATACCGGCCTCGACTTTGCCCACCAGATCGGCGCCCACGTCCGCTGCCTTGGTGAAAATCCCGCCGCCTACGCGGGCGAACAGGGCGATCGAAGAGGCACCCATCGAAAACCCGGAGAGCACGTGGATTTCGCTTGAGTCCAGAATCCCAAACCAAATCCCCAACCCGATAAGGCCCAAGGCGGCGACAGACATGCCCATGACCGACCCGCCGGAAAAGGCAACGACCAATGCCCTGGCTTCGCCGTGGTCCTTCGCCGCGGCCGTCGTACGGACATTCGCCGCAGTCGCCGCAGACATGCCGAAAAAACCGGCTAGCATCGAGCAGCCGGCGCCGGTTAAGAAGGCTACCCCCGTCAAGACGCCGATTTTCCACGCCAAAAGTGCAAACGCCACCAGAATGAAGATCACCAGGATGGAGTATTCCCGCTTGAGGAACACCATCGCACCCCGGTGAATGACCTCCGCGATCTCCACCATGGTTTGCGTGCCGGTCGGCATGCGTTTAATCGAGAAGAAAACGGCCAGCGCAAAGGCCAACCCCACCAGACCGAAAATCGGTGCGTACAAACCCCAACTCAAATCGAGCATGTGCAGGCTCTCCCCTAACCCGTTATGGTTTATACAGTTTCGCCTCTACTACTGGAGCACCAATATATACCCTCCCTATCGGACGGGCAAGGACAAAGTGAATTTTGTGACAAGCGGCAGCCGCGGACCACTTACTCTTCCGGCGGATCAAACAAGACCACGGCGCCCCGGGCCTGCAAAAGTGGAATCTGGGCTTCAAGCGCCCCGTCGGATAACAGGTTCTCGCGCACGTCCAGCGTGTCCCCGTAGCCCAGGCCCGGATTGTCGAGAAGCGGGGTCAAATCCTCAATCTCGTTTCTGTCAAGGAGCAATGTGACCATGTTCTCCAGATATTGCAGCCCGGACAGGTCCGAAAGCCTATTGGCACCGAGATTCAAGTACCTGAGGTTCCTTAGCCCGGCCAACGGCTGTACATCGGCGACCAGGTTGTACGGGATGCTTAACGAATCCAGCTTCACCAGGCTACCCAGCGGCGATATATCGGAGATATTATTACTACCCAGGTCCAACATCCGCAAATCGCGTAACATCGAGAGAGGGGAGATATCATGAAGATCGTTAACCGCGAGCCGCAGCCACCGCAAATTAATGAGGTGGTCCAGGGGCGAGAGATCCCGAATCAGCAGATTGGAGAGCAAATCCAAAGCGGTAACATTGTAAACGAACTCTATCCCCTGCAGAACGACAATGCCTTTCCCAATTGCCGAAAATTCGGTGACTCCCGCCACGTCCGCCGCATAAACATTGCCGGACGGCCTGTCGATCATGCCGCGGACGGTTTGCTCAAGGTTGGCATCGGGAAAATCCACGACCAGTTCGCTTAGATTATACAACTGAAGCACGTTGGACAACGGAGAAACGTTGAAGTCCTGATCGAGGGTCTTTATCGCCAGGTATATCGTCTCGGACAGATCGAAGGGGAACAGCAGAATCCCCTGTAAAGCGGGCGGCTCGGCTGGAGCCGGCTCACCGGCCAGGGGAAAGGCCTGCCCCCAGGTAACTTCATCGATCGGCGAGGTGGAATAACGGAGATCGTACGTGGTGGCTGTGCCGGAGTCCAGGTCATTACCCGGTGCGCTCCAACGCAGGTCGACAAAGTTGCCCCGGTATTCTACCACGCGCAGATCCTCGATCGCGGCCGGCGGCGTCCAATCACCATAGTCCAGGAAGGCCCGCCAGTTCACCGGAAATACAAAGTCATCACGCTCGACTGCACCGGCCGATTGGGAGGCGAAAGTTAGGTGACCGCCCTGCTTGTGCAGATCGACCAGCGGTAAATTGGGCAGCCCGAAATAAATCCACGTACCGAGCGTGTCACTCTCCACATCCTGTGCAAATGGGTTTTCGTGTACCACCTGGAAATCGACCAGCAAATCGTCAAACTCTATCGCATACGCCACGGCAGTCACCGCGTGATCCGACGCGAGCAGATTGAACATGATTACGTCACCCTCGAGCGGCCAATACAACGTAATTCCACGGTTGCGGAAATAGTCGTAGTAAATTGTCTTGTTTGTTGCCGTGGTGCCGCGCAACATGTGCACCCGGGAGGTACCAACAGCCTGGCGCGAGAGAATTCGTGCACCACGCTGGATCTCCGGGGGGGGATCAAGGTAGGTCAGCCCACCGAAGGTGGGGCGACCGTTGAGCAGGACAAAAAAGTCATGCTGTACCGAATCGGCATTCCGCAGACAGCCCGCTTTACCCGACGCCCAAACGCATTTATACCCCGGATGGTTTTTGAACAGCCCGACAAAAGCCGGTGGATACAACCGCCGTGAACCCATCCTTACCTGCGGGGGATAGGTGGAAGGATTATCTGCATAATATCCGGTGGCCAGGCCCAGTTCGATAAACGAACCGGCCAGCTCTGCCGCGGTGGAAAAGACAACCAGGTTTCCATCATTTTCAATTGCCCGGTTGGCTTCGAGGAAATTCATCACCGCGCTCTCCACGGTGGGATCGTCCGCCGCGGCGGCATCCAGGCTGCTTTTATACTCTTGCAGCGAGGCAACAAAGTCCGCCACGTCCCCGGCACCCAGCACCAGCTCGAAATCCGCTCGATGTCCCTGGCTAATATCTTCGATGACCCCGCTGAGCAGGGCACTGACGACTTGTTTCGGGTGCTGGGCTTTCCAGATAACCGCCCATGTGCCCACGTTCAAGGCTCCCGTGCGGGCGTGGTTCTCGCCCGGCTGGACTTCCGGATCGTTAAGAACCCAGTTTTGCCCGTCGGTATAGCCGATGAGCAGATCGCCCTCGAGCAATCCCCCGGGCAAGAGGCCCTCGAGGTAAGTCACGGTGATCCATACCGTATCGGTGACCTGGCCGGCCGACAGCAAGATTTCGTACACCGGGGAGGCGAGACCGTATCCCTCCGGCAGCGCCGGGTAGGTCTCCGCAAGCTCGATTTGCAATTCCGCGTCTTCGGAGATTGCCTCCGGGGGTACAGTAACCGTCACCTGTTCCTCCAGGGTGACCGTGCCTCCATTTGCGCGGGAAATAAAGTTCTCCGGAGGTTCGGTGGGGCGAGGCTTCGAGTCTCCTCCACAACCGCTCAGGAACAGGGCGGCAAAAGCAAATATGAGAGCGAGGGGCGCGATCCGCTTACAAGGTGGCCATAGCATCATTTGGACTCCTATAGAAACATCAGTGTTTGGCAGTGGCGTGGAATATCCCTTCCCGCCAACTTCCCCAACTTAAAAAATTAACAATTCTACACTCTTTCCGCAACCCCCAATGACAGCGCTATCGCAATAAAACGACAAAATAAGAGCCCTGCTCTGTATCTGTGATGAGCCAAGAAAATGCGGCCTCTTCGCCAAAAACGAATGGGCTGCCCTCTTTTGCAGGACAGCCCACGGTTTCTGTAGGTCAGGCGCCCCGTGCGCCTGACATCTTTTTTGTATCAAGCCGGCACCCCCCGATGACATTCGGGGCAGGGGCGGCTTGACCTACTTTTTTATGCTCTGGCCACCGCCCGGCGACGCCGGACGATCACCATCGCCCCGGCAGCCAGCATCAAAACCACCAAAGCGATCATGCCCCATTGGGTAAGCGAGGGGAGAGCACACTCCCGTTCGAAAAGCATATCTGCGGTAAGCGTGGCCGCTGAGCCGCCGTTGTTTTTGATGAGGATCCATTCATAATCAGGCTGCGGGATGATATCAAACTCCACCTTTAGGGTAGCTCCGTCATCGATCCTCACAAAAAACTGGTCGGTACTCGACGACCTTTTCACCTGCTCGTTGGTGCCCGGGTCCTTGTCCAACTGATAACCCCAACCAGCTTCTACGAAGTCAAGATCTCCGCCAGCGTACTCGGCTATCAGGGTGATGGTCTTTTTGAAATCCGACAGGAAGCGGTTTTCCCGGTACAACGCCACGCTCGCGCCAGCTGCAAGGGTATAGCCATTGCCGGGAAGTCCAGGGTTGCCGTAGGGGGGGTTCCACTGCCAGGGATTGTCGGCATTCTCGGGTTCACTCGGGCCCGTCCAGATCCATGTGGGAGAATTTCTAAGGGTATTTACATCTGGATTTGGATTGGTGTAGCCGGTGTCGTCCAGGGCCTTTGGCCCTGCAATGCCAAGCGCCGAAAACGCAAAAACCAGACTTAGCACCGTAAGCAAAACAACTATCCGTCTCATGATCTGTCTCCATTCTTGCCGGGACCACCTTTCCAGGTCACTGCGCAGAGAGCACCAGCCTCAGGCAGCCCGTATTCTTTACACGGTTGCAGATTTCATCTATGAATCTTGACTTAACAAGCCAGGCACGGTGGGGCGCGTCCCTCGGGCACCAGGAAAAGCCGAAAAACGATAGGCTCGGGAGAAGGGAAAAGGTCCCATTTCCTTTGCCCTTGAGAAAAATGAATACCCTGAACGCTTGCCAGGGTAATAACCGCCTCAAGAGCATATATCAGCAGGGAATTAAAGAGGACAATGAGAAAGGATATCGAGAGAAACCCAAACAGGGCCACCATCCCACCAAAGAGCGGGTGGGACGCCTTTCCCTCGGCCAGAAGACCGCGGGGAAACCCAAGCTTGATTACACCCAGATCAAGAACAACCCAGAAGAGTGCAATAATCAGCGGGTTAAAACCCCACCGACGGCGGCCCCAGGCCACCGCCCAGCCAAAAAGGGCAAACAGGGCGGTTCCACCGGCCAATTTGGCCAGCGCCACAGTGGGGGAGACAATACAGAGGTCAATCAGCGATACGCCGAAAAATGATATGCCAAAGAATAGCCCCAGACGTAACGCCTGGCGGGGTTGGGCCTTGATAATCCGATTGAGTAAGGGAATCAGGGCAAATAACGAAAGGAACCAGTAGTGCGGGAACAAATTAGCGCACAAAAGCAGAAGCGCAGAGATTCCCGCGACCAGGAAATCCGCGGCCCAACTCGTACCGGACCGGCCGTCGTGCCGGGAGGTCACGCGACGGGTTTCAGCCAACTGCGATGGGTCAGCATTCCCGTCGCCGGAAGCGAACCTTTCCGGGGAAGACTCCTGCCCGGCATTCCCCCGACAAAAGGTAGGAATCAAATCCATTTGCTTTCCCTGAATGCCGCTGCCAAAATGAGCGAATATAGCGGCGACCTTTTTCAGTACGACTGCCTGGTACTAACCCAAAAAAACAGCGGACCCCAAGCGAAAGGCCAGAACCTTTCAACCGCGTAAACTATAACCGCCGGTTTTGGCCTTGTCAAGCGAAAACAGGCGCTGCCCCGACAAAAAATCACGTCATCAAGCGAATCCTATGTTGCCCAAAGAGATAGGTCCACTTGCAGGAAGGAGTCGGGCCAGAGGCTCCGCTCGAAAGTGACGTTTGGCCGGGGTGTTAGCCGATCCCCAAACTGCCCGTGGGTCGGCGTATATGTTCAATTGGAGAAAAGTTTTGATTGACAATTTGAGGGGGATGTCTATTTTGAAAATTGGTGAGGTAGAACGTGTCTTGACATGGTTCCGCCTCTGCGGTAATTATTTATGAGTGTTGATATTACATGACGTTCGCCGACCGAGCAAAATCGGCAGGCGGGGGTCGCGAAAGGGGGTATGGTAGTACATGGCGGGCATTCGCGTTCGCGATGAAGAATCTTTTGAAAAGGCCTTGAGACGGTTTAACAAAGCCTGCGAGAAATCCGGCATCATGTCGGACATCAAGAAAAGCCAGCACTTTGAAAAGCCATCAGATCGTCGCAAGCGGAAACTGAATCAGGCCATTCGCCGCAATCGCAAGAAACAACAGCGCCGCAGATGAACGCGCCGCTATGGGATCGGATTGTTGAGGACCTCAAAGCTGCGATGAAGGCCCGAGACAAGTTGCGGGTCAGCGTAGTTCGCGGCCTGAAATCCGATCTCAAGTACAAGGAAATCGAGCTCGGCCGTCAGCTGACCGATGAAGATTCCCTTGCCGTTTTCCGTTCGGCGGCCAAGAAGCGCCGGGACGCCATTGAGGCGTTCAAAAAAGGGGGGCGCGCGGACAGAGCCAGCGAGGAGGAAGCCGAGCTGGCGGTGATTATGGAATACTTGCCGGCCGACTTATCCGATCAGGAGTTGACCGCGCTGATCGGTGAGGCCGTTGCCGAGGTGGGAGCCGAAGGGCCGAAAGACTTCGGTAAGGTAATGAAGGCGGCCGTGGTCAAGGCGGCGGGGCGTGCCGACGGCAAACGCATCTCTGCCGCAGTATCCGCGCGCTTGAAAAAATAACCGTGCTGCTTTCATTCGGCGGCGGGTAATAATTGTTTAGGGGGTACGTTTCGGTCGTCAAGGGGCAGGGACTGCCGGGGCCACTCGGCGGATACGGTCGAGATATTTATCTTTCGCCGTATTTCTCAGCCCTCATCAGCATATTCGCCAGAACCGGGGGGGGCGATGAATATTCTGGATTTGGCCTTATTGTCGGTCTTGGTCGGCGGCGCGATTTATGGCAGCAAGATCGGCTTTATCCGCGAACTGACCGGGGTAGCCGCGCTTATCGGTGCCATCGTAATCGCGGTGCACTACAATGACTTTCTGACCGCGGAAATGGAGAACTGGTTGAGGGTCTCCCCGCTATGGGCTTCATTCGTGGCCTTCATTCTTGCCGGGGGAATTTTGTACGCCTTATTCAGGTTTGCCGCGAAGGTATTCTATCGCGTGGCCGAAATCCAGAAACTGGGGCGAACAGACAAAGTTGGCGGCGCGATTGCCGGGGTGTTGCACGGCTGGTTTCTGGCGGGGTTTGCCATGTTTATGTTGTTCTATCTTCCTCTTCCCTACTCGCTCGAACAGAAAGTGGAAGATTCACTGCTGGCGGTACGCATGGCATCCTCGGTCCCGTTTATGTACGAATCAACGGCCAGGCTGCACCCCTCCGAGCAGTCGTTTGTGCTGAAGCTGGAAGATTCCCTGACCGGACAGCCGTCATCGGTGCGCTCGGCGCCCGGCGAAAAGGTACAACGTCGCCGACTGACCGCGACCGAGCGCGCGCGTATCGACGACTTTCTGGATAAAGTAGAGCGGTACTTCCTCTCCGAATCGTGGTAGCAACGATACTGAAAACTGGGATCAAACGCCCGCGTGCGGGCGTTTTTTTTGTTCGTCCGGCGGTGGATGTAAAGATAAGTTTTTCGTATCTTCCGGCCGGAGTAATTGATGGATCGCCACACGTTAGAAATCCTGGAATTCGACAAGATCATCGAGTCTATTGCCGGGTCCTGCCTGACCGCCATGGGCCGGGAAGTGGTGCTGGCCTCCCGCCCCGGCAGTGAGTTCGGGCCGATTAAGAAGAACCTGGCCGAAGCGAAAGAGATGATCGATGTCCTCGCCGAAGAGGGAAACTTTCCGCTGGGCCGCACTCCCGACATTCGTCCGGCAATCCTGAAGACCTCGTTAGAAGGGATCTTCCTCGAGCCGAAAGAGCTTCTGGCTGTTGCCGAGTTTTTGGAGATGAGCCAGAGCCTGATGAAGTTTTCCAGGATCTCCGAGGAGAAATACCCACTTTTGGAGGAGCACCTTAGCCGCCTTGTCTCGGGATTTGCCTTGGTCAAGAAGATTCGCTCGACTATCGACGAGGACGGCGAGGTCCGCGATAACGCCTCGCCGGAACTAAGAAAGCTGCGCGGCGAAAAGCGGGCGGTGCGCGACGCGATCATCGACCGGCTGAAAAAAATCCTGGCCAAAAAAAATCCGGACCCCGCCTGGCAGGAAGATGTCATTACCCTGCGCAATGACCGCTTTGTCATCCCGGTGCGCGCGAGCGACCTTTCCCCCCGCGACGGCGTGATCCAGGACCGCTCATCCACCGGCCAGACATTGTTTGTCGAGCCGTTTAAAGTGATCGAGCTGAATAACCGCCTGCGGCAGGTCTTAATCGAGGAACGGCGGGAGATAGAAAGAATCCTGCGCTCGATTACGCGGATGGTAAAAAGCGAGGCCGAGCCCTTAACCGAAAACGTCCGCGTGGTGGGAATCCTTGATTCTTTGCATGCCCGGGCGCTCTGGGCCCGGACAACCGAAGCGCGTGTCACCGAACTGGTTGACCGCCCGCAGCTTTCGATCTCAAACGGACGCCACCCGCTGTTAGTGCTCAAAGCGCTCGAAGATGGTCAAGAAAACCAGGTGGTACCCATCACGGTCAGGCTGGGGGAATCGTTTATTGCCTTGGTCGTCACCGGTCCCAATACGGGAGGCAAGACCGTATCCCTCAAAACCGTCGGGCTGCTTACCCTGATGACGCAGGCCGGACTGCCCATCCCGGCCGGTGACGGCACGGTGATGGGGGTTTTCACCTCGGTCTTTGCCGATATCGGTGATGAACAGTCGATTGAATCCTCGCTTTCCACTTTCTCCTCCCATGTGCGGCAGATTCGCCATGCCCTGGAAAAAGCCGACCTACGGTCACTCGTGCTTCTGGATGAATTGGGCGCCGGTACCGATCCCCGAGAAGGTGCGGCGCTGGGCGAAGCAATTATTGCCAGCCTGGTGGAAAAAGGCGCACGGGTAATGTGCACCACGCATTATACCGCGCTGAAGGCACTCTCGCAGAATAGTACGCAGATTGAAAACGCCGCGGTGGAATTCGACAAAGAAACGCTAAAGCCCACGTATCGCTTGCACCTGGGGATTCCCGGTGCGTCGTACGCGATCGACATTGCCCGGCGCCTGGGCATGCCGGAGAGGATCACCGCCAGGGCCAACGAACTTCTGGCGGGCCAGGAATTGAACTTAACGAAACTGCTCTCCGAACTAGAGGAGAGCCTGCGTAAAGTTCGCCAGCAGGAGCAAGAGCTGACCCACCGCCACCAGATCGCCGAGGAATTGGAACGCTTCCTCAAAGATCGGACCGAAACGATAAAGCAAGCCGAAAAGAAATTCAAAAGCGAGGCCCTGGCCGAATCGGAAAAAATCATCCACGAAACAAAGCGGGAAATGGAGCGCCTGGTCAGGGAAATCCGCGAGACACAGGCGGGCAAGGAACTGGTTAAGAAGGCTCACCGGCAGTTGGCACAGAAGGCTAAAGAAACGCGGGCAAGAATTGAAGAACTGAAAGAACCGCCGTCTGTTGTACCGCAGGCGGTCACCGGGCCGATCAAGAAGGGCGATCGGGTCTGGGTCGAGGCATTCAAAAAAGAAGGGGAAGTTACAGACCTTTTCCCTGACCGACAGATCGTCAGACTGCGTATCGGGAACATCCTGTATACGATTGACGAAGCGCACTGCCAAAAAATCGCTGCCGCTGAGCCAAGAGAGACTGAGGTCCGGCCGTCCGCGGTGCACTACGAGGTAAGCACCGATGTTAGCTCGGAGATTTCTCTGCGCGGCCTGACTGCGGAGGACGCACTTTTGACCCTGGACAAGTATTTGGACGAGGCGATACTGGCCGGCTGGCAGGAAGTGCGCATTATTCACGGCAAAGGCGAGGGCATCCTGCGCCGCGCGGTCAACGATATGCTGGCCGCAGACAAGCGCGTAGTCTCGCAGCGTGTCGGGGAGTGGAACGAGGGTGATCTTGGGGTAACCATCGCCCGGCTGCGCAAGGAATAATCCAATTCGCGTAACCTCTGGTCAACCAGCCAAGCAGGGCAGGACCCGAAGCGGTCCTGCCAAATCTACTGACATGCCAGAGACACAAGATAACCCACTCGTTGGTAAGCCGGCCGGCCGCCCCCGGAAATGGTGGGCGGCGGCGCTGTGGGCGATGCTGAGCCCGCCCACGGCCTTTCTGTATGTGGGACAACCTGCTTGGGCGGGCGTAGGTTTCGCCGGGCTCTTCGCCTGGATTATCTTCTGCCTGGTCGCCGGCTTCTCCGTCAGGATGTACGGCGTCCTGGCGGCGGTTTCAGTCTATTTGATCTACTCGGTGCTGCCGGTCCTTTTTGCCCTGGCTCGCCGCCACAAATACTCGCCGCGCAGTTGTAATGATCTGAGATCGTATGCTGTCTCGCTCGTGGCCTGGCTGCTTTTCCTGGGTTTTATCCATCTTTCGTCGGCACGGACTATCGGCCTGCAAGCGTACACGATCCCCACCGATTCAATGGAGAACACGCTCCTAATTGGTGATTATATTCTGGCCGATACGCGCGCTTATGACCGGGCGGAGCCGGCCAGGGGGGACTTAGTCATTCACCTTTCCCCCCGGGACAGAAAAACGAGATATGTCAAACGGATTGCTGGTTTGCCGGGCGATACGATCCAAATAAAATACAAGCTCCTCTACGTAAACGGGAAGATGGTCAATCCCCCGCGCTCGGCGACATACCAGGATCCCGAGCGCATCTTCCCCGCCGAGATGTCGCCGCGCGACAATTGCGGCCCCACGGTAGTTCCCCCGGGTGCGTATTTTGTCCTGGGTGACAACCGCGACAACTCGCACGATTCTCGGTTCTGGGGTTGCGTCCCGCGGGAATTGATCGTGGGCAAAGCCATCGTAATATATTTCTCCCGCAAGGGATTGATCACCCGGCTGGAACGCATCGGCCTGCGTTTGGACAATTATACGGGTTGAGCACTGCCGGAGCATGATGGTGCTTAAGGAAAGCCAATAACCCCAAATCGATTGAGCAATGTTTGACGGTGATGATTTCAAAGAACGCGTCCGTGAGGCCACCGACATCGCGGCGATCATCGGGCAGTATGTAACCCTGAGAAAGCGGGGCAAAAACCTCGTCGGGCTGTGCCCGTTTCACACCGAAAAAACCCCCTCGTTCACCGTGCACCCGGACCGGCAGTTTTACCACTGTTTCGGCTGCGGGAAGGGTGGGGATGTTTTCACCTTTCTGATGGAGCACGAGGGTTGGTCGTTTCCCGAGGCTTTGAAATACCTGGCCGAAAAAGCCGGTATGCCCCTCCCTCAACGGCGCAAGCCGGAACAAGCCGACCGTTACTCCCGCCTGATGGCGGCCAACGCGGCCGCGGCAGAGTTCTTCTCAGGCATGATCGGCCGCCCGGAAGGTCGGCATGCCCTGGAGTATATCACCGCGCGCGGAGTGCAAAAATCACGGCTGCAAGATCTGGGCATTGGGTATGCACCAGCCGGATGGGATGGCCTGATCCAGTACTGCGCGCGGCGGAGTATTAACGAAAAAAACCTGATCGACGCCGGCCTCGTTGTGCAAAAAGAAGAAACGGGAGCGGTCTACGACCGCTTCCGGAACCGGCTGACCTTTGCTGTCTGCAACCTCTCGGGCCGCCCCGTGGGCTTCGGTGCTCGGGCGCTGGAAAAGGCGGAGCGCGCGAAATACATTAATTCCCCGGAAACTCCGGTCTACCGGAAAAGCCACATCCTGTACGGTCTGGACAAGGCCCGCGAGGCTATCCGGCGCGCCGATTGTGCCGTGGTAGTGGAAGGGTACACCGACTGGATCTCGCTTTTCCAGGCCGAGATCACCAACGTGGTGGCCTCATCGGGAACCGCATTTACCTCCGAGCAGGCAAGACTGCTGGCGCGTTTTTCGCGCAACGTCGTTTTGCTTTTTGACGCCGACGCCGCCGGTCAGAAAGCCGCCCTGCGCGGCGTGGAGATCCTGTTCCGGGAAGGCCTTGAGGTCAAGATTGCTGCCCTTCCCCCCGGTTCTGACCCGGATTCCACCCTTCGCCAAAACGGAGAAGAATACGTGCAGGAGGCCATACATTCAGCGCAGGGGTATGTCCATTACCGGATCGGCCAAACACGGGAGACCCTGCGGTCGGGGGGATTGCTCCAGCAGGAAGCGGTGATTAAAGAGCTTTTGTCAACCGCGGCAGCGGTAGACGACCGCGTCCGCCGCGCCCTGCTGGTACGCCAGATCGCCGATGCGACGGGGATCTCCGAAGCGGAGTTGACCCGGCAACTCCCCACCAAGACCCGCCAGGCAACCGTCGGTTCGCCACCTACCCGGCACGCCGCACCGCGGTCGCGACATAACCTGGAGGCGGAGTTCTTAAGACTCCTTTTGGAACGGCCGGCGTATATTAAAAACGTCAAAGCCGACGTCCGGGTAGAAGACTTTCGCCAGGCGCAGTTGGGGCAAATGTACCGTGACCTGACAGCGCTGGCTCGGCTCCCGGCCAGGCTTGTGCCGACTGATTTGGGGCGGACTGCCGAGGAGAAATCAGCCTGGGCAGAAATCGCGGCGTTGGATATCGGACCGAGCATCACTGAAGAAGTGCTGGCGGCATATGTTAAAAAAATGGTGGCGGGCCGGCCGCGCACGCAAACGGAAGAGTTGAAACGTAGAATAAAGGAGGCGGAGGCGCGGGGAGACACTGTGGAAGCCGATCGACTTTTGCGAACGCTGCAACAAAAGTGCTTGACAAATGATGAAGGTGGGGGTAAAATATGAAATTACGTTGGAGACGACAGCCCGCGGTGTTTTCGTTTTCCCAGCGTTTTCGTCTCCCGCGGCTGTGGCCGGTGAGGTTTCCGGGCCCATAGCTCAGTCGGTTAGAGCAACTGACTCATAATCAGTTGGTCCCAGGTTCGAGTCCTGGTGGGCCCACCACCAGACACACAAGGAAAGGTCCGGGGTTTCAAACCGGCAATTGGTTGATCAATCAAAGAAAAGAAAGGGAGGCGTGGGCGATTAGCTCAGTTGGTTAGAGCGTTCGGTTCACATCCGAAAGGTCACAGGTTCGAATCCTGTATTGCCCACCATATATGTTTCGATTAGTCGCTGATACACTCCGGGTCCCGAACAGAGGCGACTTCTGCCTGGGGAAACATTCGTCCTGTTTTTCCGGCCCGGGGATCACAAAGGTAAGGTGCGCGCGAAATGTGCGCGTTTTTTTTAGCATTCTTCACCGCTGTCTCGTCGGGCGCGGCCGCAAGAAAATCGGGAGAGCTTTTGCGCAATGACTACCACCGCTAAGTCGCTTTTACAATTGCAGGCAATTGACTACCAACTGGGAGAACTGGAACGGTCCAAGGGGTACCTCCCCGACATGATCGACAACTTGAGAGCCGAGATCAAGTCAGCCGAGGAAGAATATGCCAACACCGGAAAGAAAAAAGAAGAAAACCTGCTGGACAAGAAGCGGCTGGAGGTCGACATCGACGAAGCCGCCGAGGCTTTATCAAAGCTGAAAAGCCAGATGACCACGATCAAGACTAACCGGGAATACGACGCTTTAAGACGCGAGATCGACCATAAGAAAGAAGAAGTCAGCCGCATGGAAGATGAGCTCCTGACGGTAATGTCCGAACTTGAGGAGTTGGAAGAAAAGCTCATTACCACCGAACGCGACCGCGTGGAGGTAACCCGGACCAATGGGGAACAACTAAAGGCCATCCAGGCGGAAATGGATTCCGTAGGCACGAAGATAAAGATTAAGGAAAACGAGCGCAAAAACATCCTCGTGCGTCTGGACAGGTTGGTCGTGGCCACCTACGAAAGAATCCACCGCGGCAAGGGCTCAGCGGTGGTTGCCCTGCGCAAGCGGGCTTGCAGCGGCTGCTTTAAGGCGTTGCCTCCCCAACTGGTGCAGGAAATCCGGCGCGGCGAGCGGCTGATCACCTGCGATTCCTGCGGGCGGATCCTGATCTGGGAGGACGATAATTGATCGTAACCAAGGTCAAAACCGACGAGTTGGCCCTGACTTTCGATGACGTTTTGCTGGTTCCCCGCCGTTCCGCAGTCCTGCCCAAAGACGTGGACGTGCGCAGTCGACTGGTTGAGCGCCTCCCGTTGAATATCCCGATCGTCTCGGCGGCGATGGATACGGTCACGAAAGCGGAACTGGCCATTGCGCTCGCCCGCCAGGGAGGGATGGGGATCATCCACCGCAATATGTCGGTCGAACAGCAGGCGGTGGAGGTGGACAAAGTCAAGCGTTCCGAATCAGGGATGATCGTCGACCCGATCACCCTACCCCCCGACCACCCGATCGCCGATGCACTCGAGATAATGGAACGCTTTTCGATCTCCGGTATCCCGATCACTGAAGGTTCAAAACTGGTCGGCATTCTGACCAACCGCGACCTGCGCTTCCAGCGTGACTTGACAGTCAAGGTCGGCGAGGTCATGACCAGGGAGCCCTTGATCACCGTGCCGGAGGGTACCACACTCGACCAGGCCCAGGACATCCTGCATAAGAATCGGATCGAAAAACTACTCATCGTGGACGACGAGGGCAACCTGCGGGGGATGATCACGGTCAAGGATATCATGAAAAGCCGCATCTACCCCAACGCCTGCAAGGACGAGCGCGGGCGGCTGCGGGTCGGCGCGGCGGTAGGTGTCGGCAAAGAGATCAAAAATCGGGTGCGCCGGCTGGTTGATGCCGGCATTGACTGCCTGTGTGTCGACGCTTCGCATGGACATACCGAAAGTGTGCTGGCCACCGTGGAGATGGTAAAAGAAGAATTCCCCGAGGTGGTCCTGATGGCAGGGAATGTGGCCACCGCCGAGGGGACCCGCGATCTTATCCGTGCAGGCGCCGACGTGGTTAAGGTCGGGCTGGGGCCGGGTTCGATTTGCACCACCAGGGTGATCACCGGCGCGGGCGTGCCGCAGGTCAGCGCGATTTTGGCCTGCGCCGAAGAGGCGGACAAAAGGGGAGCCACGGTTGTTGCCGACGGCGGGATTCGTTTTTCCGGCGATATTACCAAGGCCCTGGCCGCCGGCGCCGCGTCCGTGATGATCGGCTCGCTCTTTGCCGGGACGACCGAACCCCCGGGGGAAACCATCCTGTACGAGGGCCGCTCGTTTAAGGTCTACCGCGGGATGGGCTCGGTCTCGGCGATGAAGACCGGCTCCGCCGACCGCTACTACCAGGAAGACAATGAAATCTCCAAGCTGGTCCCCGAAGGTGTCGAAGGCCGCGTGCCGTTCAAAGGTGAGCTGGCCGATGTGGTGTACCAGCTTGTCGGCGGGGTACGTGCGGGGATGGGCATTTGCGGCGCACGCAACATCACTGAACTTCAGGAAAAGGCATCGTTTGTCCGCGTCAGCGCCGCCGGCATGCAGGAATCACATCCGCACGACGTCGCCATCACCAAGGAAGCACCCAACTACCGCGTGATGTAAGCAGCAGCTTGGTCTTTGGATTGCGGAGACGGCATCCATCGGGCGACGTACCTGTTGCTCGGTCCGCTAAACCCCGAAAATGCAGCCCCGCCTACTCTCTGAACTTGTTTTAAGGACGCAAGACCAGTAGATTGGAGTACCTTGCCTTTGGCTGGTTAAGGGGGCGCTCGTCGCCGACCTGCCGGGGCAAGACTGCGAGGGGAGAACCCGTGTCGGACAAGAGTGATCTCGATTCCATTTTCTCGGATTCGCTGCCGCGAAGTCTGCGTCTTAGCCGACGCCTTGACCACGAGGAAGGATCAACATTTCGCCAGCGGGTGATTGCCCGGTGGACGGCTTCATTTCGCCGACGCATTGCTCTCCCGGAGGAATACCACTTAAAACCAACCGAAGATTCGCCCGGTATCGAGGTGGAGTTTGCGGCGCCGCGGGTTCCCCTTGGGTTGACGATCAGGTTCGAGTCCGACAGGAAATTGACCGGGGCAACGGTCCAGGTATGGGAGGGCGGCCGGTGGCGGGCGGAAGCCGTCACCTGGGTACCTCAACCCCTGCACGAACGCGGTGCGCTCTTTGTCGGCTTCAAGCGCCTTGCTCTTACCACCCGTATCCGGGCATTCATCGAGGGCCTGAAACGCGAAGACGAGTTTGAGGTCATTGTCCTGGTGGGCGAATATCCCTATGAAGATTGGCTGGCCCTGCGCGAAGCGCGTCAGTTGGCGGCCCAGGGAAAAAATCGTGGGGCGGAGAGCGAGTACCTGCGCAGCCTGAAGTTGGCCCCCAAGAATGGTGCGGCGGCCCTGGAGGTCGCACAATTGTTTTTCAATCGCGACGTACCGAAGCAAGCGGAACGCTGGGCCCTTGCGGCCGGCGCCTATGGCGACACAAAGGGCGCATCCGATCTTCTGCGAACGATTTATGAAAAAAGCGGCGCTGATTTTGCCGCCGAAGCACCAAAATTGAGCGCGCAGGCTGCCCGATGGCCGGGGGGTAAGCATCGCGGCGCGGTCTGCCTCTTAATGCATCAGAACTATTGGCTGGGGTTTACTTCCTGGCATCTGGTCAAGCACCGCTCACTGATCGAAGTCCGCCGCCGGGCTGCGGCACGTATGTTCCGCCGGTTGCAGTTTCAATTGACCCCGCAAAACGAACACCTGCTCTTCGCCCGGCTGCGCATCCTCCAGCAAGACGGCAAGATCAAGACGGCCTCCGAGGAACAGTTTACCCTCACCGATTCTCCCGAACACGACCCCGCGGTCCGGACAGCGGAAAAGAAAGACGCATCCTTTTTCCTGCCAGAGTTACATAACGGCGACATACTGGAGTTGGAATACTGCATCGTCCATGACAACGCGCTGCTGGAGAACGGCTTGCCCAATTTTTTCTTGATAGTGGACCTGGTGTCCGATTTTCCCACATTCAAGAGTATCGTGGACATCGTCTGCCCAGCCGCGTGGGCCGTCAAATGCATCGGGATTCACCCGGCAGCAAAGCCCATTCACACGCGGAGTGAAGACGGCTGGCAAACGTACACGACCGAAGGCCAAAAGCTCATCGCCGACGATTGGGGGACTTCGTCCTACGAGCGAATGTTACACAACCCCCACGTTTGCTGCTCCTGGGATAATCGCTCCTGGGAAGACGTAGGCCGGCACGAACTCCGGGCGGTAGGCGCAACTGTCGAGCCGCCTGACCCGCTTCCTGAGGTGCTCACCGAAGCCATCAAGGGTGATCACCCGGTGACCCGGAAGCTCGAAAGTGGGTTCAATTGGGTCAGAGATCGCCTGAAATACATGTCACTGCCCTCGGCAAAGGGCAGGATTGCCAAACACGGCCGCGCACAGCAGATTATTGATACCGGAGTCGGTGATTGCCACGACAAAGCGTACCTGGTGCACTTGATTTGCCGCGAGTTGGACCTGGAGACGGAATTTCTCCTGGTGAGCGCCAATAACGGTTTTGTCGTCCGGGAATTGCCCGCAGGCCAGTTCGACCACGTGCTCATCCGCACGAAACTGAACAATGAATGGCTCTACCTGGATGCCACAGATACCATAACACCGTTCGGCTGCGTTCCCAGCGACCTTCAAGGGCATTCCGCGCTGCGGCTAGGCGGCCAGGTCCAGTTGGTCACCATTCCCGAGAATTCCCCGGCAACCAATTCCATCGCCATTTCTGAAATCCTGGAGTGCTCCGACGCGGGGGATCTGCAAGGTCAGTTTCGGGTCGCTATTTCAGGCGTGCCCGGTCGTTGGTCGGACGACCGCTGGAAGTCACTAACCATGGGCGCTCCGGATCCGAGCCAAGTCGCCCAGCTTGTCTTAAGCGACCACCTGCCTCTGGCCCACCTGGAGCAATGGGAGGTTGCCGATTACCCTGGAGAGAATGGCCGCTTCGTCTTTTCCGGACAACATCTCCGCGGTCGCCTGACGAAGATCGGCGAACGACGAGTGAGTTTCATTAAGTGGAATCCTGTGTTTTTCCCCTGTGAAATGCTGAGAAATCGCCGGTGGGATCGCCTGGCCATCTTTCCGATGCCGCTGACTCTTACCCTTTCTGTTGAGGTCAGAGGCAGCGGTCATTGGCGTATTGAAGGCGCCTCAACGATCCCGAATTTCGATGCTGATTTCGGGGCGGTAACCGAACGGCAAACCAGAACCCAATCGCAACTTGTCCTCACCAGAACCCTCATCGTCAAGAAGAAGTTCATCCACGGTTCCGCCACTAAACGGATCCCGGATTTCCTGAAAGTCTTCGAGGACGCCTTGCAGGTATCCCTCCTCTTCAGACGGATCGGACCCCGGAATTGAGCCTACCTGACCACATTGCCGGGGGACCGGCAAAGAGATTTAAAGAGAAAAGGTTCCGGGCAGTCTCCCGTCGGCTTCCGACGACGGGCAAAGTGCGGCGGAGAAACCCGACATAACTAAGTAAACCCTGCCCCCGTGTCGGGTTTCTCATTCTGCTTTAATCCGTCCGGAGCCTGACCGACGACTCAAACGGTGTTTTCACGTATCCCCGGGCCGTTGCGACTTATTCCGATGGGGCGAAGCCCACGTTTCGTCACTCTCGAGTTGATTTTATCTGCTTGTGTCCAAATAAGTTATCCTAAAATGCGTATAAAATTAACGCGCGGGCAAGGACTATTTTGATTTGGCCTTGGTAAGAGATGAGAAGTCTGCTATACTAAGGAGTGGTCCGGGAGGCTGGTTCGCGGTACCACACGCTGGAATTCGAGAATAGTGTTGTGTGTTATAAAAGTTGTTTAATCAAAAAGACGGAGACAGGAGGAGAAAGCCAACCGGCGGTCAGATGACCGCGCCGCGGAGAGTTCTTCTGTGGTGAGGAAAGTCCGGGCTCCACAGAGCAGGGTGCCTCGTAGCACGAGGGCGGAGTAATCCGACGGAAAGTGCAGCAGAAAACAACCGCCTTGCGCGCCAGCGCGGGGTAAGGGTGAAAAGGTGGTGTAAGAGACCACCGGCCGGACGGGCAACCGACCGGGCCGTGTAAACCCCACCCGGAGCAAGGCCAAGCAGGGAGATAGGGGTCGCTTGCCCCGCTTTACTCCCGGGTAGGCCGCACGACGCTGCCGGCGACGGCAGTGCTAGATAAATGGTCATCGGTCCGCCTTTGCGGACAACAGAACCCGGCTTATCGACCACCGGTTGGCTTTTTCTTGCCTGCTCTTCGGGAGCGGCAAGGTGACCCAACTAAAATGGGTTTTTGCCGAGGCCCCGGACCCAGAGATGGTCCGGACGCTTACGGACCAAACCCAGCTACCCGCTGAAATCGTTCGCATCCTGATCAATCGCAACCTGACTCGTCGCGAACAAATTGAAAAGTTCGTTAACCCGGATTTATCCGATGTGTTCGATCCCTTCGCCTTAGCCGGGATTCGCCAGGCGGTCGACCGCATTGTCGCCGCGCTGCGCGATCAGGAGCGGATCATGGTGTACGGCGATTATGACGTTGACGGGATCACCTCCGCCGCGCTCATCTTCTTGGTGCTCAACCGGTTGGGTGCTGACGTCTCGTATTACCTGCCCAACCGCCTCGTGGAGGGGTACGGGCTTTCCGAACAGGGAATCAACGAAGCCTTAGAAAGAAAAGTCGACCTGATTATTACGGTCGACTGCGGCGTTACCGCCATTGAAGAGGTCAAGTACGCCCACGATAGGGGCATCGATATCATCATCACCGACCACCATGAGCCAGGGGTCAACCTTCCCGACGCGGTCTCCATCGTCAACCCGAAAGTAGGTGCTGAGGACACGCTGGGCCAGGAACTGGCCGGCGTGGGGGTGGCCTTCAAACTGGCCCAGGCACTCTATCGCTCCTTGGCGCAAAACACCGCCGAGCTCGAGGAGCATCTTGACCTGGTCGCCCTGGGCACGACGGCCGACATCGCTCCGCTGATCGGGGAAAACCGCATTCTGACCAAGCATGGCATCCGGCAGATCGCGCGGACCAACAAGCCCGGCCTCAAATCGCTCTGCTTTGTTTCCGGCCTGATGGGCAGAGAGATAACCGCCGGGCAGGTGGTCTTCATCCTTGCCCCGCGTATTAACGCCGTAGGGCGGCTCGGGGATCCCGAACTGGCCATTCGCCTATTAACCACAAAAGATGAGGTTGTCGCTCCGCAGATCGCGCGCAAGTTGGATCAGGAAAATAAGTTACGCAAGAAACTGGACGAGACGACCCTCAAGCAGGCCCTTGACCTGGCCAACAAGGAATGTGACGCGGAAAATGACCGCGCTATCGTCCTGGCCGCCACGGGCTGGCACCAGGGCGTCATCGGGATTGTCGCCTCGCGGATCGTCGAGCGATACCACGTGCCGACGGTATTGATCGCTGTTGACGGTGACGAAGGCAAGGGGTCGGCGCGATCTATTCCATCGTTCCACCTATATAACGCGATAAGGGAGTGCGAGGATTTGCTCTTGCAGTACGGCGGGCATAAGTATGCGGCCGGGCTCTCGATCGCGAAAGACAAAATCCCCGAGTTCCGGGAACGGTTCACCAAGGTGGCGCGGAGGATGCTTACCGCCGAAGACTTGGTTCCCACTCTGCTGATCGATTGCTACCTGGATATGGACCGTCTTAACGATGATTTCATCATCCAGCTGGAACAGTTCGCCCCCTTCGGCCCGCAAAACACCCGCCCGGTATTTATGACCGGAAATGTGGAGCTGGTTGGCTCACCGTACATCGTCGGCCGCAACCACCTGAAGTTCCGCGCGGGCAAGGGCGGTCGGGTGTTCAACTGCATTGGCTTTAACATGGGTGAACTGGCGGAGCCGCTGATGGCTCACGAGGGCTCGATCGATATGGCTTACGTTGCTGAGCGGGTACTGTGGAATAACAACTACCAATTGCAACTACGGATAAAGGACATCCAGCTCAACGGATAGATGCCACCGCCTCCGGCACGAGTCTCGATCCCCAACAGCGTGGTGTAAGCCCATGAGTTTACTGGAAGAATTCAAGTCCGGGGACTTGCGGGCTTTAGCCCGAATCATCACCCGCGTAGAAAACCGTGGCGAGGGATACCAGGGTATCCTGGCCGAGTTGTATGCTCGCTCCGGGCGGGCGTTGCGCGTGGGAATAACCGGACCGCCGGGGGCCGGCAAATCAACTCTGGTCTTCCGACTGGCCCAATTGCTTTCGTCCCGGAGAAAGAAAGTGGGCATCATCGCCGTCGATCCGACCAGCCCGTTTACCGGGGGTGCGCTCCTGGGTGACCGCATCCGCATGCAGGAGCTTTCCTTAGATCCACGTATCTTCATTCGCAGTATGGCCACGCGGGGCTCGACCGGCGGGCTGGCCGAAGCCACGCGGGATACCACTATCGTCATGGAAGCCTTTGGCAAGGAGATCATCCTCATCGAAACGGTGGGCGTGGGCCAGGTCGAATTGGACATCGCCCGGGCCTGCGATACCGTGGTAGTCGTCTTCATGCCCGAATCAGGCGACGCCGTGCAGGCGATGAAAGCCGGGTTGATGGAAATCGCCGACGTGTATTGCCTGAACAAAGCCGACCGCGAAGGGGCCGAACGATTGATTGTAGAGTTGCAGTCGGTCTTGGGACTGCGCCAGAAAAAGACCTCTTGGGAATATCCCATCGTGCAAACACAAGCCATCCACAACAAGGGCACCGAGGAGCTGTGGCAGACGATCGACCAGCACCGCGAATACCGGCAGAAGGAAGCGCCCCGCGATCGCCGCCGGGAAATACGGATCGCCGATGATTTGATGATGGTGGTGCGGGGCAAAGTCGATCGGCGACTGGAAAAGGCCTTGCAGGGCACCGAACGATTTGGGCGTGCCGTGCGTGACATCCAGGGGAAAAAGACCAACCCCTACGCCGCCGCCGATGCCCTGCTCGAGGACATTTCCCGCTTGCTCGCCGAATAGCCCTCGAGGGCCTGGCCTTTGGGCCGGAATTGTTGTATTATTGATTTGTAGATTATATGGGAAGGCGACGAGGGCTGAAAA
>Ga0114920_10000035_pt1 | contig 55605 bp, 35 predicted proteins | sample ChitaG_FD_88683 | JGI IMG/M metagenome (GOLD analysis project Ga0114920, IMG submission 88683) | Deep subsurface microbial communities from South Pacific Ocean to uncover new lineages of life (NeLLi) - Chile_00310 metaG | ecosystem: Environmental > Aquatic > Marine > Oceanic > Sediment ...
CGCACTTGGAGCGGACGCTGGGGGCGGTGACGTTTGAGTTAAAAAAACTCGAGGACGAGGGCGTATGAGGCGGGCGTCGGCATCGGTAGCGGCCCGGAACGAGGCTGTTGTGGCGCGGTTGCGCGGGTTGGCCTTCCAAATCGTGCGGAGGAAGATTCTTTCAGTGAGGTTTTTGGGGAGTTGGTGCGGTGGCTTTGGGTTCGACAGTCTTCGATCGCCCCCAGCCACCCACTATTGGGATCAATTCGGTCAGCTCCATCATGGTCATCCACAAACGGGCAACAACCGCGACGAAAGCAGCCAGTCCGGGCTGAAGCTGGGGAGCCAACAGGACCGTTAGGGCTCCCTCGCGCACACCCAGACCTCCCGGGGCGAACATGGCAAGAAAGCCAATGAGATAGGCCGCGCCAAAGGCCGCAACGGTGTCGGCGAAGGTTCCCGGATGGATTCCGATCCCCCTGAGCAGACACCAGAATGACGTACCATAAACAATCCAGGCGACAAAATAGGCCGCAAACAGCGCTACGCTCTTGGCGAAAGAGAGCTTTATAGTCAGCGGTTCGCGCTTGAGCAGGCGCAGGCCCCAATTGAGTAAACGCGAAAACAGCGGCGGATAGAGAACCACCACACTTAGAACACATCCGAGGATCAGGGGAATAACGGCTACGCCGCTGATTATCCGGGGACCCAACACAACGGCGACAAAAACGGCCCCGGTGATGAGGGTGAATGCCTGATGCAACACGGTCGAGGCCAGCGCTTCCGGCAAGGTGTACCCCTCGCGGCGAAGCAGGAAAACCATGCCCAAGAAAGTCCAGACCTTGCCGGGAACATACTTGCCGAGATTGGAGAGCACGGTAATGCGAAACGCCGTGCCGAAACGCAGGCGCTTTTGGGAAACGGTACACAACAGGACCCGCCAGAGCTGGATCATGATTAAGAAGTCGAGCCAGACCACTGCTGCGGAGCATAACAGCCAGCCGGGGTGCAATCGCCAGGGCTGGCCACGGATTACGTCCCACTCCGACCAGATTGACCGCCCGATGAAATAGGCAATCACCAGGAAGGCGACAACGAACAAACCGAGTCTGAGCAGGCGACGGGTCGGCCGATTCTCGACCGGGATACTGCGTTTTCCAAGGTTGTATGGTTCAGCGGGTCTCATGATACCGTGGCCTTGATGCAGGCGGAACCTTCATGCGTGCGGGCCGGCGGATCCCGACTGCAAATTCCCAGGGGCAGTCTATAGGAAATGATGATTGAGGGTCAAGTGGAAATCCGAAGGGCGTGCGGTTGATGATTGGCCGGGCCGCCGGGAGAATCGCACAATAGGTGCTTTCGGCCAGTCGATCAACGGTCAAAAACCCGCCTTGATAATTTTGCCGACGCCACCAGTGAGTGATGGGTTCCATGTTGACAGGCTCATGGGAAATCAGCAACATGTGCCTTGAGGGGGGTTTTCAGAGACTGCTTGGCTGCGGAATCACGTGGGATATTTTTCAAGTAGGTAGTCAGCCGGCAAAGGATAATCCCGTGCGAGCGAGGCGGAAGACGAGGCAGGGGCTCCTTGCGCCAAAGCGGGTCCGATCCAGGATGGTACGGTCCAACAGTATTCCGTAAGTGAGATGAGTGTAGAAGTTGTCATCAGCAAACGGCTGGTATTCGTCAATTCGCTCAGCGGTGTTGCGGCGAAGGTGCTGAACCTGGGGGTGCTGATTTGGCTGCAGCAATATTTGCTAAAAAGAATAAGTGTGGAAGAATACAGTCTGTATCCGGTGCTGATATCGTTGATCGTATTCCTGCCGTTGGCAACAAGTGTGCTCACCGGGGGGCTGACCCGATACATTGTGGAGGCGTATGCGAAGGGAGACGAGCGCAGGGTCACCCAGATTACCTCGACAATGTCGATTCTGCTGCTGTCCGCCGGTCTGGTGGTATTGGCGGTTGGATTGACATTTGCCTGGTATGTAGATCAGGTTTTAACCATCACGCCGGAAAGGCTCATGGATGCCCGGATCATGATGGCGCTGCTGGTTGCCGCGTTTGTTATCCGTACGATACTGACGCCATTTCTTGTCGGTCTGGAGGTCCGCCAGAAATTCGTGTTGTTAAACCTGATTACCTTTTCCACCCTGCTGTTGCGGATGGCCATTCTTCTTGCGTTGCTGTTTGGTGTAAGCACGAGGGTTCTGTGGGTGGTGGTGGCCTCGGTGACGGCGGATATTTGCGGAGTCCTGGTTACCCTGGTGATTTCTCTCCGCCTGGTGCCGGCCTTGAAGTTCCGGCTGCACCGGATTTACTGGGGAGTAGCCAAAGGGATCACCTCATTTGGCGGGTGGATTTTTATTGCGCAAGTGGCGGACGCGATCCATGTGAGCACTGGTCCAATCATTCTGAATAAACTGGCCACCGCCACGGACGTGACGTGCTTCCACCTGGGATCATTAGCTCACCGCCAGATCCAGGATTTTTCATATGCGATGCAGCGGCCGCTTCTACCTCCATTGACCGCGATGCACGCGACCGGAGCATTGGACCGTTTAAGAAATACCTACGTGCGCGGGGGGCGCTACGGGCTGTGGGGATCATTGTTCCTGGCTATTCCGCTGATCGTATTCCGGGAGGATTTGATTACTCTCTATGTTGGTGAGCAGTATATAAGTGCGGCAACAGTCATGGGCCTTTTACTCTTGGGGTTTCCGCTCAGCTACGGCAACGTCATGATGTTCAACATCGCCCAGGCGATAGGGAAGGTTCGATCGTGGGCCCTGCGCGGGGTTTCGATTCATCTAGCAAATTTGATCTTAACGCTCTACCTGGTCGGGGCGCTTGAGATGGGAGCGGTCGGATCGGCGCTGGCTACTTTTGCGGTGTACGCAATCGGGAACCCGTTGTTGTTTTGGCCGCTGGGCCGACGGCTGGTAGGATTGTCGGCGGGGAGGTGGTTTAAAGAGACTGTCTGGCCGGGCTTTTTGCCCGGCATTGCCGGAGTGGTGGTCTGGGTTGGGTTGAAAATATCATTGCATCCATCCGATTGGCTCAGCTTATTTGTTTGTGCCGTGTGCGGTTGGCTGGTGTATGGAGGCGTGTTGTATGTGTTTGGCCTCCAACCACCCGACCGGCAATTGTTATTGACCGCCGGCGCCAAGGTGAAACCGTGGCTCCGGGGTAATTGGAGGGGCCGGCGAGTGGGCAAACAGGGGTAGGGGTACCGGGCTACTCATCTTAATGCCCGCGTTTACCGATCTTAGCCTGGGGGCAGGACCTTCAAGGGATTGAGGGTATGGCGAGGCGACTTCCCAATTTCTTATCGAAATACCAGGCACTAAGAAAAGTGCCCTGGAGGGAAATGGGGTATTACGCCCGCAACCGGGTGACAAGGCTCTGGTCCCAACCTCGATTCAGGATGCAGCCGGAATTCACCAATCATTGCAATTTCAAATGCCGATTATGCCCCCATTCGACCTACCGAAAGCCGTCGGCCGGTGGAAATAGATTCGACCGGGAAAAAGGGTACATGTCCAACGAAGTATTTGATCTGTTCCTGGCTAATGCGGAAAAATACGCCACTACCGTTCTCATCGGTTTTTTTGGTGAACAGTTACTTCATCCCAAGTTTGAAGAATTTGTCCGGGTGTTTCCGAAAAGGAAACCCTACGAATTGGTCTTGTTTTCAAACTGGTCATTGGTAACCCGAAAGAACATGGAAACGTTGAAACTGTTCGATAATGTCAGGATTAGTATTGACGCCTCAAATTCAGACCTATGGGAACAATTGTGCCCTTCGGGCGCGGTATTGGATCTTGACGGCGCTCCGGGGAAAAACCGGTATGAAACGCTTGTGGAAAAGATTGAATACTGGCTGGGTTTACCTGATCATCCTCTTACACGATTGAAGTATGTTGTCTCATCGGTCAATGAAGGTGACCGAGAAGTATTCCTGAAAGAATGGCTCCCTAAAATGGGTCCGAATGACGGTGTCGCAATGAAATCCGTGATATCCTACGGCGGAGTTATGCGGGATTCTTATATGCAAGAGAACCCCTGCACTGTATATAACGAATACAGAATGACGGTGGCCTGGAACGGAGACTGCTCTCCCTGTAATCTCGATGTGAATATGGATCTTTGTGTGGGCAATCTAATTGAGACCAGAGATATAGGAAAGATGGTCAAGCAGGATCGATACAAGCAGGTACGTGATGGTATGCGAAGAAAAGCCGGGATTTGCGCAAATTGTTTTGATGCCAATAATCACACCGAAAGTATGGAATATCCTGGAGAAAAGAGCCTAAGTCAGGGATGACCGTGGTAGAAACTGAGCGAAACACCGCATGGCAATCTCGTGCAGTGCAAAAAGAGATTGAACGATGGTAAAACGGGTGCTCAGGAAGGCAGCACGTCTGCTTAAGATGCTACCGGATCATCCAAACCTGGAGGATTGCGATTTCGCCTATCACTGCTTGAATGGTGTTTACAACCGATTGATGGCCAAAGACGGTCGCGGCTTGCGGCCGAATTACACCTGGGCAATGATCCAAGCCGCTTACCTGGCTTCGTCCATCGAGGTCGAGCGCATCTCCGCAATCGAGTTCGGGGTGGCTGGCGGCAACGGTCTGCTGGCGTTGGAACGTGCGGCGGAGAAACTTGAAGGGATCTTCAGTATCGGAATTGAGGTCTACGGGTTCGACAGCGGACATGGGCTGCCGAAATCGCAGGATTATCGCGACGTGCCTAATTTGTGGTCGGCAGGTTCCTATCCAATGGACGAACAGAAACTCCGCGCCCAGTTGAAACATGCTCAACTGATCCTGGGGCTCGTGGAGGAGACGGTGCCGGACTTTCTGAAAACGAACCCGGCGCCAATCGGGTTTATCTCTTTCGATTTGGATCTCTACAGTTCGACCGTTCAGGCATTCAAGGTCCTGGAAGCTGACCAGATTCTTCTCATGCCGAGGATCTATTGCTATTTTGACGACATCCTCGGATTTTCGTTCGGCCACCACAACGGTGAGCGGCTGGCAATGAGTGAGTTTAATGCCACCCATCGGATGCGGCAAATTTCAGAGATTTACGGTGTGCGTTATTACCTGCCGCCGGAGATGATCAACGCCAGTTGGTCGGAAAAGATGTTCATGGCGCACATCCTTGATCATAAACATTACAACAAGTGGGATCGTTCGGTGCGCAACGCCCGCATGGATTTGAAGTAACCCATGCTGTAAATGACCGGATGAAAACGGTGCCTATTGGAGCATGAACGTGAACTACCGCAGCGTCGCCTCGATGAACCGGGACATCCTGTCATGGCTGGAAAGGCTGCCTCGAGGTCTGGAGTTGATCGTCGGGATTCCCCGCAGCGGTCTGTTCATTGCCAACCTCCTCGCCCTTTACCTGGACCTTCCGCTTACCGACGTGGATGGGCTCATTACCGGGAGAGTAATCGAATCCGGTCCGGTGCGGGGAAGAGCCGGCCAGCTCGACGGTTTGTTTTCCACCAACCGCAAGGTTTTAGTGGTGGATGACAGCCTGTCTAGTGGGAGTTCAATGCGCAAGGTACGGGAACGAATCGCTGCCGCGGAATTGCCGCATAAAATATTATATTCCGCGGTATATATCGTCCCCGGCCGAGAGACGGAGGTTGACTACTACTGCGATGTGTTGCCCCATCCACGGATTCTTGAATGGAACTTTAGGAACAACTCGTGGCTGCAACACGCATGTATGGATATCGACGGCGTATTGTGCCGTGACCCAACCGAACACGAAAACGACGACGGACCCCGCTACCGGCGCTTTATCCAGAAAGTACCGCCCAAGATTATTCCCAGCGTGGCCATTGGGTGGCTGGTCACCTGCCGCCTGGAGAAGTACCGCACGTTGACCGAACACTGGCTCGAAAAGCACGGCATCAAATATCGGGAACTTGTCATGATGGATTACCCGGATATGGAGGCGAGGCGTGCCGCCGGGTCGTATGGCACATTCAAAGGAACGGTATATAAGGCAACGAATGCAGAGCTGTTCATCGAGAGTTCGCTCCGGCAGGCGTTTGAGATCGCCCATATTTCCGGCAGGGACGTGCTTTGCATGGAGACTATGGAAATGGTGCGATCGGGCGCGGTGATCTCACGCTTGCCGACCACACCAAGCGCTTCCGGAGGATTAGCGCATGATTCGGTCCGACGGCTGTTAAGATTCGCCAGGCGGCTGGTCAAAAAGTGACGATGCCGATCAACGGTTACTTTTGGGGGACAGGTTACGTGCAGGAAACGCGGATTGAACGGATTCCCATCCGGGATTTATACGAATTCGCCAGACGTGCACAAAACGATCACCACCGCTATCACGTGATACCGATTACCACAATCCGGGCATTAGCTCATACGAAAAATCCTGCCGCCGCCGAAGATGACATCGGGCTGGTCGTGGCCTATGTCAACGGCCAGTGCGCGGGGTATCTGGGAATTCTGCCCTGCCGGTTAAGTGTGGGCAATAAACACACCAAAGTGTACGCGCTGTCCACTTTTTATGTCGATACGCCATTCCGGGGGACGGACGTCGCCAAAATGATTATGTCCGACGCTATCGAGTTGGGATATGACCTTCTGCTTTCGGGATTCACTCCCGCAGCGGAGAAGTTCTATCGTAAAAATCCCCAATGGTTCCGACCGGTGGCGGCAGTACCGTACGTCCTCTTGCGGCTCGACCGGGTATTCGTTGTTTCGGGGATTTTCCGCAGACTAGCCCAGATTCGTTGGCTGAAGCCGGCCCACAGTCTACTCGGAGTACTTTATTGGGGAAGCAGGTGGACCATCGACGCCGTACTGCGGCCGGTTCTGTTTCACTGGCTGCGACCGGCGGCGTGCAAGGTAGGTCAAGAAATCGAGGCACGGTTGGTATCGGCGATCCGCGAGTCGGAGATTAAAATCGATCGCCCGTCGAAACCCTGTTTTTGCCGCGACCCGGATATCATCAACTGGATGATCAACCACCCCTGGATTTCTGAGGATTCGAACCTTAAGCTCAACTACGCGTTTTCCTATCGCCGCGACCGGTTCGGGTTTCGTTTGTTTGAACTGCATAAGAGAAAAGGCGGCGAGCGTATTGGTTGTGTCGTTTTCTCCGTTTCGACCCAAAATAACTATACGACGGTAAAGACACTGGACTACCGAATTGCGGATCGGGCTTATTTGCCCTGCGTGTTTGCTGTCGCGCTTCGTGAAGCGTTGCGCCATAACGCCCAACTCATCGGGCCGGACATGTTCTGGCAGTACGTACAAGCTCATTGGGTCCTTCGACGCATAACGCGGCGCCTTAAGCGAGGCAATTTCCTTGGCCCGTCGATCAAATCGGAGAGTGTTTTTGATACCCTCCCGGAGGAGTTGAGTCTGGATTATTGCGATGGTGATATCGCCTTCACCTAAGGTGGAGATGAAGTTGATTCTTAAACTGTCCAGGAAATTAACCCGCCGTGCGCTCTATCGCGTACCGCTTGCCGTCTGGTCGAGATTGGTATCGAAAAACGAGTTTGTGTATTGTTATCATCTAGCGTCGAATGAGACATTGCCGCACGTCCGCCATCTGTATCATTACAAGACCCCGCAGATGTTCGCAGAAGACTTGGCGTGGATTGGCCGGATCTGTGACTTGGTGGACCTCGATGGATTTCTGCAACACCGCGCACATCCTTCAAGGGGTGGCCGGCCGGTAGCCCTGATTACGGTCGATGACGGTCTCACCGAAACGTTTACCGTCATCCGCCCCATTCTGCTCCATTATAACGCTCCGGCGATTATTTTTGTTATCACCGATTGTATTGATAACCGTTCGATGTTCTATCGGAACAAGGCATCCCTCTGTGTGGAACGCGTGGTACACGCAGATGAAGACCGGCGCATGGTTTATCTGGAATCGGTAAACTCCAGGTTTGGGCAGTTTTGTTGTGACGTTGACTCTTTTGTAGAATTTGTTCTGTCCATTCGGGCGGATCAGGCTGCGAAGATCGAAACAATGTGTGAAATATTGGGTGTGGACGTCGAAGAGTACCTGGCCGAGCGAAAACCCTATCTGACGCGAGAGCAGATTGAACAACTGGACCGCGAAGGTTTCACCATTGGCGCACACAGCATGAACCATTTCGATTTTGATCGGCTCTCCCCGGCCGAAATCGAACGGCAGATTATTCAATCCTGTACGGCGGTGACCGAGATCACCGGCCGCACACCCGTTCATTTTGCGTTTCCATTTGACATGCACGGTTTGGATCGTGGATTATTGGCCCAAATCACCCGTGCGAATCCTATGGTCGGCACGATGTTTGGCGCGGCTGAGGTAATCCGGGAGCCCCCATACATCGACCGTATTTTGGCTGATTCACCGCGTAATGCCGCACCGGGGAAATCCAATCTTCCTTTTCGACTCCGGGAATATTATGTGAATTTCGTTAAATTCCAGCTCCTGGGGATGTCGCGCGGATAGCAAAGATTGTCCGGCAGAAGAATGGATAAACACCGCGATTGCCGGCCTGCCTCCTTCATTTCTTCTCAAGAAGCAGGAAAATATTATTGGGCTTTGAAAATGGCAGGTGCTCCAGAATCATCAACAAATCCGCGGGGAGACGCGAAGACAGATAGGCCGTGGAGAGCCTTCTGAGACCAAAAATGTTTTTGAAACAGGTTTGACGGTCGGTCAGCCGAAATCCTTCATCCTCCAGCAGCCGGGTGATGGATTTTTCATTAAAGCTTCGGGTGGCGCCGGAGATCTTCCCGGAGCCAAGCCGGTCGAAAAACAAGAATCGACCGCCGGCAGTCAACACCCGCCGCGTTTCGCGAACGGCACTCAATAAATCATCTTTGCCGGTCATGAACATGAATGATACAAATGCGGTAACGATATCGAACGACCCCCTGTCAAAAGGAAGGGCCCGAATATCCCCGGCAGCATAAGTGATTCCCTTACCGAATCGTTGCGCCCGATCCAAGCGGAGTCGGGACACATCGACGCCCGTCAAACCTTCAACGTCGCCGCGGAATTCGGCGATCATCCGCAACATGAAGCCACTTCCACATCCCAGGTCCAAAACGCGGGTGCGTTTCCTGAATGAAATATCGTTTCTTTCAAGCAGCTTGCGCAGGTTCATGAGCACCCGCAATTTTTGGTAAAAACCAACCCGATGTTCAAAGGCATAGATGCTGTCTCGCTCATCCAACGGATCGGTCGTATTTCCCGGCCGGGCATTCACCGAATGGTTTTTTATCAGGAGCATAACATTTCCTCGATCTTCCGCCCCAGTTTAACGCCGATTTTCTCCCGCGAGAATTGCGCCACATACTCCGCCCTCGCATGAATCAGTCGGCTTTCCTTGTAATCATCAAGTACCTGCCGTAAGGTATCCCGCATGCCGGCTGCGTCATAGGGTAAGAGATAACCGCACCGGCCGTCGGTCACGACCCGGGCCATCGCCCCGTTGTCGGGGACCAGCGCCAGGATCGAAAGATTCGCCCGCATATATTCCCAGAGCTTGCTGTTGATATTTGATCGGTACTCTCGCCCGACACAGACCAGACCCAAATCCATCGTCCTCATCAACGCCACCGCCTGCGGGAAACTCACCCTTTCGATGGCAACGAAACTTCTCAGTCCTATTTGTCGAGCAAACGTGGCAAACCGCGAAGACGAATCGCCCACCGAAACAAACGTAAACCGGTGGTCGGCATCCTCCAGTTCCTTCAATGCCGATACAAAATTTCGCAAAGCATCGTCATAACCATAATAGGTGGAACCAATGAACCCAATGACCGGCGTCGTGGGAAAACTGGCTATTGGATCTGCAGGTTCGGCAAAGTACTCCTCACAAAACCCCATACCATAAGGCACGATGCGCTTCTCCTTGATGCCGAAATCGCCGCATAATAATTCCGCATGCTCCGGCGATTCCACGACGACCAAATCCGCAGCGGTCAGCACTTCCTTCAACCAGCGTTTTGTCTTTTTTAATTGCACATTATACCACCATTTCCAGGAGTGGTCTTTTAGGTATTCCCAGAGAATGAGATTATGGACCCATGGATCCCGGAACTCGGCAACCCACCTGAGGCCCGTCTCCTTTTTTAATCGCCGGGCGGCGAGGTGCGCAGCACCGATGCCGTGGACCGAATAGATAAACTCATAATTCTGTCTGGATGCCTCCGCCTCTGCCGCATGGTAGATATTTGTCCAGCCCTTGAATATGAGGGGGTTTTCCGGAAATCTTCCGATCCGTCTTATTTTATCCAGGTACTTATTCCGTGCGGAAGGCCAGTGGAATCGTTTTATTTCTATTCCTTCCGGGATAAACCGCAACAAATGCTCATCTTTCGGATAGTCAATATCCTCCGGGGCGGTTAAAATAGTAGGCGTAAACCCATTATCCAATAATACCTGAATCTGGCTTACATTATGCCGTGATTCAGCCCCGGCGCACGGGGGAAAGAAAAATGAAAGATATAAATACTTTCTCATGCCTACCGTCCACAACCCCGGGCTGGAAAACTACAACGGGGAATCTGTAACCCGGAGGATAAGCCGCTAATTACCCCGCGTGAATCGTTCATATATATCGATAAGCAATTCAACGCCGTTGGCCAATTGTACATTCTTTGCCGAGGCTTTATATAACTCCGATGCGGTCAACACGGCGACCACTTGTGCTTTTAGATCGGCGAGGTCGCGGGTTTTAAACAGAACCGCCGCCGGCTCACGCGGTGCGCAATCACTGGCAATCACCGGCGTCCCGCACCAGAGGGCCTCCTTGACGGTCAGCGAGCTGCCGTCAGTATTGGTGGCTCTAATCACCAGATCACTAATCCGCCAAACGGCGTTGGCGTCAACAACCGGTTTGGTTACAAATAAAAACGATTCGGCAATTTCTAATTCTTCAATTCTGGTTTTTAGTTTGGTGAAGTAGGCCCGGTCGCCGATCGAAGGCAACAGGAAGACCAAGGCAACGTCGAGGCTTTCCTCATGGGTCAGGTTAGCCACCAGCTCGATAAGCAGGTCGATGCCGTATAGGTCTTTTCCCTGATGAAAGCGTATTTCAAAGGCGTTGGAAGAGATTAGATACTTATGTTGGCGACGCAGGGATACAATCTCCTCCGGCAAAACCGAATTGTCAGGAATTGTCGGGGCAATGAATTCCGGGCAGACGATGATCTTATCTTGGTCTTTGATCAACGGCGCCAGTATTTGCGAACATTTCTCGCTGGAGACAAAAATCACATCCAACCGATTCAGCATTTTCACCAGTATTCGACGTACTGATGCAGCTATGTTGTCCAGTTCGTCAACAAATCGCTCGTTATGCAGGCTGAGGATGGTAATATGTTTAAGCCCGATGAGCCAATAGACAATCAAGTTGCGCGGCGAGAAGTTGTGAAAATGAACGATGGCCCGGGGTTCACGCAGAAGGCGGACAACCGCATGTCGCCATCTGGTGCAGATCACATTGTCCGCGCTTTTCGACACCCCGCTGATGTCGAAGAGCAGGTGAGGTATTCCTCGCTGTTTAAGGTGCAACAAGAGGCGTTGCAGGTGAACCGACACTCCCCCGAAAGGCGGCGGTACGCATCCTATCTCAATGATTCTCATGTGCGTGTTTGGACACTGGCCGGTGGCGACAGGGCAGGATGCTGCTCGCAGGTGAACTGGCCGCGTCAACTTCACTGCCCAAGTCCGTGTCGCGGCCTGGCTCGGTGAAGTAGTCTGTAACAGGAGGACCACCAGACCCGGTTGGACCGGTCACCACGCAATGCACCCCCTCTCGACACTCACTTGCGGCCCCCACCCATAGCCGCAGGAGGAATATGGATTGCTGAACACCTGGAAGCAAGGTCAAAGTTGACTTGCCACGAAAACGCTTACTTTTCCGGCGACGTGATTCCATATTTCTCTTGATGAGGACACGAGCGGTCATCTCCTGTGTCTACCTCGGGTTTTTCTCGCAGGTGGCGCAGATTATCGTTTTGCGGGAGGCGTTGACTGCCTTTGCCGGGGTGGAGATGGTGTTGGGGCTGACCCTCGGCATCTGGCTTCTGGCGGTCGGATGTGGGGGGTTTGCGGGCAACAGAATCAAGCTTCTCCGGCGCCGTCCGTTTTTGGCGCTGCGGATTATGTATCTCTGCGCCGGATTGTTATTGCCGGTGACCATCCTGGCTATCCGCCGCATTCCCGAACTCTTCGGCTTTGCTCCCGGTGAAATCGTCGGGCTGGCGACATCACTCTTCGGTGCCACAGTGATGCTATTCCCGCTGTGTTTCCTTCTGGGCCTCTTGTTTGTCGCCAATGCCCGGGTCTACGCCGATACCGAGGCCAAATGGGTGGGCACGGTATACCTGCTGGAGGCCCTGGGTGCGGCGCTGGGCGGGCTTGTGGTGACGTTTCTTTTTATTCCCCTTTGGTCGCACCTAACTGCGTCACTGGGGATGTTGTTTTTGGCGGCGGCGGTTTTGGTATTGATCAAGGAAAAGGGAGGACTCCGGTACGTCCTGCTTTTCGGACTCTTGTTACTTGCTTGGTTGGCCTACGCCGGCAGCTTCTCGCACCTGCACAAATTGGATTTACGCACGCGTGTCCTTAACCGTGCGGCCGGGCACTTGCTTGCCGTTTCTGATTCCCCTTACGGCCAGCTTGCCGTTACCCGGTATGGCGAGCAATACAGCCTCTATGTAAATGGGACGCTGGCGGTCTCCTACCCTGACCGGATGTCCGCCGAAGAGGCGGTACATTTTGCTCTTCTATCACATCCCGCACCGCATTCGGTTTTGCTTATCGGCGGCGGCGCGGGCGGCACCATTTACGAATTGCGCAAGCACAGCGTTAGTGTCGATTATGTTGAACTTGATCCGGAACTCGTCCGACTGGCGCGGGAGCATTTCCCCACGGGAGCAGTTGCGCCGCTGGATGATTGCCGCACTATCTATCAGGACGGGCGCGCCTACCTGTCGCAGACCGGGGCAGAATATGATGTGATTATCCTCAACCTCGGTGAACCGTCAACGGCGCTGGTCAACCGCTTTTTCACCCGCGAGTTTTTTCAGATCGCCAAAGACCACCTCTTACCGGGCGGTGTCTTTTCGTTTCGGGTCCCCTCATCGGAAAGCTACATCAGCCCCGAGCGGGAGCTGTTCCTTTCATCGCTGCATAAAACGCTCATTGATGTTTTCCCTGGGGTTGCTGTTCTGCCCGGGCCGACCAATATCTTTCTTGCCGCTGCGGAACCGGGAGTGCTCATCGAGGCGCCGGCACAGTTTATCGCCCGGATAAAAGAGCGCGGCCTGCAAAATGCGTTTGTCAATGAATACTTGCTTCCCTTTCGCCTGACCGCTGCCGCGTATGATTTCGTCGGACGGCACCTGCACGCCCAAGACGCGAAGGATAACACTGACCTGCGGCCCGTGTGTTACTTCTATGATACAATCTTATGGAACCTGCATTTTTCGGGTCCGCAAAAATGGGTTTTGTCACGGTTGGTTGGTTTGTCCGGGCGGGTTGTCTGGCTGGCCGGCGGGCTGGGGGTAATACTAATTCTGGGTATATGCTTTCTTACCCGGCGGACGAATACGGTGCCGTTTTTGTTCTCTCTTTTCGCGACCGGCCTGACGGGAATGGCGATGGAAGTCGTCCTGCTGTTTTGTTTCCAGGTGTACCTGGGATACATTTACGCCAAGATTGGATTGCTCGTTGCGTGTTTCATGATCGGGATGAGTGTGGGTTCATACTTCCTTACGCGGCGCGTCAGGAGTTCCGCAGGCACGTTGATGATTTTCCAGTTCTTGCCGGCCGCGGGAGCGGTGGCATTTCTGGCTGTGGCCGTCGGGGTGATCCCCCACGGGATTTCGTCCGGCGTCGTCGAGAGTATCTTTTATCTGCTTTCCCTGGCCTTTGGTTTCTGCGGTGGGGCGCTCTTTGTTATCGCCAACGGATTGTACACCGAACGGTTCCGCGGCCGAGCCTATCTCCCGGTGGCCACCGGGTACGGGGTTGACCTGGCTGGTTCCGGGTTGGGCGCACTGGCCGTCAGCTCGCTGTTGATCCCGGTTTGGGGGGTTGCGTTTACTGTTTGGCTGATCGTTGCCCTGAACCTGTCGGTGATCATGACCGTGGCTCTGTTTTACCCGCGCGGTGCACCCGGATAAGCAAAGAGTTTCTCCTTGAAAATCCTCGGCCGGTCTCTATTTTGCCCGCAGGGAGTCGCGGAATGAATACTATTTATCTCGGGGTTGTGGGCTTGGCCTGGCTTTTTCTGGCTTACCGGTGGTACTCGCGGAAAATTGACCGTAAGATTGTGCTCCCCGACGATTCCCGCCGTACCCCGGGCGAGGAGATCAACGACAACCTCGACTACGTTCCCACGCGGCCGCTCGTGCTTTTCGGCCACCATTTTTCCTCGATTGCCGGCGCGGGTCCGATTGTGGGGCCGATTCTGGCGTTTTCGCTTTTCGGCTGGCTGCCGGCGCTTATCTGGATTCTGGTGGGATCGGTCTTTATCGGCGCGGTGCATGATTACACGACACTGATGGTCTCCATCCGCAACCGCGGCGTATCGATTGTAGAGATTGCGCGTGAGTCCGTCTCGAACGCGGCCCGCTGGATATTCTCCGTTTTCGTTTGGTTTGCGCTGGTCTTGGTGCAGGGGGTTTTTGCGGTTTTGACCGCGCAAACTCTGGCTGAAAAGCCGGAGATCGTTGTTCCCACGCTGGGCATTGTCTTTCTGGCGATGCTTTTCGGTGTGCTGGTTTACCGCCGGGGAATGAACCTCATTTTAGGCACCGTCGGTGCACTCGTCTTGATGTTTTTGTTGATCCTGGTCGGTCAGCGGTTCCCGATCGCGGCATCGTTTGATTTCTGGCTCGTGGTCTTTATCCTTTATGCTTTCGTTGCCGCGATTTTGCCGGTATGGTTTCTGCTTCAGCCGCGTGATTATCTTTCGGTATATATTTTGATCATCGGGCTGGCGTTGGGTTTTGTGGGTCTGGCCGTTTTGCATCCCACGATCAACGCGCCGGCAGTCGTTTCAATCGCCACGGACCAGGGACCGATCTGGCCGATGCTGTTTATTATTGTCGCGTGTGGCGCGGTCTCTGGTTTTCATTCATTGGTTTCCAGTGGAACGACTGCCAAACAGCTTCGCCGGGAATCCGATGGACGGAAGATCGCTTACGGAGGTATGTTGACCGAGGCAGCGCTGGCGCTTCTGGTCATTCTTTTGATGGGCGGAGCGCTTTATTGGAACAAGGCCCCGTCGGCGGCTTTATCGGGGTTTGTCTTTCAGGATTTACTGGGCAAGAGTGCGAATATTGCCTTCGGCACAGCGCTGGGGCGCGTGCTGGCCAGCCTGGGCATCCCGCTTACCATCGGCACGGCGTTCGGCGTATTGATGCTCAATGCGTTTGTGCTCACTACGCTCGATACCTCGGTCCGGCTTTCCCGCTACGTGGTTCAGGAAACATTGGGCAAAAAGGTTGCGTTCTTTTCCAATCGCTTTATTGCCGCGGCACTCGGGTTGGCCCTCGCCTATTACCTCTGCCGGGGCGGCAACTGGAAAATCCTCTGGCCCCTGTTTGGCGCGTCCAATCAATTGGTCGCGGCGCTGGCCTTGATGGTGGTTACCGCATACTTCCTCGCTTTCAAGAGGCCGACGGCATATACATTCATTCCTGCGTTGTTTATGACCGTGACTACCGAGGCGGCGCTGGTCTATCAGCTATTCTGGGTTTTCCTCCCCGGCGGGCAGTGGGTGTTGAGCCTGGTGGCCGTCTTTTTGATGTTGTTGGGCTTTCTGGTTGCCTACGAGGTCTTCCGCAAGTTCCGCATGTCGGTGCATCGTCCGAAGAGCGATGCACAGAATGCGCGTGCACGCGTATAAACCTGAAACGTTGATTAGAAAGTAGGTCAAGCGCCCTGGCGCTTGATGTGGTGACTTATTCGTTGAATAGCGTCGCTCAGGCACGATGTTTGGACGCACCCGTTGGGTGCGACACCAATGAGGGTATAAGCCGGGGACATGGGTAACACAATAGACCGGGCACATGGGTAACAGGTAGCTTACGGCACGAGGACGTACGTCAAGCCATAAATGAGAACACGCCACCGCAAGCGGTGGGGCGCCCGTTAAAATTGGTGGGCGGTGCCACCCTACTTTTGCCACCTCAGGGAGAGGGGGCCGAGTTCGGATTCTATGCGGGTTAGGATTGTGTTGTCCTCGATGAGTCTTCTGATTTTTTCGATGTCGGGGTACAGGACGCGGTCATCGGTCAGGTGATCGACGACCTTGCGGATCTCTTCATGCGCAATCTGCGTTCCCTTGCCCGGCTTCAATGGCTGGCGGAAATCGAAGGCCTGGGCGGCGGACATCATCTCGATGGCGATGACAGCCCGCACGTTTTTGATGATTTCTCCAAGTTTGCGCACGGCGATCGGGCCCATCGAGACGTGGTCCTCCTGGTCGGCGGAGACGGAAATCGAATCGACCGATGCCGGATGCGAGAGGACCTTGTTTTCCGAGACCAGCGCCGCTGCGGTATACTGCGCGACCATTAGGCCGGAGTTCAGGCCGTGACCCTCGGTTAAGAAATCAGGCAGGCCGCTCAAAACCGGGTTTAAAAGCCGGTTGGTGTGGCGTTCACTCAAGTTGGCTACCTCGGACATGCCGATGGCGAGGAAATCGGCCACCAGGCCGATAGCTTGGCCATGGAAGTTCCCGCCGGCTAAGTGCGCGTTGTCCTCCGGGAAAAACAAGGGGTTGTCGGCGGCGGAGTTCATTTCGATCTCCACCTGCTCGCGGGCGTAGTGCATCGCGTCAATGGTCGGGCCGATCACCTGCGGGGTGCAGCGCAGGGAATACCCGTCCTGTATCTTCCCGCTCTTATCGGCGATGATCTCCGATCCCTCGGTCAGCCGGCGAATCAGGGCCGCCACAGCGTTCTGGCCATTGAACGGCCGCACGGCGTGCAACCGGGCATCGAAGGCTTTGGGCACGGACTTCAAGGCGTCGATGGTCATCGCCGCGGCAATAATCGCGTTTTTGATTACCCGCTCGGCAACGTATAACAATAGGGCCAGACCGGCGGTCATCATCTGCGAGCCGTTGATCAGCCCGAGACCTTCCTTGTAGGAAAGCGTAACGGGTTCCAATCCGGCGCGTTTCATCGCGTCGCCCCCGGGCACACGCTCGCCCCGGTAATATGCCTCGCCCTCGCCCAGGATAACCTCGGCCAGCTGCGACATCGGGGAGAGGTCACCGGAAACACCAAGCGAACCTTTTTCACACACTACCGGGATAACCCCGCGATTGGCCATCTCGACAAACGTGTCCAGTACGCTTAACCGCACGCCGGAATGGCCCTTGGCGATCACATTCGCCCGCAGCAGGATCGCGGCTTTGACGACGTCAAGTGGCAGGGGATCGCCGGTGCCCGCGGCATGAGAAAGAATAATGCGCTTTTGCAGTTCCCTCCCCTGTTCGGGGGACACGCGGATACGGGCGAACTCGCCAATCCCGGTTGTCACGCCGTAGATCGCCTCGCCCGAATCGACCATCTTCTCCAGGGCGGCCCAGCAGCGGTTGACCTGCTCTTTTCCCTTCTCTGACAAAACGATTTTGGCGCCGTTGCGTGCGACCTCGTGCACCCGATCGACAGTCAAACTGTGGCCGTCTATATGGACTTCAGACATTTTCCCTCCGCCAGTGAGATAAGTCTTCGGGCACACCAACGCCGCCCGGTTTTTAACCTCGTAAAGGACAACAAATTGCAACGTGAAGTCAACAGGGCTACGGCCCTCTCAACGTCAAAAACTCCGGCGTCGGGGTGTGGAGCAAGATGGTGCTGCAATCCAGTTCTATACGCCGTTCTTATAACTGGCGCCTAGCGGCATTGAGCCAGGGGCCAGGATGGCCGCGGTTCACTCCAGGACGTGGATGTTCTTTTTCTTGCACATGTCCTTGAGTATTTTTGGCCAGACGGTGACACTGATCTCTCCCAGGTGTGCTTTCTTGAGCAACGTCATGCAGGTGCGCGACTGCCCGATGCCCCCGCCAATGCAGAGCGGGATATCGTTATTCAAGATTGCCTGGTGGTATGGCAACTTAAGGAAATCAAGCTGGTCCGTAATCTCCAACTGCTTTCTGAGCGTGTCAGCGTTGACGCGGATACCCATAGAGGTCAGTTCGTGGCGGCGCTTGGTCACCGGGTTCCAGACAAGAATATCGCCGTTGAGACCATGCATGGGTCTGCCGTCCTTGGAGGTTGTCTCGGTGACCCATTCGTCGTAGTCGGCGGCTCTCATTTCGTGCGGATAGCCATCCTGGAGAATCCAGCCGATCCCATAGATGAAGACCGCGGGGTATTCCTTCAAGATCTCTGTCTCGCGCTGCTTGCGCGGCAGGTCGGGGTACCGATCAAGGAGGTCTTCGGCATGCAGGAAAGTAAGCTTCTTGGGCAGGTCGGGATACTTGTCCGTCTTCAGTTGGGGGAAAAGCTCCTGGACATGGGCCTCGGCGCCCGTGAGGACCTTCCAGATCTTCTCTATAACCTCGGTCAGAAACTGCAGGTTGCGCTGCTCTTTGGTTATCACCAACTCCCAATCCCACTGGTCCACATATGCGCTGTGATCGTGGTCGAGGAAGTAATCCTTGCGCACGGCGCGCATGTCGGTGATAATGCCCTCGCCCGCCTTCATCCCAAACTGCTTCAGGGCGGCACGTTTCCACTTGGTTGCGGCCTGCACTACCTGAGCATCGACTGGGTTTTTGTCATAGTCGTTTGACATGTGGAACTGGATCGGGGTACGTGAGCCGTCACGGTCCAGATCGTCGTTGACGCCGCTTTCCACATCTACGATCAGCGGGACCTCAACCCGGATCAGGTTGAGCTCCTTGCACAGGCCGGCCTCGATGTAGTTTTTCACCGCAGTGATGGCCTTCTGCGTTTCCCTGGGGTTCAAAATAGAGTTGTAGTCCGTGGGCAGGATTTTCTCCAGCTCGTCATAATCGCCGATGCCCGGTCCAGCCAGGTCTGCCTTCTTATCCGCCATTGTGTTTTCTCCCAATTGTTCTGTAAATGAGTATCCTCACGATATAACCTATACTACCAACATATTACAGAAATCGCAACTTCATTTCCCGTGAAATTGACAATCTGTCCGCGGTTGCCCCAGGCGTAGGGTGCACATAGCCAACTAACTCATTTGCACTGTGGGCGGCAGACGTCCTCGTCTGCCCCAGGTGTGGTGGGCATTGCCCGCGAGTTCAATGGCGCAGCGCCTCCTTGGGTCTGGAAGTGACCGGTTAAGAGCTAAGCCAAAACCCACCGGAGGCTTCGTTCTTCGTCGGCTACAGGCCAAACAAAAGAGCGAGAAGAAAGGAACGAATGAGTAAAGTCTTTTCACCGCTGCGCGTGCCTGTTGCACATGAGATATAGGGTTCTTTCGGAATCGGTGATCTTTGCCGTACGGACTATGGAAAACCACTTGCTGAATACCTCTTCGCATGCCTCGCGGGTGTAATTACTAAAGATGTCCTCGCGGGTGGCCAGGAGGCGCTTGATTTGTGAATCGTGCTTGGGAATAAACTCTAAGATTAGCCATTGGCCGAGTTGGCTTAAAAAACCGGCAATTCTTTCAAGCGGTACGTTATTCGAGATGGCTAGATGATGGATCAAGGCCAAAGCCAGTACTGCATCGGCGGGGCCGCGTTCGGTAATTGACGTGCGCTCGTTATTGTCCCAGCCGAGCCCGGGTGAGGGGTTGGTTAAATCAAGCAAAAGGGGTACGAGGTTTGTCCGTCCCTCGGTTACGCAATCCCGGTAGTTTTTTTCCACGGCGGCGGGGTCGATGTCAAAACAGACAGTAAAGATGCCCTTATCGGCGGCAATGCGGCTGAACAATCCGATGTTCCCGCCGAGGTCCCAGACGGTTTGTGGATTGCACTGGGCCAAGAACTCCGATACGAGTTGTTTTTTGTGCTGCAGGGCGGCCGGGCTGTAGTTTGTGTCTTCATAGTAATCGGACCATTCGGTTTTGTGGGGTTCCCACTTCAGCCGGCGGACCGCTGAGGTCAGGTTGTCAATCAGCCCGCGCAACGCCCGGAGGCTCATTTTTCGCCCGGTGGGTTTGGCGGTCTTATCGGCATATCGTTTTTGGCTTTTGGCGTGCAGGTGCAGGTGGGACAAAAGTGAAAACGATAATCTCGTGCGTGACGGCAAGAGGGAGCAGGCCAGATCCAGCGGAATGCCGTCGATGTGGTTGCGCAACAGTGAACTCAAGCGCACGTCGGTGTAACTCATCAACGCCAGCGGGGCCAGAAAATGCTGGCAGAACTGCCGGTACCCCACCCAGGGCTGGCCTTCCGGGTATTTTTCCAGTGAGAGCGTGTCGATGAACACCGGTTTGCCACTCTTAAACTGGATGTTATACGCTGAGGCGTCCTTTAGCGACATCCCGAAATCCAGCGCGATCTCTTGTATTTTGAGGGTGGCCAGTGCGGCGTCCTTAAGCTGGCTGAAACACCATTCGTAAGGGTAGGAGATAAAGTTAATGGGTTCCGGCTGGATAACCTTATAGGCCTTCTCCGGATCGGCGGGCGGTAGGTCAACCTCCTGGTGCGGGATCAGCAGATGCTCCTGCACAAGCTTATCGTACAGGCCGGATTGGATCAACAAATCATAATTGTCGCGATAGACTAAGTTGACCTGCCGGTACAGGGACCGGTTACGAAAAAACAAAAACCCGCTGGGGTCCCGAAACGAGCCGGGCACGTACTCACTACCGGTCATTTTTGGACTGCTTTTGCCCGCCGGACAGGAGATTGACAAAGAACGACTTGATGTTTTTCCAGAATATCTTTAGCGCGAACAAGCCGCCGAGCAATGCCGCGAGAACAAGCTGGAGCATATAACTGCCGGTGCCGGGGTCGATATAGGCCAAAGCCTCGCGGGGCAGCAACAAAACAAAGACACCCAGGAGGGCGGCAACATGCATGAGATTCCGCGAATGTCTCATCGTGTTTGTCCTTTACCCCTTACCCCATCCCCGCCGGGTAGAGGAGGTGCCTCTCGCCCCGCGATACGGGGGGCGACAAGCGGATACTCCGCCGTGCGATGATCATTGTACACACGCGGGCCGGGCAAGTCAAGGGGGGATATCCCTGATTGCCGCCATTTGCAGGCTCATCACGTCCAGAACGAATCCCCGGTTGTTGCCGAACACCTCATAGAGGAATCTGATTTCCCGGTTCTGCAACGCGGAAAGGGCGTTGATGAAAAGGTGTCTTACCCCCGGTCAAACGAGATTCTGGGTGGTCGTAAGACAGTGGATTGCCACTGATTGCCGATATGGAGAATCCTCTCTTGGCGGCCGTCGGGGAATCGAACCCCATACATACGTTGCGGCACAAGGAGTTACAGCACAGTGTGACCAAATTGTGACCGTTTTTTGCTGGCCAGGAATCCGAAAGAAGTTATTGAATATGGAGGGCAGGAGATGTATTATAATCTGTTCAATGGCGGAGGCTACCATGCAGAATGTAAGTGCCTTTACGAGCGTTCGGATGGTAAACGGAAGACGGGCGAGCCACAGCTCAGCTGTGGGATCGTCGGATTATGCCACTAAACTCAAATGAGGCACAAACGGTGATCGACTCACAGCAAGCTGTGCGGCACCCCGATGTCAGTTGTATACTAAGCTGCGAGGAGTGACAAAGCCATATCCAATCATATTGGAGCATTATTCCATTCATGTCAGGAACAAACATAAAAATCACTGCCATTGATGAAAAATCTGCACACTTACAAGAAGTCATAGACTTGGGGCGTGCAAATTCTTCCACCCTGGGCTTTCTACCAAACGGCGCCTTCATCAAGTATGCGGCCGATAAGCAACTCCTGGTGGCGCTTGGCCATAGCAGGCAAGTCTTGGGATATGTGATTTATGCAATCTCTATAAGAAAAGCGCTGGTCTATATAGTCCACCTTTGTGTGCAGCCATCTCATCGGCGTCAGGGAGTTGCTGAGACGCTTTTCAAAAAGCTTAAGGACCTAACCAAAATTCAATTTCGGGGAATTAGGGTGCATTGTCGCCGTGACTACCCAGCCGATAAGCTGTGGCCGATGTTGGGTTTTATCGCAGCGATGAAATACCTGGTCGTAGTAAACATAAAACTACGCTCACGGTGTGGTGGTTCGATCATGGACATCCAACGTTGTTCACAAACGCTGAGGAACAGCGGGCACACTCGAAACTTAGAGTGGCAATAGATGCCAACGTATTCTTTCAGCTCCTAGAGCCACCGACGCCGTCAAATGAGGAGTCTCACGCGCTTTTGGCCGATTGGCTAGAGGAAGAAGTACAGATTTGCCTTACAGGAGAAATCTTCAACGAGATACGCCGCCACAAGGATCCAGCAATTCGGAGACTTCAACGCGCGCATGTCAACAGGTTCACGGTGCTCCCCAGTGTGGATGAAGAGTATCAAGAGGTATACCCAGATTTACGAGGCCTTTTTCCAAAAACGATAAGTGAACGCGACGAGTCGGATGTGCGCCATTTAGCTAGGGCGATTTCTTCAGGAGTGGAGTATTTTGTCACACGCGACAAGAAGCTTTTAAGAATGGATAATCGAATTCAGCACGCTTTTGGTATTCGAATCATTCAAACGGCCGACCTAATTATCAACCAAGATCAACTTATTAGAGAAACAGAGTATTATCCTGCTCGTCTGGCAGGTTCTCATATTAAAATCGAGCGTGTCCGCTCGGACGATAGAGCTTCTTTGGAAAGTCTGTTTCGGGCACCACAAGAGGAAACAAAGGCGGAGTTCCGTCTTAGGCTGAATAGCTGCCTCTCTGCCCCTCACGCGTTTGAGACCTACGTCATTCAAAGTGGGGGGCAGCCCCTAGGTTTACTTGTTCGTGGGCGTCAAACTGAACAGGAGTTGGAGATTCCTATATTTCGCCTTACGCGTCAAGCGATTTCCCCAACACTCGCGAGACATTTAGCACAGGACTTCGTTCGGACTTCCTCCCGAGAAAAGAGGAGGATAACGATGGTGACTGATCCATATTTATCAGACTTAGTGCCTGAAGCTCTCGAAGAAATGGGTTTTTTTCGTATGGACGGGGCATGGATAAAAGCAAACATATCTGCAGTTGTAACCTCACAGAAGTTAGCATCAATACTAGTATCTCTTGGAGATGACATCCCCACCTCTAAGCTGTATTTTGATCAAATGATTGACGCCCTTACGACCGCTTCCTCGCATGAAGATAATCTAACGATGCTACAGATTGAACGCTCCTTATGGCCCGCAAAGATGACAGACGTGGATATACCCGCATTCATTGTACCTATAAAGCCTGTGTGGGCAATGCATCTGTTCGATAAAGGAATTGCCAACCAGGACTTGTTTGGCGGTGATCCAAGTCTGATTCTCAGGATGGAAAACGCCTATTACCGTGCTCGGCGACCCAAGGTGCCTGATGCGCCTGCTAGGGTATTATGGTATGTTATCAGAGGGAAGGGGAAACACCAAGGGACAATGTCAATCAGAGCATGTTCTTACATTGATGAGGTTGTTATCGGCAAACCCAAGGCATTGTTCTCTCGCTTTCGCCGCCTCGGAGTATACCAGTGGCAAGACATTCTGAGGACAGCCAACGAAAACGCCGATAAAGAGATCATGGCGTTTCAATTCAGCAACACCGAGGTTTTCGATTTTCCCATTTTTCGCGATGAGTTGCAGGAAATCTGGCAAGAAGAAACTGGCAAGGAATTTCACATTCGATGCCCTATTTTTATACCATTATCGCGATTCTTTCGTCTCTATAAAAAGGGTGTAGGCTTAATGTAGGAGCGGCTTATGACTGGCAACGCAATTGTCCTTTCAATCCGCCCCAAATATGCTGAGAAGATATTTAAAGGCATTAAAACGGTAGAACTACGCCGCGTCCGTCCTAAATATATAACAAAAGGAACCTTAGCGTTAGTCTACGTTTCATCACCTGTTAGAGCACTGGTGGGGGCCTTCAAAATTGATCAAGTCATAGTAGAACCTCTGGGAGATTTGTGGAAAACGGTACGAGGCAAGGCATGTATCTCGCCTGCTGAGTTTGACGTATATTTTCATGGAGCATCTTCGGGCGTAGGCATATTCTTTAGTGAACTTTGGCTTCTCCCTAAGCCCATAAAGCTTCAAGCCTTGAAGGAGATAATGGGCTTTCAGCCTCCGCAAAGTTTCAGATATGCTAAAGCAGGAGAATTGGTATTTCCTGAATTTGCTGAATTGACGGGCGATACGCGAACCGTCGCACAACTTGGCTTTTGAGTCGGTCGCCCACGGCGGGTTGCCCACAGCCTCTGATACGGGATCGTCGAATTATGCAACTGAGCTCAAATGAGGCACAAATGGTGATCGACGCACAGCAAGCCGTTGCGGCACCCGGCACGCGACCCGTCAATCAGAACGTCTCAATCCGATACGAATAAAACTCCCCACCGCCGGCCGGCATGTAAGCCGCAACACCGTTGGCATAGATTTGTTCTTTATCACCGTTGCAGGTTGCCAGAAGGATATACTCATCGGTGACTTCGGTTACTGAATCGTAAATCACGCCGTTCTTGACATTACAGACACCCGGCGCAAATAAGGTCGTGTCAATTTCCAGGGGTTGCTCTGAATTATTTTGGTGGAAAACCGATTCCTTGAACAGCTGCATACCACGATTAGGCATTTGCCGCAGACGTACCACCTGTTTGCGCGCCATCCCCTTGTTACAGTACCGGACCTGGGAAGCGCCGCAATACAGATTGGCCGAAGTGGAGTCCCCTTCGTAGGATAACACAAAATAATGGGTATCGGTGTAAATGGTGTAGGTCCCGCTACCACTGATCCACACTCCTTTCCGCCAGGCTTTTAAGCGCGACTCAATGTCAGAAGATACCCTCGCCGAACACGAACATAACAACATGCCAGCAAGTAGCACCAGCAGTAGGAGTTGTTGTGATGATTTCATTCGCATGTCGCGACCTCCATGTTTTCCGCAGCCCCGTTCCGCTCCTCCGTGGCCGAACTACCCTCAGCGTGACGTCCAATGCATCTGGCCATCGATATTTTGAACATACGTGCTGTCCGATGAAATTGTTCCCCCGGATTTGCAGTGGTGCCATTGGCTGACCGTAGTCTGTAGCCCACCCAACGGGCGGGTTTGAAAATCGGTGCCTTGGCGATGAGAAGTGGTTACACAGTAACGCCGGTGCCGCACCCAGCGCGTGCGTTTTGAGTCTCGTGCCTGAGCCATAGTATTCCTGGGTGGCCCACCGCTTGCGGTAGGTTCTATTTCGTGAGCGGCAGACGTCCTCGTCTGCCGTTTGGCAACATGCTTGTCGGTGCCGCACCCAACGGGTACGTTTTGAGTCTCGTGCCTGAGCCATACTATTCCTGGGTGGCCCACCGCTTGCCGCTTGTTGAAAAAGCCCCGGAATCGTCTTTGCGAGGAGGCCTTGCGCGACGAAGCAATCTCAGTCGTCGATGATGCCTATGGGCAACAAGGAGATCGCCACGCCGGGTGGCCCACCGCTTGCAGTGGGGTTTATTGTCACGTGCCGCAGCGGCCCAAACCAGTGTCCTATTCAGCCAGGGCCTCCACAGTAAAGCCAGTGCATAATCCCCACAGCTACCACTAAGAAACTAACGCATACAAAGAAGTGTGACCAGTTCAGATTCCTGTATTTGAAATCACGGATGTTTTTAAACATCGCCTCGGCGGAATCCGGCGAGTTACTGTAATAATGGTACGTCTGCGTCTTGAAAACCCGCAGGGCAAAAAACAAACTGACCAGCCACAATAATATGGGAGATGCGTAAAAGAGTACCGCCCAGAGGCTACCCTTGGGTATCTCCTTGATTCCTGAAAAAGCCAGCACCGCCCCATAGATCCCTCCTATCAGCGTGATCATAGCGATAAGCTGTTTGGCGGCCTCCTCCACGGATTTAACCGCATTCGCCGTCATCTCCCTCATCTTACACATCCAGAACTCATCTTCTGAGGTGAGCGCAATACCTTCTTCAATTATTTCATCATTCATGATCGCAATCCTTACAGGTTTATTCCAAAGCGCTCGCCACAATGCTGGCAATTCACGTATATTGTTTTCGGTTTTTCAATCTCATCGTGCGTCAGCATTCTCAGCGCGTCCTGTTCATGATTTGCCAGTTCCTGGTCAACATTTATCGTATTTACTTTCTTACAATGCGCACAGCGGACCTTCTTTACCCTACTCATGTCCTTCACCTTCGTTCTCAACCGTGATTTCACGGTTGTATTTTTCAAAAGTTTCTTCACCAATCTGTTCTTTGATACTGTGTATATATTTGACTGCCAACTGCAGATATGGCGACTTCAAATGTTCAAATAACATGGCACTCGTAAGATAACATTTGAGGGCCTCCTTGAATTCTCCCTTAGCCTGGTGAACTATTCCGATTTGACCCAACGTCGCGGCAATGCCGCTTTTGTCACCTAATTCATTCTTTATCTTCATGCTCTGGTTATATTTGTCGATCGCCTGGTCGTAGTCACCTTGAGCATAAAAGATATTCCCCAACTGATGGAGGGTAGAGGCAATGCCGCTTTTGTTACCTAATTCTTCAAACATTTCCATGCACTTCGTATACTTCTCGATTGCCCGGGCGTAGTCGCCTTGATCCTGATGAATCATCCCCAATTGATGGAGCGTAGAGGCAATGCCGCTTTTGTCGCCTAATTCTTCTTCTATCTTCAAGCTCTGGTTATATTTTTCGATCGCCTGGGCGTAGTCACCTTGATCCTGATGAATCATCCCCAATTGATGTAGCGTTTTGGCAATGCCGCTTTTGTTGCCTAATTCTTCTTTTATTTTCATGCTCTGGTTATATTTTTCGATCGCCTCGGCGTAGTCACCTTGAGAATAAAAGATATTCCCCAATTGATGGAGCGTTTGGGCCATTCCGCTTTTGTCACCTAATTCCTCTGCTATCTTCATGCTCTTGCCATAGTTTTTGATCGCCTCGGCGTAGTCACCTTGATCCTGATGAATGATCCCCAATTGATGGAGCGTTATGGCAATGCCGCTTTTGTCACCTAATTCCTCGTTTATCTTCAAGCTCAGGTTATAGTTTTCGATCGCCTGGGCGTAGTCACCTTGATCATGATGAATTATCCCCAGATGATGCAAAGCCGCTGCCTTGGTCCGTCCCGCCGCTGTTTCAATAGTCTGCTGATTGAGTTTTCTGACGAGTTCTATAAAACCTCGCCGATGTAATGGCTCCATTACGGCAGCAACCATATCGCCGGCTTTTTGATATTGGCCAGCATCAAAGTATAACTCGCGCGCGTCTAAATGATCCAATACACTCCGGCTGGTTTGGACGAGGTTTTCGTAATATTCAGCGGCTTTGACAAGCCTTTGTTTCCATTCATCTTCGGTGGCCTGTGTTCTGATGTAATCCTTAACGATTGTATGCACCTGAAAGAGCGCTTCGCTTTCTTCCTCAATCCTGATCATCAAACCCCAGTGGGTAAGCTCTTCTATTTCACCGGCAATGTCCACCGGCTGATCATTCTGGCCCATAAACCACTCCAGCCCGGACAGGGGAACCGCCTTCTTGAACGCCGATATAGAGTTTACAAGATGCCTGGACGACTCGCTGAGTCTGTCGTAGCTTCTGTTCAGTAGAGTAAATTCTACCATATCCTTCTGTACGGGGGCGAGATCCAGGAGCACATCCTGCGGCGAGGTGCGATTGGCATGCCGGCCGAAAGTATTTATCGTGTAGGGGTGGCCCCCGATTTTATCATATATCTCAAGTTTGGTCGAGAAGTCTTCGCCGGCAATATCCGGGAAGCGGTTCATGACCATAATCGCCTCGGGGCGTGACAGCTCGCCCAGGTTTATTTCGTCGAAAACATTGGTGAGCCTGCCGTCAGTCAGGTTAAACGTATACCTGCATGTAAACAAAAAACGGGTGCCGTTTTTACATTGATTAACCAGTACCTTGAGGGCTTTTTTCAACTCGACGTCCGTTATCTCACGGCTGTCTTTCTCCACGGACAATAGGGATTCGAAGTTGTCGAAGATGAGCAGTAATTTGAACTGCGAGAGGACCTGGGCGAGATAGTCCATCTTAGTCGCCATCGGTATGGAGGCGGTACAGGCCTGATCAAGCGCGTCGATACTATTGCGCTTAAAGAATTCATTCAATTGCATGAGGACCTCTTCGGCTGTCAGACCTTCCCGGCACTCAAAAGCAAACACGCCGTCAAAATTATCCATGAGTTGTTCGGCCACCTTCGCGGCAGTTACGGTTTTGCCGATCCCCCCAATCCCATGAAGCACGACAACCCGGATGCCACGCAGGAAATAGTCTTCTTTTATTCGCCGCAATTGCCTTCTTCGACCGATAAACTGGTTGCCTAACCGCTCGATACGAAGCTCGACATTTCGCTTAATTGTAACCGTCTTCGGGGGCATAACACCAGCGTCTTTGGGTTTTGCGCGAACATCCACGGTGACCAGACAGGCCGGATCATTGGCATAGAGGACCGGGGTGGCAAAGTCGACCATCCCGGTACCCTTGCTGAGCAATAGCTCCTTTCGGGCCCTCGTGAGGGCAAGATCTATGGGTATATTATTGGCTATTTCAGAATAGAGTTTCTGCGCCAGCTCGATGGCCGAGCGGTCGGCAACTGAATATTGCATGGCCACCACCGAGGGTATTCTTTTTTGCAGCAAAGGTGTGGCAAGGTCGCTTAGGGCATGCCTCCCGGACGTCTTTGCCGTCTGACAGCCGGAAAGGACCACCAGACGCAGTGACCTATATCCCGCCAGTAGAGTGGCCACTGTTTGATTGTCCACGTGCCTCGATTTACCGGAATCATCTTCAAGTAAAAGATATCCTCTGTCCTCTCTTTCAGAATACACTCCATGCCCGGTGTAGTGGAGTATATGGTACTCCTCTTCATCAAGCTTCGACTGGATATTTCTCAGAGAGGCTTCATCCAAAAACTCTACTTCAATTTTGTTTTCCGCATGCGGCCGGTCCAGCGCCTGCAGAATAAGCATCTGTTCCTCCTCAGGCCGGAGGCGCTCGTGATCTTTCAAGTCAAGGGGGCTTGAGACAACTGCCAGAATTTTGATCTTGCCCTCTATCGGGCCCCTCTCGGCAGTGGGTATTCCCTCAAGGACACGTGACATGGTAATCCGCGGATAAGCAGACAAAAAGTCATTGCCATCAAACATGAATTCCCAGGGAATACGCAGCAGCTCCGGCTCTTCTTGCTTGAAAAACAGCTTCAGCCGGATGTCTTTGCTCCCTTTTTCAAGAGCTTTATAATAGCCGAGAATCTCTCCCCCAAAAACCGCGTTGTAGAGTCCTTGTCCGAAGTTCTGGATTAATGCGGAAGTCTCCGGTATATTCTTACCGACACTGTCTTCAAGCTTGGAAAGCAAGAGAGGGTCCGAATAGTATTGAAAGCTATGTTGAGCCTGAACTTTCCCTGCGTCATCTATCGCCGAAACCCGGAAGGTATTCTCGGCATTGCCTTTTTCAATGTGCAGGTTGAGGTTTTCAAATTGATCAGTCAAATTGCTCACGGCATCTCCCCCGCCTTGATCAAAAGGACCTCGCCCCAATTCCCAATGGTGCCCGCACGGTCAACCGATCTCCTGATGCGTGCCTGCTTCAATCGATTACTCCCGTAAGATCCGGGAAAAAGCTCTATCGACTTCCCGCTGGCCTGTCGCGCTCACAGGCCCGTGACAGGATAGGGCTTCTGTTCATATTTGTCAACCCTTCCCGGAAACCAGGGGGCAGCTTACTTGCCAACTCTCCCCCGGCATCGTAAATTAATTTCTGTGCGCGGCAGATGTCCTGAGGTTGTCCCAACTATTTAAGGTGCCTGTCAGCCCTTGGGCTGACGGATGGCTGTTTACGGCGATGTCCCCTAACTTGATGTCTATCCCTGTTGTCGAAACCACGTCCGCCTTCGGCGGGCTCAGGGGTTTCGACCTACCCAATCTCGAACTTATGAGACAGCCTCTCCTCATCTGCCCGGTCGTCACATCATGAGCGGTAGACATCTCTCTAAGTCATTCGCCGGAAATGCTCCCAGCCACGGGGCGGGAGAGTCTCACTTTTTCCGTCCGGCAAGATCAGTTCGATACCCGAGTCGGCGGTCATCACGCCGATTTCGTATGGTAGGCAGTTACATCTTTCTTTCAGCAACTTGATTAATCTCTCCCGATTCGCCGCCCTCGTCGTCAAAAGCAGCACATAATCCTCACCACCCGACAAGGCTAAGCTTCGTTCATCAGCGCCGGTGCGGGCTACGTACTCGCCAAAGCGGGCTGACCGCGGCAGGCGGTTCCATGCGATACGCGCCCCCAGACCGGAGGCGCGGCAGATATGGCCCAGGTCGATGGCGACTCCGTCGGAAAGATCAATCATCGCCGTGGCCAGGCCTGACCGCCCAATCGTCCGCCCTTCATGGACAGGTGGATGGGGGTCAAGCTGAACCGAGACCAAATCGCTGAATGCTTGCTCCAACTCGCAGTGGTTTTTAATGATATCCAGGCCTGCCGCGGCCTCGCCAACAGGTCCGGTCAAAAGAATTGAATCATCCTCAAGTGCACCGGAACGCAACACCGCCCGTCCCGAGGCTACACTTCCGGCAAGAGCCACACTAATCACCAGTTCCCCGGGCGACAAGGCCGTGTCTCCACCGAGAATATTGACCCCGTACTCACGGGCACGTTCCCGCATCCCGGCGAATAATTCCTCGATGAATTCAACCGAAGTATCATCGGGGATGGCCACCGAGACAACTGCCTCTTTTGGCACTCCTCCGCACGCGGCGATATCGGAGAGATTGACTGAGATTGACTTGCGTCCGAGCTGCCGGGGCGTGACCTTTTCGCGCAGGAAATGCACCGCCTCCACCAGCATGTCGGTAGTCAACAGGATATCGCTGCCCTCGCCCACCCGGAAGACCGCACAGTCATCGCCGATACCGACCAGACCGGGATAGTCACGCACAATCGCCCCGGTCTTGATGCGCTCGATCAGCCCCAATTCTCCCAGGTCACTAAGTTTCATGAGACCACCGGCCCCCGATCTCCATCAGACAAGATACCGCAGGCTGGCCAACATGCAATCACCAAGGCGGTGTAAAGCGCTGCTTACTGCTCACCAGTTACTTCTACTCTGACTGACGTGCCGCAACTATCAACAATCCCCCCAATTGACTTCCTGGTCATCAACGCCCGCAAGGCCCCTTCCGTTCGCGCAAACCAATGCCCCGCAATAAATTATACTTGACAAAACAGGGTGTGGTTCGGGGATCGTTGTTCGCCCGGACACCTGGCAGTCGTCGACGCTACTTACCGCTTGTGCCGCAAATGGCGTATTACTGCGTATAAGAAACGATGGGCCTTCGACTTCAGAGAGACCGGTGGGCGGTGGTGGCAGTCGCGGTGGTCACCCTCACCTTGCTCCTGCCGGACCGCGACGCCCCGGCATATTACCCCTCGCCGCCGGAAACCATCCTGCCCGACCGTATACCGCAACGGCTGATCGTCAAAGTCAGACCTGAATCACTCAAGCGCAGCGGCAAATCCGCCGCGGTTGACGTCACCGACATAGAAGAAAAAACCCAACATCTCGGCTCGCCGCACATCTCCCCGCTTGTTGCCCCAGCGGTCTTTACCGGCCTGAGCGCGGCCGCGGCAAAATCCCATCCTGCCGCGCGGGTGTATGTCTTCGACTTTCCAGACAGAGTCAATCTCGACTCCACCAAGGCACACATCGAAGGCCTGCCCTGGGTGGAATACGCCGAATATGACCGGCTGATGCAGCTTTTTGATACTCCTGACGATCCCTTGTTTCCCTGGCAGTGGGGGCTGGAGAACACCGGGCAGACGATCCCGGTCATCGATCGCCTTCCCGGCGATTTCAACGACACCATCGCCTGGGTCGGCTGCACTCCGGGGTTTGACGTGGATTTCAACTCGATTCTTGACCACCCTGGACCCCGCGCGCCGGTAATCGTCGGCATCCTGGATACTGGTTCCGATACACAGCATGAAGACCTAAGCCAGAACCTCTGGCGCAATCCCGGTGAGATACCGGATAACGGGATCGATGATGATCGCAACGGGTATGTCGACGATTACTTCGGTTATGACTTTTCCGGGGACGAACTCCTCTTGCCCAACGAATTGATCCCGGACAGCGATCCCACCGATACGATCGGGCACGGGACGCACGTGGCGGGAATCGTCGCTGCCGTCACCGGCAACGCGCGCGGCATCGCCGGGCTGGGCGAGAGAACCCGGATCATGACCCTTAAGATATTTCCCAACGCGCGCAATTCCGTGGTGGCCCAGGCGATATACTACGGGGTGGACAACGGGGTCGATATTCTCAATATGTCATTCGGCGGCAAGTATCCCTCGAAAACCATATCCGATGCCCTCCTCTACGCACGTTCTCGCGGCGTCCTGGCCGTGGCCGCAGCAGGCAATACCGGTGACGAAACCCAGAACTACCCTTCCGCCGATACAGCAGTCATCGCCGTCGGTGCCCTCGACTACCTCGGGCACATGGCGCCTTTCTCGACCTTCGGTGGCCATCTCGATCTCGTCGCCCCCGGTGTTTCAATCCTGTCCTTGCGGGCGGCGGGGACTGATCTCTATCTGGAATCCAAAGAACCGGACGTACACATCATCGCGGAGAGATATTATCTCGCCGACGGCACCAGTATGGCCGCACCGTACGTCACCGGCTGCGCGGCGGCCTTGCTCTCCATTGAAGCCGGCCTTTCCCCCGAACGGCTGACTACAATCATCAAGTCTTCCTGCATGGATATTGTCGATCCCCGGGGCACCGGCGAGCCTTATCCCGGGTGGGACAGATACTCCGGGCATGGCCTGATCGACCTAGGCCAAGCGATAAACGAACTTGCCGGGGTGACGCTCAGGATAAGCTCGCCGCATGAAGGGGACGTGCTGGCGGGGACGGTGGTGATTGAGGGAACGGCGAGCGGCAGTGCGTTTTCCGCATATCAGCTCGATTACGGCGTTGGAGAAAACCCGGGGTCATGGCAAAGTCTTGCCTCCTCTGCCGATCCGATAATCGACGAAACGATATACACCTGGCAGACCGCCGGCCTGACCGGCACCTACACTCTGCGGCTTCGCGCCCCATCGGGCCACGAAGACAGGGTCACCATCATGCTGGCCAACTCCGCCCTCACACATATCTCTTCGCCACAAAACGGCGACACTATCTCTCTGGTGCAGGTCATCTCCGGTTCGAGTGTCGCGCCGGATTATGAGTGCTCGGTCGTCTCCTTTGCCCCGCAAGAGAATCCCGAAGACACCACGACTATCTGGGTCGGGACGGTGCCGATGGTGGATGATTCGATCTGCGCCTGGACGGTCGGTCCCCCAATCGAAGGATGGCACTACTTGAAACTGACGACTCCGGCCGCTGCCGGGACGCTCTCCGACTCGGTGTTGGTTTTCGTCAAGAATCCCTTTCATCCCGGCTGGCCGGTCTCCATTCCCGCGCACGCTTTTTTCACACCGGCCGCCGCCGACCTGGACCGGGATGGAAAAATGGAGTTCATCGTCCCCACGTTGAGCGGTCTGTATGTATTTGAAGATGACGGCACGGTCGCGCCCGGCTGGCCGCGCGATACGCTGACAAATTTCGGGTCCATCCCGGCGATCGCCGACTTGGACCAGGACGGACTGTACGAAATCATCATCGCGTCGGAGGATTACCTCCACGTCTACACTTTTATCGGCGAGCAATATTCTTTCTGGCCCAGGGAATTCTCCGGGCGGCTTAATTTGTATGGCCTGGCCATCGCACTAGTTTGCGACCTGGATGGTGAGTACTACAACGATGGATCGCCGGAAATCCTGGTTATCGATTACGGGGGAACCATTCGCGCATTTAACGATGACGGCAGTGAATACGAAGACTGGGAAGCGAACGCCCCGCTGATTGTCGATGTCATCAACACCAGTAACACCTCTCTCCCGCGTGCTACCGTCATCGATATGGATCGCGACGGCCAAAACGAATTGATCGTCGCCGGTGACGGGATATGGATCTGGCATGCCCGGACCGGAGCACCTTACCATTACGCGGACCCACAAATACGGGATTACAAAGCCACCGACGGAATGGCCGTGGGGAATTTCGATAGCGATGATGAATTGGAGATTGCCGTGGTGTACATGCCCCTCGGCTCTCAAATCTGGCAGTTGGATGTTCTTCAGGCCGACGGTATGTCGCTGTCCGGGTGGCCGGTCTCCACCGGAATATCCGATGAACTTTATCTTCTGAACTCGTTGTCTGCCGGTGACGTGGACGGTGATGGTTTGCCCGAGATTTTCATCGTCGCCTATTTTATGGGCGGGGGCTACATCCTCGCCTATCGTGCCGATGGTACGCCCTTGCTTACGGAAAATCCGGACGGGCGGTTTTTCGAGCTGTCCGGTACTTCATCAGCGGTTTCCTTGACCGACGTCACCGGCGATGGCCAACCGGAGATCGTCATCAAGGCCGGTCAATTCTTCTTCGGTGATGAATACCTGTGCGCGCTCACTCCCGACGGGGAGTTTGTCCCGGGATATCCGCTTCGCTTCGGCTACGGCATCGGCGCACTCCTGGCCGCACCGCTGACCACCGATCTGGATGGCGATGGCCTGCTCAATATGTTTACCCTGGAATCCTCCGGCCAGGTCGTCACGGCCTGGGATTTACCGGACAGCTTTACCGTCGCCGGCCGACCGTGGCCCAAGTTCCGCCGCGATAACTGGAACTCCGGCGTGTTGCCGTCGTTTCCCTTGCACGCCTCCGGTTATCACCAACTCTTTGTAGTAAGACTTATCGGCTATCTATTCAAAGAAAAGCCGCCATTTCCCCCCTATGAACCCAGTGACTTCAACTGCGACGGAAAGACCTCGTTATCCGATCTTGTAATCCTTGTCAATTACGTCTATCGAACGGGGCAGGAACTCTGTATTCCTTGACTTCGTTCCCTGGTGACCTCTCTCCTAATCGGCAACGCTGCCCCAGACCGTTACCCGCAGATTGGCAAGCGAGCAAGCCAATCACGTTCACAATTGGCCCCCGGTTTTTTCTTTGCCGGTTCGGCCGGCGGTACTGCCTCGGCCAGTGGGATTTTTTCGGTATCTTCCTCATCGGCAGGCTCAATCTTCGCCAGCTCTTCGAGTATGGCATCGGCAGCCTCACCCGGGGGGCCGTCGGTATCGGCGATGGTTATTGCCTCGTGTTGTTTGTCCGTTGTTGCCTCTCCCGGATCATCTATGCGGGCCACGGCGACGGTTATATTGTCCTCACCCCCGACCGCGTTCGCCGCCTTGATCAAGTTTTCCACAGCGGTGCGCTGGTTGCCTCCCGCGTCGCCGATGATGCCTTCGACAATCTCGTCTTCAACAAAACCGCACAGGCCATCAGAGCAAGCCAGATAAAGATCCCCCACAGCAGTCGGCTCAACGCGAATGTCAACATCCACACCGGGCCGTGTGCCCAGCGCGCGGGTGATAACATTGCGCTCGGCAAAATGCCAGGATTCCTCTTCGGTGATTTCCTCCTGAGCCACCAGTTCGGCGACCAGGGAATGGTCGACCGTCAGCCGCTCAAGTTTTCCCCCACGAAACCGGTACGCCCGCGAATCTCCCACGTGGCAGATCGAGACCAACCCGTCTTCGAAGCACAACGCCACGATGGTTGTACCCATCCCGCGGGTCGAGGAACTCTGCTGTGCGAGGTTGAATATCCGGCGGTTGGCCAACCGGGCAGCCCGTACCAGGTGCTGCCCGCCCAGCGGGAGCGACGCTTCCGAATTGAACGGGAGTCTCTCGGCAAGCCGCTCACGATTTGCCCCAAAATACGAAGAGAGGATTCGCAGAGCTTCCCGAGAGGCCACCTCGCCGGCGGCGTGCCCCCCCATTCCGTCACAGACTACCAGGGTCTGAGCTTCCGGAATCAAGAGGAATGCGTCTTCATTGATTTTCCTCACCTGCCCGACATCTGTCTCACCAAATAACTCAATCTTCATGGCTGCCCAAGGTCCCCCTTATCCATCAAAGAGTAATTATATACCGCTTCAGTGAAATTTCAAGGTTATTGTCTTGATCTTTCTCCCGGGTTTGATCTTTGCGTCCTTGACGCGAGACCGCTCCCTTTCCTTGATCGCCACAAAGCTGAATTTGCCCGGGGGCACCTTGACCAGCAGTTGCCCCTCCTCGCCGGTGGTGCCGAACTCGTACTGCTGCCTTTGGTCTTTTTTGTATCCCACGACGGTCGCTTCGTCGACCGCCTTCCCCGACCGCTCGACTAAAAAGCGGACCCACCTGAATTCTTTCGCTGCGGGTGCAAAGCCCGCTTCCTCATCCGGGGTCATGACCACGGTTATCGCACTCACCTCGGCGGGCAGGATGGCAAGCGTGTCCCGGTAGCCTTTTTTGGCCAGCATGATCTCATGGTCGGACGCTTCCAGATTGAGCGAATATGGCGTCCGCAGCCGATCATCCGAACTCTTGATTAATCGGCTGCCTAGGCATACCCACCGGATCTCGGCCCCGATGTCTTCAAAATGAGAGTCCGCATCCACAGCGGAGATCCGCACATAGCGGCTCAGGGCCGGACTATAACGGTCGGGAGAATCTTCGGTCACTTCGACCTCGAAGGTATAATCCAAAAAAGGAGGACGCCGCAGAGTTATGTGCAGAGCATCCAATGGCAAATCCAGCGTCTGGTTGGTCGTGCCTGCGGCAAGGGTATCACCGTTAATGAAGATAGCCGCGCCGGGCGGGCGGGAAGAGATCATGATCTCTCGCGAAAAGACGCCGGTCAGCGTCAGCTGGGCCTGTCCCGCGCGGTCATCGATCAGCCAGCGACCCGAATCATGACTGCCGACTGGCCCGGTAGCGGACAGGACCAGCGGCGGCGGCGCACTCAGACCCGCTTTGCGGACTTCAACAGATATGGTATCCGTTGCTCGCAGGGGATACCCGGCCGCGCGCCCCGCAGATACAGGTACGCCGTCAATAAATATGTCCGCTCCCGGCGGCCGGGAACAAATCGATACCCTCCGCTCAAGAACAAAGACCGGCAACTCCGGGTACTGGCCTTTCTCCACGACCAGGATCGTCTCTGCCGGGGCAAAACCGGAATACTCCAGGCGAACGGTTGTCACTCCCTCGGGCCACTGCCTTACCGAGCGGGGCGTCCGCCCGACGTAGCGGTCGTTGATATAGACTGACGCCCCCGCCGGTACCGAGACAATCTGCGGTGCTGCCGGCCGGACTGACCCGGGCAAATGCAGCAACTTGCCCAGTGGCGTAATACCAAGGACAAAATCGAGGATCAGAAATAGGATCACAGCACCGATAACCCCACCCCGCCAGAGCGCAAAAGAAAGCCCCCCGCGGTCTTGCGGTCGGTCCGGGCCATCACCGCCAAAGCCGCCTTTCCTGGCCAGCGCCTCGATCGGTTCGGTTTCTGGGGTCTTCTTATTCATATCCGGCGTAAACGATTTAAAGTGGTCCTCTACGGTTGGTGGCACCGTGTCGCCATCTGCACCAGGCAGCTTCAGAAGTGCGGTCACTGGCGAATGAAGAGCTCGAGGTCCACCGAACCTCCCAGATTGATCTTGTCTCCGGCTGCAGCCTGTGCCCTTTCGATGCGCTTTCCGTCGATGTACGTTCCGTAAAGGGAATTCAAGTCGACAGCCACAAAGACCCCTCGCTCGTAGGTAAGGCACAGGTGGTGACGTGAGATATGGTCATCGGTTACCACAAGGTCGTTATCCGCTTGCGAACCGATTCTGGTTCTTGCCTTTTCGATGCGGTAGTGCAACCCCGCCCGGCTGCCGGACTTGATGACAAGGTAAGCCTCCAGGCCGATTTTCCGGCCACGCCTGCTTTTGACCACGACAACGACGACTACCAGTACGACCGCTAGCGCACCCACCCCGGCGATCATCCAGGGAAAACCCACTGTCGTTGCGGCGCCGACAACCTCACGTTCCTCGGAGAGACCCTCGGTGGTTACTCCCACAACCGGGGTATTGGCTGCGGCAGAATCAAGACCAGTAAGTGCAGCAGTACTGACGGTCGAAGCGCCAATACTACTGATCGAAACGAAGACGAAGATGCCCGCCCAGATCAGGCCTGCCGCACCAATCTGCCCCAGCCGGCCACCCAATTTCCCCCTCCGAGAAGACTCAACACCCATTTCTGTGGGCGGCAGATGTGCTGCTTGCCCCCCTAATAGACTATACGTCGCCTCTTACGCCGGTCCACCCGCTGTGCCAGCTGGTCGCTCACCATGACAGGCAATTGCACTGTTATCTATGGGACGCCATACCAATTAGCTTTGCTGGCCGCCAGGAAACTCCTAACCCGGTCGCAACTGTATCTTACTCTTCGCCGATCTTCTTGTACCCTGCGGGGACTTCAAATTCGCTGCTGTCGACATTCTCAGTCGAGACCGACTCGACCTCAATGGTCACCTCAAACATCGCCCCTGGCCCAGCCCCGGGCTCTTTTTCCGCTTCCGCTTTCTTGCCGAAAAGTCCACCCAGGCCCTTGAGCATCTTGGATGCTTCGTTCATCGCCTCCTGCTGTTCTGCGGTTTCCTCCTCGTCTTGCACACTGATTTCGCCGGAGATGGTCATCGTCATCTCCTGCCTCATCGGAAACCCGCCGATCTCAGACAACTTCTCGGTCAGTGTTTCCGGGTCCAGCCCCATCATGGCAAATGAGGAACCCACCGCTTCCATCCCCGGACCACAGCCCATCTTTTCCGCCGCCTTCTTGGAGAACGCCTCGTGTTCTTTCTGTCCGGGCCAGTCTTTGGTCACCCACAGCCGATCGTGCACGACGAAACTCCCCGTATCACCGGTCTTCTTGTCCCTGGCCCGCATGATCATCTGCAGGATGACTTCCTCACACTTATACCCGCTGATCTTCTTCTTCTGCCCGGTCCTCTCGATCTTAAACTCCGGCTTTTGGAATTCCATGTTCTCGGTGTCCGGCGCGTCAGACTGCCCACCCATGCTTTGCCACTGCACTGACATCGAGTCCATCATCGCCCGCGTCTGGGCAAACGAGAGTTCTAAATACGTTTTTTGCTCATGATCGATATTCCAGGTTAGCTCCTTGTCCAGACGCGTGATGCTGGTGGTCTTGACTGCCGGGACGGAGAACATCGGCATCTTGGTTTCCATCCGGGTGTCGATCCTCTGCTTGTCGCCGCTGATGCACATCGTCGAGTGGCCAATCATATTCATCATTCCACCCATCATCGTTGAAGTCGTCTTCTGTTTGATCACCACATCAGCCGACGCTCCCACCGGAAGCAACCCGGCCAGGATCAACGCCCCGATCATCCGCAACGTCCAACTGGCTCGCATACCCTCTCCTTTCTCCATGTGTGCATTGTAGTTAAACTCCTCGGCAAACTTTCGGCAACGGGCCGCCGCCGTCAGCCCCGGTAATTCTTGCCTTTGCCCCGGCAAAAGTCAATTGAATAAAATGCAAGAAAAACCGCCGGCGGATCGGAGTTGATCTACCGGCGGACCTCTATGCGTTCTGAACAACCGCCCGTTTTAAAAATTCGCGGTCAGGCTGAATTTGTGGTTCTCATCGAGAAAGTCCTGCTTCTCGGTGATGTAAGCATAATCCAGCATGAACTGCTTAAACCGCAGGCCTGCACCAACGCAGAACGCGCCGTCGTCAACGCCCGCCCGAATAGCGGTGCCGTAGTCTTCGTTGTCAAAGTCGTAGGCGTATTCGCCGCCGAGGCGGAAGGCGATGTTGCCGCGATGCTGGGTCTTCTGGATCTCGAAGGGAAACAAGAACCCTTCAAGGATATCCGGGTGGATCGCCAGACCCAACCGGTAGTTGGCCGGCACATGGTCATCCCCCGCCGTGATCCCAAAGTGCTGGCCGACAAGACCCAGGGTGGCTTCCTTATGGAAATCCCACTGGAAACCAACGTCTCCGCCGACACCGGAATTGCTGACACCGTTTACATCGTGGTTGACGATCAGGAAGTTGACCCCCCAACGAAACTTGGCGGTCATGTTGGCATAGCTGAAGGTGAACACGTTCTGCGGATAGTCAAACGCGCCGCCACCCCGATCTTCGGATATGGGTACATCCTCGATGCCGGAGTTCATCCACGAAAAGCCAACGGCGCCGAAGTCGAAGTTGCCCGCCAGCGCCACATAATTGTGCTTGCGGTCCACGGCCATATCCACCGACATCATCGTGGCGAAGCTCCACTTCTCGATCTGGTTCAGCCCGGCGGGATTGAAAAACGCCGCCGTAGCATCCCCCGCGACGGCTACGTAAGCATTACCCATGCCCCAGGCGCGTGCACCGACGCCGGTACGCAGGAAGGGAAAGGCATGATTGTCTTCTGCGGTCGCCGTCATGGTCATTCCCACCATCAGAGCGGAGAAAACGCCTACGACAGCCGCGATCTTCCACCATGGTACCTTGGTCATTTCGGCTCTCTCCTTTTGCATAAGCTTCGTTTTCTCTATTTGGTGCCGGCGGGGGCTAACCCCCCGCCGGCTTAATCTCACCCGTGGTGGTTAGTCTCCCTTGACCACCGCGATCTTCAGTACGTGCGAGAAGGTTAGGCCAATGCTCTTGCCCGAGATGTGGCAGAGGTATACACCGTCGGCCACATACTGGCCATCACCCGTCCTCCCGTACCATCTCAACGTACCATCACCTTGACCGCATAACTCGACAGGCGTGTTCTCGACAAGGGTAACGACCTTTTCACCGGCAAGGTCGTAAATCGTAACACTGAACACAGCGTTCTTGTCACCGCCCAGGTGGATCGTAGTGTATTCGTCCGCCAGCGGATCGAACGGGTTGGGCTCGTTGAACGCTGCCTCGGGCAAATCTACCGTCGTATCACAGGCGATCGTGAACACCCGGAAGAGCGGAGTAGCACGGTTCCATACCAGATCGGGCACGCCGTGGTCGAGTGGATACAGGAACTGCTCCACCGGGTACTCCCAGTAGTCACCCCAATGCCTCTCACGGTATCCGTCGTAGATCACCGCCAGAATCCGCCGGTTACATTGCTCGTGCGGTGTATACTGGAAGTACAGTGTTGTGTCGTCAGCCCACAGGAATCCGGACGGCGTCTCGGTATAGAACCAGTCTCTGACCGGCGTAAATTTCCCATCGTAGCAGGTATCGCAGCCAACGGACGCCGTGATGTCGTACAGATCGACATAGACTGAGTCCCAGTTCACCCCGGCGCCGTCGTCAACGACGTAGAACGTGAGTGTCGGGTCAATACTGACATATACCGAGTCGTCGTCCATGAACACGCGCGGCGGAGTGCCGTCGACTTTGAACTCATAAGCTTTCTCGCAACAGGCGCCTTGAGTGTTCTCGGCCCGCACCGTGATCGTATGGGTACCCTCAGTGATCGAGGTCACCTTGGCCAGCCCGCCGCCACCGTACACCATACTGGAGCAGTCGGATCGCATCATGAATAGATCCGAGACAGGATCCCACGTGGCGATCCAGCCATCGGCAACGCCGTCCGAGTTGTAGATCACATCGTCATCGAGCCAGACGGTAATCAAGCCGGAATCGATGTTGGCGCCGGTGTTGCTCTGGATTTTGGTCCAGATTGACGGGCACAAGCTGGTATAGTCGTTGCTCCACGGCTCGATGTGGTGCTGTTGCACGCTTATCGAGAAGCAATTGCACGGGTCGGCTTTCGACAGGACCGCAAACTGACAGTGCAGGTTCCAGGTGTGGAACTCGACCGTGTGGTTCTCGGTATCCCATCCTGCTGCATCGGGACCGATATAGATCTCGCCGTCAGTATACACCCACCCGCTGCCGTCATTGTACCCAATGAACAGCTTACTGAGATCGGTCGGCGCGTTCTCGTCGTAGGAGATCTTGACTTTTGCCGGAATGTTCAGCCCTTCTCCGAGGGGATTAGTGAAGCGGACCGTCGTGACCCAGTCTGGTTCGTAACCCCAGATCATCAGGTAACGCTCATCCCAGGTGCGCGGCTTTTGTGGAGAGGGCAGGATGAACACACCGTTGGTGGCATCAACCGCCCCGGGCTCGATTTTCAAGGTCGCTCCCGTGGTGACGTTGGCGATCTCACCCGGCAAACCGAGCTCCGGGTACACACGGAAGACCGTGAAGTCCGCCATCCTCAGGTACGACACCATCCCGCTATAGTACGAGGTGAAGAACATTCCCTCACCGCCGTTGAGGATGGCGTTATCGTCAAAGTGGCCGTGGTAAATGAGCGGCGCACCCTGCTGCGGAACTAGCTCGACTTCTTCGGTGTATAGCTCCTGCACGTTAAGCGGCTGGTAGAGGGCCAGCATCTTGAGCACTTCGATTGAACTTGCCGTGGTCACCCTGGTGTTGGACAGGTTGCCCACGCAATTATCCTCAAATTCAATCGAGCTGACATCCCCACCGCTGTAACTCAATACGCACTCGGTAAAGTCCGGCGCTTGAGCTGAAATGGTTACATCCAGGATCGGCTGGATGTCGGGGTCGATATCATACAGGTAGTGCTCTTCCGTCCCGGCATCGTAGTTGTCCGTCTCCGGTACCGCCCGGAATTCGTAGCTGCCTGACACGTCGCACGATTTCCAGTCAGTGTACCACACCATGGTATCTGGTGCGCTGCCTCGCGTGCTGGTGCCAACAGTGAGCCAGTCCCCACCTGCCTGCCGCATCTGGATATGCATGTTCACGACGTCATAGTCGCACGTTATGGCGTAGATGCGGTACAACTCGCAGAATGGGCAGACGACAGTACCGTCGCCAAACCCGGCAATCCAGGCCACCGGTGGCGTATGGTCGATAAGTGTCACGTCCACAGAATACGAGGACTCGTTGCAGGTCTTATCCATTGCCCACACGTACACCGTATAGTCCCCAAGCGGTAACCCCGCCGTCGGCCAGGTTCCCTCGAAGAGGGTGTCACTGGGAGCAATAAACAGCTTGCTGAAGGTCCACGGCTCACCGTTGTACGCAACGTAAATCTTCACCGTATCCAGCCCGGAACCGTTGGTGTTATCCCAGGCACGGGCGAGGATAGCGACGTCTGTACCCCGATCGATCAGTATGCCGGTCAGGTCCTGACTGCCATTGATCGCCGTCACCACAGTAGTCGGGGCAGTGTTGTCCACATAGACCCATACCAGCTCCGAGCGAACTGTACTCCCGGACTTCAATGTGGCCTCAGCCCAGAAGTAGTAGGGGCCTTCCACAGCAATGTCGGGAGTCCACAGGTAACTGTAGACGTCATTCACCGCGTGGAGGTCCGTTCCTATCGGAGTACCGCCGCTGGGGTCATCGGTCACCTTTGCATAGTAGAACGTCATCACGGTGACATAGTTGTAGAAATCGAGGTCTTCGACCAGTGCGGTCAGCTCAATCTCACACCCGATGAACATCTCCGCGGTCGGGTAGGTCAGCGTCACGGTCGGCTCGGCGCACGACAGGTGGACCGTCGTGGTGTATACTCCTGCCTCTGACCGGTTCCCTGCGTGGTCCTCCACGGCCACAGTCAGCTCATACGCACCGTCAGTAAGACCCAGCGCATGCGGGTACCACATCCCTGACAGACCGTCCGCTGAATCGAACGGTATCCAGGTTTCGGCACCGGCCGCACGGTAGTAGAATACCGCCTTCTCAAAGACTTCACCCAAAAGCGCAGCGGCAGTGATAACTATTCCACCACCCTCCGTGTCGCTCTGACAGAAGACATCGCCGTTCTCCGGGTCGATGATGATCGCCTCGGTCACGTCGATATCGAGCAGGTACAACTCGATACAATCCTCAGTCCAATTGCCGCAGGCGTCATACGCCTTCACATGCAAGACATGCATCTGGAAGCCATCCTGCACTTCCACGAACGGCGCGACCGTCGGGTTGAAGGTAAGCGGATCGAGCGCGTTGTCTCCCTCGTGAATCGCCAGGACCTTCGAGTCGCAGCCCTCTCCTTCATCGAAGCCTTCCTCACAGTCGCAGGCGGCGCACTCGTCGCCATCCCATAAGGTCCATACAACTTTGACGATGTCGCTCGTGTCAGCAAACGGCTCGACCAGCGGCTGCACGGTAATATCCTGCCCGTACTGCGCCCAGGCCCAGCCGCGCGGATCGCTCAGCTCACAACTAACGTTCGGCTGCACAAGCTCATGGCCGTCGATTTCCGTCCACACGGTGTCAATCCAGATGTTCGCCGCATTGTTGTCGATAAACCAGGTGACAGCGTCGCAATTGGTCGTGTCGAACGTACCAGCGTCAAACTGCCCGTCACCGTCCATATCGTACGACCAGGTACCCCAGATCGTCTTGGTGATCACCCGGAAGTCATAGTAGACCTGATCGTCCAGACTGGCGGTGCTGAAGCCGTCGTAACGCCACATAGTCGAATTGGTGGCCGGCTCCATCTCATAGTACAACCAACTGGAGTAAACGTCCGGAGCAGTGGATTTCTTCCAGTACAGGAAGACCTTTTCGATGTCATCGTATGTGTAGCCTGCGTCCGCCCATTCCAACTCGGCGACGATGGTATTGCCGTCACCGCCGAGGCTCACTATCCCGTCTCCTGCAACACAGACATCAGGACTGGAGATACACATCGGCGGGGTATCAATGTCCACACACACCTGCACACATTCCGTGGTGAACATGTTACCCTGGTCGTCGTAAATCTGCGCCCGGAGGTAGATGTTCGTACCCGATGCGGTAATCCAGGCCAGATCCTCAGTGTTCCACCAGTCGATGCAGTACGCTCCGCCACCCGGGACGATTCTATCGAGTACCAGAGATCGGTGCACTCAACGGTGTCGCAGATTGTTGAGTCGCGGCGAACAAGCGTGTACCCGCCAGTGGTGTCAAAAACGCAAACAATCGAATCGATCTCAAAGCCCTCAGTTCCTGACGGGAACGTGTCACAGACCGCACTACCGGTATCAGCCCCCGGCTCTAATTCGAACCATGACGTATCCCGGCACTCTATTCCGGCATAGTCATCACAACACAATGTCGCCCACTGGAAGTCAATCTTCAGGACGTTCTCCGGATCAATACAGTTGCCGAGCGGATCGACCGTCGCGCAGATCTCAACTGGATCATTTTGCGACAGTGAGCGGCGGATGCACTTGCCGTCCACGGGCTTGGAGATAATCGCGCACGGCGCAATCGTATCCGGTACGCACAGCATGGCATAGCAGAAGTCCACGGCATGCGAGGCATCCTTGAACCAGACGCGCAGGTCCCAGGCGCCCTTCTCAAAGTCGGACGCATCAAGATTGAAGCTCACGTCAGCCAACTGGTCCTCAGCGTAGAAGATCAGGGTCCAGTTGGTGTCGACGACGGCCCGCTTCGCCATCGGCGGGGAGGGTGCTTGCACCCACGCCGCTACTTTGTATGGCTCGGCGCCGCCCTCGACATGCAGAGCGACCGTGTTGCTGTCTCCATACACCTCGAAGCCGATGTCATTGCAGTATGGCTGGTATAGCGGCAGATTGCCATTGATGGTCTGGATCTCGCAAACCAGGCTCACATGCGACCAGTAGAACCAGAACACCGGATCGCAGGCCGCCAGGGCCTCGGCATCAGTATTGAGGTTGCCGACCTCGTCCTGGGTGAGGATTACCAGTTCAATCTTAGCTGTAGCCGTCCCCACCAGGGCGTTCAACGCCGCCGTGTCCAGCGGGATCGCAAAAGCGATATCCTCGCCGCTCAGCGTCTGCGTGATCCAGCCGGACAGATCGGTCCAGGGACCGGGCTGCCCGTCACCGCGGTCAGCCAGACGGCCCCGTGCCTTCACCGCCGCCAGGTCATTATCGTCCGGATCCACCGCGGGTCTCACATACACCGTCAGCGGTATCGCCGGACTGTACACTCCGCCTGTATCCGGTTGGAAGACACAAGATTGCGCGGGAGTTGCATCGGTGAATGCAGCCACCACAAAGGTGTTGAATTCCATATTGCCGCAGTCGTCCATCGTCCGCACAATGAATTTGTAAAGCTTCCCATCTTCCAGCCCGGTCGTCAGGTCCGATGTCCAGCACACCGGACTGCCGCCGGGATTGATCAAACTGCCGTTAATCACGGCACTATCAATCGAATACATCGAATCCGGGAAGCCGCCACGCACGCCCGCACTGTCATGGTAAATCAAGAAGTACTCCGCGTCCGCAGCATACGTAGTCCAGCACAGCCGCACGCCGGCATTCGGCAGCGACTCCGCGGTTAACCCGCTAATCGCCTCCGGAATCCGAGTGTCGACAGGCTCAACTATAGCATTGGTCTGGGTCGTGTCGTAGTTCCCGGCATTGTCCTTGCCAAAGATGGTGACCGTAACCACATTGCCGAACGTATCCACCGCCGAATCCTGCGGATACTCCTTCAGCTCCCACACCAGACTGAACCAGGCCGAGTCCGTAACATACAAATCTTCTGGGTCAGCCTCGGGGTCGACGGTGTCCAGGCGCGTGGAATCCCGGGTCAGCGGAACACGATCAAAGAACGTGCCCTCAGGCCCGCCCAGACCGGCATCCAATATATTGGCAAACACCGAGTCGAGCTCATCCACGGTCCCAACCGTGTCACCGTTGAGTGCAACTACACCAAAGGCCACTTCGATCTTAATCGAATCACCGAGGCCTAGGCAGCCATTGCCATCGACGTCGGCCAATTTGGTGAACGTCCGATCGCCCCAGGTTGTGGGGGCAATAATGTCCACAAAATCGACCGTGGCAAAACTCACATCTTCGGAGACCTCGTTGCATTCGTGAACAGTACCCCTGGCGTACACGGTAATATCAAGCGTGTCATCTGGAGGAATTACATCCAGAAGCCCGCCCGTGCTATCGAGAAGTACGCGGGCCTCGAAGTGGTAATCACCAGCCGCATCCTCCAGGACGACGTGATTGAGGCTGGCATACCACCAGGACAGGTCGGTCCACACCTCAGCGATATCCACAATCACGGGGCTATTGGCCGACAGGTCCGCGTAAATCCGGATCGAATCACCGATGTTCGCACCACCATTGCCATCGGCGTCAAAGAACAACTCGAAGGTCAGATCCGCCGGGCTCATTAAGATCGGCAGCGAGTTCACCGTCAGAGCGTAGCCGGAGGGCCTCTGCACCAAGTGCGAGGTACCGTCGGCCCACTTCATACCGATGTCGCCGGCAGCGATCTCAACGTTCAGCTTCGCGCACATAAACGCCAGCGGGCTGTCATTGATCTCTTCTTCATTCAGATCGACCAGCACGAAGAAATAGGTCGAGTCCGGCCCGGGGATAACCTCATGGAGACCCGTGAAAGTTACGGTATCCCCATCGGCGAAGTCCGACGTGATCGTCATCGAGCCCACAAGGGAATCGACGCCGGCAGTGTACCTCTTGTTGCCGTTCATGTCACGGTACAACCACAGACGCTGGACCATCTTGGGGACCGTCGCCCGCGAGGTGAGCGTCAACGACTTCAATGTATCGTCAAGAAATCCCGTCCTGTGCTCAATGAAGAAGCGGAAGACCTCGATCATGTCATCATAGTCGCCAGTCGCGTCCGGCCGCCTGATTGTAGAATCACTGGCCCTGTACGTGGCGAAGAGATCATCCTCAGGATCAACTCCATCGTCCCAGTCCAGGGCCTGGAAAATCACGTTGTGCGACGCAAACTTGTCAGGACACGGGTTAGCAACATCGTTAGACTGACCCGTCACAAACACCAACTGGATGCTGTCCACAGCGATCTTCACCCCGACACCGGTCGTGTCATACGACTGATATGTGGCCTTGCTTTCACTGCCGATTATGGCGGCGGTATTCATCCACGCCACGACATGGTAGTAAGTCGTGTCATGGCCAGGCAACTCCTCACGGAACCCATTGAACCGGGCCACCGAATCGGGATCATCCCACGCCCACGGATCGGTGATCGCCACCTCCGCCAGCTTCGTGTCGCCCACGCCGAAGGTGGAATCCCCTTCGTCCATGTACAGCGCCAACCGATCAATCGTGTTGGACATGCCGTTCTGGGATGTGACCGTGACCGAAGTCAGTGTGTCTGCCGGGCCCGTGTTGCGGATGGCAAACGTCAGCGCCGCCGCGCTGCCATACGGCCCAACTTCGAAGTGCCAATCGTAAGCACTGTCCACGGCTTCCTGAGTACAACTACCCGGAGGTGTGGGGTTCCCCGTAAGCAAGGAATCGCTGACATACCACGCCCAAAGCTCTTCGTCCACACCCCAGTTGGGAACACCGATAACGGCACCATACTCCCATGGATTAGTTGACGCGAGGTTGCCGGCGTAACACGGATTCTCGACCGTGGAGGCGCCGTCGGCCATAGGCAGGGTGATCTCATAATGATCGTCGAGGTCCCACAGGTCCTCCGTACCGCCGGCGAGGGTGGCGGTGATCGTGGTGCCGGTGTTGGCGGTGATCGGCCCGGAACTGCCGTCGTCCAGGTTGGTGATCGTAAAGCCAACCAGCGCACCCCAGGCTTGCGTGGGATCATTAAGCACCGCGTCATCATCGACACCGGGCGCTGCGTGCACACCATAGCCATCGGCGCCGTACATCGAGTATGAAGACGGCGACATCACGAAGGTACTGTCGCCCTTAATGGCCACGCCCACGCCCTTATGGTCAAAGCCTAGCGGGTTGGCCTCGATGGCGGCGGTGTTCATCTCCACCACGATATGGAAGTAAGTTGTATCGTCGGTACCCAGGACGTAATTCAACGGTCCTATGGAGAACATGTCGCCAGCGGCGAAGTTCCCCGGATTGACCTTCATATACAACATATCTTCCGCACCGTCCGTGTACACGGAGTCGCCGTCGCCGTCGCTGTACAGCCAGAGCTTGCTGATTGAACTGGCCATTTCCATCTCGGAAGTGAACGCTATCCGTTGCAGAGTGTCCGACGGTCCGAGGTTGCGCATCGCAAAGGTCAGGACAGGTACTTTGTCATCCCTCGCAAAGGCGTCAAAGTGCCATTTCCCGTAAGCACTGTCCCTGGCTTCCTGATTACAATTACCCGGAGGTTCGGGGTTCCCGGTAAGCAAGGAATCGCTTATGAACCACGTGTACAGCTCCTCAGTCGCACCCCAGGACGGAACCCGCATCATCACGTTGAATGCAGCCGCCCGCACTTCTTCCGGGGCGGGAACGACCAAAGCCCAATATGGATCGAAACAGGGATTCTTGACTTCGGACGAAGGCCCCCCGGTCTCCAGCTCGGTTTCCAGGCCGCCGTCTGCGGCTATGAATAAGCCAATCCCTGAATCCGCGTATGCGTCGGGATTGTACCGCACTTCCAGCGAATCGATATGGATGAGAATGTGGAAGAACGTCGTATCGTTCGCCGGCAGTTCCGCGCGCATCCCGGTGAAGGTTACCGTCTCGGTCCAGTTGAAAGTGCCAAACTCCAGCGAGTCAATCGGCTCGTCATCCGCCCAGGAGAACAGCGAGTCGCCATCATCTTTATAAATAAAGAGGCTGTCGACTGCGTCGTCAACTGTAGCATCGATCAGGGAGGTGAGCGTGACGTCCGTCAGGTTGTCCAAAACCCCGGTATTGCGGATGCCGAAGGTCAGCACCGGGTAGGTCCCGCCGCGCGGATAGGCGTCAAAATGCCATTTGCCCAGCGCACTGTCGACGCCCACCGAGTCGCAGTTGTTCCGCGTGTATGGGTGCGTGATGTAATTGGCCTTCAACTGGTCTCCCCAGGCCTGCGGCGGTGGGAATGTTTGCGTCACCGTGACCGTGGCGATATTCGAAGTGTTCGCCGTCGTCTTATCGTCCACGGTGTAGGTGAAGGTGTCATCCCCCAGGTAGCCTGGGTCGAGTATCACCGGATCGTAGGTTACAATGCCGGTGACGGGGTCTACAGTCGCCGTGCCATGGGAACCATTTACAACGATCGTCACCGTGGTCGAATCGATATCGAAGCCAGGCTCGTCGGCGTCGGTGTCGTTGGCCAGTATATCGATCTCGAATATCTTGTTGTTCGGCGTTGAGACGGCATCGTCTTCAGCCACCGGCGGGTCATCGTTCACCGGATTGACCGTCACCGTCACCGTAGCCTCATTCGAAGGATTACCAAGGTCGTCGTTCACAGTGTAGGTGAACACATCGGTTCCATAGAAATCGGCAGTAGTCGGCGTGTACGTGATCACACCCGTAATGGGGTCAATGGCGATCGAGCCGTCACTCGGTGCGGTTGCTCCTTGAGTCACCGAAGTTGCGTCGATGCCATCCCCGCCGTCAACATCGTTGGCCAGCACATCAATTGCGACGCCGGCTGGGTCGTCCTCATTAACGGCACCGGCGTCGTCGTTGGCCGTCGGGGGTGCCGCCATTACCGTCACCGCCAGCAGCGGAACCAAAAGCAAAGCAGCAAAAGCCGCCAGTCCTTTCCATGGGAATGGTTTCATCCAGGTTCCCCCTTCTTGAAGCGATTGTCCGTAGTTTTTTTTCGATTTAATTTCCTGCTCGTGATGCAACATTTCGACAGAGATCCTCCTTTCGGTGTTCCCCTTCTACTTTCGCTACTTTATCTATTTTCAAAGGAAAAAGCGACAAGCCTGTGCCATTTCCCCCCTGACTTTGGTTATTGACTGACAAAAATCAAATAACTCACCAACGTTCCGCCGGGTAATTCCCTTCACCCTCACCGGGCCGATCTCCGCACACAATCGGTGCAACCCCGGCACGCGGCCACCTCGCCGTCAGGCGATCAACCTTCACTAACTTCTTTTCTGAGGCAACCTTCCCTGGTCGACTTTTCCTCCTATGACGCGGGATAGGAAAATCAGAACCGGCGTCCCGGATCCCCATGGCCCTCTTTTTGAGTCTGTTCTAATGTGGTCGACAGGGTACGCATCGTGGCCTTCATGTCCGCACCGCAGAAAACCAACTGTCCCCCTGGGCCTTGCTGCAAAAGAATTGGAACTTCGACCGATTATCCAGGCGACCCTCCCGTAACCGATGCCTTCACTCACTTTGCCGAGATATTTCGGCAAAGTGCATTCAGCCTACCGTTCACCCCAAATCTTGTCAAGCTGTTTTTCTCTATAAACTTAAATAATTGTCCGGGCCGCAATTCCCCGCTTTTTCCGCCCCGGCAATTCGTCAATTCTCTTATCGGTTGGGGCACAGGCGGGTTTAGCCCGTCTGAACCTTTTTTCACCCTCCCGAGTCATGCCCTCAAGGGCATCAGAAACGCTAATATTAGCCGCTCCCTTTTTCAGCGCAACAATTTTTTTTGGCAAACCGGCACTTTTTTTTCACCCCCCATTCCCCGTCGCAAATCCCGTAGCGCAAGAATTTTTTTGGCGCCGGTGCCCCACAGCTTGCTGTGGGTACTTGATTTCAGATCCTCCAGGATGACTCTCTTCGCCCCGGTGCCCCACAGCTTGCTGTGGGTATAGTCCGAGCAGACGATGCGCCGGTGCCCCACAGCTTGCTGTGGGTGTTGTCCCGAGCAGACGATGCGCCCGCCAGGGCGCAAATCCCGTGGTCTTGACAATGCATCCTCTCTTACCTGGCCTGCCCCGCCCCTCGGACGCGGCTTCTACGGGGAGACAACCCCCGCAAGAAAGGATTATACTGGCGTTCAATGCTCAGGGTGGTCGATTCCCCATGACCGGGATGCAGTCTGGTTTCCTCAGGCAGGGTCAAAAGCTTGTTTTCAAAGCTGGCAATAATTGCACCATAATCTCCGCCGGGCAAATCGGTGCGGCCGATCGATCCGGCAAAGATAAGATCACCGACAAAAGCGTCGCCGCCGCACAGAAGAATTACGCTCCCCGGCGAATGCCCCGGCGTCTCGATCACCTCCAGGTGGCAATTCCCGAAAGGGATCCGGTCGCCTTCCTTGATGTACCTGTCGACGGTCGCGTTTTCCAGACCGTGCATGCCGAACTCGAGCCCATGCTTACTGGTATCCGCCAGGAACCATTCGTCCTCGCGGTGAAGGCAGAATTCGGCGCCGAACAATCTCTTGAGCGGTCCCACCGCCCCAACGTGGTCAACGTGCCCATGGGTGCAGACCAGCGTATCGACCCTTACGCCCAGTTGTTCTGCCCGCTCAACGATGCGTTCGGGCTCGTCCCCCGCGTCGATAATGATACCCTGCCCGGTCTCTTCGTCGGCAACGAGGTATGAGTTTTCCATCAACGGGCCGACGACCAGCTTCTCGATTATCATTTTCCCATGTCCGTCAGTCGGCCAGTTCCTCCAGAAGGAGCGCCGAGGTCAATATCCCCCGGTGGAACTGATCCAGCGAAAACTTTTCATTCGGCGAATGCAGCGCGTCGTCCGGCAGGCCAAACCCCACCAGCAGCACCGGAACCTTGAGTTCCTGCTTAAACGTCTCCACCACCGGAATCGATCCGCCGCCGCGCATAAGCACTGCCTGCGCGCCAAACCCTTTTTCCAGCGCCCGGCGTGCCTTGACCAAAGCCGGCGAGTCAGTGGGCACCACCACCGGCCGAGCTTTCCCGTGCGTTATGATCTCCACCCTCACCGTCGGCGGTGTAATCTTTATAATGTAAGCCCGGAAAAGCTCTTCGATTTTATCCGGGTTCTGGTCCGGCACCAGGCGCATACTGATCTTGGCTCCCGCTTTCCCCGGAATGATCGTTTTGGCACCCTCACCGGTATATCCACCGTAAATCCCGTTCACGTCACAGGTGGGCCGTGCCCAGACCCGCTCCAGGTCGGTGTAACCCTTTTCACCGAAGAGCTGGGGTAAATCCAGCAGCTTGCGGTACTTCTCCCGGTCGAAAGGCAGCCGGGCAAACTCCTCGCGTTCTCTGGCGGTAAGCTCGGCCACGTCATCATAAAACCCATCGATCAAGACGTGCCCGTCGGTGTCATGCAGCCTGGCGATCATCCGGGCCAGCACGTTTGCCGGGTTGTCGACCGCCCCGCCGAACTCCCCGGAATGCAGATCCCGGTTCGGCCCGGTGACGATCACTTCCATGAAAACAATGCCGCGCAAGCCGTAGCAGATTGACGGACACCCTTTATCGAATTGTGCAGTGTCGGATACTATAATGTAGTCGCAGGCGAGTTTTTCTCTGTGCCCGACGATATATTTGTCCAGGTTGTCCGCGGCAGCTTCTTCTTCCCCTTCGATGACAAACTTGACGTTGACCGGTGGCCCGTCCGCGGTTCTAAAAAATGCCTCGACCGCCTTAACGTGCGTATAGAACTGTCCCTTGTCGTCTGATGCCCCCCGCGCGTAAACGTTCCCGTCCTTGACCGTTGGTTCAAAAGGCGGTGTCCGCCACAAATCCAGCGGCTCGACCGGTTGCACGTCATAGTGCCCGTAGTACAAGACCGTCGCCGCACCCGGTCGGCCGAGCCATTCGGCATAGACAATCGGGTGGCCCGGCGTCTTCTCCAGGCTGGAGGTCAGGCCTATTTTGTCAAAATGTGCCGCCAGGTACTCAGCGCATTTGACCAGTTCATCTTTTTTCGTCGAGTCGGCGGAAATGGTCGGCATGCGCAGAAGCTCAAATAGCTCTTCGACATAGCGCCGCCGATTTTCATCAATATAATCGATGGTGGCAGACATGCTTTCCCCTCTCAAGCTTACTTCATTTAGCCATTACAGCCCGCCAAGATAACCAGAATACAACCCCCAAGCAACCGCTCCCTGACAATTCTCACAACACAGTAGCCGGTAGCCCACCAAGAGCGAAGCGGCTGGTGGGTTTACGCATAGTGCCTGAGAAGTCGATTTCATACCAACCCGGAGCGGGGGCATCCCGCCCCCCATTCCTTTCGTCCGCGGCAGATACTCGTGGGCGGCAGACGTCCCCGTCTGCCCCCAACTGGTGCCCCACCCAAAGCGAAGCGACGGGTGGGCTTAGGCATCTTGCCTCAATAGTTGATTTCAACTGAAAGCGGAGCGGGGGCCTCCCGCCACACATTCCTTTCGTGCGCGCCAGATACTCGTTGGGGGCAGACGTCCCCGTCTGCCCCCAACTGGTCCCCCACCCAGAGCGAAGGTGGGTTTAAGCGTCGTGCCTGCGTCGTTGGAATGCACGCTCTCGAACTGGCCCCTGCAACAGTGCTTATCTTATCTCGTTGGACAACTCGGTATTCACCTGAAATCACTATTTGCGCAACTCATTGTATTACAAATAAATAAAAAGCGTCCCCAACGAGATTCGAACTCGTGCTGCCGCCGTGAAAGGGCGGTGTCCTAGGCCTGGCTAGACGATGGGGACGTCTTCTTAATCCCAGCCGCCGGCCTTTTCCGTAATGGCCAACGGAGATTCGTACTATATCCTACGCCTGAGATAAGTCAAGTGAAAACCCGCCGGCGCGTTCTTGCGGGGTTTATGCTTGTGGGGAGAGTTTCCTGCCGTACGACTCGCCAACCGGTCAGGAGCTATGGGGTTCTCCACAAGGCCAGCGCCGCCCCGGCGATTAATCCCAGAGCTGAAATAAGCACCCAGACCCACGCGGGAATCGACATTTTCCGCTTATCCGCGTGCACCTTTACTGCCCCGGTCTGCTCTGTCATCAGCGGGCGCAGTTGCAGGACAATCTCTTCGGCCGAGGAGCATCGTTTGTCCGGGTTCTGATGCAAAAGCCGCACCAGCAACTGGCGAGTATCCCGCGAGACGAGGTCTTGGACCTTGGGAAAATGCAGGTTGCTTTCGGAAAACCAGCGGGGGCGGTCCCCGAAAAGCATGCGATAAGCAATGGCCCCTAAGGAGAACAAATCGGTCTCCCGCGAAATTCGCCCTTCCGGAGCGCGCCACCACGGTTTGCGCCGGGCGGTCACCGGGGGCAATCCAAAATCCGCCAGCAGCACTCCCCCCTCGTCATCGAAAAGAATATTTGAGGGTTTGAGGTTCCCGTGCACGATGTCGTTCTTATGGGCGAAATCCAGCGCCAGCGCCGCTTCATACAAAAACCGGGCGACTTCCTCTTCACTCCAGCGTCGGGCCAGCCGGTCGGCCAGTGATCCGCCGCGAGCGTAGTCGGTGACCACCACGGTCTTTTTCAGATCTGACCCTGCGCCATGGACATTCAGAATATGTGGATGCTTTAAGACCGCCAAACGCCGCAGACAACCCAACTCGATGTCCCGGCCGGTAATTTTCTTGATCACGTACAGTTGGTGGTCGCCAGTGTTTTCAACCAGATAGGCAGTTGACGAGGGGGCGGCGTTGAGTGTGTCCAAGAACTTGCAGCACCCGATAAAGCTATCCACCCCGGCAAAGATCGGCTCAGGTTTGCTGGCGTTGCTCACCGAACGCGGAGCCACCTCCAACAGGCGGTTTTTCAGCTCAACGGCCGATTGGTAGCGATCGGCCGGAACGGGCTCCAGGCAGGTCAAAACAATCTCATCAAGTGCCCGGGGAGCGGCAGGATTGAGTTCAGACGGTGGCCGGACCCGACCGACCGGCTTGCCGCCGGTCACCGTCTC